>OGNA01000821.1_pt1 | contig 8523 bp, 5 predicted proteins | sample 1573411 | NCBI WGS metagenome assembly OGNA01 (sample SAMEA2581899, study PRJEB24529) | metagenome | biome: Human gut stool | place: China | collected 2011 | reverse complement strand
GAGGGAACGTTTCTGGTTTCTCAAAAACGCAGTCGCTTTTGTGATATTTAAGGAAATATTGCCGGTGGTGTTCATGTTGGCAATATAATTCTTTAATTCCGTCACCATCCCGTCTTCGGTGGCACTCTTTAACTGACCAATACTGATGGTGTTGTTGTACATGGTCTCGGTGAGACCGTCAAGCAGGCTGGAGACAAATGCAGGTGTCGCCTCTTCCTCCAGTCCTTTCGTCTCATTGATGATCTTTAAAGACTTATTTTCCTTCCGGAACCGGCGCTCGATGCGGTAGATGGTTCCGTCCTTTTCCAGTCTCAGCCATCCCTCGTAGGTTCCGCTGTTCTCCCAGGGCTCGTACTTTGTATACAGATCATTCTTTGCCGCCCGTCCGCGCCCGCGCTCGATGCCGAAGAGCATGCCGCGGATAAATGTGTGAAGCGTGGATTTTCCGGCTTCGTTCTTTCCGTAGATAATGTTGATCCCGTCGTTGAAGGAGATGGTCCGGTCATGAAATTTTCCGAAACCGTCGATATGTAATTCGAGTAATCTCATGGCTGGCTCCTTTCATCTTTTGTCATAAGCAGGGCATGAATTCCATAGTACAGGGCTTTCTTCTCCACCGGGCTCATATCATCTTTCATGAGTGCCTGGATATAAAAGCCGATCATGTCGCCTGGATGTTCCGCGAACAAGGCGTGGAAATCATACTGTGGCTCCGACTCGTCCAGGATCTCGATAATATTCCACTGACCGGAGAGAAAATCCAGGTCAAAGCTGATATCCGGGTCCCGCATACCGCGGATCCGGAAGCGGTAGATATTGCTGGCACCGCGCTTGCGGATCTCGTCGGCGATGATCTGGGAAAGCTCGGTGTTTGTCGTCTGGGGCGTCACACTGACCACGAGCGGGATATACTGGGCCTGGCAGACTTCCTTAAACTGCAGGGAGGTCACATGTCCGCTGGTGGTGTCGATCTCGCCGATAAAATATCCGTGAGGTCCGGTCTCCGTCATGTCAAGCGGTTCCGGGGAACCGGCGTACGCCATGCGGTTTTCCAGAAGAATCTCCGGTTTGTGGATATGTCCCAGGGCGATGTAGGAGAACGGGGATGCTGCCAGCGCATTCCGATCAAATGGGACATGTTTCGCGTCACCGCCGTGGAGCATGAGAATTCTGGTGCGTCTCGAGGCCGGCAGGGAAATATTGTCGGCTTTCGCCTCGGTGATCTCGGCCGTGTGGTAGCTGAAGCCGTAGACCTCCGTGTTCAGTTCCTCGAAATAGACGGAAGAGAGGTTCTCGTCCATCAGAAATGTGACGTTCGGCGCCCAGGTGAAGCTCAAGAGGGCGGAACTCTTCCGGATCCGGTCATGGTTCCCGGCGATGATGACAACGCGGGTTCCCGGAATCGTGGAGAACAGGTAGTTGACCTCTTTCAGATCCCGCGCTAAGGGCTGGCGGTGGAATAAGTCACCGGAGATCAGAAGAAGGTCCGCGCGGGAGTCCCTGGCGTCCTCGATGATCTCCTGGAACGTCAGACGGATCGCCTGTTCCCGCTTTTTGCCCCAGGGCTTATCGCTGTCCGGGATCATGCCCCAGTGGATATCGGCGGTGTGAATAAATTTCATACATTCCTCCATGGTGTATGGATTGCAGATACACTGCGCTCCAGTATCAAGATAGTGGACTGTGAAAGTCCGCAAAAACGTGTTTCTCAGGTTACCGCGGCAGTTCGGTCACCAGAGGATCGCCGTCGCGTAAATGTGAAAAGGAGCGCAACAGATCTCTGTGCGCTCCCTTGCGGCTGCCTTGCATCGAAAGGACGCGGCGGGCTGCTGTTTCTTTATAATTCGCAGTTATTAACGGTACGCGGGAACGGAACTACGTCGCGGATATTGCCCATTCCTGTGAGGTACATTACGCAGCGCTCGAAGCCGAGACCGAAACCGGAGTGGCGGACGCTGCCGTACTTTCTCAGATCGAGATAGAAACCGTAGTCTTCCGGCTTTAATCCGAGTTCGTTCATGCGGGCAAGGAGCTTTTCGTAATCGTCCTCACGCTGGCTTCCGCCGATGATCTCGCCGATACCCGGAACGAGACAGTCCACAGCGGCAACGGTCTTTCCGTCCGGATTTAATTTCATGTAGAACGCCTTGATCTCCTTCGGGTAGTCGGTAACGAATACCGGTCTCTTGAAGATCTTTTCTGTCAGATAGCGCTCATGCTCTGTCTGGAGATCGCAGCCCCAGAATACCTTGTAATCGAATTCGTCGTTGTGCTCTTCAAGGAGCTTTACAGCCTCTGTGTAGGTAACGTGGCCGAATTCGGAATTTAATACGTTGTTTAAGCGGTCGAGAAGTCCCTTGTCGACGAACTGGTTGAAGAAATTCATCTCGGACGGAGCGTTCTCGAGAACGTAGCGGATCACGTACTTTAACATGCCTTCAGCGACAGCCATATTGTCATCGAGATCTGCGAATGCCATCTCCGGCTCGATCATCCAGAACTCAGCTGCATGACGGGGCGTGTTGGAATTCTCAGCACGGAAGGTCGGTCCGAAGGTATAAACATTGCGGAATGCCATTGCGTAGGTCTCAGCGTTTAACTGTCCGCTTACGGTAAGGCTTGTATGCTTTCCGAAGAAGTCCTTGCTGTAATCAACTGCGCCGTCCTCAGTCTTCGGAACGTTGTCAAGATCGAGAGTCGTTACCTGGAACATCTCACCGGCACCCTCACAGTCACTGGAGGTGATTAACGGAGTGTGGACATAGACGAAGCCCTGCTCCTGGAAGTACTGATGGATCGCGTAAGCGATCAGGGAACGCACACGGAATACAGCCTGGAAGGTATTTGTACGCGCGCGAAGGTGCGGGATCGTACGAAGATATTCGAAGGTGTGACGTTTTTTCTGGAGCGGGTAGTCTGCGCTGGAAGCACCCTCAACGGTAACTTCTGTTGCCTGGATCTCAAACGGCTGCTTTGCCTCCGGAGTCGCAACGAGAGTACCTTTTACGACAATGGCAGCGCCTACATTTAATTTGGAAACCTCTGCGAAATTTGCCATTGTGTCATGGTAAACGATCTGTAAGGTATCGAAGCTTGTACCATCATTTAATACGATAAAGCCGAACGCCTTGGAATCACGGATGCTGCGGATCCAACCGCCGACCTGGATCTCCTGGTTTAAATATTTGTCACGCTCTTTAAAGAGCTCTTTCACTGTTGTCAACTGCATGATTCTTCCTTCTCCTTATATCTCTCTTCTTAGATAAATGTGCAATCTGGTATTAGTATAGCGTATTTTTTATGGGGATTCAAGGTGAAATGGGCATAACACGGGGGTTTTCGGGAGTTTTTTAAAGGCCTCCCGGGCAGAAATTACAGAGTCCATCAAGATTTGTAAGTAAAATAGGAATAGAAAAATATATTTTTATAGAAAAATTCCGGAATATCGACTATAATAATAATAAAATAGCACACGGGAGGGCAAACGAATGAACATTTACGATCAGATCAAGACTATGAGCGATGAGATGGCGGGTGACCTTACAGCGCAGAGACGTGACTTTCATAAGTACGCGGAGCCGGGCTGGTTCGAGATGAGGACGTCGTCCATTATTGCTCGGAAACTGACAGAGCTCGGATATGAAGTGCTTGTCGGAGATCAGGTCTGCAAAAAGGATTCCAGAATGGGCGTTCCGTCTGAGGAAAAGTTAGAGGAACAGTATGAGCGTGCCATTGCTCAGGGAGCGGATCCGGAGTTTGTTAAGTACACAAAGGGAGGAATGACCGGCGTGATCGGAATCCTGCGCTGCGGCGAGGGCCCGACGGTTGCCATGCGGTTTGATATCGATGCCCTCGGCGTATTCGAGGAACATGATCCGAGCCACAGACCGGCGAAGGAGGGATTTAACTCCGTAAATGAAGGCTTCATGCATGCCTGCGGACATGACGGACATGCCACCATCGGACTCGGTGTGGCGAAAGTACTGATGTCCATTAAGGATCAGCTCCATGGAACCGTGAAACTGATCTTCCAGCCGGCGGAAGAGGGCGTCCGCGGCGCGAAATCCATCGTTGATAACGGACACCTTGACGGTGTGGATTACATGATCGGCTCTCATGTGACAAATAAGAAAGAGGACGATCCGGCAGTGGTAATTCCGGGAAGCTATGGCTCTCTCGCAACGACAAAATATGATGTGATCTTCCACGGAAAATCTGCCCATGCGGGCGGATCACCGGAGGTTGGACGGAATGTCATGCTGGCAGTCGGAACGGCGATCTTAAACCTTTATGCGATCCCGCGTCACTCCGGCGGTGTGTCCAGAGTAAATGTGGGAACCGTTGTCGCCGGAAGCGGACGGAATGTTATCGCGGACGAGGCGAAGATGGAGATCGAGGTCCGCGGTGAGACCACCGAGATCAACGAGTACATGAAAAATTACGCAGTGAACATTATCGAGAGCGCGGCAAAAATGCACGGATGCACCTGTGAGATGAAGCTTATGGGCGCGGCAAACTCCCTGGCGAGCAGTGAGGCGCTGATGGAGCGGGTGAAGAGAGTCTGCGAGGAAGATCTCCATCTGCCGGTTGCGAAGGAAATGAGCAGCAAAAACGGCGGCAGCGAGGATGTCTCCTATATGATGAACCGCGTCCAGGAACAGGGCGGACAGGCGACCTTCATGCGCGTCCTCACCCACGAAGCCGGCCCGGGTCACAGCCGTATCTTCGATATCGACGAGCAGGTTCTTCCGAATGCGGTGAAGATCTTCTGCGGTGTGGTTTATGACATTATGCACTAATGGGTGAGAAGTGCATGCGATAAAAAGCGACAGATAAAAAGAGCTCCGGCCAATTTGCCGGAGCTCTTTTCATAAATGCGAGAAGGCACTTTTATGCCATGATCTTACGGAACAGGTCTTTCAGGTCCTCTACGCTGGCATCCTTCGGGTTGCCCGGTGCGCAGGCATCTGCATGTGCGGACTCTGCAAGGAACGGAAGGTCTTCCTCTTTGATCGCCTTAAGGACAGACGGAATTCCGACATCCGCGGAAAGCTTCTTGACAGCGTCAACAGCAGCTTTCCGGTATTCGTCCTGAGTCATGGAATCAACATTTGCAACGCCCATTGCGCGCGCGATCTCACGGTATTTCTCGCCGGTGCATTCCTGATTATATTCCATAACGATCGGAAGCATCATTGCGCAGGCAACACCGTGCGGGGTATCATAGACAGCACCGAGTGTGTGTGCCATGGAGTGGGCGATACCAAGACCAACGTTGGAGAAGCCCATACCGGCAATGTACTGACCGAGAGCCATTCCCTCGCGGCCTTCCTTTGTGTTTGCTACAGCACCGCGCAGAGATTTTGAGATGATCTCGATGGCTTTCAGATGGAACATATCGGTCATTTCCCAGGCAGCCTTTGTTGTATAGCCTTCGATGGCATGGGTCAGGGCATCCATACCGGTGGAAGCGGTAAGTCCCTTCGGCATGGAGGACATCATATCCGGGTCAACAACAGCAATGATCGGCATGTCGTGCGGGTCAACGCATACAAATTTACGCTTTCTTTCGATATCGGTGATAACATAGTTGATCGTAACCTCGGCAGCAGTACCGGCTGTTGTCGGAACGGCGATGATCGGAACACACGGTTTTTTCGTCGGTGCAACACCCTCAAGACTTCTTACATCCTCAAATTCCGGGTTTGCGATGATGATGCCGATCGCTTTGGAGGTATCCATGGAGGAGCCGCCGCCGATGGCGATCAGGTAGTCAGCGCCGGATGCCTTAAATGCTTCAACACCGTGCTGGACATTCTGGATCGTCGGGTTTGCTTTAATATCGGAGTAGAGCTCGTAGTCAAGACCGTTTGCGGTCAGAATGTCGGTTACTTTGGCGGTAACCTTGAATTTTACGAGATCCGGGTCGGAACATACGAACGCCTTTTTAAAGCCGTGGGCTTTCGCCTCGTTCGCGATCTCCTGAATCGCGCCTGCTCCGTGATAAGATGTCTGATTTAACATAATACGATTTGCCATGATAAAAAACTCCTTCCATGAATACTTGATCTCAAAAGCTTTCTGTGCCTTTGTTATTATATTAACAAATCCGAAGAGCAAAAAGAAAGTTACAGAAAAGGCCAAGTGTAACACTTCAAGGAAAATCGACATATTGCAAAAGAAAGATATGGAAAAATTGTGCAAAATAACAATAGATCAGGACAGCAGATGAAGCTCAAGAAACAGATCCCGCAATGCTGCCGGCATCGCGCGGACGAGAAGCCCGGCAAACTGGGACGGGGTTAGGTCCATGCCGCCGAGAACCCACTTTACGGTCATGGTGATCGAGCCCTGACAGTACATTTCCAGAAGAAAATGGATCTCAGGGCTGGCCGGTCTGCCGCTTTTTTCCCGGATCAGATTTTCATAAAAGGCGAGGATCAGCTTAAAATCATGCTCCCGCAGGGAATTCTGCCTGTCATAGCGGAATGCAGCGGCAAAAAACGCCTTTTCCTCCTGAATATATGTAAATTTTTTCTCCAGGCTGTCAAGGACCGTGGTCCCGCGTCCCATATGTTCAAAGGAGCGGGCGAGGAGCTTGTCGAAATACCAGTTGATCAGGTCATATTTATCAAGAAAATTCCGGTAAAAGGTCTGGCGGGTGACGCCGCAGCGCTCTGTGATCTGGCGGACAGTGATCGCATCGACCGGAGTTGTCTTCATGCATTCCTTCATGGCTGCGGCGAGACGGTATTTTGTTTTTTCCCCCTTCATGGCAGGCGTGCTGGATTCGATCATTAAAAGCTCCTTTCTACGGTATCGCGACCGGTGCTATTGTATTCAGTAAATTCTATCATATTTTTCCCAAGGGAGAAAGTCTTTTTGCTCCGGTTAGCTCCTTCTTCAGATATCATCGGGAAGCGTTCAAAAAAACCCCGTATTATCCGCGATCGAGTCACGCGGATGATACGGAGTTTTTGTTATACCTGAATGAGCTTCAGATGGCTGAGCCCGAAGGCAGACCGGTTTTTATGAGAGACCGATCACAACGGCAAGGATCACAGCGATGGATCCGAATGCAAACAGGACAGCCTGGAATTTGATCTGGAATTTTGCCCATTTGCCCCAGTCGAGCTTTGCTGCGGCCAGCGCGCCTAAGAGACAGCCGGAGGTCGGAACGATGAAGTTTGTGAAGGCGTCACCAAGCTGGTACGCAACAACAGCAACCTGTCTCTCGACACCGACAAGATCGGCGAGAGGAGCCATGATCGGCATGGTAAGTGCAGCCTGTCCGGAACCGGATACAACGAAGAAGTTGAACACGGACTGGAAGATATACATAAACCATGCGGAGATCACCGGCGGGAAATTCTGCATTCCGTCGCTGATGCTGTGAAGGATCGTATTTAAGACTGTACCGTCGGTTGCACTGCCACCGAGGATGATGATAATACCCTGCGCCATTCCGACACACATTGCAGCGCCTAAAAGATCGGCAGCACCGTGGTCGAAGGATTTTGCGATATCATTTACTTTCATGTCATTCAGCTTGAATACAACGCCGATGATACCGGAAACGAGACCCATCACGAAGAACTGGGAAGCGATCTCCGGGATATAGTAGCCCTCGCTTATAACACCCCAGATCGTCCATACCATGCAGGCAGCGACCGTGAGGAGAACAAGCTTGTGGCCGAGAGTGAACGGCGGCATCTCTTTGCCGTTCTTTGCGAATTCTTTTCTGTATTCCTCATCAGACTCATATGCAACGGAGAGCTTCGGATCTTTCTTGATCTTTACCGCGTAGCGCATCGTGAAGACGATCGTAAGTCCTGTGAAGAAGATCCATAACGGGATACGGAACCATGCACCGGACATGACCGGAATACCGGCAACACCCTGGGCAACAGCCAGTCCGAACGGATTCTGCCAGGAAGAACCGAAGCCGATCTGTGTAGATACGTAGGAGCACATAATTCCGACAACTGCGTCATATCCCATTGCGATAAACATCGGTACGAGGATCATAACGAACGGAATTGCCTCCTCACCCATACCGAAGACTGCGCCTCCGAGGGAGAACAGGACTACGAGGATCGGGATCAGAAGGATCTCGCGTCCATTTGTCAAAGCGATGACCCGCATAATGCCGCTTTCTATCGCGCCTGTCCGGAGAACGATACCGAAGGCACCGCCTACGACCAGAATGAAGGCGATGATTCCGACAGCGGTACCATTCTTATCGCCGACGGTCATACCCTCGAATACATAGTTTAAAATTCCCTGACCGCCAAAGTCTTCGGTTCCGAAGATCGGAGCTGCTTTGGTCACCTTGTTTCCGTTTTCATCCAGAATATACTGGAAGCTTTCCGGATCCAGAACGGTTCTTGTTTTTTCCACGCCGTTCTGCATATACGTGATTTCTTTTGTGTCGTATTTACCCAACGGGATAAATACGGTGAGCAGAGCCGCGAACAGAATGACACCAAAAATGATGATGTAAGTGTGCGGCATCTGGAAGCT
>OGNA01000818.1_pt1 | contig 8560 bp, 9 predicted proteins | sample 1573411 | NCBI WGS metagenome assembly OGNA01 (sample SAMEA2581899, study PRJEB24529) | metagenome | biome: Human gut stool | place: China | collected 2011 | reverse complement strand
ATGGCGTTAAAAAGGCCATTGTGCACATTTATAATTCCACCTCCACTCTGCAGAGGGATGTGGTGTTCCACAAGGATATGGAGGAGATCAAGGATATTGCCATTGTAGGCACTAAACTGGTACAGCGCTATGCGGCAGACTGTGATACGAAAATCCGTCTGGAGTATTCGCCGGAGAGCTTTACGGGCACGGAACTGGAGTTTGCCCTTGATATCTGTACTGCCGTTCAGGAAACCTGGGGCGCTACAAAGGAAAATCCCATTATCATTAATCTGCCTTCTACGGTGGAGATGACAACTCCCAATGTATATGCGGATCAGATTGAATGGATGAATACTCATTTCAAAAACAGAGAAAGCATTATCTTAAGCGTACATCCTCACAATGACCGAGGCGAAGGCGTGGCTTCTACAGAGCTTGCCATGCTGGCGGGGGCAGACCGTGTAGAGGGAACTCTGTTTGGAAACGGCGAGCGTACCGGAAATGTGGATATTCTGACCGTTGCTTACAATATGTTCTCTCAGGGTATTAACCCGGAGTTAAACATTGAAAATATCCGTGAGATTGCCGAGATCTGTGAGCGGTGCACCAAGATGGACATTCCTCCCAGACATCCTTATGCAGGAAAGCTGGTATTTACCGCTTTTTCAGGCTCCCATCAGGATGCCATCAACAAGGGAATGCAGGCTCTCAGAGAGAGAAACAGCGAGTATTGGGAGGTTCCCTACCTTCCCATTGATCCTTCCGATATCGGGCGGGAATACGAGCCGATCGTCCGCATCAACAGCCAGTCCGGAAAGGGCGGCGTAGCCTTTGTAATGGATACCTTCTATGGCTTCAAGCTGCCAAAGGGCATGCATAAGGAGTTTGCGGATGTGATCCAGAAGATTTCAGAGAAGCAAGGTGAGGTAGCTCCCGAGCAGATCATGGATGAATTTAAGAAGGAATACTTAGAGCGCAAGGAGCCGATCCATTTCCGCAAGTGCCGGATCACGGATACGGAGACGGCAGACGGCGAGTTTGCTACTCTTGCAAAGGTTGTTTATACGGATCATGGCATGGAAAAGCATTTCGACGGCATTGGAAACGGCCCCATCGATGCGGTTCAGCGGGGGCTGGAGGATGCTCTCGGTATCCATATCAAGGTTCTGGATTATACCGAGCATGCCATGGCCTCCGGTTCCGGAGCGCAGGCAGCCTCCTATATCCATCTGGTAGACCAGACCACAGGAAAGGCAACCTACGGCGTAGGAATCAGCTCCAATATTACCCGGGCGTCGATCCGCGGTATTTTCAGTGCGGTGAACCGGCTGTTTTATTAATAACCGGCAATATTCAGGATTGCAGCAGCGGCGGCTTCCACTCAAAGGAAGCCAGCCGCTGTTTTCTATGGAAAAAAATCCTCTTTCCACAGATTTAATAAAAGGGGCATTTCCGGCCCGGACTTGGAGGAAATATAATGCAGGAAATACATTTAGAGGGACGCCAGAGGATAAAAAGCCAGGAAATGGCATTTACCGGCCTGTTTGCGGCTTTGATCGCAGCAGGAGCCTATATGAGGATCGATATTCCGGTTCAGCCATTTCCCATGCATTTTACGCTGCAGTTCTTTTTTGTGCTTCTGGCAGGCTATGTGCTGGGGGCCAGACGGGGAGCTGCCTGTGTGTGCGTTTACCTGGCAGTGGGATTGGCGGGGATTCCCGTATTTGCAGCAGGCGGAGGGCCGGCGTATTTGATCCGTCCTACCTTTGGTTTTTTGATCGGCTTTGTGGCTGCGGCCTGGATTACAGGAAAGCTGTGCTGGAAGCGTCCGGGGGGAGGGGTAGCCTGGCGGCTTTTTTCTGCCTTTTGGGGCATGATGACGTACTATCTGTGCGGAATGGTATATTTTTATGTGATCAGTAATTATGTGATCCATATGCCGGTAAGCTGGAAACTGGTGGTAATTAACTGTTTTCTGATTACGGCGGCAGAGGACTTTATCCTGTGTGTGATGGCGGCTGTGGTTGCCAGACGGCTGATGCCTTTTGCACTAGGGCAGTATCGATAGAAAATGGATATTTATGAAAAATAAAATCACGCATGTTACCTGGACGGAACGAGTATGGCCGGAGAGAGGGCTTAACGGAGCGGCCCTTAAATGGATTGCCATGTGCTCCATGTTCATTGACCATATAGGGGCTGTGGTCCTGGAGTATGGACTGTATTATCAGGGCGGAGCAGAACGGATGGATTTCCTTCTGGAACAGTCATGGGGAGTATTTTTATATCCGCTGTCGCTGCTTCTGAGGATTCTCGGCCGCCCGGCCTTTTTGATTTACTGTTTTCTTCTTGTGGAAGGCTTTGTACATACAAGGGACAGGAAGAAATACGGCAGAAACCTTCTTCTGTTTGGTCTGATATCGGAGATTCCGTTTAATCTGGCAGTGGCAAACAGGGTGTTCGATCCCATGTATCAAAATGTGTTTTTTGAGCTTTTTATCGGCTTTTTAATCCTTTGCTGGATAGAACGGGCGGAGAAGAGGACATATGGACTAAAGGAAATGGATCTGGTCTGTCTGTACACCTTTATCGGCTGCGGAGCTGCAGTCCTTGCAGGAGCGGATTATAATGCCGTCGGCATACTGATTATTGTATTTTTATACCGTTTCAGGAACAGCCGGAGGAAGCAGACTGTGGCAGCAGGAGTGCTGGGTTTTATAGAGACGCTGTTCCCTACTCTGGGAGCAGGGGCGCTGGCAGCGGTGCCCATATGGTTTTATAACGGAAAACGGGGAAAGCAGCAGGCAAAGTTTTTGTTTTACTGGTTTTATCCCCTTCACCTTTTTGTACTTTTTTTGATCAGATGGTATTTTCTGGGGATTCCTCTGGCGTAGGAGCGTGACAGCCAGGAAGATAACTGATATAATGCGGGTATAGGATCAATGGTTCGATCACGGATGGGAAAAGGAGCGGCAATCATATGAAAAAATACGATTATATTCTGGTAGGAAGCGGTCTTTATGCAGGCGTATTTGCCTGGTATGCAAAAAAACAGGGGAAAACCTGTCTGGTTCTGGAAAAACGGGATCACATAGGGGGAAATATTTACTGCGAGGATGTGGAGGATATCCATGTACATAAGTATGGAGCCCACATTTTCCATACAAGCAATAAAAAGGTGTGGGAGTTTGTCAATTCCCTGGCAGAGTTTAACCGGTATACCAACAGTCCGGTGGCAAATTATAAGGGCGAGATGTATAATATGCCCTTTAATATGAACACCTTCAGCAAGATGTGGAACATTTCCACTCCTGCCCAGGCGAAGGCGATCATTGAGGAACAGAAAAAAGAAATCCAGGGAGAGCCGAAGAACCTGGAGGAGCAGGCTATCAGTCTGGTAGGCCGGGAAATTTATGAAAAACTGGTAAAGGGCTATACGGAGAAGCAGTGGGGCAGAGACTGCAAGGAGCTTCCTTCCTTTATCATCCGCCGTCTGCCGGTGCGTTATACTTATGACAATAATTATTTCAACGATCTCTATCAGGGAATCCCCATCGGCGGATACAATGTGATGATCCATAAGCTGTTCGAGGGATGCGAGATTGAAACCGGAGTGGACTATCTGGAAAACAGGGAGTATTACAACAGCCTGGGCGGCACGGTGGTTTATACGGGAACCATTGACGGCTTTTATGATTACTGCTTCGGACGGCTGGAATACAGGAGCCTGCGGTTTGAAACAGAGGTGCTGGAGGAAGAAAATCATCAGGGAGTGGCTGTGGTAAATTACACAGACAGGGAAACTCCTTATACCAGGATCATTGAGCACAAGCACTTTGAGTTCGGCACTCAGCCAAAGACTGTGATTACCAGAGAGTACCCCGTATCCTGGCAGGAGGGAATGGAACCCTACTATCCGGTGAATGATGAGAAAAACCAGGCATTATACCAGAAGTATGCAAAGCTGGCAGAGAAAGAGGAGAATGTAATCTTTGGAGGCCGTCTGGGCGAGTATAAGTATTACGATATGGATAAGGTGATCGAATCTGCCATGAAGAAGGCGGAAGAGATATTTTAAAAGAGGGGGCAGACAGGATGGATGAGTTAAGGCAGCTGGTAGAAGCGTATGTTCCGTATAATGAGCAGGAAGAAAGAGATCGGGAGCTGATATTAGAGCAGATTGATTCCGGACGGGATATATTGACGAGAAATAATAAAAATGCCCACATAACCGTTTCCGGCTGGGTGGTAAGCCCGGATCGTAAAAAGGTCCTGATGGCCTACCACAATATTTATCGCTCATGGGCCTGGCTGGGAGGCCATGCGGACGGAGATGAGGATGTAAGGAAATACAGGAGGAAAGTGGGCTTACAGAGGTGAAATTCCTTTCGGATGAGCTGTTTTCGCTGGAAATCCTCACCGTGGATGGCCACGAAAAAAGAGGTGAGTATGTATCCTCTCATCTGCATCTGAATGTGACCTTCCTCCTGGAGGGGGATACAGAGGCGCCTCTGGCTGTAAAACCTGATGAAAACAGCCGTGTGGGCTGGATTCCGGCAGATGAGATAGAAAGCCGGTGCAGCGAACCGTGGTTTGCGGAGCGGATTTATTCTAAGTTGTGTGAGAAGGTGAAGGGGATTTGAGCAAGAATCATTTCGCTATCAACAGACATGAAGGCACGAATACGATAACAAAAAGAGGGTGTACAGACAGTTATGTACATCCTCTTTTTCAACCAGAAAATTCGATTAGCTGTCTATTTACGCACTGGGAATTAGATAATCGCCATGCACCAGAATATGTGCTTCGTTTGTTAGAGTACTATATTCGGCATGAAAACCTTTATAAGGAGCGTGAAGGAAATAAATAATTCTAATATTATCATGTATACTACGGAAGATGGGTTGACAAAGATTGAGGTTACTTTTGATGGTGATACTGTATGGTTATCATTAGACCAGATGGCAAAGTTGTTTCAGCGGGATAAATCGACGATATCAAGGCATATTAAAAATATTTTTTCAGAAGGTGAACTCCGGCAGGAAGCAACTGTTGCAAAATTTGCAACAGTTCAAACGGAAGGAAATAGAAGTGTGTCCAGAGATATTGAATATTATAATCTGGATGTGATTATTTCAGTTGGCTATCGTGTGAAATCTTTACGAGGTACACAGTTCCGTATTTGGGCAAGCTCTATTTTAAAAGAGTATATGAAAAAAGGATTTGCACTGGATGATGAACGCTTAAAACGGTTGGGCGGAGGAAACTATTTTGATGAATTGCTCTCACCGGTGGAACAGCACTTCATAGAGAGCATCAGGGAATTGGAAACGCTGGAATAATCAGAAAGTAAAAAATGTATAAAACCAGCCCGCACAAAGGCGGGCTGGCCAGACTTTTTTACACCAAAATCTCTCTCAACGCATCCACCAGAACATCATCCTCTTCCTGGTTTCTCACTGCCAGCCGCAGGAACTGGCGGTTATCAGCAGAGAGTTTGGAGGACAGATCCTTTACCAGACAATGGTACTGATTTAACAGCCGTTCTGTGACCTGGCCGGCGCTGTGGCCGCCTGTAAGCTCGATCATCAGATAATCTGCCTGGGAGGGGATTACACGGATTCCGGGGATTTCGCCCAGGGCTTTCGCGAAGCGTTCCCGTTCTGCCTTTACCTTTACCAGAGCCGCGGCATAATCGTTTCTGTACTTTTCTTCAATCTGCATATAGAACTCCCCTAAGGAGTTGATATTCCAGATCGCTACCTCTTTTTTCAGCAGGCAGATGCGGTCTTTATTGCCGCTGGCAGCAATCCCTAAGCGCAGTCCGGGAATGCCGTAGGATTTGGAAATGCTCTTTATAACCGTAAGATGGGGATACTCATCTAAAAGCTCTTCCTGTAAAAGGGTGGCATTTTCCTCATCTGCAAAGTCAACAAAAGACTCATCTGCAATCATATGAATGTTTCGTTCGCCCGTCCATCGGATTAGCCGCAGCATATCCTCTCTGGGAATGTAGTTTCCGGAGGGATTGTCAGGATTGACCACAGTCAGACAGCTGATATCCTTATCCTCAAAAAAGTTTATCAGATCGTCAGCCGTATAGGAAAAGTTATCATTATCCGGATAATATGGAACAACTTTGTCTGACTCATACCGGTTGGCATATTCTTCAAAGGTCGGACGGATCACGCCAAGTTTTCCAGTTGTATGACCGATGAGAGCCTTGATCAGCTCGGCGGCTCCATTTCCCACCAGAATCTGATCCTGGCGGAGAGAGAAGTTTCTGGCAGCCAGAAGGGAATTTACATACATTCCGGAAGGATACTGGCGGATCAGTACATCAAAATTGGATCGGATTTCATCCAGCATCTTTTTGGGCGGATAGTAGCTGTTTACCAGATAACAGAAATCCAGCATGCCGGGATAGCGCCAATAGCCTCCGAACCGGCGGCTGATTAAGGCGGTGCGCTCTTTTTCAGGGGCAAACATGGATTCTGCAATATCCAGATCCTGAATATCGTCAATTTCGTACCATTTCTGGTCAGGGCTCAGACGTTTGGCCTTGATGCTGGGATCATCCAGAGCCACCAGCACCTTTAATACCTGCTCATAGTATTCGTTGTTTCCCAGAGCCTTTGTGTATGCTTCCAGGAAAGGAACGTAGTGGGTACGGGAAAATTCACGGCTGAATTTATAAAGATTTACCGTTTTATAATAATCCTCGATCTCTGAGAAACGGAACTGCTTTTTGGAGATCATATCTACGATGTCATCCTGCTCAGACAGGCGCACGCAGGTTCCGTCCATCCAGGATTCGTATTTTGCCACCAGAGCCAGACTGTCTCTGGAATCATTTACAAGACAGTCCAGGACAGAATCCTCAAAGATCACATCCGATTCCAGAAGAAGGGTATCCTCCTCCAGAAGATAGTCCTTTGCCAGAAACAGGGAATAGATATTGTTGGTCTTATTATAAATGGGGTTGTCTACAAAGACCACAGGAGTTTTGATATCAAGAGTGCGGATATGCTCCATGAGTTTCTGGCCTTCATATCCCACCACGATCACGATCCGGGAAAGGGAGCAGCGCTCCAGCTGGCTTAAGGTGCGGTTGATCATGGGAACCCCGTTTACCTTTACCATGCATTTTGTGTTATTTTGTGTCAGCTGCTTCAGGCGTTTTCCCATACCTGCAGCAAGAATCATTGCCTGCATAGTGTTTGTTCTCCTTCGTTATATTCGTTTGCCGCTTCCGGGCAGATAGTCTTTACAGATCCCATTGGGCGTTTGGCGCAGGCCCTTTAATACCGCTTTATAGATTCCGGCCCGGTACCGCCGCATGGCAGGCTGATTTCCCAGAAGGGCCAAAAGGGAGTCCAGCACAATATGAGCCAGATGATTTAAAATAATATAGGCCATATAGAGGAAGGGATGCCGGGAATAGGTTTTCCCGATGTCAATGGCGTTGCGGAAGCCGTAGTAATTTTTCCAGCTGACCGTGGGAGCATCTCCAGGTGGAGCGGTACGGTGGTTTAAAACCGCGGTATTTACATTCAGGATCCGGGACCGGCTGTGAAAGCGCATGCAGTACTCCGTATCGTCAAACCAGATAAAATATTCCGTTTTTGGAAGGCCGATTTCCCGAACCAGAGAAGCCTTTACAAGGAGGCCGCAGAAGGTACTGATATCGTATTCAAAGGAAGGTGTTCCATAGGATGCTTCAGGAACCGGTTCATAGAACATAAACGTGGGGCATTTTAAAAAGCGCCGGTGGCTGGTATCAATGGCTCCCTTTGTGGTGACGGTGCCGGAGTAGGCCAAGTATTCGTGACTCAGGATGGCCTTTTTAAGCTCGGCTATATAGTCAGGTGCGATCATGGCGTCATCGTCAATAATTAAAATCCAGTCGCAGTCCGTGGCAGACAGACGTTTCATTCCATAAGCAAAGCCTCCTGCGCCTCCCAGATTTTCCTTAAGACGGCAGATATCAAAAAAAGGCCCGGTACAGGAGTCGGTTTCAGCCTGAAATGAGGCCGGCAGGTTTTTCAGCCAGTCTGCTGTCCCGTCACTGCTGTGGTTGTCTACAATACATATATTGGAAAATGGTTCGGTCTGGGACAGAACGCAGCTTACGCATTCCTTTAAGAGTGCAAGGCGGTTATAGGTTACAATGATAACTCCGAATTTCAAGGGCTCCTCCTTCCATGATCTGCCGATCCGATTATGGTTCTGATTATAAGTCATTTAAGGGGGTATGTCAAACGGGATTGCAGGCGGCAGCTTCCGCAAGGGGTACAGCACACTGCAAAAGCGGATGAGCTCCAAATCGGATTGCACCCTGCCTGCGAATATGCTACAATTTCAGAAGGCAAATAAATGGAGAGATTGGAGCAGGATCCATATGAATAAAAACAAGTCCGGCAGGACACACAGGATGCCCAGTATCCGTAAAAATTATACCTATAATCTGATTTATCAGGTTATGACGCTTTTGACCCCCTTTATTACCACTCCATACCTTTCAAGGGTTTTAGGGCCGGACGGAACGGGGATCCAGAGCTATACCAATTCCGTGGTT
>OGNA01000815.1_pt1 | contig 8580 bp, 4 predicted proteins | sample 1573411 | NCBI WGS metagenome assembly OGNA01 (sample SAMEA2581899, study PRJEB24529) | metagenome | biome: Human gut stool | place: China | collected 2011 | reverse complement strand
ATTGCCTGTGCAAAGATTGACGCACAGACCGAAGCCCTGATTTCCATGATAGGGGAAAATCAGGTGGACTACCGCTTTTTTATCGGCTTCAAGCTGCTTGTCAATGAGCAGGAAGTCACCATGAAACAGTTTCGCAGGGAAGCAAAGACCGCTGTTTCCGATTTCCTCCATGAAGTCAACCACAAACTCATGGGGGATTTTGTTTCCATGAGCAATGAAGAAATCTGGCGGTTTCAGAAGATGGAAAAGCTGCTGGAAAGTAAAATCTCACGCCGCTTCAAAGTCCGGCGGCTTGATAAGGACGATTTTGGCTATCTGATTGAGCATTTATACGGGCAGACCGGAACCGCCTACGAAGATTATGAGTATTATCTTCCGAAGAAACGGTTTCAGGAGGAAACGCTGGTGAAATACTATGACCTCATCAAACCCACCCGTTGTCTGATAGAGGAAAACCAGCGGTATCTGAAAATCGAACAGGAAGACGGGACGGTCTATGCCGCCTACTTCACCATCAACAGCATTGTGGGGGAACTGGACTTCCCATCCTCGGAAATCTTTTACTATCAGCAGCAGCAATTTACCTTTCCCATTGATACCTCTATGAATGTGGAGATTGTGACAAACCGGAAAGCCCTCTCCACGGTGCGGAACAAGAAAAAAGAGCTGAAAGATTTGGACAACCACGCATGGCAGAATGACAGTGAAACCAGCACAAACGTGGTGGACGCTCTGGACAGCGTAAATGAGCTGGAATCCACCTTAGACCAGAGCAAGGAATCCATGTATAAGCTGTCCTATGTGGTGCGTGTGACGGCTCCCGACTTGGAAGAACTGAAACGCCGCTGCAATGAGGTGAAAGATTTTTATGACGATTTGAACGTGAAGCTGGTTCGCCCCTTTGGGGATATGCTGGGGCTGCATGGGGAATTTCTCCCTGCCAGCAAACGGTATCTGAACGATTATATCCAGTATGTCACCAGCGACTTCCTCGCTGGTCTTGGCTTCGGGGCAACCCAGATGTTGGGGGAACCGGAGGGCATTTATATCGGGTACAGCCTTGATACAGGAAGAAACGTGTACTTAAAGCCTGCCCTTGCCAGTCAAGGAGTAAAAGGCTCCGTCACTAACGCCCTTGCTGCCGCTTTTGTCGGTTCGCTTGGCGGTGGAAAGTCGTTCTGCAACAATCTTCTGGTGTACTACTCTGTTCTCTTTGGGGGACAAGCGGTTATCTTAGACCCTAAAAGTGGTGCGAAACGTTCCTACTTGAAAAGAGTAGGCACAGCACTTCATTAAATCAATATTTAATGTGTGTTGGAGAACTAAACACACGAATAGTCGAATGACGGGGTAACGCCCTGAAAGGCTACTTTAATACTCCGACTGGCAGAAACTTGAGTAAACAAGGCTCTGTCAGAAGCTCGGTGAAGTCGGCAGACAGACACCGTAACAGATAATGCTGACGAAAGATTCCCAGAGGTGGGCGTTGTGTCCTATATGCCGGAAGTCTATAAAATATCTATGGTTAGAATGTAGATGAGAGGTCTACTGACGAATCCTTGAATGTACAGGTCTATATCGGGGCTGGATAGAAATGTCCAGTGACACAAATAGTGTCGCTACTGTGGGTGAGTAAGACTCCGCATTTATGAAAATCCATATAACGTTAAAGGCGTTATCAAGGTAGCAGGCTTATAGAGGAAACCTAAGGATATATGTACAGATAGTGTGTTTGGAACGTTGAAAGCTGACAACATGGAGATTTTACTGTCTGTGAAGTGTTCACATCAGAGAGTTATTGTGAGATTAGCAATGATATAAGGTGTGTTAATGTCAGTGAGAGTGGTGGCACAGTACCTATGAAACCGTGATAACAAGCGGTGGAGGGATAGCCACTAGTCATATGAAGAATAGAATTACTAAGAAAAATGGTATGGGTTCGAGTAAGACTAAGAGATGTACTTGCTCCTGCAAACAAGGAGGGTACAGACCATGCTAAAGAAAAACAAGCTCCGCTATAACGAGTATTATGATATGCAACATATTTATGACGAGTTATACGCACAGAGCAAGAACGGTAATAACTTTTATAAGTTACTTGAAATTATTGGTTCGGAACAAAATATTTGTTTAGCTTACCGTAATCTGAAATCAAACAGTGGCAGTAAAACGGCTGGAACGGATGGAATGACGATAGACGATATAAAACAACTCAGCAATGCTGAGATTGTTGCTACCGTTCGGGAAAGCCTTAGCAACTACCGCCCCAAATCAGTCAGACGTGTTTTCATTCCAAAAGCTGGGAGCGATAAAATGCGTCCATTGGGGATTCCGTGTATCTGGGACAGGCTGGTACAACAATGTATCCTGCAAGTCCTAGAGCCGATATGCGAACCAAAGTTCCATAATCATTCCTATGGATTCCGTGCGAATCGAAGTGCCCACCATGCAGTCAGCAGAGTAACGACACTGATAAATTTATCAAAATATCATTACTGTGTTGACGTAGACATTAAAGGATTTTTCGATAATGTCAATCATGGAAAACTATTAAAACAAATCTGGACACTTGGTATTCGGGATAAAAGATTGATTTGCATTATCAGCAAAATGCTGAAAGCTGAAATTGACGGCGAGGGTGTCCCAGAAAAAGGAACACCACAAGGCGGTCTGTTAAGTCCACTGCTCTCCCTCATAGTCCTTAATGAATTAGACTGGTGGGTAAGCAGTCAGTGGGAAACATTCCAGCCGAAGAACCGCAGTAAAAATGGGTGGCTTCAATACGCAAAGAAATATACCAAACTGAAAAGCGGTTTTATTGTACGTTACGCTGATGATTTTAAAATCATGTGCTCAACCTATGGAGAAGCACAAAGATTTTACCACAGTACCGTAGATTTTCTTAATAAAAGGCTGAAATTAGAAATCAGTCCAGAGAAATCAAAGGTAGTAAATCTGAAGAAAAATTCATCAGATTTTCTGGGGTTCAAAATCAAAGTCATCCCAAAAGGAAGAACGAAACACGGTTATGTTGCCAAAACAGATATGAACCAAAAAGCATTAAAGAAAGCGAAAACAAATTTAAAGTTAAAGGTAAAAGATATAGCCAGACATACGACTGGCTTCAATATCAGCAGATATAATCTGACAGTTATCGGTATGCAGAATTACTACTGCATAGCAACTAACGTATATAACAACCTGACAGAAGTAAGTTACGCTCTCTTACCGACCATACGAATCCGTTTAAGGAACATTGCAAAATCAGTTCCATTTGAAAGTACAAGTTCAGAATTTCAGAGCAAGACAAAAGGAATCAGACCAAAAACAAAAATAGTGATGATTGCGGATAATCCGCTATTGCCGATTCAAGGAGTACAACACAAAAATCCTATGAATTTCTCGCAAGATATTTGTAATTTTACAAAGCAAGGGAGAAACAAGGTGCATGAGGACGTTGTAGTTGTAACAAAAGAAGAAATCCGAGCGTTGTTGGAAAATGAAAACCCTGCCGATAGTGTAGAATTTAACGACAATCGTATTTCAGCATATATCGCACAGCAAGGCAACTGCTATGTAATGAATCGTCGAGGAACTCCGTCCACTCTGATATGTATTCACAAATCAGACAAAGGAGATAACCTTGACAGATATTCTAATCTGGCATTTGTGGAAATTCCCATTGCAAAGGCAATCCTAACAGAATCAGCAGACAAAGCAAAATCACTGTTAAAAGGTTATGTTCTTAATAGTCAGCAGAAGAAAAAACTGAACAGAATACGGACGAATTACGGATACCAGACAATAACTGGGAAATAACTTATAAATCTATTTGGATATGATGGAACGCCGTATGAAGCGAAAGTTTCATGTACGGTGTGAAGCGGGGGAAAACTCGGAGATAACATCAAAGAGTTACCTATCGCTATAACGGGGACGCTGGAAAGAAACCCTGCCGGAAATCGCCCATGAAATCAATATCGTAAACCTGACCTCGGAGGAACAGAACAGGGGCTTACTCGACCCCTATGTGATTATGGAGAACCCAAAGGATTCCGAATCACTGGCAATCGACATCCTGACTTTTTTAACAGGCATTTCCAGCCGTGACGGAGAGAAGTTCCCTGTTCTTCGGAAAGCCATCCGTGCGGTAACAAACAGTGAGGAACGGGGGCTTTTCAAGGTGATTGAAGAACTTCGGGCGGAGGGAACCACCATCAGCACCAGCATAGCCGACCATATCGAATCCTTTACGGACTATGACTTTGCACACCTGCTCTTTTCGGATGGGGATGTCACACAGTCCATCAGCCTTGAAAAGCAACTCAACATCATTCAAGTGGCGGATTTGGTGCTGCCGGATAAGGAAACCTCGTTTGAAGAATACACCACAATGGAGCTGCTTTCCGTGGCAATGCTCATTGTAATCAGCACCTTTGCCCTCGACTTCATCCACACCGACCGCAGCGTGTTTAAGATTGTGGATTTGGATGAAGCATGGAGCTTCCTACAGGTGGCACAGGGCAAGACCCTTTCCATGAAGCTGGTTCGTGCCGGACGTGCCATGAACGCAGGCGTTTACTTTGTCACCCAGAACACGGACGATTTGCTGGATGAAAAGCTGAAAAACAATCTGGGCTTGAAGTTTGCATTCCGCTCCACGGACATCAACGAAATCAAGAAGACCCTCGCCTTTTTCGGGGTGGATTCCGAAGATGAAAACAACCAGAAGCGGCTCCGTGACTTGGAAAACGGACAGTGCCTTATCAGTGATTTGTACGGGCGTGTGGGGGTGATACAGTTCCATCCTATCTTTGAAGACCTGTTCCATGCCTTTGACACCAGACCGCCTGTTAGAAAAGAGGTGGAGGAATGAAGATAAGAAAGCCCATCCAGCAGGGGACAGCTCTTGTCCCTTGCCGGACAAAGGGAGAAAACTCTTTTAAAAAAATCGGGAGTATAGCAGGAAAAGTGCTTCTGGTACTCCTGCTCATCCTCCTGCTGCTGGCAGTCTTCGGCACAGCCGCCCACGCTGCCGGACTGGTGGATGATACGGTAGACGCTGCCAACGAATACAGCAAATATCCTCTGGACAACTACCAGCTTGATTTTTATGTGGACAGCGGATGGGACTGGCTCCCGTGGAACTGGCTGGACGGTATCGGAAAACAGGTGATGTACGGGCTGTATGCCATCACAAATTTTATCTGGACAATCAGCCTGTACCTTTCCAACGCCACGGGGTATCTGATTCAAGAAGCCTACTCGCTGGACTTTATTTCCTCTACGGCGGATTCCATTGGAAAAAATATGCAGACCTTGGCAGGCGTTACCACAGGCGGCTTGTCCTCGGAAGGATTTTATATCGGGTTCCTGCTGATTCTCATTTTGGTGGTGGGGATTTACGTTGCCTACACAGGGCTTATCAAACGGGAAACCACAAAAGCCATCCATGCCGTTGTCAATTTCGTGGTGGTGTTCGTGCTGTCCGCTGCCTTTATCGCCTATGCTCCTGATTATATCGGGAAAATCAATGAATTTTCCGCAGACATCAGCAATGCCAGCCTGACCCTTGGTACAAAGATTGTGCTGCCAAACTCGGGAAGTCAAGGAAAAGACAGTGTGGATTTGATACGGGACAGCCTGTTTTCCATTCAGGTCAAGCAGCCGTGGCTCCTGCTGCAATACGGCAACTCGGATGTGGAAAGCCTTGGGGCTGACCGTGTGGAACGCCTGCTCTCAACCAGTCCAGACGAAAACAACGGGCAGGACAGGGAAGAAATCGTAGTGGAGGAAATCGAAGACAGGGAAAACACCAACCTTACCATCACAAAGACCATCAACCGCTTGGGAACCGTCTTCTTCCTGTTCATGTTCAATATCGGTATCTCCATTTTTGTATTCCTGCTCACGGGGATAATGATTTTCTCACAGGTACTTTTTATTATCTACGCCATGTTCCTGCCTGTGAGCTTCCTCCTTAGCATGGTTCCCTCTTTTGAGGGGATGTCAAAACGTGCCATTACAAAGCTGTTCAATACCATCCTTACCAGAGCCGGAATCACCCTGATTATCACGGTAGCGTTCAGCATTTCCACCATGCTCTACAACCTGTCTGGGGAATACCCGTTCTTCCTGACGGCGTTCTTGCAGATAGTGACCTTTGCTGGAATTTATTTCAAGCTGGGGGATTTGATGGGGATGTTCTCCTTACAGAGTGGGGATTCCCAAAGCATGGGGAGCCGTATCATGCGAAGACCCCGTATGCTCATGCACGCCCATATGCACCGTTTACAGCATAAGTTAGGACGTTCTGTGGCGGCTCTTGGGGCTGGTACGGCTGCCTACCATGCAGGAAAACAGGCTGGCTCAGACCAGAGAACTGCTTCCAGCTCCGGCTCTTCCAAACGGACGCAGGCAGACCACAGCAGACCAGACGGACAGGCAGCACCGGAAAAGGAATCCGCATGGAAACGGGCTGGCTCTGCGGTAGGTGCAGTGGCAGATACCAAAGATAAGATAGCCGATACTGCCGGACAGTTTCGGGAGCAGGCAAAGGATTTGCCTGTCAATGCAAAGTACGCCCTTTACCACGGGAAAACACAGGTATCAGAGGGAGTACGGGATTTTACTTCCAGCGTGACCCAGACCCGAACTGCCAGAGCCGAACAGCGAAACGCACAGGCAGAAAGCCGCAGACAGACCATTGCAGAACGCAGGGCGGAACTGGAACAGGCAAAACAACCGCAAAAGACAGCTTCCGAAGCACCCAAAGGGACTGCTCCTGTCCATGAACGCCCTGTTACTGCAAAACAGCCAGAGGATTTTCGACATCATGCAGATACCACTCATGCAGGAAAACCAGCCATACAGCCAGCTTCCCCATCCATCAGGGAACGGGGACAAATTTCTTATGGGGAAACTGTGGCAGAACGGGCTTCGGTTCCGATGGTAAAAACGGCTTCCATCCACCATGAACAGACACCACCTATAAGGACAGAACGCCAGATAGTCCCATCTACTTCCCTATCCCATCCAGATGAAAGACAAAAGGCGGCTCCAACCACCACACCTGCTGCTCCCCGTGCGACAAGACCTGTCCAGAACGATACGGTTCCTGTGATACCGGAAAGAAAACGGGCTGCCCCTGTGGTAAAAGAATCGAACTTTACCATCCGGCGTACCACCGCCAGAAAGGAGTGGACAAAAACGGTAACAGCGGCTGCCAAACAGAAGAAAGGGGAGAAACCATGAAGTTAAGACACCTTTTCTTTGCCTGTTCCGGCGTGTTCGTGATGATGTTCTCCCTGCTCCTTTTGGTGGTGATTGTCTTCTCGGATGAGGAAGACGGAGGAAGCGGCGGAAACCTTATCTATGGGGGCGTGAGCGTATCACAGGAAGTCCTCGCCCATAAGCCTATGCTGGAAAAGTATGCAAGGGAATATGGCATAGAGGAATACTTAAATGTGCTGCTCGCCATCATTCAGGTGGAATCCGGCGGCACACTGGAAGACGTTATGCAGTCCTCGGAATCTTTGGGGATTCCCCCGAACTCCCTTAGTACAGAGGAATCCATCAAACAGGGCTGCAAGTATTTCTCGGAACTGCTCGCAGCGGCAGAAACAAAGGGCTGTGACTTAAACAGTGTGATTCAGTCCTACAACTACGGCGGCGGTTTCCTAGACTATGTGGCAGGACACGGGAAAAAATACACCTTTGAACTGGCAGAGAGCTTCGCAAGGGACAAATCCGGCGGAAAGAAAGTCACCTACACCAACCCTGTTGCCGTAGAGAAAAACGGCGGCTGGCGGTATTCCTATGGAAATATGTTCTATGTCCTCTTGGTATCGCAATACCTGACCGTGGCACAGTTTGATGATGAAACGGTGCAGGCTATCATGGAGGAAGCCTTAAAGTATGAGGGATGGACGTATGTGTACGGGGGTGATTCTCCCTCCACTTCCTTTGACTGTTCGGGACTGGTGCAGTGGTGCTATGGCAAGGCAGGAATCGCCCTGCCACGGACAGCACAGGAACAGTACAATGTGACGCAGCACATCCCCCTGTCCGAAGCAAAAGCAGGGGATTTGGTCTTTTTCCACTCCACCTACAACGCCGGAACCTACATCACCCATGTGGGACTGTATGTGGGAAATAACCGGATGTACCATGCCGGAAATCCCATTGGTTACGCAGACCTGACAGGCTCCTACTGGCAACAGCACCTTGCCGGAGCCGGACGAATCAAACAATAAGAAAGGATGAACCGATATGATTCAGATTAGAAAAGAGGATAACCAGAAAAAGCAGAAAGAAAAGAAACTGAAAGTCTACAAAGTCAATACCCACAAAAAAACCGTGATTGCCCTGTGGGTGCTGCTGGCAGTGAGCTTCCTGTTTGCCGTCTATAAGAATTTCACGGCAATAGACATTCATACTGTCCATGAAACCAAAGTAATTGAGGAAACCATCCTCGACACCCACAAGATAGAGAATTTTGTGGAGAATTTCGCAGAAGTCTACTATTCATGGGAACAGTCTGCCGCTTCCATTGATAACCGGACAAATGCTTTAAAAGGG
>OGNA01000808.1_pt1 | contig 8673 bp, 8 predicted proteins | sample 1573411 | NCBI WGS metagenome assembly OGNA01 (sample SAMEA2581899, study PRJEB24529) | metagenome | biome: Human gut stool | place: China | collected 2011 | reverse complement strand
TTAAAGCGCTCCGGCTCCAGATAGATCATTTTCCTGCGGTCCTCCGCGACAAAGGCCTTTGCGGAGAGCGGTGCCAGAAGTTCATACTCCGCGGCCGGGATGTCTGTGAAGATGACAGGAAGTGGGGCGATATCGATCCGCTCGTCTCCGCGGATGATCCGGATCCCGATCGCCTCAAAATCGATCGCTTCTTCGGTGAAGATCAGTTTTAACAGGACTCCGACATCCGTATACAGGTGTACTCGCTGATAGTCGGTATCAAAAATGAAGTTTCCGAGTGAATAGAAAATTGCTTTTCCGTTGTCAAAGAGCTCGTAGTTTTCCGGGACATGGGGATGATGGGCGACGACCACATCGGCTCCGAGTTCCAGAAACTTGAGGTAGCGGTCTCTGGTGTAGGGACTTGGAAGACTTGTGAATTCTTCCCCGCCGTGGGAGACGATCACGCACCAGCGGCAGCGGGATTTGATCTCGGCGATCCGTTTTGCGATGAGATCGAGGTCATCCCAGCGGAAAATACCGGGTTCGGTGGCAGTTGCCGGGATGCATTCCGCTTGGTAGGCGACACAGAACATGCCGATCCCGCCTGCCTCGTCGAGATACACAGGTTCGGACGCTTCGGTGTCATTCATTCCGGCCCCCATCGTGAGACAACCCATTTCTTCGGCGATCTTTTTTGTGCTCATAACACCTTCCCGCCCGGCATCCATCGTGTGGTTGTTCCCGATACTCCAGATGTCCGCATGGATATCTTTCAGGACGCGCGTCGCCGCGGGATTCATGCTGTGAAAGAAGACTCCGCGGGATCCGTCATCCTTCGCGTCGATCAGTGCGCCTTCCACATTTGCGACAGTGTGATCAGCGCTGTGGAAAAAATCGAGGACGGGGGCAGACAGCAGATGTTCATCCTCCCAGCGGTGATCCATGTAGCGGTCAAATCCGATATCTCCGGTAAAAACGATCGATGTTTTCTTCTTTTCCATGGAACCACCTCCTATCTGGCCAGCCGGTAAAGAGCTTCTGCAAAAATATGTACATTTTCCATCAATCGGTCGATCTCCATGAACTCGTCCGGCTTGTGCTCGCGGACTTCATCGCCTGGGAAGATCGGTCCGAAGGCGACAACGTTCGGGATCGCTTTCGCGTAGGTGCCGCCGCCGATGGATTTCGGTATCGCAGGAAGTCCGGTCTCGTCTGCGTATACATGCAGAAGAGTCTGGACCAGCTCGCAGTCTTCCGGAAGATAGAGACATGCTTTGTGGGTTTCATTTACCTTCAGGAATCCTGCGTTCAGGAATGCCGCGTCGCAGATCGGAGCACAGTCATCGTAGGTGAAGGTTACCGGGTAGCGATAGTTGATGCGGATCAGGAAACTTGTCTCATCGCCCTGGATCGTTCCGAGGTTGAATGTGAGTTTTCCGCTCGGTTCATCGGAAAGAGCGATCCCGAGGGAGGTCCCGTCGCTTTCCAGCCCGACATGATCGGAGAGAAAGTGAACAAAACCGAGTAACGGTTCATCGAGCGGAAGTGTTCCGAGCGCATCCATCAGGAGGCCGATCGCATTGATCCCGAGTTCCGGGGAAGCTCCGTGGGCACTGACGCCGTATGCGAGGATCTCGAATCCGTCTGCAGTTTCAGTGCAGGTGATCCGGTCACATCCGGCGGCGAGGACCATGAGCTGCGGCTTCATATCGTCCGGGCAGGTGATCTCTGCTCTGGCGGAGGCCGGGACTACATTCGGCGCGGATCCGCCGGAAATCTTTGTGAGACGGACATCGCCGGTCTGGGTGTAGTCTGCTTCATAGTTGACATTGATGATCCCCTTTTCCCCGTTGATGACCGGATATTCTCCATCCGGGGTGAATCCCATGACAGGGAGTTCGCCGCCGTGGCTCTTGTAGTATTTCATGTCATTGCTTCCGGTCTCCTCGTTTGTTCCGAAGAGGATCCGGATCCGGCGTTTTAAGGGGAGACCGCTGTCACGCAGGGCGGCCATCGCGTAAAGGGCGGCCATTGTCGGACCTTTGTCATCCATGGAACCACGGCCGAAGATCTTTCCGTCCCGGATCTCACCGCTGAACGGATCGAAGGTCCATCCTTCCCCTTCCGGGACAACATCGAGATGCCCGAGGACGGCGATCATCTCATCGCCTTCACCGAATTCACACCATCCCATCTGGTGATCAAGATCAGTGGTGCGGAAACCGAGTCCCTTTGACACAGCCAGGGCGTGGTCAAGGCATTTGCGGACATTGGGGCCGTATGGGGCGCCATCCGCAGGCGGTTCCTGCACACTGCGGATCCGGATGCTTTCCGCCAGGGATTGAAGAAATGGTTCTTTTTGAAGTTCGACAGCTTCTTTCAGAGTCATAGATACTCATCCTCCTCTCAAAAAAAATCCACCAAAAGCAGACCAGGAAGACAAGAGCGGTTTGATCTCGCTTTTGTCGTTGGTTCTCGCTTTTGCCGGATTTCAGATTGCTTGCCAGACAGCGGTAACTGCCATTTGCAGAATGAAGCAGCAACATTGCGTATTCATTTGTGTTTATTATAATGAGATGGAAATGGTTTGTCAATAAAAAATAAAAATTTGGTTAAAAATATTAAAATTACTGAAAATACAAAAATGAGAACAAAAAGTACAGATCTTTCGAAGCGTAAGACAGGAGACGTGGAAAAATAATTGCGGAAATTCTGGAGAGCATGCCGCCGGTTCGGACGAGAGAGCAGATGTGATTACTTTTTATGGGCAGGAATTTTCTGAACTGAAAACCCCGTACAATATAGTAGTGGCCGCAGATGTACTGGAATTCGTACAGGGATTGACAGAATGGATTTCCTATATTATGATGCTGAAATATGGTGGGACAAGTATTGGAAATGAGAGCGTGACTGAACCCAGCCGCGCGCGAGCTGATGAAAAGAGGAGAGCAGAATGGCTGAAACCGGTGAGGAGACATATTATATTGTAGGAGAATCAAGAACGAATGTGGATAACGCGATCACAAAGGTGTATGGAAGCTTTTTTATCGCATTTGAGGTGATCCCATCAACAGGAGAGATCATACAGACAGACTGTTCGAGAACGCTGGAGCTGACAAATGATTTTATACGAAAGCTCTTTCTGCATAAGCACCTGGAAACGGATGCGAAGGTGATCGAGGAGGCGATCCGGCGCCGATATCATGGTTCTTCCTGGAAAGCGCTGATCGTTGCCTATCGGGACGCGTTAAAGCATTATCAGCGCGCGATGGCCGCCGAAGCAGAGGAAAAGGGGAAAAAAGGTGACAACTGAAAAGAATGAAGAGATGACAAGCGAAGAAGTCCTGACCTGCGCGATCAATATCGGGGAGCAGCTCCTCGTGAGCGGGGCGGAGATCAGCCGTGTGGAGGATACGATCCGGAGGATCTGCAATGCCTACGGGATCCGGCAGAGCCATATTTTCTCCATCGCCTCATGTATTATCGTGACGCTGGAGACGAAGGAGCGGAAGTGGATCACGCAGACGCGAAGAATTTTAAGTTACGGGACGGATATGTGGAAGCTGGACCGGCTGAATGACCTTTCGAGGCGGATCTGCGCGACACAGCCGTCGTTTGCGGTGATCGATCAGGAATATGAAAAGATCTTAAAGGGACCGACATATTCCCCGGCGGTGCAGTGCGGGATCTATGCAATGACAGCCGGGGCGTTTGCCATTTTCTTTGGAGGAAATCTGTGGGATGGATTTGCGTCCCTGTTTGTCGGGGCGCTGATCCGCGTGACCTTATATACGCTCTCCGCGATCAAGCTGAAGGCGATCTTCTCCAATATCCTCTGCTCTCTGATCTCCGGTATGGCATGTATTCTTGTCTGCTATCTCGGGATCGGACAGCATGTCGAGATGATCATGATCGGGAATATCATGCTCCTGATCCCGGGAGTCCTGATGACGAACTCATTCCGGGATTTCATCAGCGGGGACATGATCAGCGGACTTCTGCATTTTTCGGAGGCGATGATCACAGCCATCTGTGTGGCAGCCGGGTTTATTCTTTCTAAAATACTTCTTGGAGGGATGTTATGAGTCAGGATGTTCTTTCAATCATCGCATCGTTTTTCGGGTCGTTTGGATTTGCGATCATTTACAACATCCGCGGGCGCAGAGTCTTGATCCCGGCGATCGGCGGGGCAGTTTTCTGGGCAGTGTATCTTGTATTTTTACATTTTGTGAATAATGAATATCTGGGATTTTTCGTTGTGGCGATCCTGATCACGATCTACTCGGAGATCTGGGCGAGGATCTTAAAGACACCGGCAACGACGGTCCTGATGCCGACGGTCATCCCGCTGATCCCGGGAGGTTCCCTGTACTATGCGATGGACGCGGCTCTCCGGCACGACATGCCGCAGTTTATCGTAAAGGGGCAGGCGGCGATCGGACTTGCGATCGCGCTTGCGGCGGGGATCATGGTCGTGACGTCGTTGAGGAGGCCGATCGAGGCGCTGGTGCACATAGTAGCTAAGAAAAAATATTGACGAACAAATGTTCGTAATATATAATAGTGATGTGGGAAAGCAGAATACATGAAAGGCGGCCTGCCCTCCGGTTTCGGAGGGACTAACCCTCCAGACGAAAGAAAGGAGGGCTTGCCAATGTATGTTACATATTCGGATCTGATCCAGATAGGTATCTTCATTGTATCCCTTGTAGGACTGTGTTACACAATCTTTAAGGGTAGAAAATAGCCGCCACTACTGCCAATAGTGACGGCTTATGTTATATAGTCGCTAAACTATTCGGGTAGGCCGTGTGCTTCTGGCTTTCCCTTTTTACATCTTTACTATACCACATCTTTCTGGTCCATTCAAGGGTAAACCAATTTTTCTGCCCTATTGCGATATCGCAGCAAAGCAGTTCGTTCCCATTCTATTCCCCTGATCTTTCAGTAATAGTTTGAAAATATACAGTGCCCTGCGCCGATATGCGTAAAAATCATCTCTTTTTATAGGAATATATCTGCTGTGTCCAATGGCATCATACCCAATCCCTGTTGTCAATGAAATAAACAGCATTTCTGACAATCCCGGATTGCTTTCCATTACAGCATTTCTTATAAAGACTGCATTCTCTTCCCGTTTTGCCAGCTCCATAAGCACATTTTTTTCCTCTTCATCAATCCCGTAATCACAAAATTTCATTTTTCTGATTCTCATATGATTATACTCCCTCTGTTACCATGCGAACGCCTACACGGTTCTTTTCGCTATTTCCGAACTTAACTACTAACTGCCCGAATTTTGTACTGTCAAGCACCAGATCAGCTTTTATAACCTGATTTCCGCCCGAAATGTTGCTTTCTGACAAAGCTTCTTTGAGAGCCTGCTTCATGGTGGACAGCGGGGAAACCACTTCTGTCTCGCGGTTATTGTCACCGAGGATAGCTGCAAACATGCCTGCTCTGGGAGGCACTACCGTTCCGGTGGCAAGCATAGGCATTTTGTATGGGATGGATGCGTAAGCGGATGCAGGGTAGCCATATTTCCCCAGCAGATTCATCTCAGGAATAACGGGAATTGAAATTCCCACCTTATCCATTACATTATTGACCGCCTCTATAATTTTGTTTATTCCGGATATAACCGAATTCACCATGTTTTCCACACCAGAAACGATCTTTTCTATGGTATTCTTAATTACTGTCACAATGCTATCCCATATTTCAGCTGTCTTATTTTTCACGGAATCCCACACTGTTTCTATTGCCTGTCCGATTCCTTCAAATATGGTTTCCGCATCTCCCTTTAAAGTATTCCATAGCCCCTTAACAATATCGACCGTTTTCGCCCATGCAAATTCAATCCGTCCTATAAGAACGTTTAACGTCCTTTCTATTACTGCGCCAATAACTTCCAGCCCATCGCTGATAAAATCCCCTAAAAATGTTATCAATCCTTCCACAAGGCTCATTATTGCATCAATGACACCTTCTAATATCTCCTTAATACCTTCCCATGCCTTTTCCCAATCCCCGGAAAATACACCTGTCAAAAAATCAATAATTCCGGAAAATGCCGTTATTATCCCATCCAAAACGGATGCTGCCGTATCAATCAGATTAAGCAACGCTGTTCCTATTGTTTCCAGAATCGGAGCAATCACAGGCAGTATATTAGACGATATCTGACTAAGCCGAGTCTTTAACCTTGCATCCCATATTTCCTTAATCAAATCGGCAATTTTACCTATCAGACCAATAATCTTATTGGAAAGAGGCAGCATTGTTCCTTCGTATACCTCCGCAAACTTATCCGCAAGTTTTTGAAGTGTCGGGGCAATATACTGATTATATCCATCCAGCAAATTCCCCAAAATTTCAGACAGCCCATTTTTGATAGATTCAAACAGCGGGGCAATATGCTCATCATACATTTTATTTAAGTTCTCAAAAGCTTCCGTCATGCCACTCGAAACAGAATCAAGAACCGTTTTTATCGGCTCCAATGTATTTGCCAGCGCTTCTTTTATCTTATCTTTGTTCTCTACAAACGGGGTGAGGATTGTATCCAGCACATCTCTGAACAGCTTTGCAGATAATTCCGTGATCCCCATAAATACATCTGCAAAAATCGATATAATGTCAGCAGTAATCTGCTTTGCCGTATCACTTCTGAACACTGAAAAAATATCTGCTGCAGCTACGGCAAAATCAGCCCCTATTGTGCTGATTTCTGCTGTAATATCAAACATACTGATCAGATATCCCTTGATCCTGTCTTTGGCACTTTCAAGATATAAAGCCATTCCCCCTGTCAGATTGTCCGCTGGAAAATGCTCCAGCAGTCCTGCCCAAATTGTATGAAATAGTGTTCAGCATCGTATCAAATGCAGATATAACTCCCTGATCTGTAAAAATATCCTTTAAGCTCTGTCCGATTCCTGCTATGTTTCCCTTTATGGAATCCAGAACAGGCGTGCAGTCTCCCAATCCCTGCCAGAATCCGGCGTGAAAGATATCCCCTATTTCAACTAACCTCTGTTTAATGGCATCCAGCGTTTCCACAACCTTATTTAAAAACGGGGATTCTTCCGGCTCTTCATCTGTAGATAGTGCCGGCGGCATTATTGCATTGTTTTCCGTATTTCCTGAACTTTCCTTTGCATCGCGCTGAATCTGAATCAGATTGTCGAATGGCGCCAATGATTTTTTTGCCTGTTTGCCTGCGTCCTCTACTCCGTCTGCAAATTCCTCTGCACCAGCGGCAGCCCCCTCATACCCGGTCTGTACTTCCGCCATTTCACCAGACATTTGGGCCATTCCGCTGCTTGCAGACTTACCGCCCATTACTGTCTCTGTAAAATTCTTAAATGCGGCTGTTGCCGCCGACAGCCGTTCAAGAACTACATTTACGGCCTTTATAACCGGAGTAAACAGATTGATAAAACCCTGCCCTATTGTGGCTTTTAAAGATTGTAATCTCAGCTGAAAAACCCTTACCTGATTCACCCATCCGTCAGAAGTCCGGATAAAATCGCCTGAGGCGGCGGAAAGCTGATCCTGCACAAACTTATACCGCAGGGCCACTTTCTCCATCTCAGACATCTTTGCTGTGGTCTTACCGTATCCATTCGCCAAGGCATACGCATCAAGGGCGCTCTGGGTCATAACAACCCCCAGCTCCTTCAAGGTTTCCGTTTCCCCGGTAAATACGCTTTTTAATTTGGTATAAGCCTCTTCCTGAGATAAATTATAAAAAGATGCCACATCCCCAGTCAGTCCCGTCAGGGCTGTTGCCATATCATAGGCCGCCTTTTCTGAGTAGCCGAATGACTTTGCCATACTTCCAAATGTACCAACATATTGCTTTGCCATTGTCTCAGACAAACCAAATGAATCCGCTGCACCTCTGGCGAATTCCTCGACCTGTGCACTCATTTCCGGAAATGTTACATCTACAACATTCTGTACCTCCTGCAAGTCCGATCCAAGCTCCAGGCATTCTTTCCCAAACTGCACGATCTGTTTTACTGCAAATACCGCCGCTATCGCAGAACCTACCTTCTTTGCAGCTCCTCCCAGCCTGGATATAGAATCCTGTACATCACCGATTTTTCTTGTTATTGAGGTTTTAAGCTCGTTTACCCCAGCTTCCACACCATCAGTCTCAATACTGGTGTTGATAATAATACTTCCATCAGCCTTACTCATTCTGTCATTTTCCTATCTAATAAAAAAAGAGCCGCCAACCTGCATCCAGCAGGCTAACAGCTCCTCTCAGCTCTTAATAGGTACCTTTTTACCCATTGTCCTGATATGTAATTTTTCTGTTTACTTCAAGAACGATTATTCCGTCCTTTCTCTGTTTGACTTCTGCGGTATTCCCGCGTTCTAATATTTCCCGAATCGCCTTAAGCATACGTTCATTATCCATACTCTCATTTACTCCACCGGAAACGGATATTTTTTCCCATTCATCTCTGCTTTTTTATAAGCTCCGCTATATTTTGCTGCTCTATCCTCCATACTTTTTGCAGCTTTCTCCAGACGTTCCTTTACAGCCTCAAGCGCCGATTCTAAAAACACCTCAAATAAAAAGCGGTTATCCCTGCCGGTTAAAGATAACGGGGACTGCCTTCCAAATGCTGCACTTGTTACATCCGCATTAAAAATATAATTCAGCTTCTCATTGAT
>OGNA01000800.1_pt1 | contig 8770 bp, 7 predicted proteins | sample 1573411 | NCBI WGS metagenome assembly OGNA01 (sample SAMEA2581899, study PRJEB24529) | metagenome | biome: Human gut stool | place: China | collected 2011 | reverse complement strand
TATATTTATCTTCACCGTATCATAAAGGCCAGAGGCTACGAAACACAGATCATAAGCGGCGTTCCCTCCTTTTGTGCGGTCAGCGCCCGTCTCGGAGACAGCCTCGCGGATCGGTCTGAGCAGCTTCATATCGTTCCTTCTGCTTACGGAGTGGAGGAGACTCTGTCCCTTTCCGGCACAAAGGTACTTATGAAGGCAGCCTCTAAAATGGATACGGTGAAAAAAACGCTGCTGGAACAGAAGGCAGGGGCAGTTATGGTGGAAAACTGCGGCATGGAAAATGAAATGATTTTCAGAGGAACAGAGCAAATTCCGGATCAGGCAGGGTATTATTCGATTATTGTGGTAAAAGAACAACAAAAATGGTAAAAATAGGGTGGTTTTCGTTAAAATGTCTGCGATGGTAAATAGTGGGCGGTCAAATGTACGCCGGTGCTTGACACAAGGCGGTATTTGATGGTAAAATACATCACTAGATGGCAGAGGGTCATACTGTTTTTGACAGTTTTTGAACACGGCTCCTTGTCTTTTATCTATGAAAGGAGAATATGCACTATGAGAAAAAATGCAGCAAAAATTGCAGCTCTTATGCTGGGCGCAGCGATGGCTCTTACAGCCTGCGGCGGCGGACAGAGCACTGGAAATGGTGGGGGAAACACCAGTGCCGGAGGTAATGCAGGTTCTGGAAGCAGTACTCAGGCAGAGGAAAGTGATAAGAATGCAATTAAGGATCTGGTAACCTATGAAGCTCCAAATAGAGAGCAGGAAGGATTTTTTATTCTGAATACAGAGAAGGCAGCTGACTTAAATATACTCTGTAATCTCTATGCACCACTTATCGAGGTAGATGAAAACGGTAAATTAAGACCGGCAGTTGCCAAGGAATGGGGAACGGAGGACGGCGGCCTTACCTGGACCTTTAAGCTGAGAGACGATGTTAAGTGGGTTGATATCAACGGCAATGTAAAGGCTGACTGTACAGCTCAGGACTGGATTACCGCAATGGAGTGGGTATTAAACTTCCACAAGAACGGATCCAACAACACATCGATGCCTTTGGCTCTGATTAAGGGGGCTGAGGATTATTACAATTATACCAGGGAGCTTTCCGCAGAAGAGGCCAAGGCTCTTGATACATCCAAGATGCTGGAGATGGTAGGCATTGAGGCTCCGGATGATTATACCCTGATCTATCACTGTGCGCTCAACGCTCCTTACTTTGATACCGTATGTACATCAGCCTGCATGTATCCTATCTCCCAGGCTCTGATTGATGAGCTGGGCGTTGATAACATGGTCGGCATGACAAACGAAACCATGTGGTATACAGGTCCCTATTTTGAGACAACCTTTACCATGAACAACGAAAAGATCCTTACAAAGAATGAAAATTATTTTGATAAGGATGCAAAGCTGTTTGATACAGTTACCGTCCGTATGGTAGACGGCACTCAGTTATATCAGCTGTGGCAGAATGGCGAGCTGGACAACATCGCTCTGGCAGAGGCTGACTTAAGAACGATTTACAATGATGACAGCAATGAATGGAAGCCCTATCTGAGCGAGACAAGACCGAAAAAGTATTCCTACCAGATGCACTTTAATTTTGACAAGTTCAAGGATGACGGTTCAGCAGATGAAAACTGGAACAAGGCAGTTGCAAACGAAGCCTTCCGCCTTTCTTTATACTACGGACTGGATCTGAGAAACTACTGGTCAAGAACTAACTTTATCGAGCCTCTTCACTGCGAGAATGTGGGCTACACTATGAAGGGTCTCCTGTATTACTCTGACGGCACCGATTATGCTGCAAAGGTAGAGGAGAAGATGGGATTTGCCCCTTCTGACGGCGAGAACCCAAGACGTTTCGATGCTGCAAAGGCAGAAGCGTATAAGAAGCAGGCGATGGAAGAACTGGCTGCCAAGGGCGTTTCCTTCCCGGTAGAGATGGATTACTACATCATCGCAGGCAATCAGGATGCTCTTGATAAGGCAACCGTATTAAAGCAGACCTTCGCTGAGTGCCTGGGAGCAGAGTATGTGAACTTAAACATCAAAACCTTTGTTTCCAGTCAGACCAAGGAGGTCGTACAGCCTGGTCTGGGCTCCTTCTATATCAGCGGCTGGGGAGCTGACTACGGTGATCCTGCAAACTTCATTGACCAGGAACGTTACGGCTATGACGGCGCTTACTACTCCAACAACTATTCCAGAATTAATAATGCAACGGATGAAGACCTGATTGCAACCTACAAGGAGTTCTCCGCTCTGGCAGAGGCAGCAGGTGCTATCTATGATGAACCTGACAAGCGTTATGATGCATATGTAGACGCTGAGGTATATCTCTTACAGCATGCGCTTACGATTCCTATGGAGTATGAGATTCAGTGGCAGCTGACCAAGATCAACGATTACTCCAAGATGAACGCCATGTACGGTATTCAGAACTACACGTATAAGAACTGGAAGACTTCTGTAGACGCCTATACTACAGAACAGTACAAGGAATTCCAGGCAGCATCTGAGGCGAAATAATATATGGTAAAATATACCGCCAAACGACTGCTTCAGTCCCTGATTACAGTGCTGGTTGTCGCCACCATCGTGTTCCTGCTTATGCGTATGCTTCCCACAGATTACTATTTTACAGAGGATCAGGTAATGAAGCTTACGGAAGAGCAGAAGAACGCGCAGCTGGAGGCAGCCGGCCTGTTAGATCCGATGGAACAGCAGCTGGGCCGTTTTTATGGGCAGCTTCTGCGGTTGGACTTCGGTACATCCCGCAGAATTCAGAACGGCGCTCCTGTTCTTAAGGTAATCGGAACTAAATTTTCCGTATCTATGCGTCTGGGGTGTATTGCCCTGGTGATTGCTCTTTTAATCGGCGTAACCATGGGTATTATCCAGTCCAGAAATAAGGACCGGATGCTGGATCATGTGGGAACGGCGTACACGGTTTTTGTAAATGCAGTTCCGCCGCTGGTATCCTACTCGCTGGTGCTGGCCTTTGGCGCCAATTTGCTGAACCTTCCGGCGCTGTATTCCACCAGAAATGCCACCCGCTCCAGCATCCTTCCGATCGTATGCCTTGCGTTAACCTCCATTGCCCACTATGCGCTGTGGACCAGACGATATATGGTAGACGAGCTGAATAAGGATTATATTAAGCTTGCCAGGATCAAGGGTATGTCCTCTAAGAATATTATGGTAAAACATGTTCTGAAAAATGCCTTTGTCCCTCTGGTACAGTATATTCCGGCGTCTTTCCTTTTGACCATCAGCGGTTCTCTCCTGGTAGAGCGTTTCTTCTCTGTTCCGGGTATGGGTCCCCTGCTGACAGACGCCATTACACGCTACGACTTAAATGTAGTTCAGACTCTGGTTATTATTTATGCCGCTCTGGGAATTATCGGTGTATTCCTGGGCGATATTCTGATGATGACCCTGGACCCGAGAATTAAACTGACAGACAAAGGAGGCAGCCGTTGATGAACAACGATACACAAAAGGATAAATTCCGGTTTGTGGAATATTCCGCAGATGCGGCAGAGCGAATCGGCTATTCCGATTACTCCTACTGGAAGTCTGTTTTTCAGAACTTTTTCAAGAAGAAATCCGCCGTTGTTATGGCGGGTGTCTTCTTTGCACTGGTAATCTTTTCCTTTATTGCGCTGAGCATTGGAAAGTATAACTACTCTGAGGCTCAGATCATGGCAAATTCGTCTCTGGCATTTACAAAGCCAAACAGCGAATTCTGGTTTGGAACAGATAATCTGGGCCGTGATTACTGGTGTCAGGTATGGTATGCGGCTCAGGTTTCCATTAAGCTGGCTCTGATCGTTGCAGCAGGAGAGTGCGTCATCGGCGTAATCATCGGCTGTATCTGGGGCTATGTGCGCAGCCTGGATCGCATCTTTACCGAGATTTACAATGTAATTAACAATATTCCGATTATTATTTACATGACTCTGGCAGCCCTTGTCTTTGGACAGAGCTTCCGCAATATGGCTCTTGCCATGATTGCCTTCGGCTGGCTGGTAATGGCAAGAAACGTGCGGAACCTGGTGCTCATGTACCGTGACCGGGAATATAATCTGGCTTCCAGATGTCTTGGCACTCCCGTATGGAGAATTCTGCTTAAGAACATTTTCCCATATCTGATCAGTGTGGTAATTCTTCGTCTGGCCCTGTCCATTCCACAGACCATTGCTCTTGAGTCCACACTGTCCTATCTGGGCCTGGGACTGGATGTAAATACGCCTTCTTTAGGTATTCTTTTAAGAAATGCCAGAAACTATTTCCTTCAGTATCCATACCTTCTTGTGTTCCCGGCGGTGATCGTATCTCTTATTACAATCACCTTCTATCTGGTGGGCAACGCCTTCTCAGATGCGGCAGATCCAAGAAATCATGTATAGAACGGAGGAAATGTTCATGGCAAATATGGAAAGAGAACCGATCTTATCTGCCAGAGACGTAGAGATCTCCTTCAGCCTGCGGGGCAAAAAGTTAAATGCCATCCGCAGATGCTCCCTGGATTTATACCAGGGGGAGACGCTTGCCATTGTAGGTGAGTCCGGCTCCGGCAAATCGGTATTTACCAAATCCTTCCTGGGAATGCTGGATGCCAACGGTTCCATTACCGGCGGCTCCATCCTGTTTGAAGGAAAGGATCTGGCAAAATATAAGACAGAAAAGGACTGGATGACCATTCGGGGAAAGAAAATCTCCATGGTTATGCAGGATCCTATGACCTCACTGAACCCTCTTAAAAAGATCGGCCGTCAGATTGAGGAAAGTATAGAATTAAATCAGGGCATCAAGGGGCCGGAAGCAAAGAAGATGGCTCTGGAGATGCTGAAGAAAGTAGGGATCCCGGATCCGGAGCGCCGGTATCAGCAGTATCCCCACGAATTTTCCGGCGGTATGAGACAGCGCGTGGTGATCGCCATAGCCGCTGCCTGCCATCCTCAGATCCTGATCTGTGATGAGCCGACCACGGCTCTGGATGTTACCATTCAGGCACAGATCTTAAATCTGATCCGCGATCTGCAAAAGGAGCTGAACATGACGGTTATCTACATCACCCATGATCTGGGCGTAGTTGCCAATGTGGCGGATCGTGTGGCTGTTATGTACGCAGGACAGATCGTAGAGTACGGTAAGGTGGATGAGATCTTTTATGATGCATGGCATCCGTACACCTGGGCGCTTCTTTCCGCCCTGCCGCAGCTGGGGATTAAGGGAGAAGAACTTCCTACTATCGAGGGAACCCCGCCGAACCTATTCAATGAGATCAAGGGAGACGCCTTTGCTCCCAGAAACCGTATGGCGCTTGCTATTGATTTTGAGGAGGAGCCTCCATTTTTCGATGTGAGTCCTACCCACAAGGCAAAGACCTGGTATCTGGATCCAAGGGCTCCGAAGATCGAACAGCCGGATTCCATTCGCAAACTCCGTGAAAAAATGAAAGGAAGAGGGTAAGACGCAATGGCAGAGAAAGAAAAACTGATAGAAATCAAAGACCTGCAGATTACCTTCGGAAGCGGCAAAAGGAAGTTTGTAGCTGTTGACCATGTAAACTTTGACATTTATAAGGGAGAGACCTTTTCGCTGGTAGGCGAGTCCGGATCTGGAAAGACTCCCATCGGCCGAGCCATTACCCGGATCAATCCTGTATCCGGCGGAGAAATCCTTTACCGGGGAGAGCGCATCAGCGGAAAAATTTCAAAGGAACTGGACCGCAAGGTGGTTAAGTCCTGCCAGATGATCTTCCAGGATCCTATGGCTTCCTTAAATGAACGGGCCAAGGTAGACTACATTGTTTCAGAGGGACTGATCAATTTCCATCTTTACAAGGATGAAACTGACAGAAAGAGAAAGGTAGAGCATGCGCTCCGTGAGGTAGGACTTCTGCCGGAGTTTGCTTCCCGCTTCCCCCATGAATTCTCCGGCGGCCAGCGCCAGCGTATCGGTATTGCCAGGGCGTTGATCATGGAACCGGAATTTGTGGTGGCGGATGAGCCGATTTCCGCTCTGGACGTATCCATCCGTGCTCAGGTATTAAACCTGTTAAATCATTTAAAGCAGACCAGAGGCCTGACCTATCTGTTCATGATCTTTCCGTGGTACGGTTTATTTCCGACCGGATTGCGGTTATCCACAAAGGAAGGATCGTGGAGCTGGCAGAGGCAGAAGAACTGTTCCTTCATCCGTTCCATCCTTATACCAAGGCGCTGCTGTCGGCGGTGCCGATCCCGGATCCGGAACTGGAAAAGAAAAAGAAGCTTCTGGTTTATGATCCGTCCATCCATGATTACAGCACAGATAAGCCTGTCTGGGAAGAAATTCTGCCTGGCCATTTTGTCTGGGGCAATCAGAGAGAACTGGAAGGATATCGGAAAGAGATCGAAGGATAAAATGCAATGAATAAAAAAGGTTCGTTATTTAAAACTTATATGATACGGCCCGTTTTATACAAATGCGTAACAAGAGCCGCCCTTGCTGTAACTGCCCTTCTTCTGTGGGACAGATTTATAAATACAGCGGGGCGGTTCTCGCTGTTTAGAGACGGCTGTCTCACGGCAGGGCTTTTATTTTTCTGTATGGCCTGGTTTTCCTATCTCCATCTGGACGGGGTAACAATCCACCATATGCTGGAGGAGCGGAAGAAAAAGAAGCCGGTGAGAAAAAGCTATACGGACATTGTGGATTTTGCAGATGAGCATATTGTATCGTTTGATGAATTGTCGGGAGAGGAGCGGGCGGTCTGCAGCATGTCGGCTAATCTGATCTGCGGCGCCCTTTTTATGCTTCCCTGGCTGGTGAAGTTCCTGGGAGATTTTTTATGAGAAACAGAAATTTTTAGTAAAAAGAATTGTCGCTGTTTCTGCAACATATGTCCTTGACAAACGGTCAGTGAAATATTATACTAAAAAAAGTGTAAAATCGAATGTTTATACAAAAGCACAGGAGGATGTAATTATGAAAAAGAGATTTGCGGCAGCCGTATGTTTAATTGCAACTGCACTTTCTTTGTCAGCCTGCGGCGGTTCCGGTCAGACGGAAACAACGGCAGCAGGAGGAGCAGCAGAAAGCACTACTGCGGCACCAGCAGCAGGAGTACCGGCCGGCGGCAAGGTTGTAAGAGTCGCTGCAGTTGACCCACAGGTAGCGCTGGATCCCCAGCAGTATACCTATAGTATTGTTATGAAGATCACAGACAATGTAACAGAGTCTCTGATTACTACGATGGAAGACGGAAGTCTGGAGCCTAATCTTCTTACCGCTCTTCCGGAGGTATCCGAGGACGGCATGACCTACAGCTTCGAGCTGCTTCCCGATGTGAAGTTCCACAATGGGGAGACTTTAAAGGCCTCTGATGTAAAGTATTCCTTTGAGCGTCTGGTAAAGCTTACAAAGATGGCAACTCTGATGGAGAATGTAGAGGGCTATAAAGAACTGGCTGACGGTGCAGCTGAGGAGATGTCCGGTATTCAGGTACAGGATGATACTCATTTTACCATCAAGCTGGTTAAGCCATACGCGCCATTCGCTTCCGTTCTTTCTACCGGATACTGTGCGATTTATCCTGAGGCAGCCTGCGAGGAAGCAGGAGATACCTGGGGTATGCAGGTATTATACGGAACCGGTCCTTTCAAGATGGACAGCTATCAGAGCGGCGTAGGCGTTGTACTGTCAAGATTTGATGATTACCACGGCGGCGCTGTGAAGTTAGACGGACTGGACTACAAATTTATCGAAGATGTAAATACACAGGTACTGGAATACCAGAAGGGCAATGTAGATTATGTAGATGTGGATCCTTCCATTTACCCCGTATACTCCAGTAATCCCCAGATCAAGGATCAGATGCACGGCTTCCAGCCTACCGGAAACTATACTCTGAACTTAAATGCAAAGACCTTCCCGGATCCAAAGGTAAGACAGGCAATCGCTCTTTCTATCGACCGCAAGTCGATCTGTGAGAGCATCCTTCACGGAACAGCAACCGTTCCTACTTCCTACATTCCGGCAGGCATCATCGGACATGACGAGACTCTTCCTGAGTTCGAGTACAATCCGGAGCAGGCAAAGGCTCTTTTAGCGGAAGCCGGCTATCCGGACGGAATTGATCTGCGTGTGACTGTAAATACCAAGTATCAGGGTAACGTTGCAATCGTTACTGCATTCCAGCAGCAGGCAAAGGCAGCCGGCATCCGGGTTGAGGTTGAGCAGGTTGACTCCGCTGCATGGTCTGATATGAAGAAGAACGGCGGTGTTGACTGCGGTATTTCCAACTGGTATGTAGATTACTCCGATCCTGAGAGTATGCTTTATCCGATGACTAAGACAGATTCCAACTCCAGCTTCTGGCACAATGCAGAATTTGATCAGCTTCTGGAAGATGGAATCGCAACTACAGATCCGGCCGAGCGTCAGGAGATTTACGCAAAGGCAGAACACATCATGACAAGAGAGGACTGGGCAACCACACCTCTGTACAATGAAACAAAGTTCTATCTTTTAAATCCGAAGATCACTGGCTTTAAGATGAATGCTACCTTCCGTATGTTCTGGAAGAATGCGGATATTCAGCAGTAATCCATGTGAAACAGGGGGGCAAAAGGAGCGCGTAATATGCTCCCGCCCCCTATTTTTTATATCAGGAGGAAATTATGCTTTCGTATACGGCAAAACGTCTGGCCCAGACCATTTTCGTACTTCTGGGTATCAGTCTTATTACCTTTATCCTGCTGCAGGTTGTTCC
>OGNA01000781.1_pt1 | contig 9003 bp, 6 predicted proteins | sample 1573411 | NCBI WGS metagenome assembly OGNA01 (sample SAMEA2581899, study PRJEB24529) | metagenome | biome: Human gut stool | place: China | collected 2011 | reverse complement strand
GCGGATACTTCCGTGTCCATGCGTACCGCCGGATCGAGATGATCGCGGATGAGGGAAGCTTTGAGGAGTGGGACAAGTTCATGCAGGTCTCCAATCCGTTAAGCTTCCCAGGATACGAGAAGAAGCTTGCAGCAGCCCGTGAAAAATCACAGCTCAATGAGGCCATCGTCACCGGATCCTGCACGATCCACGGACAGAAGACCGTTGTCGGTGTCTGCGACGCGAGATTTTTGATGAGCAGCATGGGCCACAACGTGGGTGAAAAGATTACGAGAGCCGTGGAGCGGGCCACGGAGGAAAAGCTTCCGGTGATCCTTTTCGCCTGCTCCGGAGGCGCAAGAATGCAGGAGGGAATGATATCCCTGATGCAGATGGCAAAGACTTCCGCGGCTTTAAAGAGACATCACGAGGCGGGACAGCTCTATGTGAGCGTCCTGACGGACCCGACAACGGGCGGCGTTACGGCAAGCTTCGCGATGTTAGGAGATATTATCCTCGCGGAGCCGGGGGCACTCATCGGTTTTGCGGGACCTCGTGTCATCGAGCAGACCATCGGGCAGAAGCTGCCGGAAGGTTTCCAGAGAGCGGAGTTCCTTGTGGAGCACGGCTTTGTCGATAAGATCGTGAAACGTGAGGAATTAAAAGAGACGCTGGCGATGATCTTAAAGCTTCATAAGAAGCCGGAGAGCGGATGTCTTGCGGACTGGAAAACGGAAAACACAGTTGACAGGGCGGCTTTTGAGGAAAAAGAGCAGAATTCTTCTGCGAAGAGAGCGCATCATGGTTCCGGAAAGGCAGCAGGAGCAATCCGCAGCGCATGGGATTCTGTCCTGCTTTCCAGAAAGGCGGACCGTCCGGTGGCTACGGATTATATCCGTGCGATCTTTGATGATTTCATGGAATTTCACGGAGACCGTTACTGCAAAGATGATGGTGCCATCGTCGGCGGAATCGCTTCCTTCCACGGAATGCCTGTGACAGTGATCGGGCAGGAAAAGGGTAAGAATACAAAGGACAACATCAAGCGCAACTTCGGAATGCCGTCCCCGGACGGATACCGGAAGGCGCTGCGTCTCATGAAGCAGGCAGAGACCTTTGGACGCCCGGTAGTGTGCTTTGTAGATACCCCAGGAGCCTTCTGCGGACTGGAAGCCGAGGAGCGCGGACAGGGAGAGGCCATCGCGAGAAATCTCTTTGAGATGTCAGATCTCACCGTTCCGGTGCTCTCCATCGTGATCGGAGAGGGCGGAAGCGGCGGAGCACTTGCCATGGCTGTGGCGAACGAGGTCTGGATGATGGAGAATGCGGTGTACTCTGTTCTCTCCCCGGAAGGTTTCGCATCGATCCTCTGGAAGGACAGCAAGCGTGCGGACGAGGCGGCGCGGGTCATGAAGATGACCGCGGCGGAATTAAAGGAACTCGGAATTATCGAGCGTGTGATCCCGGAGCCGGAACCGGCAGACCCTGAGACGCTTCCGGAGATCGCGAAGACTATGGAGAATGCCATGGAGGAGTTCATTGAAGCGTGGACACAGCTTGACGGGAAGACGTTAGCAGAGCGCCGGTATGAGAGATTCCGGAAATTTTAGGCAGCGCTCCAGCAGCGTGCGGACCAGCATATGGTCATGTTAGAGATGGAACAAATACGGGGAGTTATAATTTAGGAGGAAATATGGAGGCAGCAATCGGTCTGAAACCATTAAAAATAGGGAACCTCGTGGCGAAGCACCCGGTGATCCAGGGAGGAATGGGGGTCGGCGTGAGCCTTTCGTCCTTAGCCGGAGCAGTCGCGAAGGCGGGAGGAATCGGAATCATTTCCACAGCCCAGATTGGATTTAAGGATCAGGATTTCGGAAAAAATCCGATGGCGGCGAATCTGAGAGCGATCCATTCCGAGCTTAAGAAAGCCAGGGACAAAGCGCCCCAGGGAATTCTGGGCTTTAATATCATGGTCGCAACGAAGGAGTACGCGTCCTATGTGAAAGAGGCGGTGAAAGCCGGAGCGGACGTGATCATCTCCGGCGCCGGTCTCCCGATCGACATGCCGAAATTTGTCGCGGAGGCGGAGATTGAGAACGGAGGTTCTGAAAAGAAAGAGCGGCGTACCATGATCGCGCCCATCGTTTCCTCTGTGAAATCTGCTCTTGTGATCTGCAGGATGTGGGATAGAAAGTACCACACAGCACCGGATTTCGTCGTAGTGGAAGGACCGTGCGCGGGCGGTCATCTTGGATTCTCCAGAGAACAGCTCGCTGAGCTTGGAGCTGACACGGATCATGTGGCGGAGACCTTCGATGAACCGGCATATGATAAGGAGATCCGCGGAATCATCGAGACGGTGAAGAGCTTTGCGGAGAAGTACAAAAAACATATCCCGGTCATCACGGCGGGAGGAATCTTCGACCACAAGGACGTTCTGCACCAGTTTGAGCTTGGCGCGGAGGGCGTTCAGGCGGCGACGAGATTTGTGACGACTGAAGAATGTGACGCGGATATTGCATACAAAGAGGCATATATCAACGCGAAAGAGGAAGACATTGTGATCGTTAAGAGTCCGGTTGGAATGCCGGGCCGGGCGATCAAAAATAAGTTTTTAGAGCGTGTTGCTCAGGGACCGGTGAAGGTGGAGCGGTGCTTCCGGTGTCTGGAACACTGTAATCCGGCGGAAACACCGTATTGCATCACGAAAGCGCTGATCAACGCCGCAGAAGGAAAGATTGATGAGGCGCTGCTGTTCTGCGGAAGCAATGCATACCGTTGTGAGAAGATCGAGACGGTGCCGGAGGTTATGGCGGCGCTGTGCGGAGAGTAAAAAACTCAGAGAGGCTGTTGTGCAGATCATGTGAATCAGCCAGAATATAAATTTTCAGGAAAGCAGTTTTATAAAGTTCATAGATCCCGTATTTCTGTCATAAGATAAAGAAATTCAGGTGGTGGTTTGGCGTATCTGCGCTTCGAGTGCAGGCAGCCGAAGCGTCGCCGACTTTGACAGAAATGCGGGATTTTTTATGTTAAATATGCTCTGGGCAGGAATGATGGCAGCCGGGATCTTCTGGGCGGCGTTTCATGGAAATATGGGAGAAGTGACGAACGGGCTGCTGGACTCGGCGAAGGAGGCGGTGACACTGGGAGTCACAATGCTGGGGATCATGTCATTCTGGTGCGGGATCTTAAAGATCGGGGAGCGGGCTGGACTCATCGAGGCGCTGACAGAGAAGATGCGGCCGGTGATAAGGTTTCTCTTTCCGAACCTGCCGGACGGACATCCGGCGGGGAGATATATTGCGACAAATATGATCGCGAACATGCTGGGACTCGGCTGGGCGGCGACACCGGCAGGGTTAAAGGCGATGGAAGAGCTGGGAAAGCTGGAGGAAGAGCGGCGGGCGGAAAAAGCGCCGGATAAGAGGAAAAATACGGCAGGGCAGAGCAGTCTGGCGAGACAGTCGGGCACCGCCAGCAACGAGATGTGCACGTTCCTGATTGTAAATATCTCCTCACTCCAGCTCATCCCCATCAACATGATCGCTTACCGCAGCCAATACGGCAGTGTCAGCCCGGCGGCTATCGCAGGACCGGCGCTCCTCGCGACCATCGCCAGCACGGTGGCAGGAATCGCGTTCTGCAAGGTCATGGACCGGAAAAACGTTGATTTTTGAAAAAAAGTCTACTATAATACTACTATTATGTGGCTGAAGCCCATACTCATAAAAGAGTCCCCCGCCCAAGGCGGTTTAAACCGAGAAATATTTACTGACGCAGGCATCGGAGCCAGATGCACAGTCTATAGAGACAAATAATACAATACCAGGAAGGTTGATGCATACAGAAAGTATGCCTCTTTCTGGTATTTTTAGTTGTGTGAGGCTTTGGATATTTTTAGGTACTAAAAAACATAGAAACGGGGATAAATTCATGAAAAAACAAACAATAAAGACAATAGTGACGGCTTTGACCGCTGCTGCTATGGTATGTTCCCTGACGGGCTGTGCCGGAAATAGTTCGGGAGCAACAGAAACCTTCAACGCGGAAAAGTCGTCTGCGGCGGAGAATACAGAAGCAGCTGCCGGGGTGGAGCAGGATAATGAAAAAGATTCTGTTATCGTTGTAATGGGACCGTCATCTGAGCCTGAGGCTGGATTTGACCCGGCATACGGATGGGGCGCGGGAGAGCATGTCCATGAGCCGCTGATCCAGAGTACGCTGACGGTAACAAAGGCAGATATGACGATCGGTTATGATCTGGCGACAGATATGAACGTCAGTGATGATGGCATGACATGGACCGTGACGATCAGGGACGATGTAAAATTTACGGACGGGGAACCGCTGACAGCGGAGGATGTGGCATTTACCTACAATACACTGCGGGATACCAGTTCTGTCAATGACTTTACGATGTTAGAAGAGGCAAAAGCCCTCGACAATACCACTGTGGAATTTGATATGACCCGCCCGTATTCCATATGGCCATATACGATGGCAATTACCGGAATCGTCCCGGAACATGCTTATGGACCGGACTATGGTTCCAATCCGATCGGCTCCGGCCGCTACATCATGAAACAGTGGGATAAGGGGCAGCAGGTGATCCTCACGGCAAACCCGGACTACTACGGGGATGAGCCGGAGATGAAGACGGTGACAGTTTTATTTATGGATGAGGACGCCGCCTACGCGGCAGCGCTCTCCGGGCAGGTGGATCTCGCCTACACTTCCGCGGCGTACTCGGATCAGACCGTAGACGGATTTTCCCTGTTGGCCTGCAAGACCGTGGACAACCGCGGCTTCAACCTGCCGGCGATCCCGGCGGGGGAGACGGATGAGAACGGAGTGCCGCTGGGAAATGATTTCACCAGCGATATCAATGTGCGCCGGGCCATCAACCTGGCGATCGACCGGGATGAGATGATCGAGCATGTGTTGAACGGATACGGAACAGCGGCCTACAGTGTCTGTGATCAGATGCCGTGGTACAATGAGGCAGCGGAGGTGGATTATGATCCGGATATGGCGGCAGCAATCTTAAAGGAAGCCGGATGGCTTGCCGGAAGTGATGGAATATTGGAGAAAAACGGTGTCCGCGCCGAGTTCAACATGCTCTATCCGACAGGGGATTCCGTCCGCCAGGCACTTGCGGAGGACACCGCAAACCAGTTGAAAGAGATCGGAATCAAGGTGACGACAGAGGGCGTCGGCTGGGATACGGCCTATGACCGGGCACAGTCCACACCGCTTATGTGGGGATGGGGTGCTCACACACCGATGGAGCTCTACAATATTTACCACACGGCTCCCGGAAAGCAATATGCGGAGTATTCCCCTTATGGAAACGAAAAGGTGAATGGATATATGGACGCGGCTCTGGCGGAGAGCGACCTTGAAAAGTCCTATGAACTCTGGAAAAACGCCCAGTGGGACGGAACGACGGGAATCACCCAGGACGGGGATCTCCCGTGGATCTGGCTTGTAAATATTGATCATTTATACTGGGTGAAGGATGGTCTGCAGGTGGCAGAGCAGAAGCTTCACCCACATGGACATGGCTGGTCGATCGTAAACAATGTCGACCAGTGGACATGGAAATAAAGAAAACGGGTCTGTGGTTTGGCAGACAGGCAGTGCGGATGTGTCTGATGGTGCTTCTGGTGAGCATTCTGGCGTTTGGGCTCCTGGCGGTCTCACCCATAGATCCGCTTCAGACAAATGTCGGACAGACAGCTCTGGGCTCTATGAGCCCGGAGCAGATCGCAAAGCTGAAAAGCTACTGGGGAACAGATCTGCCTCCGGTGGAGCGGTATCTGAACTGGCTGAAAGACTTTCTCCACGGAAATATGGGAACATCCCTTTTATATCGCCGTCCGGTGGCAGAGATCATCGGGGATAAGGTCATGAATTCCATCTGGCTTTTATTCACGGCATGGTTGTTTTCTGGTATTCTTGGCTTTTTTCTCGGCGTTCTCTCAGGAAAAAAGCGCGGTGGGATCATGGACCGGATCGTGACGGGATATTCCCTGTTTGTGGCCAGCACCCCGGCATTCTGGGTGGCAATGGTGCTGCTTATGGTATTTGCGGTGAAGCTTCACTGGTTTCCCATCGGATTCAGTGTGCCCATTGGCATGGATGCCGGGCAGATCTCCATTGCGGACAGGATCCGCCATGCGATTCTCCCGGCGTCGGCCCTCAGCATCACGGGAATTTCCTCCATCGCCCTGCACACGAGGGAAAAGCTCATCGAGGTCATGGAGAGCGACTATGTGCTGTTCGCGAGAGCCAGAGGCGAGTCGGACTGGTCGATCTTACGTCGTCATGGACTTCGGAACATTCTTCTGCCGGCCATGACGCTGCAGTTCGCGTCGGTGAGTGAGATCATCGGCGGCTCCGTCCTTGTAGAACAGGTATTTTCCTATCCGGGATTGGGCCAGGCGGCTGTGACGGCAGGACTTGGAAGCGATGTGCCGCTTCTTCTGGGGATCACGGTGGTTACAGCGGTGATCGTCGCGGCGGGAAACCTTGCGGCGAATGTTCTCTACGGCGTGATCGACCCGCGGATCAGAGAGGGGGCGAAGCGCTGATGAAGAAAAACCGCAGAATACAGAGCTTCGCGCTTCTGATCCTGGCGGCTGTGCTGTTAGCGGTCATTGCGGTGCTCGGAAGTTTCTGGCAGGAAGCTGCCATCAGGACGGATTTTACGAGAAAAAATCTGGCACCGTGTATACAATATCCTTTTGGAACGGACTGGATGGGACGTGACATGTTCGTGCGGACAGTTGCGGGACTTTCTTTGAGTATCCGGATCGGACTTCTGACGGCGGCAGTCAGCGCGGTGATGGCCTTTATATTGGGACTCAGCGCGGCGGTCTTCGGAAAGTTCGTGGACAGTGCGGTGCGGCTGCTTATCGATATCGTCATGGGAATTCCCCATATGCTGCTTCTGATCCTGATCTCCTTTGCCTGCGGGCGTGGATTCTGGGGTGTTGTCTGCGGAATCGCGTTTACCCACTGGGCATCCCTGGCGCGGCTGATCCGCGGGGAGGTCTTGCAGCTGAAGCAGAGTCAGTATGTGAAGATCGCGGAAAAGCTTGGAAAAGGGAAATTTTACATCGCGTTTTCCCATATGGCACCGAATCTTGTTCCGCAGTTTATCACGGGCCTGGTGCTCATGTTTCCCCATGCGATCCTGCATGAAGCCAGCATCACGTTCCTGGGCTTCGGTCTGTCTTCCGAGAGTCCGGCCGTCGGAGTTATCCTTTCGGAAAGCATGAAATATCTGGCTATGGGAAAATGGTGGCTGGCGCTGTTCCCGGGACTTTTCCTCGTTGGGACCGTGCTTCTGTTTCATTATATCGGACAGGAACTCTGCAGACTTTTGGATCCGGGCAGTGTTCATGAGTAAGGAGGCGGGGAAGATGAATGATACAATTTTGGAAGTTAAGGACCTCTCCGTCACCTTCACCCAGTATGAACGGGGATTTTCCAGGCGGACGATCCACGCGGTGGAGAAGATGGACCTGGAAATAAAAAGTGGTGAGATCGTCGCGGTGGTGGGATCCAGCGGTTCGGGAAAAAGTCTGCTGGCCCATGCGATCATGGGAATTCTTCCATACAACAGTGAAATGGACGGAGAGATACGGTTTCTTGGGGAGCCGCTTACGGAAAAAAAGGTCAAAAGCCTCCGGGGACATGAGATCGTTCTGGTGCCCCAGAGCGTTTCTTACCTGGATCCGCTTATGAAGATCGGGGATCAGATCCAGAACGGGAAAAAGGATGTTTCTGTGAAGGAAAAATGCCTGGCGGTGCTGAAGCGCTATGGCTTAGCCCCGGATATCCGGGGAAAATACCCATTTCAGCTCTCCGGCGGCATGACGCGGCGTGTCCTGATCTCCACGGCGGTGATGGAGAAGCCAAAGCTCGTCATCGCGGATGAGCCGACACCGGGACTTCACCTGGAGGCGGCAACCCGCGTCATGGGACATTTCCGGGAGATGGCGGACGATGGGGCAGGCGTGCTGCTGATCACCCACGACCTGGAGCTGGCGCTCCTGACAGCTGACCGGGTCATCGTGCTCTACGGCGGCAGAGTTGTCGAGGAGACAGATGCGGCGGCATTTCAGGATGAGAGGAATCTCAAACATCCGTACACGAAGGCGCTGTTTCGGTCCATGCCGAAGAACTGGAAGAAGGATGGGGAACAGCTCTGCGATATGGGGGAGATCTTAGAGGACATGCGAAAGGAATACGGCAGATGAGGCTGGAAGCGAGAGATATTTCTTTTAAATATGGAAAAGGGACGAGACAGATCCTGGATCATGTGAACCTTACGGTGGAACCCGGAGAGAGTGTGGGGATCATGGCGCCCAGCGGATACGGGAAGACGACGCTCTGCAAGATTCTGGCGGGGTACGAGAGGCCGGATTCGGGGGAGGTTCTTGTGGACGGGATGACGGTTCTTGAGCTTCGTGGCTACTGCCCGGTGCAGATGGTATGGCAGCATCCGGAACTCTCGGTGAATCCGAAGAGACGGTTGAGTACGGTTCTGGAGGAAGGCGACTGGACCTTTGAGAATCCCAGCGAGCGGGCACGGATCGAGGCGGGACTTGGGATCCGGGACGATTGGAAAGACCGGTTCCCAGTGGAGATCTCCGGCGGCGAGCTTCAGAGATTCTGTATTGCGAGAGCGTTGGGGCGACGGACGGAGCTTCTGATCGCGGACGAGATGACGACGATGCTGGACCTTATTACACAGGGACAGATCTGGGATTTTGTCTTGAAGGAACTGAAGCGCCGGGAGATGGGGATGATTGCGGTGAGCCATTCGCCGGAGCTTCTGGAGAAGGTGTGTGATCGGGTGGTGCGGCTATGAGTCGTACAATACAGTGGTGGTAGTGGATTTGCCGATTTGGAATGCGAAGCAACGGCGAAGATATTGAAAGTAGACCGTCTGCGGACAATACATTGACAAGTTTTGTAAGATTCCGTAAAATAACATTATAAAAATATTGA
>OGNA01000774.1_pt1 | contig 9124 bp, 3 predicted proteins | sample 1573411 | NCBI WGS metagenome assembly OGNA01 (sample SAMEA2581899, study PRJEB24529) | metagenome | biome: Human gut stool | place: China | collected 2011 | reverse complement strand
ATCAACTGCTTTGGAAAGCGCCGTCCGCACCGCCGACACCAGCGCCATGGAGGTATACTGGGATCCGGACGGATACTCCAGCCCCTCAAGACTCTGGTTTTCCAGGATCTGCGCCGCAATGGAATCCATGGAGGGTGCCATCAGGGGATACATAGTCTCGACGGAGTCACTCAAAGGCACGAGAGATACGGAGCGGATCCCTGTACGGTCCACTGTGACCTCCACATTGGCGTTCTCGCTGCCCAAAACGATGGGGGACGAATAAAGTCCCGGAACGTATGTAGCGGAGGCAGGAGCGGCCGATGAGGCGTTCTCGGCGGTCTGGTCTGCCGTGCTCCCGGAGATGTTGTCCTTCTTCGGGCGGAACATAAAGAGGAAGAGCATGATGAGGACGATGGCAAAGCCGATAAAAAGCGCGGTGTAGATGATCTCCTTCATTCTGAGGACGATGATCTTTGTTTTTGAACTCATGGAATAGATCCTTTTCACGAAATATTTTGTATATTCTATGAGGACTGCAGGAAAAAGATTCATGATCCCGGAGCCGATAGAAGAGACGTAGGAGAAAGATCCGACTCCGGTAGCTGCGCGATAAAGAACTTGACAATTCCCTTCGGAGCATATACGGTTAAGAGAGAATGATATGTTCCGAGTGTCCGGATGCGCATACCGCGCGAAGGCGCAGACGGTCACAGAAGAGCGTGCACGGTGTGGAAACGTGCCAAGGCACATTCTTTTTCATATAGCAGGAGGATAACATGGGATTATGCATCATCGCCGGCGGTTCCGGTGCCGGAAAAACAGAATATATATACAGGAAGATCATCGAGCTGTCCGCGAAGGAACCGGAGGGCAGGTTTTTTGTGGTGACGCCGGAGCAGGCGACGATGCAGGCCCAGAAGGAGATCGTGAGACTCCACCCGAACCACGGGACGCTGAACATCGACATCGTGAGCTTTGAGCGCCTGGCCTACCGGATCTTCTCGGAGCTCTCCCTGCCGCAGCCGGAGGTGCTGGACGATACGGGCAAAAATATGGTCCTCAGAAAGCTTGCCGGGGAAAAGATGGACGAGCTCACCATGTTTTCCTCCCACTTAAACCGCCCGGGATTTATCAGTGAGATCAAGTCCATGCTTTCGGAGCTCTACCAGTACGGGGCGACTCCGGAGGATTTAAAGGCGCAGACAGCCGGGGAACATGTGGGACAGATTCTGGCTGCGAAGCTCTCGGATATGGAAGTGATCTTTGAGGCGTTCCGGGAGTTTACGAAGGAGAAATATATCACGCTGGAGGAACTTCTTGATGTGCTCTGCCGGGTGGCGGACCAGTCTGCCCTTTTGAAGGACAGCACCATGGTTTTAGACGGATACACGGGCTTTACGCCGGTCCAGTACCGGCTTATCGGGATTTTACTGAAACTTTGCCGGAATGTCTTTGTGACGGTGTCCGCAACGATGGAGCCGGGGATGGATCTTACGGCAGAGTCGGATGAGACGGATCTCTTTGATATGAGCCGGAAAATGACAGGAAAATTGAAACAGCTGGCGGAGGAGAACGGGGGGAAAATTTACCAGGACCTCGTCTTTTCCAAACGCCCGCTTGTACGGTTCCGGAACAGCCCGGCTCTTGATCATCTGGAGCGGACGTTTTTCCGCTATCCGTATACCCGGTACCACGGCGGAGAGAGAGAGATCATGCTGGTTCAGGCAAAGGACCCGGCGGATGAGATTGACTTTATCACGAACCGGATCGAGGAGCTGGTGAAAAAGGACGGGTACCGCTACCGGGATATCGCCCTGGTCTGCGGGGATCTTCCGGGATATGGCCGGGAGATCACGAGAAGCTTTGAAGAGAATAGGATCCCGCTGTTCTTAGATGAAAACCGGGATGTGTCGGGAAATCCGCTGATCCGGCTGATCCAGAGCGCCCTGGATATTTTGCAGAAGGGCTTTGACTATGAGAGCATGTTCCGGTATCTGAGGACCGGGCTCGTGACAGAGGAGACGGAGGCCGTGGACCGGCTGGAGATCTATGTGCGGGCCATGGGGATCCGGGGATTTGCGAAGTGGGACGCGGCGTGGGAGAAGACCTTTGAGGGCGGAGAAAATTTAAATCTTGTGGAGATGAATGCGTTCCGGGAGAAGATCATGGAACCGCTCCGTGTTTTAAGGGAGCGCTGCGCCGGACGGGGAGTTCCGGTGGCGGTAGTGACGGATGCCTTAAAAGAGCTCCTGGAGATCCTGGGAGCCGAGGAAAAGCTGGAACAGTTTTCGGAGAGGTTCGCGGATTCCGGTATGGACCGGGAGGCGAGGGAGTACGAGGAGATCTATGGTCTTGTCATCGAGCTTTTCGAGAAGTTTAAGAGCCTGTTGGGCGATGAGTGCGTGTCAAGGAGAGAGTACGCGGAGATCCTTTCCGCGGGCTTTTTGGAGCTCTCTGTGGGAATGATCCCCGCGGGGGCGGACCGGGTGGTCTGCGGTGACCTGAAGAGAACGAGACTCGATAAGATCAAGGTCCTCTTTTTCCTCGGTGTGAGCCAGGGCGTGGTTCCGGCGGACCACTCGAAAGGCGGTCTTTTTACGGACAATGAGAGGGAGATCCTAAAGAAGAATTCTATGGAGCTGGCACCAACGGCCAGGGAAGAGGGCTTTATGGAACGATTTTACCTCTATCTCATGATGACGAAGCCGTCGGATCAGCTGATCTTATCTTACCCGACGGTGACGGCGGAGGGAAAACAGATCCGGCCGTCCGGAATTATCGGGGAGATGAAAAAACGGTTCCCGGACCTCTTTATCCGGGAGACGGAAGCGGAAAAACGACCGGATGTTTCTGTGACGGCGGCGGGAAGAGCCATACTTTCCTGGCTTCAGGCGCCGGACCGGCTGATGGATCCGGAGAATGAGAAGGCGCGGGAGCTTTACAGTTTCCTGTCTTCCGATGAGGCGAAAGCGAAGGAGATGGAAGATCTCGCGAAAGCCGTGGCCTATTCTTATAAGAAAGGCGGCATTGGCCGGGCGGCGGCGAGAGAGCTCTACGGAACACTTTTAAGGGGCAGTGTGACGAGAATGGAAGGTTACGCTGGATGCGCCTACTCCCACTTCCTGAATCATGGACTTGGGCTCCGGGCGGGAAGAGAGTATGAGCTGGACCTCTCCGACATGGGAAATCTGTTCCACCAGTCCCTGGACACCTTTTTCCGCAATGTGCGTGACCATGGAAAGGATTTCCGGACCATCACGGACGCGGAGCGGCGAGCTCTCGTGAAGCGGGCGGTGGAGGAAGTCTCCGCGAAGTACCGGAACACGATCATGAAGAGTTCCGCGAGAAACGCCTACCTGGAAAAAAAGGTGGAGCGGATTACGGACCGGACGGTGCGTGCGCTGATCTACCAGATCCGGAAGGGCGATTTTGAGCCGGAGGCGTTCGAGGTGGATGTGAGCACGCGGATCCCGCTGAAGGATGGGGAAGCCGTGAACCTTCGCGGGCGGATCGACCGCATGGACGTGTTTGAGGATGAGGACAAGATCTATGTGAAGATCATGGACTATAAGTCGGGAAGCACGTCCTTTGACCTGGCGCTTTTGTACCATGGGCTGCAGCTCCAGCTTGTGGTCTACATGGACGCGGCGTTAAAGCTCCAGGAGAGCCGGCATCCGGGGAAACAGGCGGTTCCGGCGGGAATCTTCTATTACCATATCGATGATCCTGTGATCGACCGGGAGGACGGAATGACGGACGAGGAGATCGAGGCGGGAATCTTAAGGAAGCTCCGCATGAATGGTCTCGTGAACAGCAGTCTCGACGTGATCCGGCATATGGACCGGGAGATCGAGAAGGAATCAGATGTGATCCCGGTGGCACTGAAGGACGGGTATGTGCAGGAGTTAAAGTCCTCTGTGGCTGGAGGAAAACGGTTTGCCCATTTGACAGATTATGTAAACCAGAAGCTCAGGGAGATGGGCGAGGAGATCCTGGATGGAAATGTGGCAGTGGATCCCTACAAGCAGGGGAACCGGACGGCGTGCGATTACTGTCCGTACCACAGTGTGTGTGGGTTTGACCTGAAGACTGACGGGTATGGATTCCGGAGATTTAAGCCTATGAAGACGGAGGCGATCTGGAAGGAGATCGACCAGGAAGAAGATGGGGAAGAGATGGACTCCGGTGCAATGGAAGATGCTGCAGATAAGGTCGATCCTGTACAGCTGGATCCCGGTAAAACGAAGAAGAAAACTTTAGAGGGCATAGAAAGCGGGAAAAAGAAATCGCCTGGAAAAGAAAATGACGGAAAGGAGATTCTGTAATGGCGACAAAGTGGACAGACGAGCAGAAAAAAGTCATTGAGACGAGACACCGGAATCTCCTTGTCTCGGCGGCAGCAGGAAGCGGAAAGACGGCGGTCCTCGTTGAGCGGATCATCCGCATGATCACGGACCCGGAACACCCGGCGGATATCGATAAGCTGCTGGTCATGACCTTCACGAACGCGGCGGCGGCGGAGATGCGGGAGCGTGTGGAGACAGCTCTCGGAAAGCTTCTGGACGAGGATCCGGGGAATAAGAATCTGGAGCGCCAGAACACGCTGATCCACCACGCGAAGATCACCACCATCGACAGCTTCTGCTTAAACCTTCTGCGGGAACATTTCCACGAGCTGGACCTGGATCCTGGATTCCGGGTGGCGGACGAAGGCGAGCTGATGCTCTTAAAAGCCGATGTGATGAAGGAACTTCTGGAGGAATATTACGGAAGGGAAGATGAGCGGTTCATAAAGTTTGTGGATACCTACGCCACAGGGCGGACAGACGGTGGATTGGAAGAGTATATTTTAAAGGTATGGGAGTTCTCCCAGAGCAATCCGTGGCCGGGGGAGTGGATCGCGGCCTGCAGGAAGGAACTCTGGGCTGGCGGAACCGGTGAAGATGGGGATCCTATGGAGGAGACCGCATGGATGAAGTATCTGATCCAGGATGTGAAACGCCAGGCGGAAGAATTCTTAGACGGACTTTACGAGGCAGCGGATCTCGCGGCAGAGGAAGACGGTCCCCAGGCATATGCACCGATGTTAGCGGAAGACATCCGGGGAATGGAAGAACTCAGGGAAGCCGGGACTTACCGGGAGATTGCGGAGTGCCTTGAGGAGCTGAAGTTTGGAAGGCTGGCGGCTGTCCGGGGAAAAAATGTGGACCCGGAGAAGAAAGAACAGGCAGCAGCCTACAGGAACCTCGCAAAGGACGGCATCAAGAAGATGAAGGCATTGTACCTTCCAGGAGATATCGATGAGGTGTTCGCGGATCTCGACGCCTGCCGGGAGCCGATCCTGATGCTTTTGGAGCTTGCGGAGGAGTTTTCTGCGAAATTCCAGGAGGCGAAGGAGGAGAAAAACCTGGTGGACTTTAATGACCTGGAACATTTTGCGTTGGAAGTCCTCACCGGAGGCAGTCTGGATCATAAGCCGGGACTGGTGGCGGATGAACTCTCGGAGATCTACGAGGAGATCCTTGTGGACGAATACCAGGACAGCAACGAGGTCCAGGAGACGCTGATCCGCTGTGTTTCCAGGGAGCGGTTCGGGACGCCGAATGTGTTTATGGTGGGTGATGTGAAGCAGAGCATCTATAAGTTCCGTCTCGCGAAACCAGAGCTGTTTCTGGAAAAGTATGAGTCCTACGGGAAAGAGGACGGGCTGTACCAGAAGATTGAGCTCCACAAGAACTTCCGAAGCCGGCCGGAGGTGCTTTCCAGCATCAATGACGTGTTCTACCGGATCATGACGAAGCAGCTTGGCAATATTAAGTACACGGATGACGCGGCGTTGTATCCGGGGGCGGAATTTCCGGCACTGCCGGTGGACGGTCAGGCGAAGACGGAGGTCCTGCTTTTAAATACCGGGGATCCGCTGTTTGACGGCATGGACGAGGAGAAGGCGGATTATACCGCGAAGGAGGCGGAGGCGAGACTTATCGCCGGGGAGATCAAAAAACTCACGGACCCGGAACACGGGATGAAGATCTTTAACGGGAAGACCGGGGAGTATGAGCCGTTAAAGAAGAAGGACATCGTGATCCTGCTCCGCAGTCTCTCCGGGTGGTCCGAGGAATTTTTAAGTGTCCTTGGGGCAGCAGGGATCCCCGCCTACGCGGATTCCAGGACCGGATATTTCACGGCGGTGGAAGTGGAGACCGTGCTCAACATGCTGGCACTCATCGACAATCCAATGCAGGATATTCCGTTAGCTGGTGTGTTAAAGTCGCCCATCGGCGGCATGAAGGACCGGGAGCTGGCCATCGTGATGGCGGAATTCAAGAAAGATCCGGACCGCGGGGAAGACGTTGGATTTTATGGGGCGGTGAAAAGATATTTGGAGAAACACGGGGAATCGGAGGAAGATGCGGTTATCTATCGCAAGTTGGCAGCATTCCAAAATCTCCTGACGACTCTGAGAGAAGAATCTATGTACCTTCCAGTCTCTCGCCTGATCTACCGGATCTTCGACCTCACCGGGCTGGTGCAGAAAGCGGAAGATTACGAGAAGACCAGTTATCAGGGACTTTTCGACTTTATCCGGTACATCGAGAAGTTAAAAAAATACAACACCGACTTCGGTGAGGCTTCCCGCTCCGGGGAACATGACGACGCGGTGCGGATCATGAGCATCCACAAGAGCAAAGGTCTGGAGTTCCCGGTGGTGTTCTTAGCCGGATGCGGGAAGAAATTCAACAGACAGGACGCGAGAGGACGGATCCTGATCGACGAGGAGCTTGGAATCGCAGCGGATTTCTTCGACCCGGAGAAGAAGGTCAAGGCACCGACGTTAAAGAAAAATGTCCTGGCGAGACGGTCAAATCTGGAAAACATGGGCGAGGAGCTTCGTATCCTCTATGTTGCCATGACCCGTGCGAAGGAAAAACTGATCATCACCGCAGGCGACAAGTATATGGACAACAAGCTGGAAAAATGGGGTGGGATCCCGGCTGGCGGCTCGCTGCCGTTTACGATCTTAAGCGCGGCATCCTCCTATCTGGACTGGATCCTGATGGCGTCAAACGGGGCGAAAAACACCCTCGATGTGAAGAATGTTCCGGTGAAGGACCTTCTCGTGGAGGAGGCGAAGAACCAGGAGGAGAAGGCAAAGATCTATCTGGAACTGGAACAGCTGCGGAAAGCGCAGCCGGAGAAAATTCCGGGGCTCATCGGGGTAAAATATCCTTACGCGGCGGACCTTGCGCTGCACGCAAAGATGTTAGTTTCGGAGCTTAAGGAACAGGGGCAGTTTGTGGATGACGCGGAGAGTGCGTTTTTGATTAAGAACGTCAGGGAAAAAGAAGATTCAGAAATTATTGATAAAATGTCTGATACAGCGGCCGAAGAAAAAGCCAGAATAAAGCGTGCCTCCGACCGCGGTACCGCTTACCACCGTGCCCTGGAGCTGATCCACTTCGCGGAAATTTCCGGTTACGATGATATCGTGAAAGAACTCGACCGGATCCGTGAGGAAAAGCGGATGCAGGAGACCGCCATCGATATGGTTTATCCGGGCGTTTTGACGAAGTTTTTCCACTCAGATATTGCAGCCCGCATGAAACAGGCGGACCGGAACGGAAAATTGCGGAAAGAGAGCCAGTTTGTGGTGGGTATCCCTGCACGAGAGATGAACAAGGCGGATTCCGATGCGCTGATCCTGTTACAGGGTATCATCGACGCCTGGTTCGAGGAGGATGACGGTCTCGTACTTGTGGATTACAAGACAGACCGGGTAAAAGAAGGCGGAGAGAATATACTTCTGGACCGCTACCAGATCCAGCTCTTCTACTACGCAAAGGCACTTGCCCAGATCACCGGGAAAGAGGTGAAGGAAGCCGTGATCTACTCTCTGGCGCTGCAGAAAGAGATTCTGGTCCCGATCAATTTATGATAAGATATGATCAAAAACTGCCCGGCACCATAACTAAGGTGCCGGGCAGCGGTTTTTTATGTAACAGGAAATTCAGAGGAATTCCCTGTTACATAAAAAGGCACAAAGATGCGCACTCGCGCGAAGACGTAGATTGTCGCAAGCGACCGCGCGAGGCGCGAGAATGTGCCAAGGTACATTCTTTTTCAAGTTATGAAGTTATCACAAAAAAATTAGTCCGCAATGATCAGCTCTTTTGCATACGGCAGAGTCCCGATCCAGTCGCAGAAGGTATGCCACTCCACAAGCTTGTGAGCCTTTCTCGCATGATAAATATTGACGAGTGTCTCATAATTCATTGTGCAGGTGCGCATCTGGTTGTAGCTGGACGGGAGAAGCTGGATCATGTCGTACCAGTCCTCCTTATTTTTTCCTTCGTTCATGTATTTCAGACGGATCTGTTCGAGGCGGTCTACAACGGTCTGCATATAAGCGAGCGTATCCGGAGTCATATGATCATGGCTGAAATCATCGATGTCGAACGGCTTGGAGTGGATTTTATGCATGGTGCTTGTGGAGTTTGCAACAGTCGCCACTTTGTAGGTGTCATATTCCTTCCACCAGTAGAGCGGAGCCGTAATATCCACGGATACAAAGATCTGGCGGATAAACTTTCTGTGGTCGCTTCCAGCCATGCGGAGACGCTTCGCAAGATCGAGATCGTTCGGTCCAAAGACAAAGATTCCGTCCTCATCATAGCTGCTGTCCATACGTCCCCAGCTGTTCAGCGGGTTTCTTGCGCCGCGCATGGCATTTTCAAAGTTCATGACGCTTGTGCGTTCAAATTTTATCATAATGTTTCCTCTCCTTGGTTAAAGTCTGGCAGAAAGAGCAGCCCGGTGCGCCGCCGCACACAGTCTGCATTGCCGGATGCATACCCATTATAGCGGTTTTTTTTTGTATACACAAGCAGGGATTTCGCTTTTAAGAAAAAATCCCCCATTTTGCCAATAATTTATGAGACAAAACGGGGAATCACAATACGGAATAAAAATTACAGTTTTTTTATGTATAAACAATCAAAAAGGACACCTTTTCGTGTATAATTATGTTACCACAACACAAAACGAAAGAAGGTGTCCTTAATGAAAAATTAGCATTAAAAAAACTGTTAACTATAAATGAGCAAATTTGAAAAACTGCACTATTAAGTCTATCACATGCAGA
>OGNA01000770.1_pt1 | contig 9170 bp, 8 predicted proteins | sample 1573411 | NCBI WGS metagenome assembly OGNA01 (sample SAMEA2581899, study PRJEB24529) | metagenome | biome: Human gut stool | place: China | collected 2011 | reverse complement strand
ATATCCCGCTGGTTTACTTATTTTTAAATTGCCTCAATCATATTTCGCTCTAAAAAGTAATGGTAAATTCCGTCCTCCTCAACCGACAGGCAGCTTTCATCTGCGCTGTCCTTTACCTCTGTACAGGAATTTCCCATCGCTACACCAATCCCCACTGCCCTCAGCATCTCGATGTCATTCTTCCCGTCTCCGAACGCTATGGATTTCTCCCTTGAAATCCCATAGTAATCCAATACATCCATTACGGCAATTCCCTTTCCGCTGTTTGACGGAATAATATCCGCCGCCCTGTCCCACCAGGAAGTGATCTGTGCACGTTTGGTTCCTTCAAGAATTTCCTCGTATTCATCCTTTGTGCAGCTGCACATAATCTGATAAATGTCTTCCCTGGAAATGTCATTGAATTTTTCGGAAATTATCATTTCTTCATTTCCGAATGCAAAGTACTGTTCCAGATCCGGATCGGTTCCATTTGTGACCACCACAGCTTCATTACTGATTGCAATTGCCCGTTTCTTCTTATTTAGATTGCCTATAATACAGTTTACATCCTCTCTTGTAAGAGGCTCTTTGCGGATCACTTCCTCCCGATTTCTGACATAAGAGCCGTTAAATGACAGAATAACATCAAATTCAATTCCTTCAAAGCGCGGTATAAATGGGTAGCTTCTTCCCGTTGCCATACATAAAAGAATCCCCTGCTTCTGTAACTGTTTTAACGCGGATCTTACCGGTTCTGACAGATCATTGTGCCTGAACCGGAGCAGTGTTCCGTCTATATCAAAAAATGCAATTTTAATCATAATAACTCCTTCTTTTCCCTATAACAAAAGACCGGAGCTCTCGCCCGGCCTTCTGCCTATACGTTTCTCAATACATCCGTAATTTTTACTCCTGCTCCAGAATCACCTTAGCAGGACACTTTTCTGCACATTTGCCGCAATTAGTACACTTGTCATAGTCAATCACAGCCAGATTGTTGTCCATATGGATCGCATCTGACTCGCACTGTCTGGTGCACAGGGTACAGCCGATACAGCCAGCCTGGCAGGCTGCCTTTACATCCTTGCCCTTGTCGTGGCTGCTGCACTGTACCAGATGCTTTGCGCTGTAAGGCACAAGCTGGATCAGTCCCTTTGGACAGGCAGCCACACATTTGCCGCAGGCCACACATTTTTCCTTGTCAACCACTGCCACGCCGTCAATCACGTGGATGGCATCAAACTGACAGGCCTTTACACAGGAGCCAAATCCCATACAGCCGTAGCTGCAGGCCTTGGGGCTGCCTCCGGGAACAACGGTGGCTTTGGCGCAGTCCTCGATTCCTGTATAGGTGTACAGGGTTTTTGCCTTATCGCAGGTTCCCTTGCAGCGTACAAAGGCTACCTTCTTATCTGCAGCCCCTGCGTCTACACCCAGGATGGAAGCGATCTTCTCTCCTACGGGAGCGCCGCCTACGGGACAGGCATTTGCGGGAGCCTGACCGTTTGCAATGGCCTTTGCCAGAGCATCACAGCCTGCGAAGCCGCAGCCGCCGCAGTTGTTGCCTGGAAGCTCCTCCCGGATCGCCAGCTCTTTTTCATCCACTTCAACCTTGAACTTCTCGCCAAAGAGGCCCAGGCCGATACCAACTACAATACCTACCACCGCAATGACAGCGGCAGCCATAACAATTGCCATAATATTCATCTTCGTCTCCTCCTTCTACAGCAGTCCGGAAAATCCGAAAAATGCGATAGCCATCAGTCCTGCTGTTACAAGGACAATGGGAGATCCCTGGAAGTTGTATGGGATATCATTTCCCTCAATACGCTCACGGATACCGGCTAACAGCACGATGGCTACGGTATATCCAAATGCGGTTGCAACACCATTTACCACACTCTCAATGATGGTGTAGTCATTCTGCACATTGGTTAAAGCCACGCCCAGTACGGCGCAGTTTGTGGTAATCAGAGGCAGGAACACACCCAGAGCGTTATACAGGGATACCATGCATTTCTTTAAGAACATTTCCACGATCTGCACCAGGGCTGCGATTACCAGAATAAACACAATGGTTTTTAAGTAATCAAGGCCCAGAGGCTGCAGGATCAGCTTATACAGCAGGCTGGCAGCAATGGATGCGATGGTGATAACGAAGATAACCGCACCTCCCATACCGGCTGCTGTCTCTACCTTCTTGGAAACACCGACGAAGGAACAGATGCCAAGGAACTGGCTTAACACCACGTTGCTGACGAACGCGGAGCTGACGGCAATTACAAGTAATTCTTTCATCTACTCTTTCCTCCTATTCTTCCGTCTTCTCTTTGCAGGAAGCGCAGTCGCCGCTGCAGCCCTTGCGTTTCTTCTTATCCTTTACAGAGCCGTTGGTAGCACATGGCAGCTTTAACTTATTCTGAAGTGCTGTCAGACAGGCCAGAACAAAGAAGGCGCCGGGAGCCAGGATAAAGATAGCAGCAGGCTCATAGGAAGCAGGCATTACCTGGATGCCGAAAACCGTTCCGGCCCCTAAAAGCTCTCTTGCTCCGCCGATAAGGATCAGCGCGATGGTAAAGCCAAGACCCATTCCAAGACCGTCAAAGGCAGAAATGAGGGGCTTGTTCTTCATTGCAAAGGCCTCTGCACGGCCCAGGATGATACAGTTTACAACAATCAGGGGAATATAGATTCCCAGAGCACTGTAAAGGGAAGGGGTAAAGCCTTCCATCAGCATATCTACAATGGTAACCAGAGAAGCTACCACTACGATCTCGCCTGGAAGCCGCACACGGGCGGGAATAATATTTCTCAGGGCGGAGATCACAATATTTGCCGCAACCAGAACCGCCGTGGTGGAAAGTCCCATACCCGCACCGTTGGTAGCGGAGGTGGTTACTGCTAACGTAGGACAAAGGCCCAGCATCTGGATTAAGATGGGGTTTTCCTTCCATACGCCGTTATAAATTCGTTCCGTATATTTATTCATCTCTTACGCCTCCTACTCTCCGATGCAGTTTTCTACAAAATAGATGGCCGCATTTGCCGCTCCGGTTACTGCATTGGATGTATAAGTTGCGCCGCTGATGGCCTGAATCTGGTTGTCAGCCGAAGGCGCTGTTTTTGTTACCTCCAGAGTCTGGGCTGCCTTTCCTGTAAACTGGCCCTTAAACTCCGGCTCTGAAGCCTTCATGCCAAGACCAGGAGTCTCGCTGATGCTCAAAAAGCCGATACCTGTCAGCGTTCCCTCCGCAGTAATGCCTGCCGAGATCTGCACCAGGCCATTGTAACCGTCATTGGAGCTTGCGGTAATCAGGTAGCCAAGCAGAGTTCCGTCCTCAGCCAGAGCCTCCTGGGCTGCGTCAATGGATACGTTTCCAAAGCCCTGCTCTGCAATCTGGGCTGCTCCGGCCTCTACTGCTGCCTTTAACTCATCGGTCTGTTCAAAGGAAGCCGCCTCAGGAAATACCTCCTTGTAGGTAGCTGTATTGGCTGCCAGCTGGGCCTTTGCGATAGGCTCTAAGGTCACCTCGTGGACTGCACCCAGACAGGCGCCTGCTACCAGTGTGATGACAAAGAGAAGAAATGCGTCTTTAGCCTCCTTTCCGAATGCTTTTGGAAGGGTCACGCGCTCGATCATGGGCACGAAAAGGTTGCACAGGATGATAGCGTAGGAAACGCCCTCAGGAGAAGCGCCCCACAGACGGAAGATACCGGTTAAAAGTCCCAGCATGATTCCGAATACGATCTGTCCCATAGGTGTAATGGGGCTGGTAACATAATCGGTCGCCATAAAGAACGCTCCGAAGATCAGACCGCCGCCGCATACCTGGGCAAGCACATAATTGGCGTCAAGGCCGCCAAAGATAAATACAAATACAGCCAGGGTAGCTATGTATGTCACAGGAATCTTCCAGCTGATGACTTTCTTTACGATCAGGTAGATGCCGCCGATCAAAAGTGCGATCACAGAAACCTCACCGATGGTTCCGGGAATCCGTCCTACAACCATAGCGGCCAGATCCACGCTTCCCCCTGCCCGCATGGAGGCTAAAGGAGTGGCTCCTGAGACGCTGTCAAAGCCCAGCTTTGCGGATGAGAAATTATTCATATGGCCCGCAAAGGAGATCAGGAGAAAGCATCTTGCTGCCAGAGCCGGGTTCATGAAGTTCTGTCCCAGGCCGCCGTACAGCTGCTTTACTACGACGATCGCAAAAATACCGCCGATCACAGGAATCCAAACCGGAATCTCCGGAGGCATATTCAGCGCCAGGATCATACCCGTTACCAGGGCGCTGCCGTCCATAATGGTAATGGGACGGTGCATCAGCTTCTCATATACATATTCGCTTGCAATACAGGCAGCTACAGTTGCCAGTATCACAAACAGCGCATGAAAGCCAAAGTTGTATACGCCAAAGGCTGCCGCGGGAAGCATGGCGATGGCCACGTCCAGCATCAGGCTCTGTGTATCCACGCTGCATCTCACATGAGGAGATGAAGATACATTTAATAATTTATTCATGACTTTTGTACCCTCCTACCCTTTCTTCCTGCGGTTTGCCGCAACGGTCTTTCTCATTTCCTTAAAGGCCTGAGTCAGAGGACGTCTGGCCGGACAGATATAGGTGCAGCTTCCGCACTCCATACACTCCATGCCGTTGACCTTCTCAAAACGCTCACAGTCATTTCTCAAAGCTGCCTGCATCATCATCACAGGAACAATGCGGCTTGGACATACGCTTACGCAGCGGCCGCAGCGGATGCAGGCCGTAGGCTCCAGAGCAGATACCTGATCCTTTGTAAAACAGGTCAGCGCAGAGGAAGTTTTGCTTACAGGGATATCCACGGTAAAGAGTGCCTGTCCCATCATGGGACCTCCGGAAATAATCTTCTCCGGCTCCTCCTTAAAGCCGCCTGCAGCCTCGATGAGCTCCTGATAATTGGTTCCCAGCTTTACATTGAAGTTGCAGGGCGTATTGACCGCATCGCCGGTAATGGTGATGATCTTGCGCATCAGAGGCGTGCTCTTGCATACCGCCATATAAATAGAAATAACTGTATCTACATTATCTACAATGCAGCCTGCATCGGCAGGAAGCATAGAGGAATTTACCTTTCTTCCGGTTACTGCATAGATAATGGAACGCTCACCGCCCTGAGGATACTTGGTAAGCAGAGGACATACGGTAATCCTTGGCTCATCCTTTACAAGCTCTTCCAGCTTTTTAATGGCCTCCGGCTTATTGTTCTCCACCGCGATCACGCCTTTGGCATTGTCAAAGAGCTGAAGGATGACCTTTAAGCCTCCTACTAACTTCTCCGGCTCCTCTACCATCAGACGGTAGTCGCTGGTCAGATAAGGCTCGCACTCCGCTCCGTTTACAATAACGTAATCAATGGCGTTCTCGTCCTTTGGGGTAAGCTTTACATGAGTCGGGAAGCCTGCGCCGCCCAGTCCCACGATGCCTGCTTCCTTGACAATGGAACGGATCTCTTCTTTTGACAGTGCCCCCGGATTTCTGTCCTCTCCCAGCCCCTCTACCGTCTCATAGGCTCCGTCATTTTCAACGATCACAGACGGAACCATAGCGCCGTTGGCCGTCCGTCTCGGCTCGATAGCCTTTACTGTACCGGACACCGCCTGCCTCTCCGATCTTCTGCCCCGCCAAAACCCGGTCGCCTTTTGCAACCAGCGGTTTTGCAGGAGCACCTATGTGCTGAGACATAGGATAAACCAGTTCGCCCTTTGGAAGCAGGACCTGAATCGGTTTGCTTTCAGACAGTTCTTTTCCTTCATACGGATGGATACCGCCTTTAAAAGTCGCCAGACCCATAGATTTTTCCCTTCTTTCTTGTACATTTTCTCTTTTTTTGTGAATCTTTCACATTTTTTATAGATCTTTCACAGCCTTATCAGTATAGCATAAATAAAGCGTGTATACAATATGTAAACCAATCGTTAAATTTTTAATTATTTTGTTTATTTTTTATCAATTAAGCATTGTTTTCTAATTTGTTCACTTTAATCCAAAAAATGCAGCAGAACTATTTCGCTCTGCTGCATTCCAATCTACGGCTGTGACATCTTTCGTCTCAGATATTTAACGGATAAAGCTGGTGCGCTTTTTCTCCGGTTCCGCCTCAGGAACCGTAATTCCAGCCTTTCTTCCGGCCTCAATGCACTTTAAAAGCCAGGCCATATTCCGGCCAAGGGTACGCATGATCTGCATCCCTTCCTCGTCCTGAACGGTTTCCTCTGCACTTCTTCCATGGACCATGTTCCAATACTGGGATGAAACCACCGGCATCTGATTAAAGGTAAAATATTTATTTAACTGGTCCAGAGTTGCTGTGGTTCCTGCTCTTCTGGCGGAGGCGATGGCCGCTCCCGGCTTATGAGCTGCAGCGCTTCCGCCGCAGTAGAAGAAACGGTCTAAAAAGGAGGTTATGGCTCCGCTGGCAGATGCATAATGAACCGGAGAGCCAACGATCAGACCGTCGCATTCCTTCATCTTAGCGACTGCCGTATTTACCAGATCCTCATCATGGACACATTTTCCCAGTGTGCCGCAGGCTCCGCAGCCCATGCAGCCCCATACCTGCTGTCCGCCAATGTGAAGAATTTCAGACTCAATTCCTTCCTTTTCCAGTTCCTTTGCAATCTCACACAGCGCTCTCCATGTGCATCCCTCTTTGTGCGGGCTTCCGTTTAACATCAATACTTTCATATTCTATATCCTCCTGCTTGATTTTTTATTTTCTTCTTAAACAGAATCTTCTGATATCTCTCCGATACAGTCCAAAAGCTCTTTTGCGGTAAGATCAGACAGGGAAATCCCTTCCCCTGTGACAATCTGATCTGCCAGCGCTCTCTTTGCCTCCTGAAGGTTTAAAATATTTTCCTCAATGGTATCTTTGGTAATCAGACGGTAAACTGTGACCTGTTTTTCCTGGCCAATGCGGTGAGCCCTGTCTGTGGCCTGGTTCTGGGCGGCCACATTCCACCAGGGATCATAATGGATCACAATATCCGCTGCTGTAAGGTTTAACCCCGTTCCTCCTGCCTTGAGGCTGATGAGAAAAACAGGAACATTCTCCTTTGAAAACCGCTCCACCAGCTTTAATCGCTCTTCCTTCGGCACGGCTCCTGTTAAACAGATACTCTCAATCCCTTCTTTTTCCAGCCGGCGGCTGATCCGCTCCAGCATAGAGGTAAACTGAGAAAAAAGAAGGATTTTATGTTCTCCCTCTGTTCCCCGCCGGATCAGATCCATACAGGTTTCCAGCTTAGCCGAACCGGATCTCCATCCCTCCAGGCACAATCCGGGATCGCAGCAGATCTGCCGCAGGCGCATAAGACCGGAAAGGATCTGAAGCTTTGCCCCATTTCCCGGCATATCCTGAGAAAATGTACGTTTCAGTTCCAGGGCTTTAGCCACATAAAGCATCCTCTGCTCTCCCTCCAGATGGGAATATACCACCTGCTCGATCTTATCAGGAAGCTCTTTTAATACATCCTTTTTCACACGGCGCAGCACAAAGGGACCAATCAGCCGCTTCAGCTTCAAAAGCGCCTCCTGATCCTGATCTCTTAAAACCGCCACCTCATACTCTTTATGAAAAACCGACGGACCAAATAAAAAGCCTGGCATCAGGTAATCAAAAATGCTCCACAGCTCTCCCAGCCTGTTTTCCACCGGCGTCCCCGTAAGCGCAAACCGTGACTGTGCGCTGACTGCCTTTACCGCACGAGCGCTCTGTGTGGCTGCATTTTTAATATACTGGGCCTCGTCAATAATCTGAAATCGGAAACGGATGTCCTGATAAAGAGAAATATCCCGTTTTAAAAGATCGTAGGATGTGATCAGGATCTGGCAGAACGAAGGATTTTCCCTTACAGACTGCAGCAGTTCCCCTCTGGCCGTACTGGAGCCGGCCAAAGACCAGACGCGCCGTTTCGGAGCAAACCTCCTGATCTCACATTCCCAATTATATACCAGAGAAGCCGGACAGACAATAAGGCTGGGAAGCGTCTCCCCCCGGCTGTAGGCATCCTCCAAAAGAGCAATGGTCTGAAGCGTTTTTCCAAGCCCCATATCATCCGCTAAAATCCCGCCAAACCCGTACTGATCCAGAGTTTTCATCCAGCGATATCCTGTTTTCTGGTATTCTCTCAGCACACCTTCCAAAGCCTCAGGGAGCGGATCTGAGCTGTCTTCTACAGAACGGATCCCCCGGATCACAGCCTTAAACAACCGGTCTCTGTAAAGCGCCACTCCTGACCCCTCTTTTAAAAGATGATCCACATACAAAGCCCGATAGGACGGGAGCCGGATCTGTCCTGCTTCCAGTTCTTTTTTCGTTATGCCAAGTTCCTTTGCCAGGCGCATCACTGTATAGATGCCCCCTTCTCCCAGCTCTAAAAACTGTCCTGTTTTTAAACGGTAATACTTCTTTTTCTGGCTGTAGGCCTCCAGGATTTTTGTCAGTTCCTTCACAGAAAACTCTTCCGGATCCACCGTAAGCTCCAGCCACCCGGCTGCCAGACGTACCTCTGCTTTTATCCCTGGTGTTCGGATCACTCTCCAGTTTTTCATATTTTCTGCCAGATAAACCTCTCCCAGAGCCTTAAATTCATCCATCCCGGTACCCAGCAGACGATACAGGGCATCCTCATCCTTGCGGATCACCAAACGTCCGTCTGTGCTGCTTTTGCATTTAAAATACGTTCCAATGACCTGGCTGATCTTAAATTCCCCCGGTACATCCCGACAGACCGTTCTGGGAAGCGCTTCATCTTCTATGGGATGAAACCTGTATTCTCCATAAGACAGATATGGCTCCATATAGAGCGTTCCATCTTCTCCTGCTTCAAAGTAAAACTCTGCCTTTAACGGTTCCGGCTCATACTGGTCTAATTCCACTTCCTCCAGACGGATCCGGCTGTATCCTTGGATCCGTTTTAATACTCGCTGCTGAAAAAGAGGAATATCCTTATCTGCTATCAGGATCTGGTTTTCTCTGTCTGTGCGGATCTGTTCCAGGAAAATCGCTGCCGAACGTGAAAATGCTTCACCGCAGCAATACAGACGCTTTCCGGCTGCAAGATATAAATGACGGCTTCCTCCAAAAACTGCCTGCACTGCCTGAGGGGTTTCCTGTTCACCATCCTGTTCCAGAACCCC
>OGNA01000758.1_pt1 | contig 9440 bp, 8 predicted proteins | sample 1573411 | NCBI WGS metagenome assembly OGNA01 (sample SAMEA2581899, study PRJEB24529) | metagenome | biome: Human gut stool | place: China | collected 2011 | reverse complement strand
GGAATGCAGATGCAGGAATCAATTTGATGGAAACATGAGAAAAACATGTGAAATTCCCCCTTTAATTCTTCGGAAAAATGTGATAGTATTAAATATTATATATAACAGTTCGATATCTGGTCCTGCTGGAAAATGGCAGGAGTTAAAATAATAGAAGAAAGATGTACGGGCATGTTATTGAAAAAACGAAATGGAGGAATTGATATGGCTGAGAATATGACACCGGCTGAGGAAACAAAAGAAGTAGTTTCCAAAAACTTTATCGAGCAGGAAATCGATAAAGATCTTGCGGAAGGAGTATATGACCATGTCCAGACCCGGTTCCCACCGGAGCCAAACGGCTACCTTCATATCGGACATGCAAAATCGATCATCTTAAACTCCGGTCTCGCAAAAGAGTACGGCGGAAAGTTCAATCTTCGTTTTGATGATACGAACCCGACGAAGGAGAAGACGGAGTTCGTGCACTCCATCACGGAGGATGTAAAGTGGCTCGGAGCTGACTTTGAGGACAGACTGTTCTTTGCTTCCGACTACTTCGATACGATGTACGAGTGCGCTGTAAAGTTAATTAAAAAGGGAAAAGCTTTCGTCTGTGATCTCTCTGCTGATCAGATCAAGGAATACCGTGGTGACTTCACAACACCTGGTAAGAACAGCCCGTACCGTGACCGTTCTGTCGAGGAAAACCTCCAGTTATTTGAGAACATGAAGAACGGCATGTACAAGGACGGAGAGAAGGTTCTCCGCGCAAAGATCGATATGGCATCGCCGAATATCAACATGCGTGATCCGGTCATCTACCGTGTCGCTCACATGACACACCACAATACCGGTGACAAGTGGTGCATCTATCCGATGTACGACTTCGCTCATCCGATCGAGGACGCGGTTGAGCACATCACACACTCTATCTGTACTCTTGAGTTCGAGGATCACAGACCGCTCTACGACTGGGTCGTAAGAGAGTGCGAGTTCGAGAACCCGCCGCGCCAGATCGAGTTTGCGAAGATGTACCTGACAAACGTGGTAACGGGTAAGCGTTATATTAAGAAGCTCGTTGAGGATGGAATCGTAGACGGCTGGGATGACCCGCGTCTTGTAACGATCGCAGCCCTCAGAAGAAGAGGATACACACCGGAAGCTCTGAGAATGTTCGTAGAACTCGTGGGCGTTTCCAAGGCAAACAGCTCCGTAGACTACGCGATGCTGGAGTACTGTATCCGTGAGGATCTGAAGTTAAAACGTCCGAGAATGATGGCTGTCCTTGATCCGGTAAAGCTGATCATTGACAACTATCCGGAAGGACAGACAGAGATGCTGAGCATCCCGAATAACCTTGAGAATCCAGAGATGGGCGAGCGTGAGGTTCCGTTCTCCAGAGAACTCTATATCGAGCGTGAGGACTTCATGGAGAATCCGCCGAAGAAGTATTTCCGCCTTTTCCCGGGCAACGAAGTACGTCTCATGGGCGCATATTTCGTGACATGCACAGGCTTCGAGAAGGACGAGAACGGAAATGTGACAGAGATCCACTGCACATACGATCCGGAGACAAAGAGTGGTTCCGGCTTTACCGGCAGAAAGGTAAAAGGAACGATCCACTGGGTATCCGCTCCGACAGCCGGAAAGGTAGAGTGCCGTCTCTACGAGAATATCGTCGATGAGGAGAAAGGCAAGCTGAACGCTGACGGAACCCTGAACTTAAATCCGAACTCCAAGACAATCACAACTGCCTATGTAGAGCCAAAACTCATGGAAGCAAAGGCATATGACAGCTTCCAGTTCATGAGAAACGGTTACTACTGCGTAGACTGCAAGGACAGCAAGGAAGGACAGCCGGTATATAACCGTATCGTTTCCTTAAAGAGCTCCTTCAAGCTTCCGAAATAAAGATTTATGGAATTGATCGTACCGTTAAACGTACAGGGGGGGAGACCCTTGTACGAACAGATCTATCAGTATATCAAAGATGAGATCCGAAAGGGCAATATCAGGCCGGAAAAGCAGCTCCCTTCATCCAGGGAGCTTGCGAAGAGCCTGAAGGTCAGCCGGAGCACAACGCAGCTCGCCTACGAGCAGCTGGTGTCCGAGGGCTACCTTGAGGCGGTTCCGAGAAAAGGCTATTTTGCGGCGTCACTGGACGGAATCTTTCCGCCGGTGGCGCAGTCTGTTGCTGCCCGGCCGGATCAGAAAAAAGAGCTGTCTTTGGGCATGAAAAAGGAAAGTGTCCGGGGGCAGCTTTTTCGTGAAAAATTTGAAGTCGATTTTTCTCCCAGAGGCATCGATCTGGAAGGATTTCCCTATGCGACCTGGAGAAAGATCAGCCGCTCGGTCTTAAAAGAAGAGGACCGGGAGCTGTTTTTGAAGGGAGAGCCCCAGGGAGATCTGATCCTCAGGGAGGCGATCCGGGAGTATCTCCATGCAGCCCGCGGCGTAAACTGCGATGTTTCCCAGATCATCATTGGCGCGGGAAACGAATATCTTCTGATGCTGCTTTCCCAGATCATCGGAAGGGACGCGGTGATCGCCATGGAGAATCCCACCTACCGCCAGGCATACCGGGTGCTATCCGGTGTGGGACATAAGGTACTGCCGGTGGGGATCGATAAGAATGGATTCTGTGTGAAGGAACTTGAGGGGCAGGATGTACAGGCAGCCTATGTGATGCCGTCCCACCAGTTCCCGACAGGAACCGTAATGCCGGTGAGAAGAAGACAGGAGCTCCTTTTCTGGGCGGGAGAGCAGCCCGGAAGATACCTGATCGAGGATGACTATGACAGTGAATTCCGTTACAAGGGAAAACCGATCCCGGCACTTCAGGGGATGGACCAGAACGGATGTGTCATTTACATGGGAACATTCTCGAAGGCCATTGCTCCGGCAATCCGTGTGGGATATATGGTGCTGCCGGAGGCGCTGCTGTCGGTATACCTGGCGAAAGGAAGATTTTATTCCTCCACCGTGTCCAGGGTCGACCAGAGGATCCTGGCGAAATTTATTTCCGGCGGATATTTTGAGCGCCATCTGAACAGGATGCGCGAGATCTATAAGGGAAAACATGACGTGCTTTTAGGGGAATTAAAGCCGCTGGAAAAGCGGTTTGAGATCACAGGAGAATTCGCGGGACTTCATGTGCTCTTAAAAGACAGGAAGAAGGAGCCGGAACAGCAGCTTTTAGAAAAAGCAGCAGAAAAAAAGGTCCGCGTCTACGGACTTTCCGGGTTCTATATGGAGAGAGCGCAGGCGAAGGAGATGAGTACGATCGTTCTCGGATATGCAGGACTCACGGAGGAGGAAATCCGAAAAGGAGTAGACCTTTTACGGAAAGCTCTTGAGTAAAGAATAAGCGGATTGGATAGAAGAAAGCTGGTATGCAAAGACGCGCGCCAGCTTTTTTCGGACTTAAGTCAAGATTAGGTTTTACAGACAGCTGCACTGGGGGAGAGATTGGGACAGGGCATATGCTTGTGACCAGGCGTGCATGGGAACAAAGCGCAAAAAAACGGGATACGCATCCGAAAATGCGTATCCCAAGGATTGATTCCGTTTACTGGAACACATCATGCTTCTCATATCCGAGATCGGCGGAGAGGGATGATGCGTAGAACTGTACGAGATCTTTCTGGGTGTCAAGAAACTCCGGAGTATCGACCCGGATCTCCGGGGCGATGATTCCAATGGAACCGGCGAGTTCACCGTCGGAGTTGAAGACCGGTGCCCCGATTCCAAGGGCGTCGGTGACATACTCTCCGTGAGTGATGGCGTAGCCATCCTGGCGGATCTTTTTTAATTCCTCGCGCAGGTCATCCGGGCGGACATGAGGGAAAGCCTGATCGTGGAGAATAATGTTTTTGAAGTATTCGTCGATGAAGGCCGGTGTCTGCCATGCGAGGAGGACCTTACGGATCGCGCCGCAGTGCATATACATCTCATAGCCGAACTCTTCAACAACTTTTAAGTGGCTCGGACCATCTACCTTTTCAATCACAAGTCCCTTATTTCCCACTGGAATTACGAGGTATGCGTCTTCTTTTGTCTGTTTTGCCAGCTGTGCCAGGATACCGTGGGCGGCATCCTGGAGACGGATCCCTCTTGCAGCGGCTTTTCCCAGAGGAATCAGCGCCGGGCCAAGACGGTAGGTGTGGGATCTGTCGTCGCGGATCACATATTTCTTCTCACAGAATGTCTGCAGAATCCGGTGAACCGTGCTCGGGGGCAGATCCATCGCCTCCGCCAGTTCCGCGATTGAGAAATTGCGGTTTTTTTCTTTCAGGACTTCCAATAGCTCCATGGAGCGGAGAAGACTTTGTATCATTCGGTTTTTCCTTCCTCCGTATCGTCCTCAACTACAACGGAGGATGTTTTTTCTTCCGGTACGTTTTCCTCTTTTACAGAGTCTTTTTCGTCTGTGGGTTCCGGACATGCCGTCTCTTCGGAATCTTTAGTCTCTTCTTTTTTTACGGAATCATCCGCAGCGTTTGTGTCTTTTCCGGAATTGATCGTAATATAAGTTCTCTCTGGAGCAGGTTCCGTCTTTTCTTCTGTTTCCTCAGAAGGGGTCTCCTCTTCCTCGTATTCATGAAAATCCTGGTCCAGCTCATCGTTGAAGGATTTTAATTTCAGATAGTAGGAGATACCGGCCGCAACTGCGCCGCCGAGCATCGCGCCAAATGCGATAAGAAGGCCTGATTTCTTTTTTGACATGGTTTATTCTCCTTTCCGCTGCATTACGCGGTTCCGAAAATCTGAGGATTCCGCCTGCAGCCGCCAGTCTGCTATTTATAATCATAATCGAATTCCAGGGAAAATGAAAGACATAATTATGAAAAAAGTAAAAAAAATGTATAAATTATTCAAGTAAATTGCCGGATTTCACCAGAAAACGGGAACTAGACAGCACAGCGGCATGCAGACCCGCAGAGAGGTTCACAAATTTTTCATAAAATAATTAGCACTCGTGACTTGACAGTGCTAACAACATGTGCTATAACATGACTTGTGACGAGGGGTCAGGGAAAAGACCTGAGTCAGACTGAAGAAGATAAAAATGAAAAAGAATTGTGACTGAAATTACAGGATAGTCGCAAGAGCTTGTAAAATGACAAGGAGGAGTCAGTAATGAAATTAGTACCATTATTTGACAGAGTTGTTTTAAAACAGTTAGTTGCAGAAGAGACCACAAAATCCGGTATCGTTCTTCCGGGTCAGGCAAAGGAAAAACCGCAGCAGGCAGAAGTGATCGCTGTTGGTCCTGGTGGAGTTGTTGACGGCAAAGAGATCAAGATGCAGGTAAAACCGGGCGATAAGGTAATCTACTCCAAGTACTCCGGAACAGAAGTAAAGGTAGAGGAAGAGGATTATATCATCGTTAAGCAGAATGATATCCTTGCAGTGATCGAATAATCGGAGAAATTATATCCGGGACCGCGTGTGCGAAGCGCTCAGGGCGGTCTGAAATTCAGAATTCAGAACGAAGTAACCGGAAAATGGTTACAGGAAATCTTGATTGGAGGAATTTTAACATGGCTAAGGAAATTAAATATGGCGTTGAAGCCAGAAAAGCTCTTGAAGCTGGTGTAAATAAACTTGCTGATACTGTCCGCGTAACGATCGGACCGAAAGGAAGAAACGTTGTTCTCGATAAATCCTTCGGCGCTCCGCTGATCACAAACGATGGTGTTACCATCGCGAAAGAGATCGAGTTAGAAGACCCGTTTGAGAACATGGGCGCACAGCTCTTAAAAGAGGTTGCCACAAAGACAAACGATGTTGCCGGTGATGGTACAACAACAGCTACCGTTCTCGCACAGGCGATGGTAAACGAAGGTATGAAGAACCTGGCTGCAGGCGCTAACCCGATCGTATTAAGAAAGGGTATGAAGAAAGCCACAGACGAGGCTGTCAAAGCAATCGCAGAGATGAGCGAGCCGATCAGCAGCAAAGACCAGATCGCAAGAGTTGCAGCAATCTCTGCAGCAAGCGATGAGGTCGGTGAGATGGTTGCAGACGCAATGGAGAAGGTTACAAACGACGGCGTTATCACCATCGAAGAGTCCAAGACAATGAAGACAGAGCTTGACCTTGTAGAAGGTATGCAGTTCGACCGTGGATACATTTCCGCATATATGTGCACAGATATGGAGAAGATGGAGGCAACTCTTGACGATCCGTATATCCTGATCACAGACAAGAAGATCGCTAACATCAACGATATCCTTCCGCTCCTTGAGCAGATCGTAAAGACAGGCGCAAAGCTTCTTATCATCGCTGAAGATATCGAGGGTGAGGCTCTCACAACTCTTATCGTCAACAAGTTAAGAGGTACATTCAGCGTTGTAGGTGTTAAGGCACCGGGCTACGGCGACAGAAGAAAAGAGATGTTAAAGGATATCGCGATCTTAACAGGCGGTACTGTGATCTCCGATGAGCTTGGTCTTGACCTCAAGGATGCTACAATGGAGCAGCTTGGCCGTGCAAAATCCGTTAAGGTTCAGAAAGAGAACACCATCATCGTTGACGGTCTCGGCGACAAGAAAGAGATCGCTGACAGAGTTGCCCAGATCAAGGGCCAGATCGAAGAGACAAAGTCCGATTTCGACAGAGAGAAACTTCAGGAGAGACTTGCGAAACTCGCTGGCGGCGTTGCAGTTATCCGCGTAGGTGCTGCTACTGAAACAGAGATGAAGGAAGCAAAGCTTCGTATGGAAGATGCTCTTGCAGCTACGAAGGCAGCTGTCGAGGAAGGTATCATCGCAGGCGGCGGATCTGCTTATGTTCACGCAGCAGAGAAGGTTGCAGCCGTTGTCAATGAGATGGAAGGCGACGAGAAGACAGGCGGAAAGATCATCTTAAAGGCTCTTGAAGCTCCGTTATTCCATATCGTATCCAACGCAGGCCTTGAGGGCGCTGTGATCGTTAACAAAGTTAAAGAGGGCTTCGATGCTTACAATGAGATTTTTGTTGATATGATCAAAGCTGGTATCCTTGATCCGGCTAAGGTTACAAGAAGTGCATTACAGAACGCAACAAGCGTTGCTTCCACACTTCTTACAACAGAGTCTGTTGTTGCAAACATCAAAGAAGAGACTCCGGCAATGCCGGCAGGTGCAGGCGGAATGGGCGGAATGATGTAATCCATCTCCGAAACTGCAAAATTTTAGGAAAATTAATAAAGCCATCGGCGGTTCTGTGAGCCGTCGGTGGCCTTTTTCATGTAACAGGAAATTCCCTGTCATATAAAAATACGAACAGTTCAGGGCATTTTTGAGAGCCTGCTGTTCTGGTATTCCCCGGACCAGGTTACATCCCGGTCGAACCAGGAGAGAGGCGGGAATTCTCTGGCATCCTCCTCGCTGGTAAACTCGATCTCCGCAAGCATGAGACCGGCGAATTTTCCCTCGAAGACATCGAATTCCACAGTGAGATCCTCACGACCCGGAACCGGGATCAGGTAGCGCTTTTTTGTGAGAATATTTCCGTCAGCTTTTGTGAGAAGATGGGTGTAGGCTTCTTTTGTCAGTGGGAGATTATATTCCTCTCTGGCGAGAAGTCCTTTGGATTTGTAGGTGAGGTAGCAGGTATCGTCCTCTTTACGTACCCGGACTACCGGCTCTGTGCAGAGGTAGGCCTGTTCGATTTCATGACAGGGGAAAGACTCATAGTTTTCAGGCGGGGTCATGACAAGAAATTTGCGTTCGATTTCCATAATTATGTCCTTTCTGGATTTTCGGCTGCTGCCTGCGCAAGGCGGGAACAGTAACATATTGTAATAAATCATACCATATTGCAAGGAAAAAGTAAGGTCTTTTATTTGCAAATATGGTACAATCATTGTAAGAAAAGTTGCTGTTTATGAATGAAAAATCCCCGAACAGCAACAGGAAAAAGAAAAATATCTGGCAACTGGTCATACTTTGATGATGAAAACAGAAGGAGGAACAGCGTATGTGGACAAGGGCAGAATTAAAAGACAGAGCGAAAATGTGTCTGAGCCGTTATTACTGGGCGGCGTTTCTTGTGAGCCTGATCTTTGCGATCCTCAGTGGATTTGGCGGATCGAACGCGAATACCCAGAGGATTACAAGTTATCTGGAGCAGAATGAATCAGGAAACAGTCAGACCGATCAGAGTAGTCTCATCCCTGGCGAACTGGGAGGAGATGGAAGTCTTAGCGGAAATACTGGGAGTGGTCTTGCCAGCGGGATCGAGCTTGTCCCGGGACTTGGTGATGCCTACGGACCGGGAGCCGGAAATGCCGGATCTATGGTTGCGAGCAACCTGTTTTACCGGCTTTTTGCGGGGGCTGTGATCGTTATTGTGATCATTTCCGTCGTGATCGGAATTTTTGTACAGCCATTGTTTGAGATCGGACGAAACAGATTTTATATGGAGAGCCGCGTGACGGGACAGTCGGCGGGCATTGGAAAACTTTTCTGGGGATTTTCCAACGGATATTTAAAGCTTGTGGGGACCCAGTTCCTTCGGGGACTGATCACAGAGAGTGTTGTGATCCTGGCCAGTCTGTTGGGATTTCTTGTGATCTTGTTTAATGGTGTTGAATGGATCGGTAGTGTATTTTGGGCAGTAATGATATGCGCTACGATAGGAGCTTTTGTTTCTGTTTATTTCCAGTACTGCTATCTGATGGTTCCATATATTCTTGCTGAAAACCCGGATATGAAGACGATGGAAGTTTTAAGACTCTCGAAAGAGATGATGGATGGACAGAAATGGAACGCCTTTGTACTCGGCCTTTCCTTCCTGGGATGGCAGCTTTTAGGAACCCTGCTCTGCGGTATCGGAACCTTCTTCGTTCAGCCATATGTGGATGCAACCTTTGCGGAGCTTTACGCAGTGCTTCGCGGACCATATTCGGGACGCCTGAATGGATTCGGAGGGGAACCGTTTGTACAGAATAACGCGCGTTACGGTGGTCAGTATGTGGAGCCGGACAGTGTGAGAGATGTCGGTGAAAGTGGAAATTACGGTGGTTATGGTTTCTATGGAAATGGAAATGGACAGAACCAGAACAGCGCTCCGGACAGCTGGAGTGATGTGCCGAAGGAGACATATAAGTACAACGGACCGGAGCAGACCATCAATCCGTCTGTTTCAGGGCAGGCCGCTGCAAATGACCGCGGAACGGATGTGAAAAAATCGGAAGGTGGACCGGGACGCGGATATTATCTGAATGGAAAATTTTATTCGTATACGGATGATGAGAAAAGCGAGCAGTAACCTCTGGAAAACTTCCGGAGGCAGATTGGCAAAGAAAGGTGAGAAGTTTTAAATGGCAAAAGTATACGCGTTTGTGGCAGACGGCATGGAAGAGGTAGAGTGCCTGGCTGTGTGTGATTGCTTGAGAAGAGCAAAGGTGGATGTGAAGCTTGTATCCATCATGGGAAGAAAGATGGTGACAGGTTCCCATGGATTTAAGA
>OGNA01000756.1_pt1 | contig 9442 bp, 7 predicted proteins | sample 1573411 | NCBI WGS metagenome assembly OGNA01 (sample SAMEA2581899, study PRJEB24529) | metagenome | biome: Human gut stool | place: China | collected 2011 | reverse complement strand
GTGCCTAAGATGGGTTACAAAGAAATATACAATGAGTGGTTGACAAATGCTTATTTTGATGCAGATACAAAAGCAGAACTGGAGCGTATCGCATCAGATGAGAACGAGATCAAAGAGCGTTTTTATATGGATCTGGAGTTCGGAACCGCAGGCCTTAGGGGGATCATCGGAGCAGGAATCAACCGTATGAATATTTATGTAGTAAGACGGGCCACACAGGGACTGGCAAACTACATTATCAAGCAGGGCGCTGCAGACAAGGGCGTAGCCATTGCCTATGACTCCCGCAATATGTCTCCTGAATTTGCCATGGAGGCGGCTATGACTCTGGCAGCCAACGGAATCAAGGCATACAAGTTTGAATCCCTGCGCCCCACACCGGAGCTGTCCTTTGCTGTCCGCGAGCTGGGCTGCGTGGCAGGCATCAACATCACTGCCAGCCATAATCCGCCGGAGTACAACGGCTACAAGGTATACTGGGAGGACGGCGCACAGTTTACACCGCCTCACGACAAGGGCGTGACAGAGGAGGTTCTTGCCATCGAGGATCTGTCCAGCGTAAAGACCACAGACGAGGCTTCTGCCATCGCAGCGGGCAAGTATGAGGTTATCGGAAAAGAGATCGATGACAAGTACATCGCTCAGGTAAAGGCTCAGGTTGTAAACCAGAAGGCCATTGATGAGATGCAGGATCAGATCCGCATTGTATATACCCCTCTTCACGGCACTGGAAATATTCCTGCCAGAAGAGTGATGAAGGAGATCGGCTTTACTCACGTATATGTAGTTCCCGAGCAGGAGCTTCCGGACGGAAATTTCCCTACTGTAAGCTACCCAAACCCTGAGGCCAAAGAAGCCTTTGAACTGGGCTTAAAGCTGGCTAAGGAAAAGGACGCCGACCTTGTACTTGCCACAGACCCGGATGCCGACCGCCTGGGCGTATATGTAAAGGATGCAAAGTCCGGCGAATACATTCCTCTGACCGGAAATATGTCCGGTTCCCTGCTGTGCGAATATGTATTAAGCCAGAAGCAGGCTGAGGGCAAAATCCCGGCAGACGGACAGGTTGTAAAGTCCATCGTATCCACCAATCTGATCGACGCGGTAGCCAAAGCCTACGGTGCAGAGCTGATCGAGGTGCTTACAGGCTTTAAGTGGATCGGAAAGCAGATCCTTAAAAATGAAACCACAGGAACAGGAACCTATCTCTTTGGCATGGAAGAGAGCTATGGCTGCCTGATCGGCACCTATGCCCGTGATAAGGACGCTATTTCCGCTACGGCCGCTCTCTGCGAGGCAGCTGCCTACTATAAGCAGAAGGGAATGACCCTGTGGGATGCCATGGTAGCCATGTATGAGAAATACGGCTATTACAAGGATTCTGTCAAGTCTATCGGTTTATCCGGCATCGAAGGTCTGGCAAAGATCCAGTCCATCATGGAAACTCTGAGAAATAATACCCCTGCAGAGGTAGGCGGTTACAAGGTAGTATCAGCAAGAGACTACAAGCTGGATACGATCAGGGACATGGAGACAGGAGCGGTAAAGCCAACCGGACTTCCGGCCTCCAATGTACTGTACTATGACCTGGAGGACGGCGCATGGATCTGCGTAAGACCTTCCGGTACAGAGCCGAAGATCAAGTTCTACTTTGGCGTAAAGGGAACCTCCTTAGAGGATGCAGACCAGAAGGAAGCAGACCTTGGAGCAGCTGTTATGGCTATGGTAGATAAGATGATGTAATATAAAAGCAGTATAAAGATCAGCCGCCGGGCAGTGCGTACTGTCCGGCGGCTGATCGACGTTTATTTGTGAAGCTGTTTTTCTGCAATCTCCCGCAGTTCTTTAAATGCGGTTTCGAACCGTGTGGAACGGGCTCCCGGATTACGTTTCAGGATCCCTCTCTGGTATAAATCTATGTGGAGGGCCATATGCTGTCTCTGATGCGCCAGCTCAGACATCCTCCTGGTAAGAGAGCGGATCTGCTCTTCTTTGGAAGTCCTGTAAAGTGCAGCCTCGGCTTTTGCGGCAGCCAGCTTATGGGAAGCCTCTTCCTGGATATTGGCAAGTTTCTGGTTTGTTTCTGCTTTGAGCAGGGCTAACTGCACCTGTATATCTTCCAGTTCTGCCAGCATATGGGTCATGGAATCCAGTACCTTTGCCAGATTGAGGGCAGCCTGTACTGATTGTACGGTATCAAGGATGAAAAATACGGATATAAACAGAACCCAGAGCAAAAGCAGAGCTTGTGAGGTGTTTACGATCCAGAATTCCACCGGCTTATGGATTACCTCTGTCAGAAGCAGGGTAAGAACCCCCCAGGCAATAGAAGAAGAAAGGCAGATATATCCGTGTAAATTAAAAGCCTGGCTGCTGTAGTCCCAGTAGCGTACCCGGAACAGCTGTTCCATGCACCAGCCGGTTATATATTCAAGAGCAGTAGAAGCGGTCATGCCGGCCAGAAAGACCAAAAGGAGATGTTCTCTCAGAGGGAGGGATACCCACAGCATCATCACAGCTCCCGTACCATACAGAGGGAGCAGAGGCAGCCGCAGAAATCCCCGGTTTACAGGACGCCTTTCTTTTAGAGAAACATAGGATGATTCAAAGATCCACCCTAAAAAACAGTATAGATAGAAAATAAACAGCCATTGATACCAGGTGTATTGATACATATAATTATCCTCCATTAATGGTTGTATTATATTACCAGGTTACTACCCGGTCAATCACCTTTTGCTGTTCCTGTGAGGAACGGGTCAGATAGATGCGCGTGGTTTCGATGCTGTCATGTCCCATAAGGTCTGCCAGCAGGGAAATATCATTGAATTTTTCAAGAAAATTTTTTGCATACCGATGGCGGAAGGAATGGGGATATACCGTTTCAGGCCGGATCCGGTATCGTTTTGCAAGCACTTTAAGCTGTAAGCCGATCCCTCTGGGAGTAATGGGCTTTCCACAGCGGCTGGTAAATATATATCCGGATGACAGTTCTCTCTGTTTTAGCCACACAGCCATTTCCCTGCAAAGCTGTTTGGGAAAATAAATACGGCGCATTTTTCCCCCTTTCGTGTACAGATCCATACAGCAATGTGTTCTGCCTTGATCTGAACCAATTCGCTTACTCTGGCTCCTGTAGCGCCCAGAAACCGCACTACAAAGTACCAGAACAGATCCTGATCCTTCAAAAGTCCCTTTTTCAGTTTTTCATAATCCCGTTTTGAGATTATATTGTTGAGAAATGGTTTCTGCTGGCACCGCACAGGAGGAAGCCGGAAATCCTCCGGAATTCCACTGTTTTTTTGGTACTTCACATATTGGTTGATCCCATAGATCCGTGTATTTACTGTTGTAGGCCGGTATTTTTTCAAAAGCTCTCTTTTATAGTCCTGTAATTCGTCTACGGTCAGCTCCTGATGATTTTTATAAAATTCCCGCACAGACGCCGCATATACCCTTACCGTATTTTCCGACGCTCCATTTTCTGAAAGCATGCTTTTAAATTCCTCGATCCGATCCTCCGGGAGCAGGGAGTTTCCATTGTTCACATTCATCCCATATGTCTCCTTTCACCAGTCTACTACCTTATTTACGATCCTGTATTGCTCCGCGCTGCTTCTGCGCAGATAAATCCGCGTAGTTTCAATGCTCTCATGTCCCAAAAGATCTGCCAGCAGAGAAATATCCCCGCAGGCTTCAATAAAGTTTTTGGCGAACCGGTGGCGGAAAGAGTGGGGGTACATTACCTCCGGATCCAATCCATACCGTGCGGCAAAGGTTTTCAACCGCGAGCGTATGCCGGAGGGAGTAATAGGAGCTCCAAAGCGGTTTAAAAACAGGGCTCCATCTGTACGGGCTGTAAAGTCATCCCATTTAAAAAAGGCTTTTCGAAGATTTGAAGGAATATAAATCCTCCTCATCTTATCCCCTTTGGAATACAGATCCTTAAAACCGCAGTGTACATCCCCTACCTGAAAGGTTACAAGCTCGCTGACCCTGACTCCGGTAGCCGCCATAAGACGAACGAGGAAATAATAGACCATTTCCTCATCCTCTAAAAGCCTCTGTTTCAGATATTCATAATCGGCCTGACTGATAATCTTATCCAGCCAGGTTTTCTGCTGGATCCGTATCATGGGGGCAGGAGAAGACCGGAGCTTTTTATCTTCTATAAAACAGTTTATTGCCCTGAGTCTTAAGTTTACAGTCTGGGGCTTATAATGCTCAAGCAGATAAACCTTGTAAAGCTGTAGATTTCTGGAAGTAAGCTGGGGATAGAGCCTGTAAAACTGCTCCACAGCATAGCGGTAAACGCAGATGGTGTTATCGGACATATTTTTCTCCTGAAGGTGCTCCAGGAAAACCTCCAATCCCCGGACAGATGATGATTTTGTAATCGCATTCATAATGAATCCTCCTTTTTTCATCCATCCTAGACCGATTTTTTAGAAAATGTAAGTGTGGGGGCTGGATAGCTACCAGGTTACGATAGAATCAATGATCTCACGCTGTTCCTGGGAAGATTTTGTCAGATAGATCCGCGTGGTTTCAATACTTTCATGTCCCATCAGATCCGCAAGCAGAGCAATATCATTGCAGCGGGCCAGGAAATTTTTAGCGAACCGGTGGCGGAAGGAGTGTGGATATACTGTTTCCTCCGGAATACCATACTGTCTGGCACGGAGCTTAAGCTGGCTGTTGATCCAGCGGGGAGAAACGGCTCCGCCTTTTCGGTTGCGGAACAGAAAACCGGATCCCATGTTCTGCGAGTCCATCCACCCGGAAGCTTCTGAACAGAGATAGTCGGGGAAATAAATCCTGCGCACCTTTCCGCCTTTTGTATACAGATCCATATATCCAAGCTGTATATGCTCCCGTTTGATCTGGATCAGTTCACTGACTCTGGCTCCAGTACAGGCCAGGAACCGCACTGCAAAATACCATTTCATATCCCGATCTTTTTTCAGATTGTCTCTAAGCTTTTCATAATCCTTTTCTGAAATAATATTATCCAGAAATGGAGGATTCTGGCTGCGGATTACGCCAAGGCGGAAATTTTTTTCCGGAAGTGCCCATTTCCCACTTGTTTCATAAGAGTTTTTACACTCAGAACAGTAAGCCAGAAAGCGGTTTATACCATAGATCCGGCTGTTTACGGTAGAAATTTTATAGTGCTCCATCAGATACCGTCTGAATGCATCCAGATTCTCTGCGCTGATTTCTCCATAGAGCCTGAAAAAGAGCCGGAGAGCAGCCAGACAGCTGTCAACGGTGTGTTCTGATGCCCCATGCTCCTTCAGATACAGGATAAATTCCTCCTCCGGTTCCTTCGGCTTTTTTCGTTGTCCCATGATACATCCCGCCTCCTACCAGTTTACGACCTGATTGAAAATCCGCGCCTGCTCAGTGCTGGTCCGCCGCAGATAAATTCGGGTAGTTTCAATGCTTTCATGTCCAAGAAGATCGGATAAAAAAGAAATATCTCCGCCGCTTTCAATAAAATTTTTGGCAAACCTGTGGCGCAGTGAATGGGGATATACAACTCTTGGGTCAAGTCCATAGCGGCATCCAAGTACCTTTAACTGTTTGCGTACTCCTGAGACAGACATACGGCATCCGCTGTGATTCAAAAAAAGAGGCCCCTTTTTTCGGCCTTCATTGGAAAGCCAGTCCTTCAGCCTGATTTGCAGTCCTGACGGAATATATACACGCCTTATTTTATTGCCTTTTGAAATGATGTTCCGGTATCCGTGGGCGACGTCTTCGCAGTTAAATTCCACCAGTTCGCTGACCCGTACGCCTGTGGCTGCGATCAGACGCACGATATAGTAAAAGGTCAATTGTTCATCCTCCAGAAGCCGTTGCTTCAGATACTCATAGTCTCCCTGGCTGATCACATATTCGGTATATTTTTTTTGTTGAATTTTTAAAAGCCGCGTATTCATATTTTCTTTTTGCTGGAATCTGAGAAATGAATTCAGAGCACGTATTCTGGCATTTACAGTCTGCGGACGGTAGTGATCGATAAGATAGGCTTTGTAAAGGCTGATATGTTCCGGGGTGATCTCGCCGTACCGTTCAAGAAAATCCCTGGCTCCGAACATGTAAGAGGAAATTGTATTTGGGGACATATCACGGTTTTGAAGAAAGATTTGAAAGGCGGTCAGCGTTTCCGCCATGGCGTCTTTCCCTGTGACATTAGATGGCAGCTGTTTCATGCTGTGCCTCCTTAAAATAAATTTTGAAAATGATAATATCACAGATACAATTGAAAATGAAATAGTCAAATTGTTAATAAAGTACAAAAAATATATAAAAATAGTATATTTGTCATCTGTTTTATGAAAATTTAACAAAGATAGACAGAAATAAATAAAACTGTCATCTTATGTGCCTGAAAAAAGGCATGAGAACGATTCGCCCATGCCTTTCTATTTTGTCGGTATTTGATTTTGTTTTATTCAGCTGTCTCAGGAGCAGCTGCATCCTGCTGCCATACACCGTTTTCATCTACATAGAAGCCGTCCGGCGTAGTAGTATCCTTTAACATCCAGCCGTCCTCGTTGAGATAATACCATTTTCCGTCCGGATCCTGTTTCCAGCTGTTGGTGAGATAAGAGCCGTCAGACTGCCTGAATTTCCAGCCGATATCGACAGGCTCCCAGCCGGTTGCGACGCCGGGCCCCAGGTTTACGGTTTCTTTTACAACCGTAGAAGCATTCCCGTCCCATACGCCGTTTTCATCTACATGATATCCGTCCGGAGTATCTGTATTTACAGCCATCAGGGCCGCCATATTGAAGTAATAGTATTTTCCGTCTGTATCCTGGAACCAGGAGTTTGCCAGATAATAGCCGTTCTTCTGGATGTAGCGCCAGCCGTCCGTATCCTGGAACCAACCTGGCATATAGGACACGCGCTTGCCTTCCGGCGTTACATAATGGCCGTCCGGCGTAACGGTATCCTTAAGCATTACTCCGCGTTCATCCATGTAATACTGCTCATCTTCCAGAGTAAGCCAGCCATTTGTAATATAGGTTCCATCGGGCTTTAAGTATTTTTTCGAGCCGTCTGCTTCTGTCTGCCATCCGGGAGTAACCGTACCATTGTAAGCGCCGGCATCGGAACCATCTACATTGATGAGGTATTTGCGTACCTCCGGCGGGAGAGAAGAGGTGTCAGTGCCGTTGGGAAGATGGACTATATTGATATAGCGTTTATCCGTATCCAGATTTTTATTATTAGTTTTAAGGATGATCTGGAGCACCGGCTGAGTGCCTTCCGGCAGACTTCCCCAGTTTTCAGGAATCGCCCAGACTCCATCGGTATTTACCAGATCCGGCACAGTACCCCATGGTCTTGCATAGGTCATGGGGTCAAAGGTATAGGCATAATCATAGCCTCTGTTTAAGATCACATTGCTTTCAGTAATGGTATTTCCGCCTACAAGAATTGCAAAATAATTTCCATTTCCGCAGTCAATGGGACGCCATTCAAAGAGATAAGCGCCGCAGTTTTCCATAGATGTACTGGAAAGGGATGTATTTACGGCAGCAAAAGCCGGAAGAGAAGAGGACGCAGCCATCACAGCGGCCAGTCCAAAGCATAATAAACGTTTTCTGATCATGACGAGCCTCCTTTTTGTATCATTTTGAAGGGTATATTGAAATATAAAAAGAAGCGCTACAGCTAACATATCTCTATATCAGCTATAACGCTTCCCCCTTATGTCATATTAAATCTGACTGAATGTTGATCCGAAGATTAGTCCTCAACGTAGATAGCAACAATGCTGTTCTCGCCGTTAGCCTTCTTCTCGGTTACATAGTAGTAATCGCTGCCGTCCTTGTTCTTGCCCTTGCCATCAACGATCTTACCAGAGGTATTTACAAGGATGTACTCTTTCTTGTCGCCCTTAGCGTCCTTATCCTTGTATGTGATGGAGTAAGCCTCAGACAGATCCTCAGCCTTCTTGGTATTGCCATTTCCGATATTTACAGCGTCGTTACCATTCTTGCCGTCTAACTCATCCTTAACCTGTACGCCGTCAGCGTTCATAAATTCTTTAGCGTCATCCAGCTTGCGGTAGGTAGTATACTTAACCTTATCACCCTCATAGTGACTGGTCTTCTCAACAACGATGTACTTGTCATCGGAATCAGCCTTTAACAGCATACCAGACTGGTACAGCTTGTCATCTTCCTCACCGGTTACACCAGCACCCTTGTGGCCGCCGGACTTCTCGAAGTAGAAGTTGTGGTTCTCACCGTCAATCTCAACGTTGGTCTTGTTGGTTCTCATAGCGCCGTCGTCTCCGTCACCGAAGTAGAAGCACTTGTAGCCGTTTGGCTCGTAGAACTCAGCTGCATGATCAAGGAAGTCATCCTCGTTATCGAAGTTGTAGGTATCATGATCATCAGCGTATACGCTCAGGCTCTGATTAGCTTCATCTTCCTTGATGAACTTCAGACCGTTCAGCATACGGCCGTCATCACGGAATGCATACTTCTTGCCCTTGATGGTCTTGAACTCGCCTGCGTACAGATTGCCGCTGCCATCTGCATAGTACCAGAAGTCCTCGTCATCATTGTACTTATCTTCGTTCAGGTACTCAGCAGGAACTACCTTGAACCAGCCCTTGCTTACGCGGGCACCATCTTCAACACTATTGAAGTACTTCCAGGACTCGGTATACTTGGAATCGAATGCCTTACCGGTAATTACCTCTGCAGAAGAAGCTACATTGGAAGTGAATGCGTTAGGATTGGTACCCAGATCATCCTCATCCAGAGACCACTCAGCTACCATTGCGCCGTACTGGTCGAAAGCGTACTTCTTACCATTGATAGTCTTATCCTTGGTTCTGTCGCCGTCCTCAGCGAAGATCTTCTTACCATTGGATTTGAAGTAGAACCAACGTGTCTGATCCTCATCATCGTTGAATGCAGCAGCGGTGTACTTGTAGTCATCGTTGGTTGCTTCATCGTATGTGATATCCAGCTGTAACCAGCCAGTGGTCATTGCACCGTCATCTTCGCCGCCGAAGTAGTAAACGCCTTCCTTGAAGCCGTCACTGTCTGTATCGTCAACGCGCTCTGCGCTGTCCTCGTCAACCCAGCCGTACAGCATCTTGCCTTCGTCATCGAAAGCGTACTTCTTGCCATTGATGGTCTTTAAGGAAACCTTATCGTTGTCACCATTGGTTAAAGCCTTGCCGTTTGCCTGGAAGTAATACCAGTAGTGCTCTGGCTCGTCATCCTCGCCAGCATCCTCATTCTCAATAGCAACCCACTGGTTGGAAGCCATTACACCGTTGATATCTACATAGTAGTAGTTATCGCCGTCCTCGATGAGCTGATCGATTGCCATCTCACCGTCGCTGTCCAGGTAATACCAGTTGTTTCCGGACTTCTTCCAGGAATCGGTTGCTCTCTCGCCGTCA
>OGNA01000753.1_pt1 | contig 9552 bp, 6 predicted proteins | sample 1573411 | NCBI WGS metagenome assembly OGNA01 (sample SAMEA2581899, study PRJEB24529) | metagenome | biome: Human gut stool | place: China | collected 2011 | reverse complement strand
TATGAAACATCAGAGCCGCTTTCTTATTATTCCTGTTCCAAGCAGACACCGCAGAATATTCTGATCATAGAAAATAAGGACACCTTTTTTGATATTCGGAGATATATGAATTCCGGAAATGACAGGATCATGGGAAGGGAGTTCGGTACAGTGATCTACGGAGCCGGAAAAGGAATCTGGAAGACCTTTGATGATTATGTCAATGGTGCGGAACGATACTTCCTGGGAAAGAATGCATTGTTTTATTTCGGTGATCTTGATTTTGAGGGCATTCTGATCTTTGAACATTTGATCGGGCAGAAGCAGTACCGGGAGAGCGGAATCCATATTTTTAAAGAGGCGTATGAAAAGATGTTAGATAAGGCATGGCAGCTTGGGTTTTCCATACTACCGGATATGAAGGAAAAGCAGAACGCCAACATCGGAACCAGCTTTTTGTCGGCATTTGATGCGGAGCGGAGGCATCAGATCCGGGAGCTGCTTGATATGGGAAAATACATTCCACAGGAAATTTTAAATGAACATGATTGGTGATAAATGATGATCGATAAAGATTTTTTGAAAAATTTTGATCAGAGAATGAAGTGCGTCGGCCGATATTCGGTGCTTTGCAGCAACAGCTTTGATAAAAAGCTCTGGAAAGAATATGGGATCGAGACACGGGATGAGCAGATGAATATGCTGTTTACATTGCTCCTTTTCATTATGGAGTATTCCCTGCGGGAAGAAAACTGTACGATGGACGAGATCGCGTCATTTGTGGAGGACATCAGCTACGGATATTACGGGCGGAAATTAAACTTTGAGAAAAGTCAGGAATTTGCAAGGTTTATGGTGGAAGATATCCTTGGGAACAGCGGTTCTTCCATGTATTTTAAGGCCTTTGATTATGAAAAACGGACCTATCAGGACATCAATATCCGCTATATTGATAATAAGGTCGTATATCTGGAGAATGGCGTCAGGAGAACCTCCTACTATCTGACAGACGAGGGCTATAACATGATCCTCGCCACGATGGAGATGGAAAACAACTTAAAACTTTCCGTCCATGAGATGCTTTTTAAGCTTCATATGGAAAAGGCGGATTACAATCGCGCTGTTGATGACATCAAAAATATTTTCGGTCAGCTGCGCAAACAGAGCCAGAAGATCGAGGAGGCAATTTTAGCCGTCCGGAGAAACGCTTTATCCTATTCCGTGGAAGAGTATGGAAAATTAGTGGAGGACAATATCAGCACCGTGGTGGAGACCAGGGAAAAGTTCCGGCTCCACCGCGATTTTATTGAAGAAAAAATTGAAGGATTCGAAGAAAAGCAGATGAATGCGGAAGAGTTCACGGAAAAAGAAAAAGCGAATCTGGGAAATCTCAGAACGATCGGACGGTATCTGACGCAGACGCTGGACGAGCATCAGCGAATTCTGGGACAGCACTTTGACCTGAAGAAACTGTACGATGAGGAGTTGGAAAATTATTCCAATATGACATTGGTGCAGCGGTTTCCGTTCCGGAGCGATGTCTATGACAAGATTTTGAAGGATGTGTCACTTCTGAAAAACGCGGATAAAATATTTGCGCCCCTGTTTAGCAGCCGGATCAATAAGATCTTCAACCCGGAAAAAATGATGGAATATCAGAAAAAGCTAAAGAAATCAGATGTGGAAGATGAGTCCATGGAACTGGATTTTGATGAGGAAGAATACAACCGGGAAAAGGAGCAGCGCAGGCAGGAACGGATGAAAAAATATGAGGGCTGCGTCAATGTCATTCTGGAACAGCTGGTAATCCATAAGGAAATGACACTGGAAACATTAAATATCAGCTGTAAAGAGGAAGAACGGGAACGGCTGCTTCCAACTGCGGAGATATTCAGGGAAGTCATCATCGAGTTCCTGACAGCCGGAATGATCGATATCGGGACACTTCAGAAAGAACAGACCGACTATCTTATGGATGCCTCAGAGGGCTTTGTACTGAATGAGATGCTGCTGGCTCTCCTGGAAGACCGGAGATACCGGAAAATCGGGAAGATCCATATATTCCCAATGGAAGACGGGAAACATATACATTTTAAAAACGTGATGGATGAAGCCGGGAACCGGAGAAATTTCAAATGTTCCAACGTGGGATTTTGCTATGAGGAGAGATAAGAGATGGCATACGAAGCAGAGATGATCACATACAGCCAGAAAATATTTTACTACCTTTTGTGCCATGGTGCGTTAAGCGATCTGGACGCGGGAGTCAATGATCTGTACCGCGCCTATGTGGAGCACGAGGAGGTCATGAATTTAGTGAAAAATCAGGCGGAGATTGCGGATTGTAAGATCGAGAGATACGGAACCACGATCTATCTGATGCCGGATATCGACAATAAATATCTTGGATTTACGAAGGCAGATCTGAAAAAAGAATTATGTAAACCAAATGCCACGGACCGGGACTACTATCTGGCTCAGTTTGTGATCCTGACGCTGCTTGCAGAATTCTATGACGGGCAGGGAAGTACCAGCAGATCCAGAGAATTCCTGAAACTCGGAGAGCTGCAGAATATCGTGTCGGAGCGGTTGAAGGCGGGACTCGCGCTTGAACAGGAGAGAGAGCAGGATGGAACAAATCTTTACACCGAGATGTACGAAACTGTTCTGGATTATAAGAGCATGAGTGAAGCTTATGAATCGTTAAAGAGTGTGGAGGCAGGCAGCCGGTCAAAGTATACGAAGGAAGGATATGTGAGCATTATCTGTAATTTTTTGGACCGGCAGGGGCTGATCATCTTTATCCCGGAAGATGAGATGATCAAGACCACAGCAAAACTCGATAATATTATGGAATACAAGATCCTGAACAAGGAAAATTACGCAAGGATCATGGAAACATTGGGGGAGACACATGAGTAAGATATCGCGGATCCGGATTTTAAACCTGAACTACAATAATAATACCATAAAGATCGACGACGAAACCTTTGATCTCGGCGTGCAGAATACTCTGATCTCCCTGCGGAACGGCGGCGGAAAAAGTGTGCTGGTGCAGATGATCGTGAGCCTTTTTGTGAACCGGACATACCGGGATTTCGGAGATCGTCCGTTTAAGAGTTACTTTACGACGAATCGTCCGACGTTCCTCATGACGGAATGAATTCTTGATAATGGAATCGACCGTTTTCTGGCGGGGATGATGGTGCGGAAAAACCAGAAGGAAGATAACGACACGGAAGAGCTGGAAATGTACACATTTACCGGGAGCTATTCGAATGGATGTAAATATGACCTTGACAATCTTCCAATCATTCGACAGGATGGAAATAAAAAGATCCTGAAGGGCTTCGGAGAATGCAAAAATCTTCTGGAAGAGATCAGCAGGAGTGAGCCGGGGAATTTCCGCCTGTATGATATGGCGAGCCAGTACGGGAGACGCCAGTATTTTTCCACACTCCGCCAGTATCAGATCAACAATAAGGAATGGGAGAGCATTATCCGGAAGGTAAACCAGAAGGAGTCCGGGCTTTCGGAACTGTTCCAGAACGCAAAGGATGAAAAGGATCTGGTGGAAAACTGGTTTCTGCGTCCCATCGAGGATAAATTAAATCAGGAAAAGAATAAGATCGACGAGTTCCGGAAGCTGGCATTCCAGTTTATTGAACAGTACCGGAGCAATCAGTCGAAGATCCGACGCAAGGGGATCATTGAGCAGTATTTTGAGGACACGAAACCGCTGAAAGATAAGATCGATGATTATGCGCAGAAAGACCGGGATGCTGTGAATCTCAGAACAGAGATGATCCTCTATGCGAAGTCGCTCCGGAAAGAACTGGATCGGCTGCAGACAGAGATTGCTGCCGGTCAGGAGAAGTTCGAACAGATGGAGAGAGAGCAGAGACAGATCGTTTATGAACAGCTCTCCTACCAGATCTATCTCAGTGAGGATCAGAAAAGGGAGATTCTTTCACAGAGAGTGCAGCAGGAGATCGAGATCACAAGACTCACTTCTCTGAAAAATCATCTGCTGCGGAAGATCGATACGTATGATCTTCATAAGATCTATCTGGAATTGAAGGACTTTGAACGCCAGAAAGCGGAGGTGGATGCGAAGCTTCAGGTGCTCTTGCAGAAGACGGAAGAATCGAAGGATGAGATCGAGAAGATTGGATGCCGGTTATATGCGCTGTACTCGGAAAATGCCAAAAAGCTGAAGGATCAGAGACAGTCGGAGGAGAAAACACTTGCGGAAACGGAAAGAGCCCGGGAAAATGCACAACGGGAGCGGGACGAGAAGGAGCGGGAGATCCGGAAATTAAGCGGAGATATCGGAGCGAAAGAGAGCAGAGTCAGGGGCTATGATGAGGTGGAAGACTCCTTTAACCGGGAGTTTAGCACCGGTCTCAGGAGAAACCTCCTTGGGCTTTATGAAGATGGAGCGCTGGAGATTTTCCGGAAGGAGATCGATGCGGGACTGCAGGAGAAGAAAAATAAGTCGGTGAAATACGCCCGGAAACTTATGGAACAGGAACAGACCCGGAAAAAGCTTTCGCAGGAAGCTTCGGACGGAACTGTGACGTTAAATGACATTGCCCATAGGTTAGACCATGTTTCTGAGAAACTTGCAGATCTGGAAAGACAAAAAACTGAACGTCTGAGGATCATGAAATACGTCAATGTGGACGAAGAACATCTTGACAGAAGAGATCTGATCCTGGATCAGCTTGACGGAAAGATCAGGGAACTGGATGTCGCAAGAAGCAGCTTGATCCAGAAAAAAGGAGATCAGGAAAAGCATTTCAGACAGTTAAAAGAGGGAAAGACCACGGAGCTTCCGGAAAACATCAGGACTTATATGGAGCAGAACGGGATCGACCTTGTATACGGAATGGAATGGCTCTCGAAAAATGGCAGGACGGCCACGGAAAATGCCGAACTTGTGAAGAAGAATCCGTTTATCCCCTACTCGATCCTGATGGAGCGGTCGGTCCTTGAGCGGTTTCAAAAGAACGGGGAGGAATTATATACAAGCTTCCCGATCCCGATCATCGTGAAGGAAGAGCTGGAACAGGAGCAGGAACATGTGGATCCCAGGTTTGCGGATTATGGGAATGTACATTTTTATGTCATGTTCAACACACATCTTCTTGACCGGGAGGAGCTGGAAAAGATTCTGGAGAAGATCCGCCGGGAGATCGAAGATCTGAAAAAGGCGGTGGAGGACAAGGACGCCGATCTTGAGACCTACAGAAACTACCGGAGTGTGGTTGAAAATCAGACGTTCAGTATAATTCTCTGTCAGCAGACAGAAAAAGAGATCAGTAGTCTGAAGGATGAGAGGACAGCCTTAAAAGGACGTCTGGAAGAGATCTATCGGGAGCAGAGCAGGCTGGAAGAGGAGAAAAAAGAGATCGAAACGCTTGCGGATACGGTAAAGGAACAGATCGACGGCTTAAAGAGAATGGACGTACAGTTTGAGATCCTCCTAAAAAAATATGATCAGTATGAGACGGACCGGACAAGTCTGGAACGCCTGAAAAAGGAGAATCATGAGCTTACGGAGAAGCAGACAGCGCTTTCCGTGCGTCTGGGTGAACTCCGGGAACAGGAGATGGGACTTAGGGCACTGGTGAAGGAATTTGCGGAGAAGATCGACCGCGAGGAGAAGAAACAGGCGGAATTTGAAGAGATCGCGAGAACAGCGGAGAACAGGGATTTGTCTTCCTTGGAGCAGATGACTTCGGAAGAGCTGGAAGCGAGATACTATGCGCTGACAAAGGTGATATCGGACAGTGTGGAAGAGCTTAAAAAGTCACAGACGGACTGGATCGGAAGAATCAGCGGGAAGAGGACGGAGCTCAAAAAGAAAAATGAGGACAGTCAGATTCCGGAGAAAGAATACCAGAGTCTCGTGTGCCCGGAAGAACAGTATGACGCATGGAAACGGCAGAAAAAGCAGACGGAGAGGGAACTCAACAAAGCGAATGAAGAAAATACGGCTCTTGGAAGAAAAGAAGGTGCGCTGACAACAACGATCACGCTCTATATGAGGAATCTGAAAAAGGAAACCGGATATGAGCAGCCGGCAGAGAGAAAGACGATCACAGATACGGAATTCGAAAAACGTCTGAATCTCAAGGAATATGAGCTTACGGCACATCAGAAGAAATTGAGTCAGCTTCGGGAGAGAAATATACAGATAGCTTCGCAGGCGGCAGGTGTGGAGGAGTATGTGGATGAGCCGATTCCTGCAGAGTTGATTTCTGGAGATGGTCTGAGTTCTGCAGATAAACGGATGTCTGTGGAGCGTTCGATCGGGTCAGGTGGTCTGATTCCAGAGAGTGGGGCTGACGCGTATTCGGAAACCGGAGAGAATAAAATTCTTTTGTCCATTCAGGAGCGGGTCCCGGATGTGCGGAATGAGGAAATGGATGTCATAAAAGGATACCAGAAGGAGATCCGCAGGAAGATCACGGAGAGTTCCAAGGCACTGGACCGGTGCAGGGGTGACGTGTCTGAGCTGATCCGCGTGATCGCGTCCGGAAAAACGTATGCGGATGATTACTTTAAAAAGACTTTCGACAGCCTGCTCTCCCAGACAGCCAGCCCGCGGAATCTGTTCAGGCAGTTTGAAATGAACCGGCAGGCGTATGAAAATCAGCTGGAAAAACTGAAGATCGATCTCGCTCATATCGATGACGAACAGAAAAATCTGGAAATGATGTTTCTGGAATACGTCGAGCAGATCAACGCGAATATCGGCATGATCGATAAGAACTCTACGATCTCTGTGAGGGGAAGAAGTCTGAAGATGCTGCGGATCCAGGTGCCTGACTGGGAGACGGAGAGAGAGCACTTCCGGCTGAAGCTGCATGACTATTTTGAAAATATCGTGAAGCTTGGAATCGAGACGATCGAAAAAAATGGAAATCTGACAGAGTTTCTGGGAAGAGTGATCACCACCAGAAAGCTGTACGATGATGTTGTAGGAATCCAGAATGTGAAGATCCGGCTGTACAAGATCGAGGCGGAGCGTGAAGTGCCGATCTCCTGGTCCGAGGTATCCGCAAACTCCGGCGGCGAAGGATTCCTGTCCGCCTTCGTGATCCTGACCTGCCTTTTAAGCTATATGCGGCGCGATGAGACGGATCTCTTTACCTCCGGAGAGGAAGGAAAGACCCTGATCATGGACAACCCGTTTGCCCAGACAAATGCGGAGCATCTCTTAAAACCCCTGATCGAGATGGCAAAAAAGACAAACACGCAGTTGATCTGTCTTTCCGGATTGGGCGGCGATTCCATCTACAACCGGTTTGACAATATCTATGTACTAAAGCTTGTCGAATCCAGTATCCGAAATGGGGTACAGAGAGTGGATGTGACCCATATGAAGGGTGAGGAGACGAAACGGATGGTATTGTCGGAGTTTAAGATGGAGCAGATGAGTTTGTTTGAGATGATGGAGGAGTAACAGCCAGGGCGTATTTCCAGGACAGAAAAGGAGTAATAATGTTTTGAATATACAGATTTTTGGCACGAAAAAGTGCAATGATACAAAGAAGGCGGAGCGTTTTTTTAAAGAGCGAGGTATCAAATACCAGTTTATTGACATGAAAGAGAAGGGAATGAGCAAAGGCGAGTTTCGTTCAGTTGCAGGGGTCAACGGCGGAATCGAAAATATGGTCAACTGGGATGGAAAAGATAAGGATACGCTTGCACTGATCAAGTATATCGCGGATGAGGATAAGTTAGAGAAGATTCTGGAAAATCCGTCCGTGATCAGGACGCCGGTTGTAAGAAACGGGAAACAGTCCACACTGGGGTATCAGCCGGAGGTGTGGAAGGAATGGAAGTAAAAATGGGAGCAGTTCCATTCTGCCGCGAACCTTGCGAAATCTATCGTCATCGAGGCAGCAGAACTCCTGGAGTGCTTCCAGTGGAACGATGAGGAGTATGACTTGCAGCATGTAAAAGAGGAGCTGGCGGATGTGATCGTATACTCCCAGAACCTTTTGGACAAGCTGGGACTTGACGTGGATGAGATCGTGAATATGAAGATGGGGATGAACGAGAGAAAGTATCCGGTGGAGAAGGCGAAGGGGAAGTCGGCGAAGTATGATTGCTTGTGAAAGAGTGTAGATATCGCCCAATGGACTGATTCTGAACAGAGGTTATCGCTGGGCATTTAGAATGAAAGAAGCACCAGAACCGGTGAAATGCCGGAAATGGTGCTTCAAGTCTATTTTGAGGTTCAGGCTTCCCTGTCCTTAAGATATTCTGCAAGACTGTAATACAGCTCTCCCTCTCTTCCGCGTGTCTGTTTTGCTGCCGTCATGGAATTTAAGATCGCTTCCTGTTCGGCTTCCGCCGCAGCGAGAAAAGCCCGGTTGATCACATGCTCCGGAATTGCTGATATCTGGAGAAGTTCCTCTTCGCGACCGGACGGGATCCGATTTGCGGTTGTAAAGCCGATCATGACTTCCCCGCTTCCATGTCCCGTATAACCGCCGGTTCGTGCGATGCCGACCCCTGTTCTTTTCAGGATCCGTTTGAGCTGACGGCTTGTCAATGGGAGATCAGTAGCAAGAATGCTCATGATCGAACCTTTGTCTTCTTCGGATGCAGCCATATCATTCTTTTCCTGCTTCCATTCCAGAATTTTTGGACCAACAGCCTCTCCGTTGAGTACAAAATCTTCGGTTGCACCAAAGTTTGACTGAACCAGAACGCCGATGGTGTATTCCTTTTCACCAATACAGATCACGCGGGACGCAGATCCGATTCCGCCCTTCATGCCGTAGCAGATGGTACCGGCGCCGGCGCCGACATCCCCTTCTTCGAACTCCTCGGCAGCGACCGCAAAAGCCTGCCGCACTTCTTTTTCACCAACTGCACGTTTCTGGATCTGGTTGATCCGGCAGTCATTGCACTCGCCAACGACCGGATTAATGCTCATTGGTTCCAGCCCATCATTCTGGCACTGCTCGATCACGATACCGGCAAGTGCATCCCAAACCTTTCCGACATTTAACGTATTTGTAAGGGCAATCGGTGTTTCAAGAGTCCCAAGCTCTTCTACCTGTACCAGACCGGCACTTTTCCCAAATCCATTGTGGACATAGGCTGCCGCCGTATAGTGATTTGCAAATGCATTGTCCGGTCCAGGGATGATCACGGTCACACCGGTATGATTTTCTTCTGTGTTCACAGTACAGTGTCCTACCAGTACACCAGGTACATCCGTAATCGCATTTCTTTTTCCTGTTTTCACTCTTCCGGGTACGATTCCAAAGTCCCGAATCCGTTTTTTCTCCACGTTGATTTCCTCCTTGGATTTTGTCGGCTATTTCTAATGATTGTATCATAGTTTGTGAGAAATAAAAACAGGATGAGGGGAATTTTCACACCAATCGTATTTATAGGATATTTTATTTACCAACATCCAACGGTGAAATGTTGTCGATAAGCACTTTGCCATTTTTTATGTTAATAGGAAGAAAGAACTATTAAATACAGCAAAATAAAAGTTGAATATTCATAATAAAATGGATTTATTGCCGATATTATGGA
>OGNA01000746.1_pt1 | contig 9818 bp, 6 predicted proteins | sample 1573411 | NCBI WGS metagenome assembly OGNA01 (sample SAMEA2581899, study PRJEB24529) | metagenome | biome: Human gut stool | place: China | collected 2011 | reverse complement strand
CAGCAGCGTTGGCGTAAAATACTCCAGAAGGTCACGTTATTTACTCATGGTATTGATATTGAAGACCTGTTCCAGCATGGGATTGAACACAAAGCCTTTCACCTCTTTGTTCATCGCCAGTTGGTAGTTTTTCTGGAACAGGTACACATAAGCAGCGTCATCAATGACGATTTTCTGTGCCTGCTGGTAGTCCCGGGTACGCTGCGTCTGGTCGGTGGTCGCAAGCGCATTGCGCAGTAACTTATCGACCTCACTGTTTTCATAGAACGAGCGGTTACCCGGCAGACCTTTTTTGTCTGACTCAAACCAGTAATTCATAAACATATACGGGTCGGCAAAATCCGGACTCCAGTTGCCAATCGCAATGTCGTAATCACCTTTACCCACTCTGTCGCGCATGGTGGCGTTCGCCAGCTTTTCCAGCTTCACAATGATGCCCAGCTTGTTGAGACTGGATTGTGTCGCCAGAGCAATAGGCTCCCAGTTCGGATCGTTATCGGAGTAGAGAAACGTCAGGCTGGTGGGTTTGCTCGTCACTTTATCCCATTCGGCTTTGGCTTTCGTTTCGTCATGGTTGTATTGCATTGCCGTCGCATCGTAGCCCCACATGCCTTCCGGAATCGGGCCGCGCATCTGTTTTCCGTTACCACTCAGAATGCCGTTAACCATGCCCTGATAATCGGTAGACCAGGAAATGGCCCGACGCAGATCCGCCTGATTAAGAGGCGCTTTGCTGTTATTCAGATACAGATAGGTAACGCGCAGTGACGGATACTCTGCCACATTGACTTTATTTTCCTGCTTCAGGGCGTTGAGTTGATCCACCGGCAGCGCATCGGCAATGTCAATGTCGCCACGGGAGAGCTGCAGGCGACGGGAGGCACTTTCACCAATAATTTTTACCGATACCCGTTTGAAGTTCGGTTTATTGCCTGGGTAATGCGGATTTGGCACCAGAACTAATTGCTGACCTTTTTGCCAGCTTTTCAGCATAAATGGTCCGGAACCGGCGGTATTTTGCGCGAGGAAGCCGCGAGCATCATCCGCTGCATGTTCCTTTAAGACCGCCGGATTGATAATGGATGCACCGTCATTCGCCAGCGTGTAGAGGAACGGTGCGAATGGTTGGCTAAGGGTAAACTTCACCGTATGTTCGTCGGGAGCATCAATCTTTAAATCTTTGGGAAATGCTTCTGCTGGCCCCTGGCCGATTTTTAGTAGCCGCTCAAAAGAAAGTTTTACTGCTTCGGCAGTGACAGGTGTGCCATCGGCAAATTTAGCATTATCTTTCAGGGTGAACGTCCACTCTTTTTGATCGTCAGACGCTTTCCAGCTACTTGCCAGATCGCCTTCAACGTCGGTTGAGCCTTTATCACCGTCCGTTTTGTACTGAACCAGCCGCTGATAAGACGGGTAGGTCACTGTCCAGTCGTTATTATCTATTGTTACCGCCGGGTCGAGGGTTTGTGGATCGGCGGCCTTACCAATCACCAGCATATCTTTTGGTACGGCGGCGTGCGCAACCGGGAAATTTGTGGCAAGGACGAGCGCGAGCAATGTGGGACGAAACGATATCGATCTCTTCATGACAGTTTCCTGATTAACTGACGTGCTGTGTGCCAGGGGATATAAAACAAGAGAATTGATCAGCGAGCAGAGGGTAACTCGCTGCCTGGGGTAATTCGAAGTGCCACCATTCGCTGGAGATACCGACAAAACCGCCACCAGTCATTATCGCATTCAGCAACAGCCGATTGCGCTGAGCGGCGGGCGGGACGGAAGGGTGATAGGCATGGGAGCGCTCGTGCATTTCATCGAACCCTGCGCCCATATCGAGGATGTTCCCGTGCTCATCACGAAGCGTCAGGTCGATCGCCGTGCCACGGCTGTGATTAGAACCGACCGTCACATCAACAACATATTGCGGGTCTGGGCAGGCTTGCCACAACATCGCCTGTGCTTGTTGTGGGCGATACGCATCGTAAATCACCAGTTGTAACCCTGACAGCTGGGCGATGCTGATACTTTTCGCCAGCGCGGTAATCGCATCCTTGTGTAACAGACAACGCGCTTGCTGATAAATAGCTTTACCTGTGATGTTATCAGCGCAGGCGTATTTCAATTCGATCTCCAGATCAGGGAAGATTACGGCTAAATCAACCAGTTCGGTGGTATCCGACATAAACGGTTCCTGTATAAGACAAAAATTGCTGCGCTTTCCGCTTATGCAGATCTCATGCCATGCCGGGATAAGCGCCAGAATGCTGGCTTAAAGTTATATTTTTTAACTTTTGATCAACATTTGTGCAGCGTAGTGCAGTTTTGGTGCAAGAGGGGAAGTTAAGGAAGGAATCTCCCGGAATCGTAGCTGAAATCACAGTATTTAAGTGACAGTGTCACGTTAAATGAAAACCCGCGAGTGCGGGCGAGAGGAATTTGTCAGATTTTCAGCGGTAACACGCTGCTCATCCAGCCTGGAATTTCTTCGGCGGGTAGGGGGCGGGAAAAGAAATATCCCTGAATAACGCGACAGTGGATCTTGCGTAGCATCTCAAATTGCTCTTTGGTTTCGACGCCTTCCGCCACGACGGTTAAATTGAGGCTTTGCCCAATGCTGGTAATGGCTTCAAGTAAGGCAAGGATGCGTTTTTCGGTCAGACAACGATCGACAAAACTTTTGTCAATTTTGATTTCCGTTACCGGAAGACTGACTAAGCGGGATAATCCGGAAAAGCCCGTACCAAAATCATCTACCGATAAGCCCACGCCCATATCACGCAGGATCTGAATGCGCTTAAAGATTTCGGTATCGTGTTCCATCATCATGCTTTCCGTGATTTCTACCGTCAGCTGGTGGCCGTCAATACCCCAGGCGTGCATTGCATCAGACACCTGATTAGACAGTTGATTACTGCGAAAGTGCAGCGCCGACAAGTTCACGGATAACGCCGGGATATGAATATTCTGGCTACGCCATTCTGCTAACTGACGGCAAGCTTCCGCGATGACCCAGCGCCCAATATTTTCGATTTCACCAATCTCTTCTGCGAGAGGAATAAACCGTGAAGGGGGCACATGACCATGCAGGGGATCGTGCCAGCGAGCAAGGGCTTCGATGCCGTACAGTTCACCCGTTTCTGCGAAGATTTGCGGCTGGTAAACCAGTTTCAGTTGGTTATTGCTAATCGCTTCTTTCAGCGCTGCGCCTAAAACCAAACGCTCTTTTACCATTTCGTTCATCGCCGGGCTGAAGAACTGCCAGCCGTTACCGCCATTCTTGCGAATATAATCCATTGCATTGTGAGCAGTGGAGAGCAAGTAATCGCGGTTTTTACCCAGGTCGTAGCTGATGCCAATACTCAAGGTAAGCGGGAAGGGTTTATCGTCAATCATTATCGGCTTGCTGACCACATTCCGTAGCTCATCGGCGATTTGGGTAATGTTACTGACGTCGTTTTCGAGGCTCACGAGGACAAACTGCGTACCTTCGATACGACAGAGATACTGATCCGGTTTGAGTTTTTCACGAAAGCGATTGACCACTTCCAGCAATGCCTGATCGGCCCACGCATAGCCAAGGCTATCAATCACATCCTGAATATGGTCAACACCGATGAGATACACCACGGGAGAGACGGCTTTGTCGACCAGGTCATCGAGGTAATTGTGCAGGTTATTGCGATTTGGCAGACCGGTCATCGGATCAAATTGGATGAGTTGTTCAATATGCTGACGGCTTTTTTCCTGTTCCAGCGCCAGCGCGGCCATATGCTGGCTGATATCTGCCACGCGTTCGATAAAGGCGCTGGTTTCTGCTCCTGACGAGGTTTTAATTTGCAGGATCCCCGCAGGCGCGCCATCACGCTGACGAATGGTCGCTGACCAGCTTTGCGCATTTTGAATTTCTGCACCGTGGGAAGATGACGCCCAGTGTATCGGCATCCCGTTGCGCAGTGCGAACAGCGAAACATGCGATTCGTTGAGTACAGATTCGATGTTACGACAAATGATTTCCCCCATTTCATGAAATGGCGGGCTGCTGCACATGGCGGCGAGAATATTGCCTTCAAGCTGGCGAATCTGCCGTTCTTCGGTGATATCCGAGAAAGTCATTACCAGGTTCTGCAGATGCGCGAGCACGTCATAAACCGGGCTGATAGAGGCTTTAATCCAGATTTTTTCACCGGTGCGCGTCAACAGCAGAAATTCGTCCTGATCGCGGGCGGTTTTCCATAGCAACTGTTGTAAACGAATGCGGTTATCGGCAGGGAATTCAGGAATGTTCAGGAGTGTATCGGGCTGCATACCGCTGGCTTCGCTAATGCAGTAACCAAACATTTCGGTAAATGCGCGATTGCACTGCACAATATGGCGTTCCGGATCGAGGACAATCACCGGTCGGTCGAGATGGTCAACGGCAATAATCAATTGTCGGGTCTGTTCTTTTTGCGCCATTTCTACGCTGGCATCCCGTACCAGCGCCAGGTAATAAACTTTCCCCTCGGCGCTCACTTTCGATAGCGCAAAACGGGTCCAGATTTTACTGCCGTCTTTTTTCTCCAGCTGCAGCTCCCGACTCATCCCCTCAACGCCTTCACGGTTGTGACGAATGTATTCAGGATGCGCAGGACGCAAATCCCGCGGAATCAGCATATCAATGTTATTGCCAATGACTTCTTCACGTTTGTATCCCCAGAGCTTCTCTGCGGCGGGGTTGAAAAACATCACTTCATCATTTTCGTTAATTAACACCGCACCCATCATATTTTGCTCAAGGGCGGGGAAAAAAATGCCATCGGCGGCATTATCCGCATCGGTTAGCTTCATGATTACCTCTGCATCCTGGCGCATCTAAAGACTGGCTTTCCAGAGTTCAACACGGTTTCTACCTCGTCTTTTGGCGATATACAGAGCTTCATCGGCTATTTGAATGAGGCGCTCATAGTCAGGATGACCATTAAACATGGCGGCACCGATGGAAAGTGAGAGGGCAATATCTTCGCCGTTTGCGGCTTTCAGTTTGGTTTTCTCCACCCGACTGCGAATACGTTCTGCGGTACGTAACGTTTCGTTTTCAGAAGCTTCAGTCAAAACAATGATAAATTCATCGCCCCCGTAGCGGAAAACATAATCACTACTGCGGACGTTGTCATAAAAGGCCTGAGAGACTTTACGCAGAATTTCATCACCAGTGTTATGGCCCCACGTATCGTTGATCTCTTTGAATTTATCAACGTCAATAATCAGCACTGACAGCGGTGTACCGGTCCGGTTGGCATGGGCAATTTCGCGTTTGAAGATAGTCGGTAGGAAACGGCGGTTAAGTAATTTCGTCAGTACATCCATACCGACTTCGTGGCGCGATACTTCTTCAAACAATTCACGCAGCAAGGTAATAATTTGCGATACGGTATTTCTTATCTGTAATAAAAATTTCACCCGCAGACTTCTGTTATTCAAATTTCTGGTGTTACGCATGGTTTGATTGAAAATACCGTCGAAATCCTGAATCAGACGGGAGATATGGCCTACTTCGGCAATACCACTAAAATAATGTCGACCTTTATGGTTAAACCACAGGCCAAAATCAGCCTGGCTTAAAGGCAAACTACTGCCTAAATCAGAATCCAGCAGGATTTTATAGATAATATCTATTTCCCATGAAAGTATTGAGGCTATTTGCCGTTCTTTTTCTTCTTCGGCGTTTTCCAGTAACGAGAAGATACGATAGTTTTCATCTTCCTTTGAGGCACTACTGTCACTAAAGGTAAACGCGCGAGTCATCACTTCCATCGCGATATCAATACTGTTAATCGAGAAATGGTAGACCTGAAGTTTTTCTGCGGCGGAATAATCCGAAGAGAAGATCACCGGATAGAGGATTTTTTTCAGCACCCGAAACCCCATCTCGACAATTTCTACCGGAATTCCTATGCGGGCATGCACTTCCGCGACGGTATGCTGGATTTGTATTAGCCTTTCGACATCGTCAACCTGGGCAGAAAGCACGTTAATAATCCAGCGTTCCATCGCACTCTTCAACTGCCGCTCAACTTGTTCATTACTCAAGAATTCTTCGGCATGCGGGTCGATGCGGACAATTCGATAAAACTCGATACTCAGATAATGAGCATGCGCAACGGCAATTTCCGCGGCTTTAGCACGAATGGGCGGATCTGCCTGTTCGACAAGTCCGGTCCACTCATCTTTCATTCTTTTAAAATACATCTCCATAATTCACACCCTTATAAGGCTGGGAAATCAGACGGAATCAAAATGAAACGCAACGTGCGAGATCGACTAACTGCACCATATTCTCCTGAAATATGAAGATATACTGAAAAGAAATAAGCGATTTAGGACAGTTTCAATCTACGCTACTGTTCTTCAGAAGAGTATAGCCCATCGTAATTATTTTCCGGTGACAGCGAATATCGTATGGTTTTTCATATTCATACATTTTTATTAGGGATTTATGGCTGTTTAACTAAGTGTGGTTAATTTGACTTAAGTAAGCATGATTATTAGTGGGATAGTTTAAGAGGGTAACAAGCCGGTGGGTAAAGCACCGGCTTGTTACAAAGTAAGAATGGGAGTTTAACTGCCCCAGCGACTTTGCAGATAGCTGACCGCTTGTTGAGTCTGCGGTTTATTCAGATAGTCCTCACGGAACAAGATGGTGCCGCTAATTTCGGGCACAGCATCGTTAAGATCGAGCTGCTTTTTCAGTTCCGGTACGCCGCCGTTAATCATCCAGTCTGGCTCTATCTTTGAAGGTTCACCCACTTTATAGAAGGCGATACCGATATACAGGCGGGTCCTGGTCGGTTTAACGACATCCGCCCACCATTTTGCCAACACGTCATAACGCGCGGCACTCCGTGAGAACGGCCAGTAAATTTGGGGAGCAATGTAATCCAGCAATCCTTGTTCCACCCATCGACGGGTGTCAGCGTAGGATTCGTCATAGGCTGCCGCGCCTCGGGTATCGGAACCGAGCGGATCGTGTGATCGGTTACGCCACACGCCTGCCGGGCTAACACCAAATTCGACTCCCGGCTTAATGCTTTTAATGGTGTGCGATACCTTTGCAATTAACTGCTGAGTATTGTTGCGCCGCCAGTCTGCTTTTGACGCAAATGCGCCTCCGTATTTACGGTACGTTTCGTTATCATTTAGCCGTGAACCCGGTGACTCCGTATAGAAATAGTCGTCAAACTGCACGCCATCTACGGGATAGCGGGAAACCACTTCTGCGACTATTGATGTGATCCAGTCCTGAACCTCAGGGATGCCCGGGTCGAGGACAAAGCGATCGCCAGACGTTCTGATCCAGTCGCGGTGTTGCACATAGACGCTCGCCGGTTGTTGAGACAGAGTGCTATTCAGTTCCCTGATAGTACCGGGCTTCGTATTAACCGATACGCGATAGGGGTTAAACCAGGCGTGTACTTTCATCCCACGCTTGTGGGCTTCGTCGAGCATAAATTGCAGCGGATCGTAACCCGGATTTTCACCAATCTTACCGGTCATAAGATCGGACCACGGCAAAATTTTCGATGGCCACAGGGCGGTACCGTCCGGCTTGACCTGGAAAAAGACCGTGTTTATGCCGAGACGTTGCAGATGATCCAGTTTGTCGATCATCGCCTGTTGTTGTACACGGGCCCGGCTGGTGGGGTTACTAATGTTAACCGAGGAAACCGGTGGCCAGTCGAGCCGAGAAACCGTGGCCAGCCAGATGCCACGCATCGGTTGTGACGATTGTTGCGTCGTGGCTGGTGGCTTTGAACCTGCTGGTGGTGTCACCATGGACTCTGGAGGCGTGCTTTTACAACTACACAGTAAAAGTGCCAGTGCAACTAGTATCGCTGGTCTTCTAATCGTTAATTTCTTGTTTCGGGAGCAGATATCCATATGTGCTGGTTTCCGGTAAACAGATGTGCGCTCATTCTCGTACTTATCCCCGTTAAGTCAATACGACAGCAAGCACGAAAAAGGGAGCGATGAATTATCGCTCCCTTGTCTTATAACCATTCAGACATGGTTAGTGTTTCTTGTCATTCATCACAATATAGTGTGGTGAACGTGCACGCGGGTGCAGGAAGAAGTGACCTTTTGGTGCGTTCTGACTGTTGATTGGCTCCAGAGTGACGCCGGTATTTGCTTTGCCTTTACGATCATGAACAGCATAGAGAATAAAGGGCAGGGCAAGTACCACCAGGAAACTAACAACCAGTAATTCAACATACATATCGGTAGAATCACCCTGGATGTTATCCGGCGGCAGGAAGGAAACAATAAACGCCATAATTGAAGTCAGCAGACCGACAATTGCCACGACCAGTTTCACCCCTTTACCACCAGGGATATTAAATGTGCGTTTTAAGTCAGGATGTTTAAGAACCAACACAATGTAGCCAATAAACAGCATGAAATAAGCACACAGATAAATCACCACCGTCAGCGCCAGTGCGATCAGGAAGGACATGTTGTTACCGCCACCGGTATTGGTGAGGATGATCAACGCGATAGACGTAATCACCAGCTGCGAAATGACCAGCGTTACCGGTACGCCATTTTTGTTCATTTTAGCGAATGCCGCTGGCAGCAGGTTTTTCTGCGCTGTGACATACATCCCGCGAGAAGGACCAACAATCCAGGAGGCGATTTCCGCCAGAACACCCAGCAACAGCAGTGCGGAGATCACGCGAACCGTCCACTCAATTTCTGGTGCCACATGGGACATCAGAACGGTAAAGGTTTGCATTACCCCTGCGGAGAGGTTGATTTCATTACCCGGAATGACCATCGCAATAGACAAACCACCAACAGAGCTTAAGCAGATTGCCGCCACCATCAGCAGTAACATAGCCAACGGATAGTCGCGCCCTGGGTTGCTCATTTCATTGACGTGGGTTGCGGATGCTTCTACGCCCATATAACTCAAAATGAAGGCAACAAATACTACCAGGGTGCCCACTTTAGAGAAGTCAGGGAAGAAGGTCTTCGAATCCATTTCGATAGCAACGGGGGCACCGGAGTGCAGATAAATAGCCGCTAATGCGATCAAAATAAATGCAGGTAACAGGATACCGGCGAAGAAGCCAACTTTAGCAATTCGCGCCGTGTATTTCGTGCCACCAAACTGCGTTAATGCCAGCGCCCAAAGAATGATGAGTGCTGCAATAGTTTTGGTAATGGGGTCTTCATTCAGCGCTGGCCATTTCAGGATGTAGGAGAGTGCCCCTAACACGAAATAGAGCATCGGAATAAAACCAATGGCGATTTGCAGATAGCCAAATGAGATCGCTGCAAATCCCCATCTCGGCCCCAGAGTATTTGATACCCAGGCGAAGACACCACCTTCTTCCCAGCCGTCGACGGTGGCCATTTCCGCAGCACAAAGTCCCACGGGAATAAACCATAAAATCCCGCCTAATAGCAGGAAGAAGACTAATGAAAAGCCCGATGTTGCGAAGGTAGGGTATTCATAAACAGCCATTACCATCGATGCCGTTATGGCAAAGAATCCAAGTAATGTGAGCTGCTTAGCTTTACCTGTCTGTACTGATGTAGCCATATTATCCCCCTAAAACGGTATTCCTGTCGGAACCGCACCTGTTTTGTTCTGAAGCGTATTCAGAACAATATTTTCCGTTGCTAATGCCAGTGAACAGACTTTGGAAATTGTCCCGAAACGGGTTCGTTTCGGGACACCGTTACCGTTAAACGTTATCAGGTATGTTTAAAGCTGTTCTGTTGGGCAATACCCTGCAGTTTCGGGTGATCGCTGAGATATTTCAGGGAGGCTTTGT
>OGNA01000712.1_pt1 | contig 10680 bp, 8 predicted proteins | sample 1573411 | NCBI WGS metagenome assembly OGNA01 (sample SAMEA2581899, study PRJEB24529) | metagenome | biome: Human gut stool | place: China | collected 2011 | reverse complement strand
TTAAGCGGTTTCATCTTCGTTCTTCCCTCGCCGCCGCGGTAGCATCTCGCCTCCATGGCCATCGCGAGGTCCGTGGCACGGCGGAATGCGGATACGAAAAGCGGTACAAGAAGCGGTACCATGGATTTCGCCTTCTGGATCAGGTTTCCGCTCTCGAAATCAGCGCCTCTTGCCATCTGCGCTTTCATGATCTTATCTGTCTCCTCGATCAGGATCGGGATAAACCGGAGCGCAATGGACATCATCATGGACACCTCGTGGACCGGAACGCCGACCTTCTTTAAAAAGCCAAGGCTCTTTTCCAGACCGTCTGTCAGCTGGTTCGGTGTCGTTGTGAGCGTCAGAATCGTGGATCCCATAACGAGGTAAACAAGACGGATCGCCATAAATGCCGCAAACCGGAGACCTTCCCAGGTCATCTGCAGGAAACCGATCTTAAAGATCGGGGTACCCGGCGTCAGGAACAGGTTGAAGCTGACGCTGATGAGAAGCAGGAACACGATGGATTTTAAGCCCCGCACCATGAATTTTACCGGGACATTGGAGAGCTTGATCGCCGCGATCAGAAAGATCGTCGCCGCAAGGTATGCCCAGACATTGTCCGCAATAAATAATGTTACAATGTATACAAGCGTTCCAAAGAGTTTTGTTCGCGGATCCAGCCTGTGAAGAAGGGAATCTACCGGGTAGTACTGTCCAAGCGTGATATCTCTTAACATGTCGTTTCCTCCCCGGCTGTCTTTTCTGTGCTGTCTGCCTTCTCAGAGGCTGTTCCGGTGGCGTTCCCATGATCTGCGTTCTCGGAATCCGCTCCGGCTGCGCTTACCTGCGCTGCATTTCCGGAACTTTTTCCATACTTTTCGCGCCAGATCTTAAGGATTGCATTCTTCGCCTCTTCCACCGTCGTGATATCCGGATCCAGCGGGATCCCCTTGTCGATCAGCTTGTGCACCACATAGGTGATCTGCGGCGCCGCAAGGCCGATGGCTTCCAGCTCTTTATAATGGCGGAATACCTCCTTCGGAGTTCCGTCGAAGACCTTCTCGCCGTGGTTCATGACCACAAGACGGGACACATATCGCGCCACATCCTCCATGCTGTGGGAGACGAGAATGATCGTCAACCCCTGCTCGTTATGGAGCTTTTGTACGAGTCCTAAAATGTCGTCGCGTCCTTTCGGGTCGAGACCGGCTGTCGGCTCATCTAAGATCAGGACCTCCGGTTTCATCGCCAGAACGCCTGCGATGGCCACTCGGCGTTTCTGACCTCCGGAAAGGTCGAAGGGAGACTGCTTATAAAAGCTCTCATCGAGTCCCACCATGTCCAGCGCCTCTTTCGCGCGCTTCTCGATCTCCTCCTTCGGGAGTCCCAGATTCTTCGGTCCAAAGCAGACATCTGAGAATACGTCCACCTCAAACAGCTGGTGCTCCGGATACTGGAAAACCAGCCCCACATGGCTGCGGAGCTCTTTCATGGAATATCCCTCTTTAAAATAAGTGTACGGTTCTTTTCGCGGAAATGTTTGCTGCCATAACAGTCCGTTTAAATGCTGGGTCAGGGTTGATTTTCCGGATCCGGTATGACCGATGAGGCCGATAAACTCGCCATCATGGATCGTAAGATTTACATCCTTTAAGGCATACTGCTCAAAGATCGTTCCCTGCCCGTATATATGATTCAAGTGTTTAATTTCGATTGCCATATTTCCACCATTTCTCCACTATTTTAAGAGCGGAACAAGTTCATCCACAAGCTCGTCGATGGAAAGAATTCCATAAGGAAGATCCATTCCGGCTTCCTTTAATTCATCTGCCAGTTCCGTTACCTGCGGCACATCGAGGCTGTATTTTTTCAGTTCCTTGACTCTGGAAAAGACCTCTTTCGGGGTTCCGTCCATCACGACATGTCCACCGTCGATAACGACCACGCGGTCTGCGTCAATGACCTCTTCCATATAGTGGGTGATCAGAACTACCGTGATCCCTTCCTGACGGTTCAGTTCATGAACCGTTTTAATGACCTCGCGGCGTCCGTTCGGGTCTAACATCGCTGTCGGCTCGTCCAGAACGATACACCGGGGCTTCATCGCCATAACGCCAGCGATGGCCACGCGCTGTTTCTGTCCACCGGAAAGCTTATTCGGAGACTGAAGTCTGTATGCTGTCATCCCCACCGCCTCAAGGCTCTTGTCGACCCGCGCCCAGATTTCCTCCGTCGGAACTCCCATATTCTCCGGGCCGAATCCGACATCCTCTTCCACCACGTTTCCGATGATCTGGTTATCCGGGTTCTGGAATACCATTCCCGCCGTCTTCCGTACATCCCAGAGATGCTCCTCGTCGTCCGTCCTCATTTTAGAAATATAGACGGTTCCATCCGTTGGAAGCAGGATTCCGTTCATCAGCTTCGCGAATGTGGATTTTCCGGATCCGTTGTGTCCTAAAATCGCTACGAAATCGCCTTCCTTGATGTCCAGAGAGACGCCCTTTAACGCATGGCTGACCTCATCCTTGTCTTCCTCTTCATCGTGCCTGATATAGTCAAAGATCAGGTTCACTGCTTTAATGATTCCCATAGAAATCCTTTCTCGTTTTTCATAAACTTCAAGTGACTGCGGCGCCGCATACACCTTCAGGCTGCCGCGACAAATGTTTACACGTTTCTAAATTTTAGTTGATATCTCATAGTAAGTCAAGTGTTTTCGCATGGTTCCAGGAGCTTACCTTTTCAGATATGTGAAAACGGCATGACACAGGATTTCTCCCATGACATGCCGCCCATCATTCCTTTCTAACTTACCCAGAGCCCCGATGCATCCAACGTATATCCGTCGATCACAGTGGACGCTGCCATCGCTCCGTTCGCGTTCAGGTAATACCACTGTCCCGGTGCAGTCTGACGCCAGCCTGTTGCCATCGCTCCATCGGCATCCATGTAGTACCAGACACCGCCGATCTGCTTCCAGCCAATTACCATCTTTCCGTCATTTCCAAGGTAATACCATTTATTATTTACCATTCTCCAGCCTGTCACCATATATCCGTTTTCATCGAAATAATACCAGGTTCCGAGGATCCGGTACCACTGGGAGGTCACGATCTGACCATTCTCGTCCACATATTTCTTTCCATCCGCGTAATTCTTCCAGCTGCCCTCCGTGTCACCCAGGTCATCCAGGTAGCGGTCGGAGGAGACGATATACTCGCTGCTCTTGCGGTACTTCGCATCGTTCGTTGTCTTTCCCACCGCGCGGATCTCGTAATAGTAGTTTCCCTCTCTTCCCATATACTCGGAGAGGTCCTTGCTGGTTCCCGTCGCATCGATGGTCCGGAGATAATAGTCATCCCGGTACAGGCGGATCTGATATCCCGTCGCGTAATCGACTTTCTTCCAGACCGCTTTCATATGATTCGAAGCGCTCCATCCGGCTTCATCCGGAGTTTCCAGCCAGACTACCGGGTAGTAAGTGACTGTGACCTTCAGGTCATCATCCACTTTCACTGCCTTACTCAACGTCGCACCGGAGATCTGGCAGGACTTTGAACCGTAGCTGGAGGAGAACTCTCTTCCGCTGGAGGAAAGAATCAGCGTTGCCGTCACTTTCGTTCCAGGATTCCATTTTTCTACATCCTTGCTCCACTCCACGGATGTGATCTCGATCCCGTAGCTGCCGCAGCTGATCTCCGGCTCCTCGATCACGCCGGGATCTTCATACTTGTCTTTAAAGGTGATCCTTATAGAATTCACCGTCGGCGCAGCCAGTGCAGGAAGAACCATCCATATCGTCATCGCCATCAGAATTCCTGCTGCCGCAAGCCATTTTCCAAAAGTTTTCTGTCTCATAAGGTGCTCCTTTCCTGTATTTTCAGTCTGCTGGAAAATATTCCGACGATTTTCACCGCATAACCGCATGCCCTGCAGGTTCAGATCTTTACTGCGGTTTTCTCCAGATACCGTCCTGATCTACATAGAAGGTATCGATCACTTCATTGACCGCCTTATGTCCATCCGGATACAGGTAGTAGATCTGTCCGTCGATGTTCTGCCATCCTGTGAGCATTCCGCCGTCGCCGCCGAGGTAATAAGCCTTATCACCCAGCGTGATCCAGCCGGTCACCATAGCTCCGCTCTCGGAGAGATAATACCAGGTATTGTTGTAGAGAAGCCAGCCCGTCTGCATCTTTCCGTCACCGTTCATGTAGTAATAAACGCCGTTCTTCATCTGCCAGCCGGTGAGCATCATTCCGTTTGCGTCAAATAAGTACCAGATATTTCCGATAAATCCCCAGCCGTTCTTTAAATAAGTTCCGTCCGGGTAACGATAATACCAGCGGTTTCCGTCGAGGATCCAGCCGACCACATTCACATTTGACGGGGCCTGCTGGGAATTTCCGGAATTATTTGTGCTGCTGTTGTTGCCGCTTGACGGCTTTTTCTTTGCCGCTCTCGCCGCGTCATTCTCATCGATATAGACCTCATCGGATATGGTCCAGTCGCTCTTTGACGCGTACTTGGATACCTCATCGTTTGACGGGAGCGCGCGCACCTTAAAGGTGTAGGTTCCCTTGGAGCTCATATACGGAAAGAGATCACAGCTGCTGGTGTGGATCTCGCCGCTCTTGTAGACGTTCTTGCTGCCGCGGTAGAGGTACACCTCGTAGGACGCGTCCTCAACGGCCTCCCACTTCGCGAGTCCGAGATCGGAGCTTCCGGACTTTGTGGTCTGCCAGTATGCCTCGCCCGGCGCGTCAAGATCGCCCTTTGCCGGTTTTGTCTTTACGGTAACCACCAGACGGTCGGAAGATGTTCTCGAAGCGCTGACAAAAGTTCCGTTCTTTACCTTTACCTTTGAGGAAGTGTAGGAGCTGCTGCTGAACCTATAGTCATTTAAAGTCTTTAAAGTAACTTTCATGGTGTAGGTTCCGCCGATCTTCACGTCGTTCTTTGTGGAAGACCACTTTGCGGATACGATATCATATTTATCGTTGTTCGGGATCGATACCTCGCAGTTATCAGAATTGTATCCCACATCAAGATCCGGCAGGGATTCCCCCACCGTCGGTGTCACATCCAGCGTGATGCTGACACTATTCACATAACTGGTCGCCGCAAACGCTGTCTGCGCCCCGGATACCGCAAACACGACCGCCATGACCCATGCGGCCATCCATGTACTTATTTTTTTCCATTTTCTTTCTGCCATAGGATTGCCTCCCCTCAAGTATCTTTCTTTAACTATATTATAAGGTTGGACAATATCTCCCGTCAACTTACGATATTCTGTCTTTTAGCGGCAAATCCGTGGCAGTTTGAGGCTTAGAATCTGCATTTTCCTATTATTCTTCCATTTTCCATATTTACCGTTGATCCTGTCATTTTCTGTGTAGTTTTAGTCTGTCCTCAGTGCGTCGATCGGATTCAGCTTCGCCGCCCGGCTCGCCGGCATGTAACCAAAGATCAGTCCGATGGCAACAGAAACGCTAAACGAGATCACAACTGCTGTCATGGTTGGCGGCGCGTCGATTCCCATGAGGGCACCGATTCCCGTACTTGCTAAGGCTCCGATCATGATTCCGATGATTCCGCCGATGGAGCTTGTGACCAGCGCCTCGATGACGAACTGCAACATGATCACGCTCTTCTTTGCGCCGAGGGCCTTCCTGATGCCGATCTCCCTGGTTCTCTCTGTCACGGACACCAGCATGATGTTCATGACACCGACGCCTGCAACTAACAAGGAGATACCCGCGATACCGCCCAGCATCATGCTCATCATGGCAATCTGCTCATTTAAGGAATCGAGAAGGGAGCTCATTGCTGTCACCGTGTAGAGGTTTTCGCTCTTCATCTTTTCATAGAGAAAATTTTTAAGTTCTGTCGTACATGTTTCCGTGTCGTTGATGTCCCGCGATGTGAAGATATAGTTGTTGATCACAGCATTTCTCGCCATCTTCACAGCTCTGGAATACGGGATCCACACAAAGTCATCCATACATCCGTCATCGAACTCAGAGCTGCTCTCCGTCTGCCGTTCCACAACGCCTACGATGGTGTAGCTGTCACCGTTTAACTTGACCGTCTCGCCCACGGCGTTCTGGGAGCCGCCGTAGAGCTCCTCCGCCACGTAGGCGCCGATGACCGCGACTTTTCGTCTCGCCTCCATGTCGGAGTACTGGAGATTTCTGCCATACTCGATCTCGTAGTCCTTGATTGCGAGATAATCCTCACTGTAGCCGCCGACACTGGTGGAATCCATGGTGTCAGAGTCATGTTTTACCGTGACGCTGACGGACACGTTCGGGGACATGTTCTCGTAGAGGTCTGAATGTTCCTCGTAGAACTCATAAAATTCGTTCACATCAATACTTCTGGATGCCACCGCCTTGTACTGGACCGTGATCTGATTGACACCCATGGAAGAAAAGCTCTCCACCATGTAGGACATATAGCCGTTGACGATGCTGACCAGGATGATCACCGACGCGACTCCAATGATGATGCCGAGCATCGTCAGAAAGGACCTCAACTTGTTGCCCCAGATACTTTTTAACGCCATTTTAAATGATTGCAGCATACTTTTTCACATCCCCGTCGAAATTGATCTTTCCGTCATGGATCCGCACCACCCGCTTCGCCTCCAGGGCAATGGAGCTGTCGTGGGTGATCATGACGATCGTGTTTCCTTCTTCATTGAGTTTCTTTAAAAAATCAAGCACCTCCCGGCCTGTCCTGGAGTCCAGGGCACCCGTGGGCTCATCCGCCAGGATTAAGGACGGATCTCCTGCGAGAGCCCGCGCGATGGAGACTCGCTGCTGCTGGCCGCCGGAGAGCTGGTTCGGAAGATTCTTCCATTTTTCGTCGAGACCGACCTTTTTTAAGGAATTCATGGCCCGCTCCCGCTGTTCTTTCTTGTCGTAACCGGCGTAAAGGAGCGGGAGTTCCACGTTCTCTAAGAGATTTAACTTTGGAAGCAGGTTATACTGCTGGAAGATAAAGCCGATCATGCGGTTTCTGATCTCCGCCAGCTCGTTGTCGGACATATCCGCCACGTCCTCGCCGCCGAGGAAATATTCGCCCTCCGTCGGGACATCCAGGGCACCGATGATGTTCATCAGGGTTGATTTTCCGCTTCCAGATTTGCCGACGATGGCGACGAACTCGCCTTTGTTGATGGAAAGGCTGATGCCGTCGTTGGCGTGGACTTCCTCGTCGCCCATGTAGTAGATCTTGTAGATATTGCGCAGCTCTATCAGAGGTTCCTGCTTTTCCAACTTCTCATGAACTTTTGAAACTGCCTCTTCCTGTTTCATCGGCTCTTCTGCGGTATCTATTTGTATTGAGAATTCAGTCTTTTCCATACAATTTATCTCCTATGCACTACTGGGATCTTCGTCCGCTGCCACCGTTGCTGCCGCCAGGACCTCCGTTTCCGTCAGGACCGCCCGGTGCGCCTCCGCCCATATCACCTCCAGGACCGCCCATGCCGCCCATCTGCATCTGATTGGTCTGCGTCGAGCTTCCGGAATCGGAGGAAATGTAGACCTCGTCCCCCTCAGAGAGGCCGGAAAGGATCTCCACATAATCGTCGTTGATGATTCCAGTTGTCACCTGGACCGCCTCGAAGCCGTCTGGGACGTTGCTGCTGCCGGATTTTCCGGAGCCGTTGCTCTTAGAGCTGGAATTATCCGTACCGGAACCTTTGGAACTGCCACTTGCCTCTGCGCCTGCATCCGGCTGTCTATCCACTGAATCTGCATTCAGAGTTCCATCTCCATGGTTCTTTCTCTCTGAATCTGCGTCACCCACATTATCTGAACTGTCATTTCTCTGTGTATCAGCATTTTCTGTGCTGTCCGAACTCTTCTTCACATACACTCTGTTTCCGCGCATCAGCGCACTGGCCGGGATCACCAGAGCATTCTCAGAGCTGTCGAGAATGATCTTAGCATCCACGTTCATGCCAGGAAGAAGACTTCCCGTATCGTCCAGTGTCACTGTCACCGGATAGTTTGTGACACCGTTGGAGTAGCTGCTCTGCAGACTCACATTTGTGACGGTTCCTGTGAATGTCTCGCCTTCCACCGCGTCTGCCGTAATCTCCACAGACTGGCCGACCTTGATGCTTGAGACATCGAGTTCATCCACGGACATCTCCAGTGTCATGGTGGACAGGTCGTAGATCACCGCCATGGTGGTCGTTCCGCTGGAACTCTTGGAGATCTTATCCCCAACCTTCGCGTTTTTCGTGATCACTGTCCCCGAGATCGGCGCTGTGATCGTGTAGTCATCCACATTGTCCTGGGTATTGCTCAGCTTGTTCTCCGCGTTTTCCAGATTGTCATCTGCGCTCTCCACTGCATCCTTGAATTCCTTTAAATACTCTTCCGCCGTCTTTGTGGTCACCTGGAACAGCTCGGAGTTTTTCTCCACATAAGAACCTTCATGAATCAGAAGGTTCTCGATCTCGAGACTCTTGTTTCCGGAGAGCTCCACGCTCAGGGTCGTCTCCGTCTTCGCCGTGAATGTTCCCTCGGCACTGCACACAAATCCGTCGACGGTCACGGATGCCGCGGTGTCTGTCGTGAGTCCGCCTGGGTTTGATACCTCGACCGTCACGTTCTTCACGAGACGTCCTCCGGAGAGTGTCTCCTCCATGCTGCTGACAACCGTGACGGTTCCGGAGATCTGCTCGCCGGTGTCCTCCAAAGTCACTGCCGCCTCGTCACCTACGTTGATCTCCGCCGCCTCGCCTGAGAGGAACGGGACTATGATCTTCATAACAGAGTCATCATAGAGATCCGCGATCTTCGTTCCATTATTTACCTTATCGCCCTCTTTGATATAGAGAGTCTTGATATATCCGGACGCTGTGGAGCGGTATGTATTTCCGGCGATCCGCGCTGTCTCCTCGGCGTAATCGGACTGTGCCGTCTGGGCACTCTCCTTCGCCCTCTGAAGGCTGGTCTGGGCAGAGCTCAGGTCAGAGTCCATGGAGGATGCGTCGATCCGGTAGAGGACCTGACCTTTTTCTACAACATCGCCCTCCTCAAAGTTCGCCTCGATGACCTCGCCTTCCACCAGAGCTGTCACCTCGTAGGTGTCCTTCGGTGACAGGGAGCTGGACGCCGTGAGCTCTGAACTGATGTCCGTCCGCTTCACTGTCGCCGTTGACACGGACTGGTCACCCTGACTTTTCTGGCTCGAGGTCTTTTTCTTATAGAGGAAAAATCCGCCAAGCAGCGCTGCCAGAACCACTATAAGCACGATCACGATCCTTCCGCTTTTTCCTTTCCGTTTTTTCCGCTTTTTCTCTACGTCCACCTTTTCGTTCTCCATACTCGTTCCTTTCCTGTCTATTGAAATCTTCCGCTTCTCTTAACTATGTTCCAGATCTGAATTTCCTTGCCTTAATTTTCTCACCCGCATTCCTTCTGCGGTATTTCTATTTCATGTATTATATGTATATTCGTAACTAATCAATAATCTCCGACAACATCTACAACCGTATAAGTCGCATTTTCGTCGCTTCCGCTCTTCTCCCACACAATGGCAACCTTGTCATCCACCTCAAACTCTCCGTAGACGGAGAACAGGTACTGGAGCTCCGATCCGCTGATCTGGAACTCATCGCCCTCACCGCCGTTGTCCTGGTAATCGGTGTTTAAGACCACCTTCACCGGTGTGAACGGGTCGCTGGAATCGTAGTAGATCGCCTTGATCCGGCCCTCCGTGGCGCCTTTGTTCTCGCCGCCGTTGGAATAGGCGAAGATCATCTTTGTCTCCTCGTGGTAATAGATCACGGTGGCGTAATCGTTGATCTCGCTCTCATCGGACACCTCGCCGTTTAAAAACATGGTAGCGTCTTTCAGGGAAAACGGAACAAGACTCTTTAAGTTCCGGCTGTCATTGTCTAAGATCTTCGGTCCCTTTAAACTGTTATCCAGGATCGAGGATGTATTGATCTCGCCGTCGGAATTGTAGGTCAGGTCAAATATCTTACTGCCGTACTGGTTTCCTTCTTTTGTCTTCGCCTTCATCAGGTTATAGAACAGGTTGATGCAGTCTTCCCTCGTGAGGACCTCGTCAAGATCACGATAGATCCCAGAATCCAGGGACAGGGACTTGAACTTCGCAAGGCGGCTCTCCTGAAGACTTCCGGAGAAATCCTCGTTTGTGTATCCTAAGACTCCCAGGACTGCCTTGATGGCATCCCGCATCGTAACTCCCTCGTCCGGCTTAAAGTTTCCGCCGAGATAACCGGACATCCAGGAGTTCGTCGCCGCCGTGCGGATCGCCGCAGAATACTGGGATTTTGAGGAGACATCCGCGAATACAGATACGGTTCCCGCCGCGTTTGCCGCCTCCTTGTAGTCCGATGCCTTTACGAGGAGTTCCGCAAATTCACCTCTCGTCACATTCGCCTGGTAATTACTCGTCGTTATAATTCCAAGCAGGCTCACCGCTTTCTTCCTCATTTCAAATGTGGTGCTGGCCGCGTAAGCGTTCACCGTCATTCCGGCCCCCACCGCACAGACCGTCAGACTGACCGCTATTATCTTTCCTCTTCTCATTTCCGTTCTCCTTTCATCCGCCTTGACCGCCAGATCATCAGCCCCTGCAGGGCATCTCTTTCCAGACCTTTCTAAGTAAAATCTTTCTTACAACAGGCTTATTTATTTC
>OGNA01000708.1_pt1 | contig 10750 bp, 8 predicted proteins | sample 1573411 | NCBI WGS metagenome assembly OGNA01 (sample SAMEA2581899, study PRJEB24529) | metagenome | biome: Human gut stool | place: China | collected 2011 | reverse complement strand
TGTGACGGGAAAGCCGGTGAGCATTATCGCGGCGGCGGATGCGAAAGAGTTCTTAGGCGAGAAGGCGGGAGTCCTTATGATCCCATACCGGGCTGTCGGAACGGAAAATGGAATGCTGCCGGGAGTTCTCTTTGACCGGATGGAGGTCATGTCCGAAGAGTGCGGGAGTATCCGGATCGAGCGTCCGATCGTGGCGATTTCGAAGGAACCTCTGTTTTTCGGGAAGGATTTTACGATGATACTGCCGGAGTGTCTGGTGTCAGGGGAAAATGTGCCTGTGGCAATAGGGGATTGACATGAAGTCTGAACGACGATGTGTGAAAAAATAACTGTGAAGGTGACTAACAGTTAGAAAAAGGAGAGAATGAGTATGATTATGAGAATTTCTATGCCAAACCGGTTCCGCCTCAAAAAAGTGATGGGGTTCCGCACGATGATTCGTCCGGAGCGGGGGGAGATCCATTATATTGGAGGTGCGGATATTCTTCCGGCTCCGCTGTCACTGAAGGAGGAGACTGAGGCGTTAAATAAGTTTGGAACCGAAGAGGAGAAAGAGGCAAAGGCAGAGCTGATCGAGCACAATCTCCGCCTGGTTGTCTACATAGCAAAGAAATTTGACAATACCAGCGTTGGCGTAGAGGACCTGATCTCCATCGGGACCATTGGACTCATCAAGGCCATCAACACATTTAACCCGACGAAAAATATCAAGCTGGCGACCTATGCGTCCAGATGCATTGAGAATGAGATCCTGATGTATCTTCGTAGGACCAGCAAGATGAAGCTTGAGGTTTCCATCGATGAGCCGTTAAACGTGGACTGGGACGGGAATGAGCTTCTGCTGTCGGATATTCTCGGGACGGAGGAGGATGTGATCTATAAAGACATGGAGGATGAGGTGGAAAAAGACCTTCTTAAGAATGCGGTGAGCCGCTTAAGCCCGAGGGAGAGAAAAATCGTGGAGCTGCGCTATGGTCTGAAGCGCCGGGATGGGGCGGAGATGACGCAGAAAGAGGTGGCGGATCTCATGGGGATCTCCCAGTCATATATTTCGAGGTTGGAGAAGAAGATCATGATGAGGCTGAAGAAGGAAATCGTGAAATTTGAATAAGAAAATTAAAAAGACTGCCCGGCTGATGAATCAGGTTCATCGGTCAGACAGTCTTTTAAATTATTCCTGATCGTATAGCTTCGTATACAGCGTCTCACAGAGCGAATCCGCATAGGACTGGTCAGGGATGTCGCGGCCGGTGATGAGGAAATCCTGGATCAGCTCGAAGCGCTTGAGACTCAGTTCCTCGCCGGAGAGGTCCGGGTCTTCCATCAGAAGCTGCTCATCCAGCTCTTTTGCGGAGTAATTCTTTAAGAACCAATCGATGATCTCCTGGGTCTGGCGTTTTTCATCGTCGGCTTCCACCTTTAACTCGGCAGCGCGCTTCCTTGAGGAGACTGCAACGACAAAGCTGCCGATGGCGAGAACAACGAGAACGCCCTCAAACATATATTTCTGGAATCCTGCCATTGGGAGATGGAAAATTCCCAGAAGGCAGAGTGCCGCGCCGATGGCAAGTACCCCGCCGACTAAGAAGAACGCGGATGCGGAGGAACTCATGTCATCGTAGCGCTGGCCCTTATCCACGTAGGCGTGGACCGGCTCAGCGGCCGGGGAAGACTTCTCGGGTGGATTATCCCCGGAGAACTCCGTATCAGTCCCTTCACCGGAAAACGGATCCATCTCCTGCGCCATGGCGGCAAGCTGTTCTTCCTGTTCCTTCTTTTTCATGGCTTCCGCCACTTCTTTTGATTCCACGAGGGGACCGCCGCAATCGCTGCAGACTTTGATTCCCTCGACAAATTCCATATCGCATTTCGGACAATAAGGCATAATATGTACCCCCATATTAAAAATACATTGCATATTACGGTCTGCGCTTTCACACTAAGCGCTGCTTTGCGGCTGCCGTAATCCGCTTCGCCGCTCGTGCCAAACATGCGAGCATGTTTTTCACTCACTTACTGCTCAGCATATCATAAATTTTCTATTTCGTCCACAGTTTGGGCAGTTTTGCACTTCCATTTAGGTAGGAAATCGGTTAAAATAGGAGCGAGTCCTGTCCGTATGGAATGGAGAGAAAGAGGGCGGACGAAAGAGAAACAGAAAGGGGCAGTTTTGTATGAAAATTGCAGTTGTAACAGACAGCAACAGCGGAATCACCCAGGCTCAGGCAAAAGAGATGGGAGTTGCGGTTCTGCCAATGCCGTTTATGATAGATGGAGAAACATATTACGAAGATATCACACTGACACGGGAGCAGTTCTACCAGAGATTAAAGGACAATGCTGATATCGCTACCTCCCAGCCCACACCAGATTCCATCCTGAAGATGTGGGACAAGCTCTTAAAAGAGTATGACCAGATCATCCATATCCCGATGTCCTCCGGACTTTCCGGATCCTGCTCCACAGCGATGATGCTGGCGGGAGAGGATGAGTACGAGGGAAAAGTGTTCGTCGTTGACAATCGACGGATCTCCGTGACCCAGTATCAGTCTGTAAAGGACGCGCAGATGCTGGCAGCTATGGGGATGGACGGAACGCAGATCAAGAAGCGCCTGGAGGAGACTGCGGCTGATTCCGTCATCTTCATCACCGTCGATACCTTAAAATACCTGAAAAAGGGCGGCCGGATCACACCGGCTGCAGCGGCTCTCGGCACACTTTTAAAAATCAAGCCAGTGCTGATCATTTTAGGTGAAAAGCTTGATTCCTTCGCGAAAGCCCGTACCATGAAGCAGGCAAAGACCATGATGATGAACGCGATCCAGAAAGAGCTGGACGGGAGGCTTCACAGTGAGTGCAGAAACTGCCATCTGGCAATCGCCCACACCGACAACGAGGAAGCAGCGCTGGAGTTTAAGAAAGAGGTCGAAGAGCGCTTCCCGAATGCTGATGTATACATGGCACCGCTTTCCTTAAGCATCGCGTGCCATATCGGACCGGGCAGCCTTGCTGTGACGGCAACGAGAAAGATGGAAGAGGAACATGAGAAAAATTAGGGAAAGGATCCGGAAAATTTACCGGAAGCATACGCCGAGCGTCAAGGCTCCCCTGATCATCCTGATGGTGATGTTCTGTATGATCCCGCTTCTCGTGGAGAGCCGGATCCTTGCCAGTTCCTCAAGACAGAGCCAGGTGGAGCGCCGGATCATTGATGTCCAGAACCAGTGTCAGATCCTGAGCAATAAGATGTCAAGAACTGGATATCTCACAAACTCGGTGGTGGACAACGCCGCCATCGATACGGAGCTCTCCCTGCTCTCGGATATCTTCAGCGGACGGATCCTGATCGTAAACTCCGGGTTTAAGATCGTAGAGGATACGTTTTCTCTCTCGAAGGGAAAGACATTGATTTCCAATGAGGTGATCAGGTGCTTCCAGGGTGAGAATACGAGCCGGTATGACAGCCTGAAACACTATTTCGTCCTGGCAATCCCAATTCCGGAGTTTGAGCAGGAGACGGGAACCATCACAACGGGAAAGACTGCGGGCGTGATGATCGTGACAGCGTCGACGGAGAGCATGTACAGTCTGGAGGACAGTCTGAATGATAAGGCATCCCTGTACGAGATGATGATCTTCGTGATCCTGCTGATCCTTGCGGTCCTCTCGGTCCATTTTATCATGAAGCCCTTTGGAAGCCTGATCGCGTCGATCCGGCGTGTAGGTGAGGGAAACCTGGATGAGGATGTCAATGAGGAGGCGTACCGGGAGACAAAGCAGATCTCCGAGACCATCAATAAAACCCTGGAGAAGCTGAAGGCCGTGGACCAGTCGAGACAGGAGTTTGTTTCCAATGTCTCCCATGAGCTCAAGACTCCGATCACGTCGATCCGTGTCCTTGCGGATTCCCTGATGGGAATGGAGGACACGCCGAAGGAACTTTACCAGGAATTCATGCACGATATCTCCGATGAGATCGACCGTGAGAGTAAGATCATCGACGATCTTCTGACTCTGGTCCGCATGGACAAGGCGTCCTCGGGACTTTCCTGCAGCCAGGTCCAGATCAACGGACTGATCGAGATGGTCTTAAAACGCCTGCGTCCCATCGCCAGAAAGCGGAATATCGAGTTGATCTTCGAGAGTAAGCGCGATGTCTCAGCGGATATTGACGAGGTGAAATTCTCCCTGGCGGTGAATAACCTGGTGGAGAATGCGGTCAAATATAATAAGGAAGACGGATGGGTCCGGGTCACACTGGATGCCGACCACAAGTTCTTCTATTTAAAGGTTGCGGATTCCGGAATCGGTATTCCTGCGGAGTTTAAGGAGCGCGTGTTCGAACGCTTCTACCGCGTGGACAAGGCGAGATCCAGGGAGACCGGCGGAACAGGGCTTGGACTTGCGATCACGAAAAGTGTGGTCCTGATGCATCACGGCGCGATCCGTGTGGACAGTGTCGAGGGCGAGGGAAGTACCTTTATGGTGCGGATCCCGTTGATCTATATTCCGTAGGAGGGAGAAAAATGAAGAAATTTAGGATGTTTCGGGTGTTTTTTCTCCTCTTCGCGGTCCTGTTCGCCTTAAGCGGCTGTACGGGAAAGACGACCGTGGAGCAGAGCGGAAATGCCTATACGATCTACTATTTAAACACGTCCGGGATCCAGCTCGTTGGAAGCGAGTACCGGACGGAGACGACGGACCTGGATGCACTGGTCCGGGAACTTCTCGATAAGATGGGAAATGTGCCGGCGGACCTCGATTGTCAGAGAGCGCTGCCGGAGCGGATCGAAAAGATCACCTACCGGATCGAGGGGAATGTTCTGTATTTATATGCAGATGCCAACTATGCGCTGATGAATTCGGTGCAGGAGATCCTGTGCCGGGCGGCGCTGACGAAAACACTGACCCAGATTCCGGATATCGAGTATCTGAGCATCTACTGCGCGGAGCAGCCGATCACGGACGCTGCGGGAAACCCGGTGGGAATGCTTTCCGCCTCTGATTTTGTGGACAGCATCCGCGATGTCAACTCCTTCGAGCGGACGGAGCTGACGCTGTATTTTGCCAATGAGGCGGGAGACCAGCTGGTGGAGGAAAAGCGGGAAGTTATGCAGAACAGCAATACATCCCTGGAGCGCCTCATCGTGGAACAGCTGATCGAAGGTCCTCAGGAGCTTGGACATTATGCGACGATCCCGTCAGATGTGAAGCTTTTGAATGTGTCCGTCAATGATTCGGTCTGCTCGATCAACCTTGACGCGGCGTTTTTAAACAGCACTCTGGATGTGGCGGCATATATTCCGATCTATTCCATCGTGGATTCCCTTGCGGAGCTCTCGACGGTGAGCCGTGTGCAGATCCGGATCAACGGATCCCAGGACGATGTGTTCCGGGACCAGATTCCGTTAAGCACGGTATTTGAGCGAAATTACGATTATATCGTAGGAGGAAAAAACGATTAAAAGACCTTTGCTGAGTGTGACAGGGGGATTGGTACTTGGAGAGGCACTGAACCTGTGGATCCCGGCAGAGCAGATGATTTTTGGACTGGCAGTCTGGCTGCTCTTTTTGGTGTGCGTGTTTGCCCGCCGGAAGAGCAGATATGGGCTGCCGGTCTTTCTTTTTGTGGCGGGAATGTCTGCCGGATGTCTTCGGATGGGAGCGGAGCAGGCGGTTTTCTCCCGGGAGGAGGGATTTTTCCGGGAGGAACATGAGGATGGCGTGGTTCTTCAGGGAACTGTCCAGTCGGTGAAGGAGAAGGATGGGACGCTGGAGGTCGCGCTTAGGGACTGCGCAATGGAAGGCAAAGATGGGGAGTCTGGTGAGAAGCTTCGAAGAGTTTTATGTTATCTGGATGTGAATAAAACAGGGGAAGCAGCTGAGGCGGTTTCGAAGCAAAAACCATCACCCGCTGTCGGTGAGAAAATCCGAGTCTTCGGAGAGGGGAAAGCGGCAGATCCGGCGAGAAATCCTGGGGTGTTTGACTACCGTCTGTATTGCAGGTCCCGCGGAATTTCCGGGATCATCTATGTGGAGGGATATACGGTGACTGGCGGGAAGGTACATGTATTTTCGGACAGCCTGTACCGGATCCGGAGGTGCTTTTCTGAGCAGTTAAAGGCGATCGCTCTCCCGGAGGACGCTGGAATTCTGTCGGCGGTTCTCTTTGGGGAGAAGGATGATCTGGACAGTGAAATTTATGAACTTTACCGGAAGAATGGGATATCCCACCTCCTTGCCATCAGCGGGCTTCATGTCTCCATTGTGGGGCTGGGAATCTGGAAGATTTTCAGGAAAGGCGGGGCGGGGTTCTGGATCTCCGGGATCTTCGCAGGGGGATTTCTCTGCGCCTACGGCATGATGGTGGGCAGCGGCGCGTCTGTGGCCCGGGCGGTGTCAATGGCAGGGCTCTCCTTTCTCGCGGCGGCCGTAGGGCGGACATACGATCTTCCGACGGCAATGTGTATTCCGGCGGCAGGATTGCTGCTTGCCCATCCGTATCTGCTGTCCCAGGCGTCCTTTCAGCTGTCCTTTCTTGCGGTGACATCACTGATCTATCCCGGCAGGCTTTTTTCTTCGCGGGGGGAAAAGCTTTTTACGGATGAAAAAATATCTGCGGCAGCGTCCGCGTTCTTTACAAGTCTTTCGATCCAGGTGGTGACAGCGCCGGTCATTCTCTGGCATTCTTTTGGGATACCGGTCTACGGGGTGTTCTTAAATCTAATTGTGATCCCGCTTATGACGTATGTGGTCATATCGGGATTTCTTGGACTAGGTCTGTCTTTTTTATCAGAATCGGTTGGGGGTGCGATGCTTGGAGGCGCGCATTATATTTTGAAATTTTATGAGGTGATATGTAATTGGACAGGGGAGCTTCCGGGGGCAGAGCTGGTGCTGGGGCAGCCGGAAATATGGAAAATTGGGTGTTATTATGGATTGATGATATTCGGAGCAGTTGTTTATGAGAGGGGGATGGAGATTGCGGAAAATAAAAAACATCGCCTGGTGTTATTATGCGCCGCCTGGCTTGCGGCATTTCTTTTCCTGCTCCCATCCCGCCAAACCGGACTCTCTGCCACATTCCTCGACGTAGGCCAGGGCGACGGAATCGTTCTGCGCTCCGAATCCCATACGATCCTGGTGGACTGCGGCAGCAGCCAGCAGAAATCCATCGGAGAGAAGGTTCTGGTGCCGTATCTTAAGAGCCAGGGGGTGACGCGTCTGGATCTTGCGGTCATGACCCACGGGGACCAGGATCACATGAACGGGATCCGGTACCTTCTGGAACACCCGGAATCGGGAATCCGGGTGGGAGGTCTCATGATGCCGGAGGCGGGAAAGGATGAGATCTACGGGAAGATGGCGGAGCTTGCGAAAAAGCGGGATGTTCCTGTTTTTTATGCCCAAAAGGGAGATATATGGAATAACTTTCCGGGAAAAGGAATGTCCATGGAATGCCTGTCGCCGGATGGCGGAACAGAGTTCACGGACCGGAATGAGGAATCCCTGGTATTCCGCCTGACCTACGGACGTTTTTCCATGCTCCTCACGGGAGATATGGAGACATCCGGGGAGGAAACACTTTTGACTTCCGGCGTTCTGACTCCGGTGACGATCTTAAAAGCCGGACATCACGGTTCCGCCACCTCATCCAGCGAAGAGTTTATAGAAAAACTGTCCCCATCCGTGACGATCCTCTCCTACGGAAGAAAGAACCGGTACGGACATCCTGCGGAGAAAGTCCGGAAGCGGCTTTTAGAACATGGATCAAAGATCTATGAAACAGGCCTTTCCGGCGCTGTCATGGTCCGGACAGATGGAAAGAAACTCAAAATAAAAACGATGCTTCCGCTTGACACAGACTGACCGTGCTTTACATCGGAAGGAAAAGTTTTAATTTCCGCTTACAAAGATTTTACAAAAAGTCCGTTTTGCATTTTACATCGCGTTTCTATAATAAGAGGAAAAAACATGAAATCCAGTAAAATTAAAACAATTGCAGGCCGGATCCTCTTTTTCATCGCAGTGTGCTTCATATTCATTATGCCGATTTTAAGTCTCCTTCGGATGAGCCTGACGACCGACGGAGGCTTTGGTCTGCAAAACTATGTGGACATGCTGCATGAGGAGAGAACGGTGAAGGCGGTCCGGAATACGCTTATCATATCCACTGCGTCAACAGTCATCGCGGTGGCGGCGGGAAGCTTTTTTGTATTCTTAACCGCCTATACGAATGTAAAGAGAAAGAAACTCTTAGAACTTCTGGTCCTCGCGCCGTATATCATCCCGTCCTACATTATCACACTGTCCTGGAGCAGCCCAGCGGCGATGTCCGCAGTGATCGTCTTCATTGTATTCTTCGTGTACAGCCGGGTGGCTCTCGTGAAGAAAAAGGATGAGGAGGACGCGAAACGCCCGAAGGCGCAGCTTGACCAGTGTTCGTATATCTGATAAAATTAGAAAAGTTTCAAAATGATACCAATAAGACAGTTTACGGAGGCGGCTATGCAGACTTTAAACCAGGATATTAAGGATAAGACATTTAGGAGAGTCTATTTGCTGTTTGGGGATGAGCCGTTTCTTGTGAACAGTTATAAAAAGCGTCTCCGGGAGGCGATCGCCGGGGATGACACGATGAATTATAATTATTTTGAGGGCAAGGGACCGGATGTGAAAGAGATCATTAGTCTCGCGGACACCATGCCTTTTTTTGCTGAGCGGAGACTTGTGCTGATCGATGGCAGCGGATTTTTTAAGAGCAGTGCGCCGGAGGAGCTTGTGAATTATATCCCGGAGATCCCGGAGTCTACATGTATGGTGTTTGTGGAGAATGAGGTCGACAAGAGGAATAAGCTCTACAAGAAGGTGAAGGACAACGGGTATGCAGCGGAATTAAAGAAGCAGGACGCGGACCAGCTGATGCGCTGGGCCGCGGGGATCCTTTCGAAGGACGGGAAGAAGATCACGCGTCAGGTCATGGAGTATTTTATGGAGCGGACCGGGGATGACATGGAGAATATCAGGATGGAGCTGGAGAAGCTGATCTGCTATACCATGGGGCGCGAGGTGATCACGAAGGAGGACGTGGAGGCGGTCGGGACGGTCCATGTGACGAACCGGATCTTTGAGATGGTGACGGCGATCGTGGCGGGGAATACGAGGAAGGCGATGGATCTCTATGAGGATCTTCTGGCTCTGAAGGAGCCGCCGATGCGGATCATGTTTTTGATCGCGAAGCAGTTTAACCAGCTTCTGCAGGTGAAGGAATTGGCGGGGAAGGGAGCGCAGAAGAGTGAGATCGCGTCCAGAGTGAAGCTACCGCCGTTTGTGGCGGGGAAGCTGATGGCGCAGGCGAGGGCGTTTACGAGGGAGCAGATTCTTTCTTATGTGGAGTTTTGTGTGGAATCGGAGGAGGCTGTGAAAACCGGTCGACTCTCGGATCGGTTGGCGGTGGAGTTGCTGATTGCGAAGAAGTATGAGTAAGGTTGGATCAACTTGGCAAAAGGACGCGCAGGCCTGGCTTCGGATTCGGGTGCTGGTGGATTTCAGGGGCGGTTCCTCTAGGCTTGCAGAAAAATGCTAAGGGCGGAGGTCCGAGGACACAACTCGCAACTTTCGTTGCTCAAACAAGTGTCCTCGGACCTCCAACGTATTTTCCTGCGAGCCAAGAGGAAACCAGCTCCCTCCACCCAGGCTCGTCCGTGCCCGGATGCCCGTCGGCGCTGTGTATTGGCGGGGTGAGGGAAGGAAAGGAAGGGATTGGCGGAAGCCAGACGATACGCGGGGCCCTTTGGGCGCCGCGGCATCGCGAGATTGTTGATGTGAAACTAAAAAAAGGCTTAGGTCTTTCGACTTAAGCCTTCGTGCAGAAGAAGGGACTTGAACCCTCATGATATTGCTATCACACGGACCTGAACCGTGCGCGTCTGCCAATTCCGCCACTTCTGCATCTCGTCAGATGACGTATCTCATTGACAAAACATATTATAGTATAAGGCGTGGGATTTGTCAAGAGTTTTTTAAATATTGCTAAAAAAACATTTTTTTTAAAAAATTCAAAAAAGTACTTGTCAAACAGAAAGAACTATGGTATATTAATATGCGTCGGTGAGAGATACAAAATCTTGAAACACCCGATACGCGGAAGTGTCGGAACTGGCAGACGAGCAAGACTAAGGATCTTGTGGTGGTTACATCGTGTGGGTTCAAGTCCCATCTTCCGCACGAAAGACTCAAGTCGAAAGACTTGAGTCTTTTTGCGTTATAGAGAAAATAGCGATAGATGTGGAGAGCCTGGTGATTGAGGTGATGGTACTGGAATTGTCAAATTAATGTATGAATGCGTATTTTGAGGAAAATGCCACGCAAAGTGTAACATGGAGAGAAGGAAGCGCGGTTGCGATGAGCACCAGCGGGAAGCGCTATATTCGGCATTTGTGGGAAGAGCAGGAGAAAAGGCGATGGAAATTTAAGATAGATGATATTTCTGAAGGATGACTGCAGAAGATGTTTTGTGAGATATAGCCGTAGAGATCATTGCATGATATCTTTGGGATGGGTCTTACTGTGGAGATGATCTCTTTAGCGGATTTCGGTTATGCCATGGGATAGAATATAGTACAAATTGAGTGAAAAAATATGTTATTAAAAAAATAAAAAAAGTTTAAAAAAGTACTTGCCAAACAGAAAGAACTATGATATATTAATATGCGTCGGTGAGAGATACAAAATCTTGAAACACCCGATA
>OGNA01000702.1_pt1 | contig 10821 bp, 8 predicted proteins | sample 1573411 | NCBI WGS metagenome assembly OGNA01 (sample SAMEA2581899, study PRJEB24529) | metagenome | biome: Human gut stool | place: China | collected 2011 | reverse complement strand
CGGAAACCATGGAGCAACCGGTAACCGTGCATTCTTAACTGATGATAAAGTCGATGAGCTGATCATCAACGCGCAGAAAGAGAGTGACGACACCAAGCGTATGGAGTTATACAAAGAGCTTCAGGTATATCTCCATGAGATCTCCCCGTGGTGTCCGTTATACTACAAAAATGACAATGTCGGTGTCCGCGCAGACTTAAAGGGATTCAAGCTTCACAAGGGCGCAACGCACTACCTTGGCAACTGCCACTATGAAGATTGATAATATTTAAAATGTGAAAGACGGGGGCAGACATGAAGGTGTCTGCCCCTTTTCAACGACACGCAACCGTGCGAAGACGAAGATCGCCGCAAGCGGTCACACGGGATGCCCGGAGGTGTAAGAACCCATTCTTTGAAAATTACACAAAAAATACTGGAAATGCATGGAATGTTCAGTTATAATGTCACTATCATGTATAGTAAGATGTATAGTGAATTATAACTATTCAGAGAATTCGCTGATAAAATAGGGATAGGGCTGAATAGTAAAACAGGAGGAGATGAGCATGGGAATTCTCGAAGAAGTAAACGCAAGCTATGAAAAACTCAGCCCGGTTCAGAAAAGGATCGCGGATTTTATCTTCAAATATCCGGATCAGGTCTGCTTTTACTCCCTGAAAGAGCTTTCGGAGACACTGGGTGTGACGGAGGTGACCATATTAAGGTTCACAAAGAAGATCGGGGCCCAGAGCTTCGTGGAGATGAAGAGCCGTCTGCGGGAGCATCTGCAGACGAGACTGGTCCATGGGGACGGTTTAAACAGGATCGCGGACCATGTGGGCGGGATCCGGTTCGGTGATCACGACAAGGAGGAGATGTTTCAGGAGTTCGTCGCGAACGAGAAGAATGTGATCGCGAAGACCTTTGAACAGGTCTCCTTAAAGGATATCCTCTCCGCAGTGGCGATCATCAGGCAGTCCCGGAAGATCTATGTGGTGGGAAGCGAGCTTGTGACAGGGCTCTGTGCCTACACGACGAGAAGACTTCTGACATTGGGGCTGGAGACGCTCGATCTCTCGAATCTGAGCCGGGCTCTCTACAATAATTACCTGGCCCACGCCACACCGGAGGACTGCGCGATCATCTTTTCCGCACCCGGATACGCGAAACATATCGTGAATACCGCAAGGTATCTCGATAAGAAGAAGATTCCGCAGATCGCCATCACGGATCAGAGGACTTCACCGATCGCGTCCTACGGAACGACCGTTTTTACCTGCAATAACCACGACCTGTTCTTTTATAATTCCGTGATGGGATATATGTCAGTGGCGAACGCCCTGATATATTTCGCCGCCATGGATAACCCGGAGGAGACGAATAAACGCCGTGGGCGCCTCTCGGAAGTGAGAAGTGCAATCGGCAGCACCGACTTCGTTAAAGACGGTTTATAGGGCGGATCTTCGGAAAGGGGTCAACCCATCAGTGTGATAGGAGTACAGTAAATACAATACAAAAAAGATCACAATAATTTATGAAAATTGCTAAAATAACCCCGTGTAAATTGAAAATTATTGACAAATATGTTCAATACTGTTATCATTGCTTCATGAGAACGAACTAAGTACTGCATGACGGGTATAGTGAATACTGACATATGTTACCGTTATGAAGTGCGACCGCTGTGGGGAGCGGTAGAAAAAAACAGGAGGAATTTGTGAATGAAAAGAAGGGGTATTGCAAGAACAACAGCAATGGCAATGGCAGCAGCTATGATCCTTACAGCCTGCGGAGGTGGAAACACTGATCAGTCTACAAACGCACCGGCGGGCGGCAGCGCGCAGACAACTACCGATAACGGCGGAAGCGGCGAGATCACAAAGACAGATATCGTTGTGGCTATGGGCGCAGATGTTGTCACACTGGATCCGGCAGGACAGCAGGATACCACATCCGGAGTACTGATCCATCACGTATACAGCACACTGATGGATATCGACGATGACGGTAACCTTGTTCCTGATCTGGCTGAGAGCTATGAGATGAAGAGTGATACAGAGTATACCTTCAAGCTCCGTGAGGATGCATGCTTCTCAGACGGAACACCGGTAACAGCGAAGGATGTAAAGTTTACGTATGACCGTGCGAAGGATATGCCGAAGACAAAGTCCAATACTTCAAAGATCGCAGAGGTTATCGCTGACGATGATTACCACGTAACCTTCAAACTCACACAGCCATACGCAGCGTTCAAGACAATCGTTACCCAGACAAACTTAAGTATCGTTTCTGAGGCAGCTGTCACAGCAGCAGGCGATGCTTACGGCGATGTGGAGAATGTACTCGGATCCGGTGAGTTCACGGTTACGGAGTGGGTTCCGAACGATCACTACACCCTCACAAAAAACGAAAAATACTGGGGTACAGAACCGATCGCAACTTCCATTACCGTCCGCGTAATCCCGGAGGGAAGTGCAAGAACGATCGCTCTTGAGGCAGGAGAAGTCGATCTTGTATGGAACGTTGACCCGACAGACTGTGCGAATGTGGAAGCAAACTCCGACGTAGCGCTTCTTTCCCAGCCGTCTTCTTCCATTGAGTATCTCGGAATGAATACAACAAAAGAGAAGTTCTCCGACGAGAGAGTCCGTCAGGCAGTCAACTACGCGCTGGATAAACAGACCTTCGTTGATACGATCATTGAGGGACGCGGTACTGTGGCAAACAGCTATATCAACTCCACGATCCCGGGCTGGTCTGAAGAGGAGGAAGCTTATCCGTACGATCCGGAAAAGGCAAAAGAGCTCCTTGCGGAAGCAGGTTATCCGAATGGATTTGAGTGCAGTCTCTATGTAAACGGTGACGTTCGTACACGTTCCGCGCAGATCGTTCAGGCACAGCTCGCTGAAGTTGGAATCACCGTTGATATTTCTACCTATGAGTGGGGCGCATTGCTTGATTCCTTAAATGCAGGTGATCACGAGATGTTCATCCTCGGATGGTCCAACACAAGCTTTGACGCAGACGGAAGCACCTACCAGTTATTCTACTCTGAGAACCATGGTGCAACCGGCAACCGTGCATTCTTAACAGATGAGAAGGTCGACGAACTCATTATCGCCGCTCAGGAGGAAAGCGATGATACCAAGCGTATGGGACTCTACAAGGAGCTTCAGGATCGTCTCCACGAGATCTCCCCGTGGTGCCCGTTATACTACAAATACGATAACGTCGGTGTCCGCGCAGACTTAAAGGGCTTCAAGCTTCACAAAGGCGCACAGCATTACCTTGGCAACTGCCATTACGAAAAATAATATCTGATCCCCAAAAAGGACAGAGTCCATGCAAAGACAGGGTACGGATCACGAAAGGGATCCGTACCTATTTCCAGAATCCGGTGAAAGCCCGGAAAACATTCCAGAAACCCTGAGACAAGGATCCGGAACTTCGGCCCCGACAGACGGGTTTCGGAAACACAAAAAAACAGCCGCGGGATGCGGTAGATTGGATGGTGTGCATGAGCAAATATGTGTTAAAGAGACTTGCGATGCTGATCCCGGTATTGATCGGCGTGACATTCATGGTTTATTTCATCTTAAGCCTTTCGCCAGGTGATACAGCAGCGATGATCGCAGGTGAGTCGGCAGACGCAGAGACGATCGAAGCAACAAGAAAAGACCTCGGACTTGACCAGCCGGTTATCGTTCAGTACGGAAAATATATGTTTAACCTTCTTCACGGCGATATGGGTAAATCTTACAAGACAAAACGTGACGTTTTCCCGACGATCATGGCAGCTTTCCCGAACACAGCAAAGCTTGCATTCTGGTCGATCCTGGTAGCAGTAGCGATCGCACTCCCAATCGGTATCATCAGTGCGACGAGGCAGTACAGCGCGATCGATAATGTCGGAATGGTCGCCGCCCTATTGGGTGTCGCGACGCCAAACTTCTGGCTGGGCCTGATGCTCATTATCGTATTCTCCTTAAACCTTGGATGGCTTCCATCCGGCGGTATGGGATCCTGGAAGAACTACATTATGCCGGCGATCACCCTTGGTACCGGCGACGCAGCGCTGATCTGCCGTATGACGCGTTCCTCCATGCTTGAGGTCATCCGTCAGGATTATATCCGTACCGCGAGAGCGAAGGGTGTGCCGGAGAAAATGGTGATCCGGAAACACGCATTAAAGAATGCACTGATCCCGGTCGTTACCGTTATTGGACTTCAGTTCGGTTCCCTTCTTGGCGGCGCGACTCTTACCGAGACCGTATTTGCATGGCCGGGCGTTGGCCGTCTCCTGGTAGACTCCATCAAGAGTAAGGATGCCCCGTTAGTCCTCGGCGGCGTTATCATGATGACCATCACCTTCAGTATCGTAAACCTTTGCGTGGACATTCTCTACGCTTTCATTGATCCGCGTATCAAAGCGCAGTATAAGAAAAAATAAGGAGGAAAGCGTATGGGAACATCAAAGAATCAGGAAGCGGCATCCGGCGCGGCTGTAAAGAAGCGCGGTCAGTTTAAAGAGATCTGGCGCCGCTTAAAAAAGAATAAAATGGCAATGATCGGTCTTGGAATCGTCGCTCTCCTCGTACTGATCTCTATCTTTGCGGATTTCCTGTTCGATTACAATACCGTTGTTATCAAACAGAACACAGCTATCCGTCTCCAGACCCCGAGCGCGGCTCACTGGCTCGGAACAGATGAGTTCGGACGAGATATTCTGGCACGTCTTGTTCACGGATCAAGAGTATCCTTAAGCGTCGGCGTTGTAGCTGTATCCATCGCACTTCTGATCGGCGGATCCTTAGGAGCAATCGCAGGCTTCTACGGCGGAAAGATCGATAATGTGATCATGCGTATCATGGATATCTTCCTTGCAGTGCCGAGCCTTCTTCTTTCCATCACGATCGTATCCGCACTTGGACCGAGCATCTTCAACTTAATGCTTGCCATCGCGATCTCTTCCGTGCCTGGCTACGCGCGAATCGTCCGGGCTTCCGTCCTTACCGTAAAGGATCAGGAATTCGTAGAGGCGGCGAAATGCATCGGAGCAAACAACTTCGAGATCATTTCCTCCCATATTCTCCCGAACTGTATGGCACCGATCATCGTTCAGGTATCTTTAAAGGTTGCATCCGCGATCCTTTCCACATCCGGCTTAAGCTTCCTGGGCCTTGGCGTAAAGGCTCCGACACCGGAGTGGGGCGCAATGCTTTCCGGCGGACGTGCTTACTTAAGAAACGCTCCGCACCTGACCATATTCCCGGGTATTGCGATTATCATTACGATCCTTTCCCTGAACCTGTTAGGCGATGGTCTTCGTGATGCATTAGACCCGAAACTGAAGAAGTAGGGAGGACAAAATATTGGAAGATAACAAAAACTTAATTCTTGATATTAAGGATCTTGTGATCCATTATGAGACCGATGACGGCGTTGTAGAGGCGGTAAACGGCATCGATATCCAGTTAGAGCACGGAAAAACCTTAGGACTTGTAGGAGAGACCGGATCCGGAAAGACAACAACCGCTCTTTCGATCCTGCGTCTTGTTCCGGACCCGCCGGGAGTTATTAAAAACGGTTCCATCCTTCTTGACGGAAAAGATATCTTAAATATGCCGCAGAAGGAGCTGGAGGCGATCCGTGGAAATACCGTTTCCATGATCTTCCAGGATCCGATGACATCCTTAAACCCGGTGCTCACCGTCGGTGACCAGATCGCCGAGGTTATCAAGCTCCATGATAAGATCAGTGAGAAAGAGGCTGAACAGAAAGCCGGCGATATGCTGGAAGTGGTAGGTATCCCGAGAGAACGTTTCGGCGAGTATCCGCACCAGTTCTCCGGTGGTATGAAGCAGCGTGTCGTTATCGCTATGGCTCTTGCCTGCAACCCGAAGCTCCTTCTTGCCGATGAGCCGACAACCGCTCTCGATGTGACAATTCAGGCACAGGTTCTCGAGACGATGAAGGATTTAAGAAAGAAATTTGGATCCGCGATGATCATGATCACCCATGATCTGGGAATTATCGCAGAGGTCTGTGATGAGGTCTCCGTTGTATATGCTGGACAGATCGTTGAGCATGGAACTCTGGAAGATATCTTCAACCATACCATGCACCCATACACAGAAGGTCTTTTCGGTTCTCTTCCGAACATTGAGGACCGCAAGGCGAGACTTCAGCCGATTCCGGGCCTGATTCCGAAAGGCTGCCCGTTCTCCCCGAGATGTAAGTACTGCACAGAAGCGTGCAAAAAAGACAGACCGGAAAAGAAGTGGGCGAGCGATACGCATTATGTGCGCTGCGTCCGCTACGAAGAGCCGGGATTTTCCATTGAAAGGAGTGAGCAGTAATGGCAGATACGATCCTTGAAGTAAAACACCTGAAAAAATATTTCAACACTCCAAAGGGACTGCTCCATGCGGTCGATGACGTGAACTTCACTCTGGAACGTGGAAAGACCCTCGGTATCGTAGGTGAGTCCGGATGCGGTAAGTCCACCACAGGACGTTCGATCTTACGTCTCATCGAGCCGACCTCCGGTGAGGTCATCTTCGACGGTGAGGATGTATGTAAAAAGAATAAAAATGAACTCCGTCTCTTAAGACGTGACATGCAGTTGATCTTTCAGGACCCGTACGCGTCCCTTGACCCGAGAAAAACAGTCAGTGAGATCATTGCTGAGCCGTTAAAGCTCCAGAAGCTTATTACGGACCCGAAAGCCCGTATGGACCGTGTGCGTGAGCTGATGCAGGTCGTAGGTCTTGCGGACCGCCTGATCAATACATATCCGCATGAGCTTGACGGCGGCCGCCGCCAGCGTATCGGTATCGCAAGAGCGCTTGCGATGAAACCGAAGCTTATTGTATGCGACGAGCCGGTTTCTGCCCTTGACGTATCCATTCAGGCACAGATCTTAAACCTGATGCAGGATCTTCAGGAACAGATGGGATTGACCTATATCTTCATCACACACGACCTTTCCGTTGTCAACCACTTTGCGGATGATATCGCGGTTATGTATCTTGGACAGCTCATCGAGAAAGCTCCGTCTGAACAGCTTTTCGATAAGCCGACTCATCCGTATACACAGGCTCTGCTCTCTGCAATTCCGGTACCAAGCCTGAAAAAGAAGAGAGAGCGTATCATCTTAAAGGGTGAGATCACTTCCCCGATCAACCCGAAGCCAGGCTGCCGTTTTGCTGCCCGCTGTCCGTATGCGACAGACCGTTGCAGAAGCGAGGAACCGGTACTCCGCGAGATCGAACCGAATCATTTCGTGGCATGCCATCTGACGGAAGGCAAATAAGGAGACATTCGTATGCCCCCGCCGGTATTCTGGCGGGGGTATTTTGTGTAATAGGAAATGCCGACAGAAATGGATGCAGTGGATGCTGTGCAGGGCTGTGAGGGCAGCTTCTTTTGTAAGTATAATAAATTTGACAGGGAAATGATCCTGCGATAAAACTACATATATAAAAAGGAAAGAGAGGACCTGGAACCATGAAACAGATCGATATCAGAGACTTTACAAATTATCATTATCCCACGATCTTTACCCCGGCACCGGATGGAAAGCACGCGGTGATGGCGGTGGTGGATGCCAACGAGAAGGACAACTGCTATGAGTCCTGCTTATGGCTCTATGATATGGAGACAAAGAAAACGTCCAGACTGACGAGCGGAAAGAAAGAACGCACATTTATCTGGATGGATTCCGAGACGGTCCTCTTTATTGCGGACCGTGAGAAGGCTTATCAGGAAAAAGCGAAGAATGAGGAAGACTGGACCTGCTTCTATACCTTAAATATCCACGGCGGTGAAGCACAGCTTGCTTTCGCTGTTCCGTATAAGGCAGTGAAGATGAAAAAGGCCGGAAATAAACTTGTCCTCACGGTAAAATATGATTACAATAAGCCGGATCTCTCTCATATGGAAGAGGGCGAGGAGAAAAAGGCCGCTCTCAAGGCCTGGAAGGACGAGAAGGACTACGAGGTATTCGACGAGCTTCCGTTCTGGGCAAATGGTCAGGGCATTGTAAATAAGAAGAGAACGAGACTGGCGGTCTATGATCTGGAGAGCGGCTCCTGCGAGATCGTGACTCCGGATTATGAGAACGTTGAGGCTTCCTGGGTAGAGGGAGACGATACAATCCTCTATGTTTCCAGTCTTTATACCGACAAGAAGGATGTTTACCAGGGATTAAAGCAGTATACGGTCTCCACCGGTGAGCTTGAGACACTTGTGGAGCAGAAGGACATGAGCATCGACTACGCGTGCATCCTGAAAGGCAAAGTGACCTTCTTCGGTTCCTACATGAAGGAATACGGTTTCAACGAGAATGACAAACTGTATACAGTAGAGGACGGCAAAGTGGAGCTTCTTTCCGATTACGATGACAGCGTCCACAACTCCATCTGCTGTGACTGCAAGTTCGCGGACGGTGTCTCCGCAGTTCATGACGAGGATAAGATCTACTTTATCGCTACATTAAGAAAACAGAGTGTGATCCGCACCTTTGATGCCAAGGGACATATGGAGACGATCCTGGACCGCCAGGGAAGCGTCCACACACTGGCGAAGTCCGGCGATACCATTTACTTTACAGGAATGCGTGATATGGGGCTCACCGAGTGCTACGCCTTTGACGGAAAAGAGGAGACGAAGCTCACTTCCTTTAACGACGCGGTGATGGCGGAGAGAAGTGTTTGCCCGGTTGAGGAGTTTATCTTTACATATAAAGATCTGGAGCTGGACGGCTATGTGATCAAACCGGTGAACTTCGACCCGAATAAGATATATCCTGGTATCTTAACGATCCACGGCGGCCCGCGGGCAACCTTTGGACCGACCTTCTTCCACGAGAGTGAGGTATTCGCGAATGCCGGATACTTTGTATTCTTTACAAACCCGTTAGGAAGCGACGGACGCGGAAATGAGTTCGCTGACATTACCGGAAAGCACGGCGGAATCGACTTTGAATGCTGCATGGCACTCACAGATGAGGTATTGAAGCGCTATCCGCAGGTTGATGAGAAGCATCTGGGCGTTATGGGCGGAAGCTACGGCGGATTTATGACAAACTGGGTAATCGGAAATACCACAAGATTCGCGGCAGCCTGCTCCCAGAGAAGTATCTCCAACTGGGTATCCAAGTGCATGACCACCGATATTGGCTATTACTTCAATATGGATCAGATCAAGGCAGATCCGTGGAACAGCCAGGAGAAGATGTGGCAGCACTCCCCGCTCAAATACGCGAACATGGCGAAAACTCCGACCCTCTTTATCCAGTCGGACGAAGACTACCGCTGCTGGATGGGCGACGCGATCCAGATGTTCTCCGCGTTAAAATACTTCGGCGTTGAAGCCCGCATGTGCCTCTTCCATGGCGAGAACCATGAACTTTCAAGAAGCGGTAAGCCGAAGCACAGAATCCGCAGAATGACGGAGATGATGGAGTGGTTTGAGAAGTATTTGAAGTAAAGAGAAGGCAGGGCGCGGCAGCACCTGCAGACTGAAGATATAAGAAGTTCCCCGGCTGGCAGCAGAAATGCGGCTGACCGGGGGATTTTTGTGGCAAAATTTCGTCAGTATGCATTTTTCGGTGACAAGCGGTGTAAAGTATGGTACTATACATATAAGCGTGGGTCCTTCTGGCCTATGTGCGGAATTTGATTTTAAAAGGAGATTTTTGCATGCGAAAACGCTTATATGCGATATTTCTTGCGCTGACAGCGGCGATCGGAATTTCCGGCGGAACGGTGTTCGGTGCGGCAAAAACTACCCAGGTAGATACAATCACATTGGAGACACAGACGGCAGATGACGAGGTTGCGGTGGATCTTGGATGGAAGACTCAGCAGGACAAGGGACGCTGGATCGACAAGATGGGAATCGCAGATGATGTGAACAGCCTGGTTCTGATCATAAATAATATAGAAAATGATACTGACACGGTAAAGACAAATACAGGAAATGGTTCCAGCGATAAAGTTGTAAAAGTGAAAAGAAAACAGCTGCCGGGGAATTCGAGAATGCTCTACCTCTCCAGAACGGAAAACGGGGTTTGGCAGGAGAATTTCTCTGTCAACTGTTATATTTCCGGCGCACAGGGAGAAGATTCCGATATTTACGGCGTTTACCGCCTGGAAAGCACCTTTGGAAACGAAAATGATCCGGGAAGTCTCGTCCCGTATCATAAATTGACATCGGACGATTACTGGATCACAGATCCGGAAGCGGATGGATTCGGTGTTATCACCGCAAAGAAGCCGTCTGGCTTGTTGTCGAACCAGTATGTGAATCTGGAGGAGATGCGAGCGTTCTCAAACTTTGGCATGATCCTGAAACCGGAGGAAGGTTCTGAAGGATACCCGGCTCTTGTGGTCAACTGCCAGCAATCCGGCGCAAAGAATAAGTCTTTCTGCGGGATTCAGCTTGCCCAGTCCTATGTGAGAATGCTGATTCAGTCTATGGATTCCGGAACGAGAATGATCGCCGGTGAGGTGGAAGAACTGGAAGGAATGTAAAAGTAAAGAGATCCCTGGAATCGCTCACACTGGTGGCGAAATTCCAGGGATCTTTTTGACTATACGCACCTGATGGTTTTGCCTGCAGCAGACATCTCTAAATCTTGCAGGACAGAATACACCTTATTTTGGCGGGAACTGTCCGGCAAGGCGACGGATCATTTCTGCCTTCTTTCTGCCATCCGGTGACAGATTTTCTGTCAGGATGGAAAAGAGCAGATCCCGCTCCTCGCTGGAAAAAACCAGATTGGACTGCCGCATCTTCCTGTGCAGATCTAAAAATAGATTCATTCTTTGAGCT
>OGNA01000687.1_pt1 | contig 11200 bp, 13 predicted proteins | sample 1573411 | NCBI WGS metagenome assembly OGNA01 (sample SAMEA2581899, study PRJEB24529) | metagenome | biome: Human gut stool | place: China | collected 2011 | reverse complement strand
CTGAATCAGCGCTGTCCATAACACAAACATTGCAAGGAATACACTTCCAAGTAATAAACATCTTTTTTCGTTCTTTTTCATCATTTTACATCCTTTCTGATTTGGTTTGTCTTTCTAACACCTTCACCTTATCCCAAAGCATAAAACAATGAAAGAAACGTTCTTTCACATATGTGACACGATTCGTGTCACTCCCTCAAATGCTTATTTTTCAATATATTCTTCTGATTTTCTATCGCTGCAAATTCAAATATGTTGCTTACATTATACTTCATCAAAAAAAGAAATGGAAGTTTTTTGTGCTAGAGTTTCTGCTTACATCTTGTAACGCACATTTCCACAAATTCTATTTTACCTTTCCTTGTATCACATTACTTATAGAGCATTCACCTAATTCTCAAAGGCCTGCCAAAGCTATTTTCTCTCTTCGCCTATATAAATCTATTCTCTCTGATTTACAATTCCAAAAAACAATGTCTAGACTTTGCTTTTTTAGCATAGATTTTATTTCTTCATCCCTTTATCTCCCCTCTCTATCTATACGTCTCTTCTTACCTTTTTGCTTTGCATTTGCCTGTTCCAAATGTTTTGCCACTTCTATTGCTTCCTTCACCTTATTTTCTCCCAAAACAGCTACAACCCGATCCATATCATATGTTACATTTAACAAAGCTACATTCTCTTTCTTTATAACAGATACTTCTTCTCGCAACCGATCTACACGATTTTCAAGATCCAGGTTTCGATCTGATAGCTTTTGATTTTTGCTTTTCAGTTCTAAATATTTGCTATACAATGCCTGTATCATGTTCGCAACTTTTTTCACCAAAGGAAATATTCTCTTCCTGTAAGATTTTGCAGACTCTAAAGTTCCGGCTTCTGGCAGCCATTCTTCCGGATAATATCCATACTCACGTGCATGTGAGTCAACAAGTCCAGCTTTTGAATTTAGTGCAGAAAATCGTTTTTCTAACACTTCTGTCTTTTTAATTACCGCATCTCTCTCTTTTTCTGCCTGTTCTTTTTCCTTTTGGATCTCATCCACACATTCACTGATATCATGCAAATCATGTTCCAATAAATTCTTATGTTCCGTTAATTCTTCTACTTCCTGTTCTCGAACCTTTTTCTTGTAATCCAATACAGAAAGATGTGGTTCATGAGTTCCTTTCTGATCCCATTCTATCTCATTTTCCCTCATGACCATGGCTAATTTTTCCTTTTCTGATTGTACCCATTGATTTAGCTCCGTCTCACTTCTGGAACCACCTTTAAATCCTAATGACGATAAGGCTTGTTTTAAAGATACTCTTGTATCAAGTCCTCGCTTACTTCCTGTAACATAGGGGATAAAATCAATATGTAGATGCGGTGTTGCTTCGTCTAAATGCAGATGAGCAGCAAATACTCGCAACGTAGGATTCCGTTCTTGAAATCCTTTCATGTATTCATCTAATATTTTTGCAGCAAGTTGTCCTTCCATCGTTTCTGATCCCATATTGTCTTTATCACCGATCTGAAGGATAACCTCATGAAATAATTTTTCTTGTTTCCCGGAACGTATCTTTTCGTAGTAATCATCTATTTTACGATCTTTTCGAGTCTGTTTATCATTGTAACGCTTCAAGGCGTCGTCAAATAATTCATGATATACGTCTTTGATATCTTCATTACAATATTCAACATTCCAATGAGTTCTGTTCGGATCCGTATTCTTTGCATGAAATTTTCTACTATTATGGTTCAGGGAGCCTTTTCCTGTCATAAAACTAATCGTCCTCTTCAATAAATCTCCTTTCATTCATTTTAAAACGCCAGATATGGCGATTATGTTTTGTTACTTTTGTCAAAAGTAACGCAAAAGCACTTTCGACAGCCTAACGTCCATCAAAAGTACCCTTGCGCCCTGCCGGGAGCTTTCAAATCAGCCAGTACTGTATCGGCTACACCCTACAGCAATTCTCCTTGTTTGGTATGATACAGGTGCGTGCCACGCTCCTGTTCTATATTCCCAAAACAAACATCACCATCGATAACTGGCTGACACTCCACGCTTATCTAAATATTCCTGTCGTGCTTTCTCCTGCTCTTCCTCAGAAGGAGCAGTCTTATACTTCGTATAGAGTTCATGTCTGACTAATGCATCCAATTTTTCTTCCAAGCCATTTCGAATCTCTTCTTCATACTGATCATCTGAACCCAGATGATAAAAGATCAATTTTCGAAACAGTTCATAATCAATCTGTACTTTTTTCATCGCTTCACTCCTTTTATTCAAGGTGGCAAGATTCCCTATTCTTTAAGATATGGTAATCTTGCCATCTTCCTTTACTCTTCTTGCAACATCCAAAACCATTTATTTCCTATCTTCACAGAGTCAATCTGCAGCTCCTTCTTCGCATTCCAAAGTGTTTTCTTTTTAATTCCTCGTTCTTCTGCTTCTTCCGCTATTTTTGCCTGTTCCATTGAGCCATTCTCTAAGATCTCTTTTAAAAATTCTTTCGCACTTCGGATCTTTTGCCCTCGCCCATCACCAGACAATAAGTCCTCTGCACTGATGTCATATTTTCCAATCCAATGAAATCCTTTTTCTTTGTCTAATCGAAAGGCGATAGCATCTCCTTCCGGAGCAAGAGAACTCTTTACATGACAGATCACTCGGATTTCCGGTTCATCTTTCACTCTTCCAACAATCAACACGCTTCTTGCTGCCGCTTGAAAGTCAATAGAACCCAATCCACGATAGGATGATTTTCCATTACTATTTTTATTCATATGACCGATCAGAATAATGGCACATTGATATTTTTCTGCTAATACAGAGATTCTTTTCATCAATGGGCGAATCTCATTTGCCCTATGCATATCAACACCAGCCCCTAGAAAGCCTTGAATTGGATCTAATACTACAAGTCTTGCTTTCGTCTGTATGATTGCTTCTTCCAGCCTTGCATCTACCATTGTTAATGGCTGATCCTGGTCATCAATTACCAAGACTCTGGAACAATCTGCCCCTGCCGCTAACAATCTTGGTTTGATCGTATCGCCCAGTCCATCTTCAGCTGTTTGATAAATCACATTGATTGGCTCTACACCTGTCTCTTCAGATTTTCCTTCGCTTGTCTCACTTAATATTGCTTCTCCTTTTGTTAATTTTGCTATGATCTGCAACACCACAGTAGTCTTCCCCTCTCCAGGATCTCCCTGAATAATGGTGACCTTCCCATATGGTATGAAGGGATAAAAGAGCCATTCGATTTCTTCCACTTCAACCTGATCCATGTTGATCAATTTCAGGCATGGTTCTGCCTTTTTTACTTCTCTATAATTATCTTCCATTTCCACCTCCTGCCCAACCGGGCAAATCCCTGGCAAACAGAATTTAACAATTGTTGCAACAACAATTTTGTGATATACTCAAGTTGTTAAGGTGATATATCAGTTATTCTGATGATCAGGGAACTTGCTCAGATTATTTCTGGGCTTTTTCTTTTCTCCTTCTTTCATAGTTTCTTTCTTCTGCAAATGCATTTAATATCTCCAACATTGTGCGAATAGGTGTAAACAACTCTTCATCGGCATCCTCTAATGTAGTTAACCTTTTTAGTTCCTCTTCAATCCCTCGAAGTTGTTTTCTAAACTGTACTAACATCAACGGATTTCCTACTGCTGTGACCTTTTGATGTAAAACGCTTTCAATGATATATTCTTGTCTCGTCTGGTATCCACAAAGTTTTACTCTTAAATCTAGCTCTTCATTTTCTTCTGGAGACATTCGAAACGCTATGGTCACATTACGCCACCGATTCTTGTTATCCCTATTTTTTTCACTCATCCAGATATTCCTCTCTTTCCTGATTTAGATTTTCCGCCATCTCTGTTTGAATTGTCGGGAACAAATGTGCATATCGATATGTGATTTCCACACTTTCATGCCCTACCCTTTCTCCAATTGCCACCGCAGAATATCCCATATTAATCAACAATGACACGTGAGAATGTCGTAAATCATGGATTCGTATTCTCTTCACTCCTGACAACTTCACACCTCGATCCATTTCATGATGAAGATAGCTTTTTGAAATTTGGAATATCCTGTCATTTTCATTTAAACCATACAGCATTCCTATATACGATTCTAATTCTTCGCTTAAAAATTCCGGCATGGTGATCATACGATTACTCTTCACAGTCTTTGGATCTGTAATAATATCCTTCCCCTCTAATCTTTGATAAGATTTATTGATCCGGATAGTACACGCCTGAAAATCGAAATCTGCCGGTGTCAGTGCTAACAACTCTCCCATACGCACTCCACACCAATATAAGATTTCAAATGCATAAAAGGAGATTGGCTTATCCGCCACCGCTTCAATGAACTTCATATACTCTTCTTTTGTCCAGAAAAGCATCTCTTTTGTTCTTTCTTTTCCCATAGATCCTGCCTTGCGTGCAGCATTGCTTTTCAAATCATAGAAATTAACTGCATGATTCAAAATTGCACTCAGCTGATTATGGATGGTCTTTAGATAGACCTGTGAATAGCCTTCTCCTTGTTTATTTCGATAGTTCATCATGGTGTTCTGCCACTGTCGAATATCGGAAGGTTTTATTTCCTGCAACTTCTTTTTCGAAAAATATGGGAGAATCTTTTTTTCTACAATATGCTTTTTCGTCAGCCAGGTAACTGGGGTAATATCCTCACCGGAGACGGTGCGGCTGCTCAAATTCTCCTTTAATTTAAACGCTCTTTCCCATTCCTGGGCATCACATTTACGTTTAAATCCTCTTTTCGTCTTCTGCTTTCTTACGCCGGTCCAGTCCTTATAATAGGTTCTTACCTCGTAAGTATTTGACTTTTGGTTTTTGATTACTGTCAAAACATCACCTCCTGCTATTTCATTTCGTTCATACCGTAAACTCGTTCTTCAAAATATTTACGGCTGATTTTTCCTTTGACAACAACGAAACCTTTTTGTTCCAATTCCGCATTTAACTGACGGATCAAACGATACGCATAGGAATCAGATACTTCTAATTCTTTCGCTACTTCTTTTGCTGATATAAATAATTTACTAGCCATCTATATCCCTCCTTTCTTTTTTAAGTTCATTATCGAACGGTGTATATGCATCATAACATTTCATTTCCGTACTGTCAATAGAATAATTTCAAAAATGAACGGTTTATTTTTATATTTCATTTTTGAACTGTTTATGCTATACTTTTAAGTAACAATCAGCAAAGGAGTGTTTTCCTATGACAGTAGGTGAGAAAATAAGAAAATTCCGGATCGATCAAGGATATACACAGAAAGAATTGGCAATCATGTCCGGATTGAGCGAATCGGCAATTAGAAATTATGAACTTGGGAATCGTTTTCCATCATCAGAACAATTAGAAAAAATAGCAAACTCATTAAAGATCAGTCCATACGCCATGTCTGATCCAAACTTTGATACTTATGTTAGTGTCATGCACGCATTATTTGCTTTAGAGGATCAATATGGTCTGCACGCCTACCGGGATGAATCCGGCGTACCACAACTCATGTTTAAAGACAAAGGACATGATTCTTTAAATATGCTGGATAATATTGGAGCATGGGCTGATATGTACCAGAAATTCAGAAATGAAGAGATTACAGAAAAAGATTATTTAGACTGGAAAAGTCAATTCCCAGCTAAATAAAAAGAAATTATTTACAATAATATTAAAAAAGTATTGTCATTTGATTGTCAACGGACATAGAAAGAGCCAAGAAAGCCCGTAAAATAGGCATTTCTTGGCTCTAATATATTATTCAAACTCAATCGTCGCCGGCGGCTTCCCCGTACAGTCATACAGCACGCGGTTCACGCCTTTGACCTCATTTACAATCCTGCTGGTGACCTTTGCCAGGACTTCCCAGGGGATCTGTGCGGACTCTGCGGTCATGAAATCGCTTGTGAGCACGGCACGGAGGGCGATGGCGTAGTCATAGGTTCTTTCATCTCCCATGCAGCCAACGGAGCGCATATTGGTAAGGGCGGCGAAGTACTGGCCCAGATTCTTGTCTGCTCCTGCCTTTGCAATCTCCTCACGGTAGATAGCGTCAGCGTCCTGTACGATCCGCACCTTGTCTGCCGTTACCTCTCCGATGATGCGCACGCCCAGACCGGGGCCGGGGAATGGCTGACGGAATACCAGATTTTCAGGAATGCCAAGCTCCAGTCCTGCCTTGCGGACCTCATCCTTAAAGAGCAGTCTTAAAGGTTCTACCAGCTCCTTGAAATCAACATGCTCCGGAAGCCCGCCTACGTTATGATGGGATTTGATCACTGCGGACTTTCCAAGTCCGGACTCAATCACGTCGGGATAAATGGTTCCCTGAACCAGATAGTCCACTGCCCCGATTTTTTTGGCTTCCTCCTCAAATACGCGGATAAATTCCTCTCCAATGATCTTGCGCTTTGCCTCAGGCTCCTCCACGCCCTTTAATCTCTCGTAGAAACGCTCCTGTGCATTCACGCGGATGAAGTTTAAGTCATAAGGACCTTCGGGACCGAATACCGCTTCTACCTCGTCGCCTTCGTTTTTACGGAGCAGACCGTGATCTACGAAAACACAGGTCAGCTGTTTTCCGATGGCCTTGGAAAGCATAACAGCCGCAACGGAGGAATCAACGCCGCCGGAAAGAGCGCAGAGCACCTTACCGGAACCGATTTTTTCCCGAAGAGCCTTGATTGTCGTATCTACGAAGGAATCCATTTTCCAGTCGCCGGAGCAGCCGCAGACATTATATACAAAGTTGGAAAGCATCTTTGTGCCTTCTTTCGTGTGAACGACCTCAGGATGGAACTGAACTGCATAGAAATTCTTCTCGGCACACTCCATACCTGCTACCGGACAGGACTCTGTATGAGCAGTGATGCGGAAACCGGCAGGAACCTCAGCAATATATACGCCGTGGCTCATCCAGCAGACGGTTTTGGGAGATACACCGTCAAAAAGCTGAGAGGCTGTATCCACGTCTACTTCTGTATGTCCATATTCGCTTACAACGGCTTTTTTAACAACGCCGTCCAACAGGTAGCTCATCAGCTGAGCGCCATAGCAGATTCCCAGAACCGGAATACCCAGTTCAAAAATCTCCTTAGAGCAGCGGGGTGCTCCATCCTCAAATACCACATCGGGACCGCCGGTAAAAATGATTCCCTTGGGATTCATCTCCCGGATCTGATCCAGACTCATGTTATAGGGATGTACCTCGCAGTAAACATTACATTCACGGACACGGCGGGCAATCAGCTGGTTATACTGGCCGCCAAAGTCTAAAACAATAATCATCTCTCTTGCCATGAGATTGTCTCCTCTATCTGTTATTTCCTTATAAATCGAAAGAGATTGTACATTGAAAGTACAATCTCCTTTTATCTTTGGTACACACACATTATAAAGGATGGAGGATTAAATAGCAAGATATTTTCTCAAGTTTTTTCCTCTGATCTGGCAGTTTTTTCCCGACTGTGGTAAAATTTTCTTATAAAATATAAGGAGGCTGTGCCTATGAAATGTAAAATATGCGGCAGTGAAAGCGGAAGCTATCCCTTATGCAGAACCTGCTATGCCAAACGGGAAGCTGGTGAGATCATAAAATGCGTCAAATGCGGAAGCTGGCACTATGCCGGTTCCCCCTGCCACTGTGAAGAAGGCTTCCAGGTATCCCGGACCTTCTCTGAAGCGGAGCTTCCATTTTTATATGAAGCAAAACCATCTCTTGTGACGAAAACTGAGACGGCATACTTAAACTGTATTAAATCCTTTCTTCCCCATACCTGCCTGATCCAGGCTCAGGCCAATCTGGCCTCATTTATCAGAAGAACGGATGGGGCCAAATATCAGAATGAGCTCTTTCGAAATGTAGATTTCATCATTACAGATCTGTCATACCGCCCTCTTCTTGTAATAGAGATCAATGACCAGACCCACCGGCTGCCTGAGCGGAGGGAACGGGACAAAAAGGTGGCCTGCATCTGTGAGGAAGCCGGAATCCCCTTGATCAACCTGTGGACCTCCTACGGCGTAAATGAAGAGTATATAAAAAAGAAAATCACACAAACCCTTGCTTCTCTTCCCGTTGAGCGTATCCACCACTTTGCCCCTGTACACGAAGAGACTGCACAGCCGGTTTTAGAATCGCCTCTGCCGGGAGCATCTGCTGCTTCATCCAGCCACGCTGCACCAAAGCAGCCTCAGACCTCCGCCAACAAACAGACGCAGCCCGCCTCCCAAAAGGAAGGCTGCTACATCGCAACCTGCGTCTATGGCTCCTATGACTGCCCTCAGGTCCGGCTCCTTCGCCGTTTCAGAGACGAACATATGAAGAAAACTCCTGCCGGACGTATCTTTATCCGATTATACTATGCCGTCAGCCCAGTCCTGGTCCGCTGCTTTGGAAAAAATCCTGCCTTTCATGTCTTCTGGAGACACATTCTTGACTCCCTGATCCGCCGGCTGGAATCCGGCAGATAAAACCAAAACTAGACAATCCGGCCCCTATTTTCTCTCACGTTCCTCCTGCTCCGTCCAGATATTTCCGCCGCCTGTAAGAGCCCGTCTCTCCTTCCGGTTCTTCCCCGGCTCTTCCCGGACGCTCTTCATCCGGCGGAAATAGGAGCTCATTTCATCTGCCATTCCGGACAGGCGGTTTAACAGCGTGGAAAAATCCTTTAACATTTCATCATCTTTAAAATAGGGATATACGATATCGTGATCGATCTCACTCCACCCCTCTTCAAACAGGGTTCTTCCCTGGATCTCCACATAGTAGCCCCTGTATTTGATAATATAATGAAGCGACCGGTAAATTCCATCCGATTTAATGTCGATCAGCTCTTCATCGTAAATCCGGGTATCTCCGTTTCTCCGGTAAACCTTTGGCCGTTCGGCAATGTAAAAATGCTCCGGATCCTCGTCAAAATCCCTGATACGATCCTCTACATAGTTCTCAGGATCATTTTCAAACACCGTTGTAATATAATTGTGAAAATAAATCCAGTCCTCCCGGTACAGAAAAAATACGCGGATTCCGATCAGATCGGTAATATACTTGTGATAATTAGTCCGGTCAATATGATCAAATCTCCCCGGGTGCTCGCTGCGCTTGCGGATGATCTTTTCCAGCAGATGGCCCGGGCTTTTCGTGCGGTAACGATAGGAATGGATTCCCGCCCGTTCGATATCATAGAGGTAATCATTTACAAACTCCTTTCCGATTCCCCTTAATTTCCCCTCAATGGACAAATAGTCATCATAAATAGCAGCCAGCTCCTCCCATGGGACATTGGCTGCCTTAAAATCCGCCTCATCAATATTATAAGCTCTTAAAAATGCGTTCCGTTCGAACACGTTTTCACTTCCTTCCAGGCTAAATCAAATTTACGTTTCATTTGAAATGCTCATGCTCTGTACTGCAAAATCCGTTTCTATGATACTGCAAACAAAGCGTATTTTGCAAGGAAAAAATTCACTTCTCTATTCATGCAGCTCCAGAGGAAGCCCATCTGGATCTGCAAAAAAAGTCATTTTCTTTCCTGTAAACGCATCCAGCCGGATCGGTTCCACGGAAATTCCCTTTTCCTTCAGCTCTTTCACATCTTTCTCTATATCCTCCGTATAAAAGGCCAGATGGCGCAGTCCGGCTGCCTCCGGTCTGGTCACTCGTTTGGGAGGATTTGATACTCCAAAAATTTCCAGTTCTGTAGTGTCTTTGATCCGAAGATCCAGCTTCCAGTCTCCTCTGTCCGGCCGGTAATTCTCCCGTATCACGGAAAATCCCAGCTTATTTACATAAAAATCTCTTGATTTTTCATAATCGGAAACAATGATCGCAATGTGATGTATGGTTGAAAATTTCATATATCTCCTCTCTCCATATAACAAATTCCTATCCAATATTATCTACCATCAGCATATTCAGTTTCTGCCACTGCTGCAGTTCCCTTCTTGTGATCAAAAGGCGCTTTTTAAACTCCTCTGTGTGCTCCTGAGGGTACAGTGTCACCAGACACTTAAAGGCACAGGGCATAAGATCCGCACTGGAAATCCCGCACAGAAGGCCGTCCGTTGAATCGCGCAGCTCTAAGGGGTTAAAAATATAAAGCAGATCCTCCTCCAGAGGATTATAGCGGTTTACAAAGGAAAAACGGATCAGCATATCGCTGTAGATGACCTTTCCGGTATAATACAGCTTGCTGCTGCGTCCGGAAGGATTGACAGCGCTCACCGACAGATCTGCCTCATAACTCCCCGCCTCTTTCGTTTCCCGGATATCGATGATCCCGTCCTTCAGCCGTTTATAACGGCCGTCATAAAAATAGAAATACAGCCGTCTCGCCTGAAAAAACGGGCTGATACCGCTGTTTGCGGAAGGGAGCCTGGTCTCTTCCTCTTCCTGAACCGGAAGATCCACCAGCTGCCCCGGCTGTACCTCCAGAACTCTGGCAATCTCGGTCAGCGTGACGATATCCAGAGAAACCTCTCCCGTCTCATACTTGCTCACACTGGCCCGGCTCTTATGGATCCTGTCAGCCAGCTGCTGCAGCGTCATCTGTCTGTTTTTTCTGTATCTGCGGATCTGTGCTCCCACGTACAGATTCACCTGCTCCACCCTTTTTTCCTCCCCATCTGTATTTATCCTCCTTTCTCCCGGTAAATAGGGAAATGTTTCATATAAATATACATTTTACGTTTTATCCAACTATATTTCTGCTATTATACCTCTTTTTCCGGTATTTTTCCAGTTATATTCAATTTTTATATTATATTTTCTCATTTAATGAAACTTTTCGGCGGTTGCTTTTTCTCTGCAAACCGATATAATCATACTGTTTGGGTCAAAACAGATTTGGCCCCTTTTACAATCCAACAAGACAACGAGGTATTCAAAACATGGAAGCAAAGAAAAAAAGCAGCTTTACAGGCTCCTTAGGCTTTGTGCTGGCAGCAGCAGGAAGCGCAGTAGGAGTAGGAAATATCTGGCGGTTCCCCTATCTGGCCGCCAAGGACGGAGGCGGACTGTTCCTGATCATCTATCTGGCGCTGGTACTTACCTTCGGCTTTACCCTTCTTGTCACAGATGTGGCCATCGGACGGCGCACCAAGACAAACGCCCTTCAAGCCTTTGGGAAAATACAGAAAAAATGGAGCTTTTTAGGTT
>OGNA01000685.1_pt1 | contig 11255 bp, 9 predicted proteins | sample 1573411 | NCBI WGS metagenome assembly OGNA01 (sample SAMEA2581899, study PRJEB24529) | metagenome | biome: Human gut stool | place: China | collected 2011 | reverse complement strand
GGAATGGATTTTTGCGTGTAACTATGAAGGTACTGAATAGTTACCTTTCTTTTATCATGATTTCCTGCTGCACAAAAAGCAGAGGTTTCATGCACACGGATTCGTGCATTCGCAAAACCTCTGCTTCTTATCTGTTATTTCCCATACACGGGAACATTCATATTATTTCGATTTTTCTTCCGCAATCTGTTCCGTCTCCGGATTTACAAACCGCCTTCCTGTCTTCTGACCACAGCCGTCCCTTTACGCGTATAAGATCTCTTCCAGTTCATCCGGCCTCAACAGACAGATCTCTCCGTCCCGCAGGGCGATGAGTCCCTGTTTTGTCAGACTTGCAAGTTCCCTGAAAAGGGAAGCGCGGCTGATTCCGAGGATCGATGCCAGTTCATCTCTGGAAACGTTCTTTCCAAACGCCCTGCCCTTATCCGGTTCCTCCAACAGGTACTGCACTAGCTTCTTCTTTCCGGACTGCATGGTCAGGAACTCGATCCTCCGGATCAGAAACTGCATTTTCCGATTGCAGAATCCGGCATACCGGAGTGCCAGTTCACTGTTTTTCTCCATGACCGCCAGAAGCTGGCTTTTCGGCATCGTCGCCAATGTGGTATCCGTACGGCACCGGAGTACTGTCGGAAATTCCGTGTTTGTTAAGAGATTTACCACTCCGAAACAGTCTCCCCTTTCCAATTGAGAGAGCAGGATCTCCCTCCCATCAAGGGCGATGCTGTAAACGTCCATACTGCCCTCCATGACAAGACCGATGATCTCCTCATTTTTCTGTCTGTCGCTCACGATCTGACCTTTATGACAATATTTCACATTCATACCAGAAACCGACAGATTGCAGCCGCCAAGCAAAGGGGATGCCTCGACAGCCGCCTTTATCTCTTCTTCTCTTATCATATGTCTCTCCTATGATCCGTCGTTAGTTAGTTGTATCTAACTAGAATGGTATCACAACAACAATTATTTTACAAGCCCAAAATATACCCCCGCCAGTCTCATTTGATACTGACGAAAAATCCCCGGCTCTGCTATGCTTTTTACATATTGTGACACGTTCTGTTCATTCAGGACAGACAAAGGAGTTGTAATGCCAAAGCATGTATTTTTATTTTCCGGATCTTCTGCAGTTGGAAAAACATCCATCCTGCGGTATCTGATCCCTTTCTTAGAAAAAGGAGGAATGCGGACAGCCATCTGTAAAATCGACTGCCTGTCCTCCAACGATGAATCTGTATATAAGAATCTCAATATCCCCACGGTAACAGGACTCAGCCGGGATATCTGCCCGGACCATTTTCTCGTATCAAATCTCCCAGAGCTCTGGGACTGGTGTGACAGCCTCGGGCGGGACTGCCTTCTTATCGAGACAGCCGGGCTCTGCCACCGTTGCTCTCCTGCGACAGAACTCTGTACCGCGGGATGTGTCCTGGACTGCACCGCCAGCAGCCACTCCCCGGAGCGCCTTGGTCCCATGGTCTCTGGCGCTGATTTCATTGTTCTCACAAAGATCGATATGGTCTCCCAGGCGGAGCTTGAGATCATCGAATGGCAGCTAAAAAAAATAAATCCGGGTGCCAGGATTTTCCCTGCGGACGGTCTCGCCGGATACGGGACAGAATTTTTAGGGGGCTGGCTTTTGGAGCGGCCGGAAATTGAATCCCTGAAGGAAGACCGGCTCCGCCACACCATGCCCGCCGGAGTCTGCTCCTACTGCGTCGGTGAACAGCGGGTGGGATCCGCCTACCAGCAGGGTGTCGTCGGCAAGATCTTTCAAGGAGGTATCCACAGATGAACTTTGAATCTTTGACGATTCTACCAGGAACCAACAAAGCCGGGAAACCGGAACATTTTGCCCCGGTCACACTCCATCCCGGCGAGCTCTGTGCCATCGCCGGAAACACAGGGGCTGGAAAAAGCCGTCTCATAAAAGACATTGAGCAGCTTGTAAACGGTGACGGAATCAGCAGGCGGGGCATCCTCATAAACAATGTCCCGGTCACCCTGGCAGACCGCTCCAGCCTCTCGAAGGAACTCATCGCCCATCTCTCCCAGAGCATGCGCTTCGTCCTGGATCTCAGCGTCCGGGAATTTTTAAAGCTCCACTGCCAGTGCCGGAACCATCCGGAGATCTCCCCGGATGATGTGTTAACCATGGCGAACCAGATCACGCCGGAGCCGGTTCTACCGGAAGAAAGTTTAAACCTCCTAAGCGGCGGCCAGACCCGGGCACTTATGATCGCCGACCTTGCCTGCATCTGTGACAGCCCTATCGTCCTCATCGACGAGATAGAAAACGCAGGAATCGACAAAAAAGCGGCGCTGCGGCTCCTCACCGACCAGAGCAAGCTTGTCCTCATCGTCACTCATGATCCCCACACTGCCCTGATGGCATCCACACGCCTCGCAATGAAAGGTGGGGAGGTCTGCCGGATCAGAAATCGGACAGAGGCGGAAAAAACGCTTTATGCAGAGCTGGATGCTGCCTACGAGTGTCAGAAACATCTTCAGGAATTACTTCGACAAGGAGAAGAACTTTTATGACAACCATCAGACTTTACTGGAACAATATCTGCGTCCTGCACCGGCAGGAGCTGCAATTTTTAAATGAGATCCGGGAGGAACTCAGAAAGGATAACATCGACCTTGATATCACCTGCTTCGGTCTCGGATATGGCCGCCATATGTCCGACTATCTGAGGGAGGAAGATTCCGTCCTTCCAGATCTCGTGGTCTCCACGGATCTGGAAGTATTTGAGGATGAGCGGATCTGGAACCGTTTTAGAGAGCATGGACTTCTTCCATTAAAAGAGTTCTTCCCGGTAAAAGATATTCCGGAGCTTGGCGGACTCAAAAAAGCTTCCGCTCTCCTTCCCTATCTTGCGATTCCTCTCGTGTTTTACTCCGACGTGGAGCTTCTACGCCAGACCAGCATGGATGCCAGGAGCATTAACGCTAATTTTTTCACAGGAACCGATGCAGACAGTGAGCAAAGTATCTCTCTTAACCGGCTCGTTGAATCATCCTTTCCCCTCTCCTATGGCGGCATCAACAACTCTGCCGTAAAGACTGTCGCAAAGCTCACATGGGAGTCCTTCGGTATGGAAACAGCAAAACATTTTCTTACTGCATCAAATGTTTTCGACAGGCCTTTCATCAGGTTTCCATCGGTGCGTCACCTCTCGCCCTGGTTCCGTCCGTCTATGCGCTCCGGGCTGACGGCAAAAAAAATAAGGCCTATTGGCCTCTGGAAGGCGCTCCGGCAATCCCCTCCTATATCTGTGCGGGCACCTCGGTCCCGAAAGATGCCCTTTTCGCCGTCATAGAAAAGCTGCGCGGTCCGAGATTCAGCCACTTTTACACAACGAATGGATGCCTTTACAGCTGCGCTCCTGCCGATCCGCTGCCGGACCTCTCGTTCCTGGAAGGAAGCCGGACGAACCGGGGACTTCTCGTTCCGTCCGAATCATTCTTAAACTCCCTTCCCGCAGAAACTTTCTACAAAATGTATCACCGGGTGTTCCCGGCAGGCTCATAAAACGCCTCCCGCATATGCCCCACCGCCCGTTTTTCGATCCTCGACACATAGGACCGGGAGATCCCGAGCTTTTCCGCGATCTCCCGCTGTGTGTGTTCCTTTGTCCCGAACAGTCCATATCTCATGCGGATCACGGTCTGCTCCATATCCGTGAGATTTTCCTTGTACGCCTCGTAGAGGATCTTCACGTCCTGCTTGATGATCACAGTCTCAAGGACTTCCCTGTCCCCCGCCTCAAGGATATCCAAGAGGCTCACGGTCTCCCCGTCCTTATCCGCTCCGATGGGATCATAGATGGAAACTTCTCTGGAGAACTTCTTTCCGGTCCGGAACATCATTAGGATTTCATTCGCTATCCTCTCCCAACGGATACATAGGTTGCTCAACAGGGGGAAAATCCGCCTCTCCATCCACCGCAAAGAGGTAAACATAGGCATTTTTGCCGTCCCAGACCACCTTTTTGACGATGGTGCGCAGCAGGCGGCGTTTTTCCTCCAACGTGGCAGAATCCACCGCGCTGGCGAAGGATTCGATCATCTCCTGATGGAAGGCGAACTCCTGATGGAGCATCCGGCTCTGCTCGGTGAGGGCTTCCAACTCGGAAAGTCTTGCCTGCTGAGTCTCGCTCTCCCGATGCAGTTCGTCGATCTGCTCCATGACGTACTTTGCAGAGGTGTCGCTGGCAACGGACAAGGACTCCACCAGCCGTTTGATGCGTTCTTCCGTCTCGGCGTGTTTCTCCCGGAGCAGCGCAAGTTCTGCATCGTAACCCTCCTTGCTGCCGCTGATGACCTTCTTGGTCTGCGCCAGAAGCCGGGTAAGGGTCTCCTTGTCGGCAGACAGCTTGCGGATCTCCTCGATGATCTTGGCGTCCAGCGTGTTGCCGTTGCAGTTTTTCATAGAGCAGACTGTACCGTGGCTGCGCTCCTTGCTGGAGCACATATAGGTGTAGATCAGCTCACCGTCTGCCGTGCGGCGGTTGGTCAGCTTCGGGCGCATATAGTCGCCGCATTCGCCGCACCGCAGAAGCCCAGACAGCAGCGCCACGTTGCTACGGGGCCTGCGGTAACTCTTAGATTTGTTGACATCCAGCATGGCCTGCACCCGCACCCAGTCGCTGCCTGCGATGATGCCCGGATGCTTGCCCACCGCCACGATCCATTCCTCCATGGGACGGATCTGATTCGCCTTGCCGGGGCGCTGGAGGGTGCGGTTATAGGCCATGACGCCGTGCTCGCCGTCGAATTCCGAGCGTTCGGCAAACAGGTCAACATTGTTTTCTTTCAGATACTGATACGCCGTGTCGTCGGCGATCATATAGACCGGGTTCGTGAGAATGCCCCGGATGGCAAAGCGGGTGAACTGCTTGCCGCGCTTCGTGACGCAGCGATGCTCCAACAGGTACTGGTCGGTCTTACTTAGAGAGCCTGTCTCCATGAATACGGAGAAAATCGTTTTAACCAACTGAATTTCCTCTGGAATAGGCCCCAGCTTGCAGGCTTTTTTCACCTTGCCGTCCACCGTCACGCTGGACAGGCTTTCAGAGGCATATCCGGTGGGGGTCGTTCCACCCAGCCAGCGTCCGGTCTTGGACAGCTCATGCATGTTGTCCCGGATACGCTCGGCAATAGTCTCCCGCTCCAACTGGGAGAAGACGGACGCAATATACATCATGGCACGGCCCATGGGGGAGGACGTGTCGAACTGCTCGCGAATGGAAATGAAATCAATGTGCCGATCGCCCAGATCCTCGATGAGCTTTGCAAAGTCACCGATGTTGCGGCTGATGCGGTCAAGTCGATAGACCACGATGGCCGCAAACACGATCTCCTGCGAATCCTTCATCATTTTCTTGAACTGTGGGCGCTCCAGATTGCCGCCAGAAAATCCCTCGTCCTCATACACCAGCGCATTTTTCGCCGCTTTCTCACCAAAGTGCACGGCAATATACTGTCGGCACAGCTCAATCTGGTTCTCGATACTCTCGCCCTTCCCGGTAAATTTGGATTTGCGGGAATAGATAATATATTGCTTCTCCTGTGGCTTGTCTTTCATTTTCATATCGGCACCTCACGTTATTCGTTAGGATGTTAGAAATATTATGACGGATTGGAATCCATTAGAAAGGGGGGGCTATAGAAGAATATGAAAATATTTCTGAGAAAATGTTCTCTTTCTCCGGTTTTGAGCAAGAATCATGTCCTTGCGCGCCGTCAGCGTACGCTTCCACATTCTGCCAGCATGAGACGACAAAACAATATCCGCGGGCATATCAATCACGTGATAAATCGACTCACAATAAATCTATCTCATATTTCCAGGAAAATCGCTCCAAGACACGTCACTGTCCGTCAGAGTTTCTTCACCAAAACCACGGTGGATGCCGCAAAGGAGTTTTTCTCCGGATGCTGTTTTGGGAGTATGTTTGGCGTTGCTCCATCTGCATAAATGGCGATGGCGGTGAAATTTTGACTGAACTGTCATGACGGGGCGATCCCTAACAATTTGCATATGTAATTCGGCATTTACTGATTTCGGTAATATGCCTAGATGGCACGGGACGTCAAAAAAGAGCAACCCCCGAAACACTACGGTTTCGGGGGTTGACTGTGCCAACAACTCTTTTAAAGTTCAACAAATCACAGAACAATTTTTTGTTCTAATTAAAACGCTGGGAATATGGTCATTGCTATCGCAGTACCAAGCACGCCACGAATTATACCGTGAACAATACCAGCCTTAAACACTGTCTTTGCGCTGTAGCCGCCGGCGTTCATCGCCATGGGAACTACAGCAGTAGACAAAGGCGTGATAAGGGAGGACATAGAGGCCAGGGCACACAGGATCACGGGGCCTCTGGGATCACAGCCCATCGCACCGCAGGTGATGACCGCCAGTGGAACCAGGACGGTGCTGACAGCACGGTTATACAGTAAAGACGTCATGATATAACCGACCGCATAAAACGCAAACCCTATAATATAACCGTTTGTCACACCGCTCAGCACTCCAGCCAGCCAATTGCCAAGCTGTTCCGCCGCGCCGGTTTCCGCCAGGGCGGAACCCAAAACGGTGACACCGATGTAGAGCAAAATCGTACTCATATTCAGGTTATCGATCGCTTCCCTCTCTGTCAGAACGCCGGAAATTACAACTACCACAGCACCAGCCAGAGTGATCTGCCAAGAGGGGAGCCCAGCCATCAGACCAATGATCACTGCGATAAATACACCATACCCCAGCACCTCGCGCATCGGACTAAGGGGTTCTTTCTCCTGCATTTTCCGCGCTGTGACATTGCCCAGGGCCGTCTCAGGATTGTCAGGCAACATTTTGGGAGTGATAAAAACAGCAACCAACATTGTAACAATGCCTACCGGCAGAAAGACCAGTGTTTCGCTCCACATGCCAAGCTGACTGGCGGTCCAGCCATAAGATTCCAGATAGCCGTTTTGGGTGACATACCAGGCGGCATAGGGGCCGATAGGTTCAATAATAAAACTTGTGGACACACAGGCAACGGCAATAGGGTACATCATCTTGGATGGGCTAATCTTCATGCGGTCACACATATTCTGTACCAAGGGATACACCAGCGCAAAGAGGGCCACAATGCTGGGCACAAACTGACCCAGAATACAGGTGATGACCATATATGTAGCCAGCACCTTGGTAAAGGAGCCGTCCGTCACCTTATACAGCATCTGGGATATCCGATTGATCATCTGAGTACGGGTCAGACCCGCAGCTACCACGAACATAGAAGCCATAGTGACAACCGTTGAGTTGCCAAAAGAACTCAGCGCAGTTTTGGACTCTACACATCCAGTCACCACCAACAGCACCACAATCAGCATTGCGCTGAACGACATGGGGATCTTCTTGATGAAAAACAGTACGATCATCAGGGCGAAGAGCAGCAGACAAAGTGTCATTTGATTCATAGATATTCCTCCTGTTAAAATATTCGTGAAACCGTCAAGAGATATGAGGTTTTACATCGTCTGGGATTGGGGAATCATATTTCCGGCCTCCGGTGCGCCTGTACAGTTCCTCCTGTGCTCTCCGGAGGATGTCCTGATTCTCCAATACATCAATGGCAGATCCAGCCATCACCTTTGCAGCGTAGAGCATCCCTTTCTTGGCCATCGAGCTTTTCCCCACAGCCACCATCTGCCAGGAGTGCATTGCCACTCCGGCGGGCATGGTCGCCGCATTGATCTGGGCGACCGGGCAGTTCCAGCTTACATCACCCACATCAGAGGAAACAAAGCCCTGCCGCTCCCGTGCCAGAGGCAGTGGGACTGCATGGATCAGGGAATCCATATCCGCCTGAAAGCGCTTTTGATCCTCTGGATCCGTTGCCTCTGCCGCCAGTGCATCAAAATAAGTGCTGGTTTTCGTTAATGTCGCCCGGAACTGTCGGGCCTGTTCCAAATCCGCATCGTCAAAAGCCTGCGGAGGTATCTGCTCCAGATTACGCTGCATGACATGATTGAGCTCTGTGTTGATAATCGAATTTGAACACGCTTTGATGAATTCAATATCCACTGTAGTTTCCGTCATCAAGGCCGCCCCCTGGGCTATGTTGTTTACCCGTCTGTAAAGCTCCTTGACCTGGGGGAGCTGTCGTGCCCGCAGAAGATAAAGCCCTTCCGCATAGGCCTGTACTGTTCCGGGAGCGTTTCCCCCAGAATTTGTAATGGCGTAATGGATCCGGGTGTCCGTGGGAACATGCTCCCGGAGATACTGTACACCAGTATTCATCAACTCCAGAGCATCCAGCGCACTGCGGCCCAATTCAGGGGTCATGGCCGCATGGGAGGCCACTCCGTGGAAGTGGTAGCAGATCTGGTAATTGGCCATGGTGCTTTCCGTGGCCACGCTATTGACTTCGCCGGGATGCCAGCAAAAAGCCGCGTCCACCCCATCAAATACACCGTCCCGCGCCATAAACCCTTTTCCGGAACCGCCCTCCTCAGCCGGACACCCAAAAAACTTTACAGTACCTGGCAGTTTATTATCCTCCAGATACTTTTTTACGCCAAGCGCCGCAGCCAGCGCGCCTACACCCAACAGGTTATGTCCACAGCCGTGGCCTGGTCCGCCCTCCGTTACAGGGCACATTCTGGTAACATTGGCCTGCTGACTCAAACCGGGCAGCGCATCAAATTCGCCCAAGAAACCAATGACAGGTTTTCCGCTTCCATAAGTGCCAGAGAATGCAGTTTCAATGCCCGCTAGTCCCTGTTCCACTTGGAATCCCAGTTTCTCCAGCATGCGGCAGTATAAGCGGGCAGCAAAATGCTCATGATAGCCCGTTTCCGGATGATCCCACAGCGCATCACTCATGGACTCCAGCAACTCCTTGCAGGCATCAATGTTTTCCAGCGCTGATTGTTTTTTCAACTCCATTCGATTGCTCCTTTCCCATTTCATTTACTGCATATCTTTATATAATTAAAGACATATTTTGGAAACAACATAATTATACAATTTCTGCCTAATTTTAGCAAGTATCGAATATATACCATTTTTATTTTCTCTGTTTTATATAAATATTAGACTTTATCATTGTATAAAACGACATATTAAGGTCTAATTATGGTCATATTTCAGTCATATAAGGCTTTGGTAGTGATTTGCGACATATTTTCCGACACTCTCTTGCACCTGAGGACTTTATCAGATATAATATAAATTAGAATTTATGATCCCGCTGGGATTTTCTGATTCCCGGCAGGCAAAAGGAGATAATATATGTATTCCGTTGGTGTATTCACTACAGAGCGATCCCTGCGCCACATCATGCTTATCGACCAGAAAATGCAAGAGCACAGCAATATTACCTATCTGCCCTACTCATCCCCTGAACACCTCAAATATCTCTATGAGCAGAACAGCAACCGTTTTGATGGATTCCTGTTTACAGGTTCTTACCCATATAATGTTTTGCGCAAAGAATTTGGCCCGCTGAGCAAGCCTCATGCACATTGCAATGTCTCTGACCGGGATTATTATAAGCTCATCGCCCAGATGGCCGTCCAGCAACCTGGTTTGGACTTTTCCAGGGTCTATTTTGACCGTCCAGAAATCCCTGTTGATTTCCATCATATTTTTCTAAAGCAGGGGGTTCCACTGCTGGGTAGCGCTCCAATCGACTGGAATATGGTAGCCGCCACAGATTGGTACGTCCCCCTAAAGGATTATTATCTGAGCGTATGGAACAGCGGAAAGGTTGATCTTCTGGTTACACGTTTTGGAAGTATGGATGATTATTTTCGCCAGCATCAAATCAACTTCCGATATCTGGCTCCCTCTCCAGAATCAATGTTGGAAGCCTTTCACGGCCTTCTCATGCAGCTCCAGGCCGGTGAGATGCATGACACCTCTGCATGTCTTGGATTGGTTCGTTCCCCCAATGCGTTATCAAACGAACAGCATAGCGCTTTGGAGATCCAACTTCAAAATTGTAACAAGCTGTTTAGTATGCCGTTTTTAGTCTATGAACATGGCGACCACTTTGAACTGACCGCAAATGTCTCCGTATTAAAGGATATCTCTCAGCAGTATACTGTCTGCCCCGTCACCGCTTTTTTGGAAAGCAGGCTGGATTTTGACGTTTGTATAGGGTGGGGATGTTCCAGCAATGTAATTGATGCCCATCGAAACGCCCAGCGCGCTGTGAAAGAAGCGCTGCTGTGCAAAAGCTCATCTGCTTTTATTGTTATGGACGATAACAGGATCATTGGCCCATTGTCCAGCCCCCGACGCATCGACTACAGCGACGCACCCAGTCAGCCTCTCTCTAAGCTTGCTGACCGTTTGTCTATCTCTCCGCTATACTTGAGCAAAATATCCGCTGTCCTCTCACAGCGGGGAGACGATACACTGTCCGCCGAAGAACTGGCCTATTTCCTCAATGTCACATCCCGCAGTGCCTCCCGCATTTTATCCAAGCTTGAGGCTGGAGGATTAGCTGTTGTGCAGTATCATCGCCAGCTTAATTTACGTGGACGTCCCGCCAAAATCTATAAAATATACCTGCAGGATATTCCGCAAATATAAGAGTCATTCCCTTGCCCCTTACTATTGTGGACGTTATCAGCAGATGTGTATGGCTATGAAAATCCGTCCAAAAAGTGTGCCACTGTATCCAAGGCAAGTAATCAAACTTCGTGTGCACTCCACATTGGAAATTACGGAGTTCTACTAGCTAAAATAACTTACGGTAAGCAAAAGGCTTCAGAGCAAAACTGATTCCCAACGGGGCTATCGGCTGTTCCAAACACCTTATGCAAGCCTTCGCAGATATTCTTCCATGTTCAGATACTCAATGTCATCTACCACATAGCTCTCCCCTCGATAGAGGACGAACATTCCGGTGATCAGACCGTAGCGGTGCTCCACCTGGGCGCAAGCACCGCTGCGGATCAGCGCGCCTGAGCATAACGCAAACCTGGCTGCACAGGTTACAACCACCACCTCGATGATATGAGTGGTGGTTTAATATTATTAGCCCTCCTAAGGTCTATGCCACTGCTCGCCCCGAAGGGCGGTATCGCAAGCACTATTACCGGCTCTACTATAAAACGATGCTGCCGGAAACTTCTCTTCCCGATTCTTCTGCTTGCTCTTTATATATTTCCGTACGTTTTCATCTTTTATTTCTAGCCTCATCAGTCACTATCTGAATGATGTGTGCACGAACACA
>OGNA01000672.1_pt1 | contig 11475 bp, 10 predicted proteins | sample 1573411 | NCBI WGS metagenome assembly OGNA01 (sample SAMEA2581899, study PRJEB24529) | metagenome | biome: Human gut stool | place: China | collected 2011 | reverse complement strand
ATATTATTAGCACTGTCAAGAGGTGAGTGCTAATTCTTTTGTGAATTAATTGTGTATTTCATTGAAACATTGTAACTTTTCAGGCTCATAATAGAACGCATTCTATAGGTAGTCGCCAAGCATCTCTCCCACACACTTCTCGATCTCATCAATAATTTCCATACACCGGTTCTTCTTCATTCCAGCCGTAATGCCAACAGCTAATAATTCTTTTCTTCCCGGATCTTTTCCATTTCCGTCAACGGTCGTTGTGTGTTCCCCATAGTACGTATTACTATAAGTAAGATCGTATGCAGGGCTCAGTCTCCACTGATCTTTTTCTTCATCATACAAATAGGTGAAATTTTTTGAGTGGTCATCTCTGTTATGCGCAAAAACATTAAAACACATTCTTCGAAACATACTTTCCACATCCGCATAATGATCCTTCGTCAATATCTTCGTAAGTTTCATCAGACTGTGGTAATCAAGACTCGGCTGTTCAAAGTCCAGTTCGAGAAGCGCTGCAGCTGTCAGCATATGGACTCGCTTTATCCCATTTTGATCAGGGACTCTGTCAAACCGTCTGGTTCCAAAATAGCCTTTACAGATTCCAGACGGGAACAGCTTTGTCTCACTCATCGTAATTTCACATTTCCGGGCACAGCATGAATAATCATACTCCATTTTTCCCGCATCTTTTCCATCTACATGGGCCGGAAATTTTATGATCCACTCTTCATTTCCAATCGAAGTCATGATCTTCGGCCTTGCTCCTCCGCTCGTTCCTCCAAGCCGGTACAATTCGTCAAGTTTGTCTGTATATTCTGTGTTCAATATTTTCTGACACTCCCGCGCCAGTTCATCCAGGTCAGGATTATCCCGCTGCTCTGGAAATTTTCTTTCCGGATAATACGTCAACGCACCCATTCCTGATTTTCCAACGATTGCCAGTCGGTCTAAAACCGTCAGTTTATCCGGATCCTGTTTATGCTCACGAAGCAGACGATTTAGCAGCAATCTTCCCCAATTATCCGGAAGACTGTCCGCAAACACGCCATAAAGGCCGCCAAAATAATCCTTTGTGGGCACAAACACCTGCTTTTTTAACGGCAGCGAGAACGGACTGATCGAAAATCCATGTTCCAGCCATTCATCGGTGTACTGAAATGCTGCTTTTCGATTTGCTGTCATGGCCAATGTCCCCACAAGTTTTTCATCATAATACACCTGCAGCGCATTATCTTGTTTCATTTATGACCTCCTTTATGTCTCTGTATGGTACCTGCGAAAAAATATTCCTGAGTTCATCCGCAATATCCAGTGCCATTGCGATCTTCGTCAGAGACAACAAAGATATCTGACCGGTAAACTCGAATCTTTTAACAGAACCATAACTCACACCGCTCATCGACGCCATCTTCTCCTGCGAGATTGAACGCCGTTTTCTAATATTGCGGACCCTCTGCGCCAGCTTCAGATCCAGTTCTTCCGCTGTCTCCCATATAAAACCTTCCATAATCTTTCCCACTTTCGATTCCGTTTTTTATACTTTTATTAGATAATATTTTATCTATTATCATATGATTATATTCAAAATATATAATATATTATCTATTATTATTTTACCATCAGTCAATAAACAAATCAATAAAAATGTAACACGATCTATTCTCGGGTCTTTGACACACCTTATCCGATCACCTGTGGCTTTCTTTGGGTTTCCTTCATTCTATAACCATATTGTATTATTCCGTTTAAAAATCCACCGCTTTACATTTTCGTCTGTTTTTGCTATAATAGTGCTACATCGTGTGGCGTTTTCTGCGTAAATCCAGTTGCAGAAGCGCCACACTTTTTTTTAAGAAGGGGGGGAGCGAACGATAAAGAACAATTTTATAGACAGATCGTGTTGCAGAAATGCGTAAGTCCGGATTTAAAGGAGCTTACGCATTTCTTATTTTTTTAAGAAAAAGGAGATCATTATGGAAATTGGAAATCAGTTTTTGGGAACAGAGCGTATTGATAAGCTGATGCGTCAGTATGCGGTTCCCTGTATCATCTCATTGTTAGTAGGTGCATTGTACAATATTGTTGATCAGATCTTTATTGCAAACGCCAGCTACCTCGGCTCTTACGGAAACGCAGCTAATACCGTTGTTTTTCCGCTGACGATTGTTGCACTGGCTATCGCCGTGATGGTCGGTGACGGCTGCTGTGCCTTTGTCAGCATGGCGCTTGGCCGGAATGAAACAGCCAGAGCAAAGCGCAGCGTCGGCAATGCGGTGGTTTTGATCATTGTAGGAAGTCTTATCCTGACCGCCGTATATCTGATCTTTGCAAACAGCATCATCGCCATGTTCGGCGGTACAGTCAATGAGGAAACTTATCGGCATTCTCAGGAATATTTCTTCTATATTACTCTTGGGATTCCGTTTTATATGTTCGGTCAGGCTATGAATCCCATTATCCGTGCAGACGGGAACCCGAAATTTGCCATGATTTCCACACTGGCAGGCGCTGTTATCAACATTATTCTTGATCCGATTTTCATTTTCGGCCTCCAATGGGGCATGATGGGGGCAGCCATAGCCACAGTGATCGGTCAGGTGGTAACGGCAATTCTCGCCGTCTGGTATCTGCTGCACATGCGGATCATCAAGCCGGAAGCCGGCGACTATGCACTTTCTCCAAATATATTCGGACGGATGCTCACCCTTGGTATTACCAGCTTTCTCTCTCAGATCAGCCTTGTGGCCGCAATGGCAGCGATCAACAATATGCTCCGTAAATACGGTGCATTGGACGCTGTGTTCTCACAGGAGCAGTACGCACAGATCCCCATGGCGGTCGTCGGGATCGTAATGAAATTTTTCCAGATCGTTATCTCGATCGTAGTCGGCATGGCGGCAGGCTGTATTCCGATCGTCGGCTATAACATGGGGGCAGAAAAGACCATGCGTGTGAAGGAGTTGTTTACCCGGCTACTTATTTCCGAGGCTTTGGTAGGTGCAGTCGCGCTCATACTGGCGGAAGGACTCCCGCATCAGCTTATCGCCATTTTCGGTGCTTCTAATGAGAGCAGCTACTATACCGATTTTGCTGTTAAGGCATTCCGTACCTATCTTTGCATGATGATCTTAGCGTGTATCAACAAAGCATGCTTCATCTTTTTACAGGCCGTGGGCAAGGCATTGGCATCTACCATGCTTTCCATGTTCCGTGAAGTAGTATTCGGAGTCGGCTTCGCATTGCTCCTTCCAATTTTCTTCGGTCTGGACGGTGTTCTGTATTCCATGCCGGTTTCAGATATCCTGACCTTTATCATCTCAGCAGTGATCATCACAAAAACATATCATGAATTAAATGTGAAAGGAGCATAACGTATGAAAAACAGAGTGATTACGATCAGCCGTGAATTTGGCAGCGGTGGACGTACCATCGGAAAAAAAGTGGCAGAACAGCTGGGAATCCCCTGCTATGACGCAGAGATCATTCAGGAAATGGTAAAAGAAACCGGTTTTACGCCGAACTATGTAAAGGAAGCCGGTGAATATACGCCCGGCAGCTTCCTCTCATCTGCCTTTTCAAACCGCCTGTTTGGTCCCACGAATGAGGATATTCTGTGGGAGCATCAATATAAGGTCATCACGGAGCTTGCACAAAAAGGCTCCTGTGTAATTGTTGGACGCTGCGCTGATTACATTTTACAGGATAAGGCCGACTGCCTGAAGGTCTTTATCCACGCAGATATGGATTTCCGTGCCCGGCGCATCGTCGAGGTTTACGGAGAACGGGAACAGTCCCCGGAGGAACGCTTGCGCGATAAGGATAAACGCCGTGCCGCATATCACCGGTTCTATACCGACATGAAATGGGGATATGCACAGAATTATCATCTGACACTCAACAGCGGTGTGCTTGGAATCGATCAGTGTGTAAACATCATCACTTCTTTATATTAGAGATATCCTTCACACTGCATTTCATTGCAGACAGGAGCAACATCTAATCTATTCCCTTTTCGGATCCGGAAAGGGAATTTTGTATCTATCCGCGCAGATAAGTGCTATAATATAATACTAAGATCATGCGGTCCGAAGTCCGACGCAGGCTTGCCCGGAGGAATGCTTTTGACCCTGGGCCCCCAAAAGATATGATTCAAGTCGGAGACCTGACTCCCACTGATACAAATTTGCTGTTACTCACCACTAAAAAATGTGGAAGTCTTCTCGACTGAGATAAAAGGATCAATAAAAAAGAAAGTGATGGATAAAAAATGCAGACGTATACTTATGTTTCCAAGGGAAAATTTGAATTAATGGAAAAACCGAAGCCGGTTCTTATAGATGAGCGAGATGCCATTGTAAAGGTAACACTTGCCAGCATTTGCTCAAGTGACCTGCACATTAAACACGGAAGCGTCCCCCGCGCTGTGCCGGGTATAACCGTCGGACATGAAATGGTCGGTATTGTTGAAGATATCGGCAGCGCCGTAACGAATGTGAAGCCCGGTGACAGAGTCACGGTAAACGTGGAAACCTTCTGTGGGGAATGTTTTTTCTGCAGGCATGGTTATGTAAACAACTGCACCGATCAGAATGGCGGCTGGGCTCTCGGATGCCGGATCGATGGCGGACAGGCAGAATATGTTCGTGTACCGTTTGCAGATCAGGGGTTAAATAAAATCCCGGATCATGTTACAGACCGTCAGGCTTTGCTGGTCGGAGATGTTCTTGCCACTGGTTTCTGGGCAGCTCGTATTTCTGAGATCAAAGAGGAGGATACGGTATTGATCATCGGAGCCGGACCTACGGGCATCTGTACGCTGCTCTGTGTCATGCTGAAGAATCCGAAACGTATCATCGTCTGTGAAAAAGACAAAGGCCGTATCCGCTTTATCCATGAGCACTATCCGGAAATCCTTACTGTATCACCCGAAGCTTGTGCAGATTATGTCCGTGCCAACAGTGACCATGGCGGAGCAGATGTCGTTCTCGAAGTTGCAGGAGCCGAATCCACGTTTCGCCTTGCATGGGAATGTGCAAGACCAAATGCGGTCGTGACGGTCGTTGCTCTTTATGACAAGGCTCAGACACTGCCGCTGCCGGATATGTACGGCAAGAACCTCACGTTCAAGACCGGCGGTGTAGACGGCTGCAATTGTGAGGAAATACTGCGGCTTATCACACATACATACCCGTTAAACAGGATCGAAGAAGCATACACACTCTTTGAAAATAAGATGGATGGTGTGATCAAGGTAGCCATCGAGTGTTAATACGGTTCCTGCACACTGTATTTAAATTGTCTTCCCGGCAACCGATTCCGTTTCTCTATAATAACACAGTCCGCTGCAACCATACGGAAACAATGTTCGTTTTATGTCCCTGATATATTCCTCTTCCGTATCCACATGCTCAAGGATATCCAGAGCTGTCTTCAGGTTCCGGATATCCTTTTCCATAAAGTCCACATAATTTCCGCGCCCCACAAGCTTCAAATGGGTGATTCCGGTCTTTCGCAGCCTATACAGTGCGCAGAGTCCACAACCTGTCGCACCGCAGAGATAGCCATCGGGATCATACATCCGTTCCTCATCATCTTCTTTCAGTTTATCTGTGCTATGCTCATCATTCGCATCTTTCACTGTGCTCTCCATCCGTGAGATCAACTTCTCTGTTTCTTCACATTCTTCTTTTTCCTCTCTCTTTCCTTTAACTTTTCCTATCTTATACGGTACCCGGCACAGATGCCCTATCTCGTCGCAGTGCAGGGAATTACAGAACGCCCCCGAAAACTGACAGAGCTCGTTCAGTGCAAATGCCTCAAATTCATATACGCCCCTGCTGCCCTTTTCCCTCTCATGCCGGATCACCGACTCCATGTCCGCAAAACTGTTCTTCCTGTGAAAGATAAGACGGCTGGCAGTCAAGCGGTCAAATACATCTAACATCCGGCTGTTCACCTCTGTCGTTTCCCCACTCAGATGGATCTCACAGCGGATCCCATTATTTTTCAGGTAGATCAGCAGCGCCGGATCCGCAATAATAAAGCTTGAGAATCCAAGCTCCATACACCTGCGAAGGAGATCCGCGATTTCCGGATACTGCTTAGGCGTATAATAAAGAGAGTTAAACGTCAGATGTACCGGCTTCCCATATTTTCTCACCAGCGCCGCCAGAATCCTCAGCTCACTCTCCGCCCCGATCTGCACGTTGATGCCAAGAACCTCGCGGCGGTTTAGCGGCACCGTCCCGTATTTTTTATTCCATTCATAAGGTACGTATCCGCAGAAAAACTCATCTGCTCCGGCCTCGACGTACCGCACATATTCATCGATGGATCCAAGTCCCGCCGTGATCTTCATTGTATTTCTCCTTAAACTCAGCTTCTCAACTTCTGAAAGTTCGCACCTGCCACATTTCGTTTGATTTTTCGCGAGTACAATTCTGACCATCTGCTGTTTTCAATTGCATATTAGTTACAGCAAATTTACTACAATTCTATCAATTCTTTTCTCTTTCCAACCTTCCGTATCCGCCATTCCGGAAACTGTACTCTCATCCAGCGCAAAGAGCGAATTATACCGCCCCACCATCTTCAAATGCTTTGGATACAGAAAGACTTTCTCCCTGCAATATCCCGGACACGATTCCGGCAGTTCCTGCTTTCCACGTTCTCCATTTTTACACGCAGCATACAGTGTACAATACTGGGAGGTATTCGTCTGATAAAACGGAACGTGGATGCTGTTCTTTCCTTCCGGAAATTGCTGCCTGTATCCGCAGGACTCCCACTCGTACCGCCGGATCCCGAACGTGTCCCTCAGATACGTCCGGTAAAATTCCGCATTCAGGCTGTTCTCCCGAAAATATCCTGTATCTCCCTGCTTGTATCCCATCCGTGGATCCTTTTTTCTTTTATTTAACAGAGTCCCCATGCACGGCACAAAAACTTCTTTTCGGTCCTTCCGCTCTCTCAAAAGCTCCAGCAGGCCCCAGTCGTTTGCCGCAATCTCCAGAAATGTCTCCCGGTTTCTGCACCACTCTTCCAGCTCGTCCAACAGGTTTTCCACAGGTTTCAGCATAAACTCCCGCAGATATGAAAATGTAACTGTCACAGCCAGACCTTCCGACTCTGCTTTTTTAAGGATCTCAAATAACTGCCGCTTTTCAGGAAACAACAGATGGCAGAAGGCATTTCCCACATAAATCCGCTCTGGAACCGGCATTCGTTTTCCCAGCTCTTTAGCCCCATTCACATTCCAGTACCAGTCCATAAAATCGCGGAATTTCATGGATAAATTTCGCTCATAAAGCTCCGGACGGTCCAATTCCACAGCAACTTCGGTATTCTTCCGTTCCTGCTCTTTATATTCTTTGTATTCTTTATGTTCTTTGTATTCTTTGAGTTCAAAATCTCCTGCTACAATGCAATTTTCCCTTATACCCGACTGATTTTCTATTCGCTTTTCTACTGTCATTCTATCTTCAAAGTCATTCCTTTTGGATTCCGTAAAATCACCGCAGCAATAGCTTCCTGTATTCCGCTTTTCCTGCCTCGCCCTGTCTTCTCCTTCACCGAACCACTCTTTTTTCTGTTCGATGAAATTCTCCGCAAACTGTTCATCCTTTTTGGCCGGATACCCGGTAAGCGCCATTGCAAGCTCCCCGTCCTCGCACTCCAGCTTCAGCCGCACAAATCTGTCATACCAAAGGATCAGGCTTCCGGCGCATTCCCGGTATTTCTCCTGCTCCACAAATACCGAATACACATATACCGGAATTCCCAGTCCATCTTCCACACGTACCTCCATCTCAAAAGAATGGATCTCAACTTCCGTATACGGATCCCTGCTTTTCTTCTCCTGATCTCCCGTCTTCATCCCGTTGAACCCATCATAAAAACAGATCCGGAATCTCTTCACTTCGCGGATCTCATCCAATGTCCGAAAACAAAATCCATGTTCCGCAAGCTCCGTGATCCGGATCTCCTGCCCGTCTGCAAATCCTGCCACCAATCCGAATGGGATCATAAAAACCCCGTTTATTTCTCTCTTCCCTGACACTTTCCGTTCCTCAATTCAAATCTTTTTACAGCACCATAGCTCACGCCGCTCATAAATGCCAGCTTTTTATCTATTACCATTCTATCATAAATGGATATATAAACCAATAACGTGCAGTTATACCTTTTATATAAAAGAATGTGTCTTGGCACATTCTCCCGCCTCGCGCGGGCGCTTGCGACAATCTGCATCTTCGCGCGAGTGCGCATTTTGGGCACGTCAGTGTCTTTTTATGTAACAGGAAATTCATAGGAAGTTCCTGTTACATAAAAAAGGACCGCTGCCCCACAGATCTCTCTGCAAAGGCAACGGTCCTTTTCAGCTACAGGTTATTTTCATTGATACCATACACCGCAGGCAGCTTTCACTGTCTGCCGCGCTTCCTTAACCTTCGATCGCAATACGCTTAGAAGTTTCAACCTTCTTCTGCTCAACCGGTTTCGGAACGGACAGGCTTAAGATACCATTTTCAAATTTAGCCTTGATATCTTCCTGCTTTACATCTTCGCCAACATAGAAGGTTCTGCTCATTGCTCCGGAATAACGCTCCTGACGGATATAGTGACCTTTCTTATCTTCCTCATCCTTATCAAGACCCTTAGCAGCGCTGACGGTCAGATAACCATCCTTCAATTCTGCAGTGATCTCATCTTTCTTGAATCCCGGAAGATCGATGTCCAGTTCATAGGAACCTTCATTCTCCTTGATATCAGTTTTCATAACTCTCGAAGCATTCTTTCCATACAGCGGATTCTTCTTAGAAGTAAAGAAGCTGTCATCAAACGGGAACATATCATCAAATAAACTCTCTCCAAAAATACTCGGCATATACATAAATCATTCCTCCAATCAGAATTTCTGTTTTCTTGTTTGTCATCTATCTGAAAGAACTTCAGAAGATTTTCCAATCTTGGGAACTCCTTGAGATCCTTTGATTTCTTTCTCTCTTCCTTTGTTCTGCATGTACTATAGCACATATTATTAGCACTGTCAAGAGGTGAGTGCTAATTCTTTTGTGAATTAATTGTGAACTTTTTTTCCTGCTCAAATATTCCTTATTTTCAAAATCCTCTGGAACAGTTAGAAACTATCTGGCATCTTCTTATTTCTCTCACACTCCTCGTGCATAATCATGATCATACATGCATTGGTTTTCTGCAGTAGCACAATGTGATGTGCAATGGCAGGAAAATTTAAAGGACATAAATTAAGAACATCTTGAATTATTTTTCCAAACGCCTATAATATTGATATGTTATCCATTTTGATGACAAATCTTTACTATCAACCGTAACGCCTCTGGATAGTTTATTCTATCCTCTAACAGTTACCCCCACAATCTGACAGATATTGTTTATTCCGGATATTTGTCAGCTCACAACAAGAAAGAACAAGAAAGGCAGAAGCAAATGAGTTACAGTGTATATCTTCCTAATTACTCCATCGGTGAAGATTGTTACAAGGAACTTCCATATGTCGCAAGAAACTATGGAAAAAAGGCAGTCGTGATCGGCGGTAAAACCGCTATGGCAAAATCAAAAGATGCGCTCCTGGAAGGCATCAAGGACTCCGATCTTGAGATCACGGATTTCATCTGGTACGGCGGTGATTCCAGCTACGAGAACGGCAACGCATTGATCGCGAACCCGACTGTCCGCGACGCAGACATCATCTTCGGTGTCGGTGGAGGAAGAGCCTGCGATACCGCAAAATATGTAGCAAATGAACTTGACAAACCGTTATTTACCTTCCCGACCGTTGCCAGCAACTGCGCAGCCGTGACTGCTATCTGTGTCATCTACAACGCCAACGGCACCTTCCGGGAATATTATTATCCGAAGCTTGCGGATCATACCTTCATCAATACCGCCGTGATTGCGGATTCTCCTTACGACCTCCTCTGGGCCGGAATCGGCGACGCACTCTCCAAAGAATGTGAGGCTGTTTTTTCCAGCAAAGGTAAGCACTTAAGCCATACTCCGTTAATGGGTGTCCAGCTCAGTAAAGTCTGCACACAACCGCTCCTGGATTATGGAAAAGAGGCACTCGCATCCTTAAAAGCGCACAAAGTCAGTGATGCCCTCATGCAGGTCACTTTGGATATCATCGTCTCCACCGGTATCGTTTCCAATATGACGACTCATATTCCGGATTATTACTACAATTCCTCCCTCGCGCACTGTGTCTATAACGGCTCCACGATCACGCGTCATGGTCACGAACACCTGCACGGCGAAGTCGTATCCCTCGGTGTTCTCTGCCTGCTCACCTATGAAGGCGCGAACGCTCTCCGTGATACGATCATGAAATTCAATGCCAGTATCGGTCTTCCGGTATGCTTCGATGATATCGATATCACTGAAGATGAATTTGATCTCATGGCAGATAGAATTCTTACTTCCACCGAATGGCAGTACCGCCCGCAAGATGTGACCCGTGAGAAATTTATTGCATGCATGAAAGAACAGAATAAGATCGGACAGGAATTTAAAAAACAGACTATGCTCTTATAAATGTACCGTGGAATATCTACATGCCATTCCGTCAGGAAAGTCATTAGAAGCTTTTCACAAGGCATTCATGAAGACGAACATATTTGCAGACTTTCCTAAACTCAGAGGTAAAATTAATGAAAAAGTTAGGATTAATTGGTGGAATAGGGCCAGAATCCACCATTGAATATTATCGCAGCATAGAATATGGCGTACAGAAAAAAAGTGGTCAAAATTTCTTTCCCAATATCACCATAGAAAGTCTTAATGTATTTGACGTACTCAATTTATGCAAAAATCAGGATTATGATGGGTTGACAGATTATCTTCTCAACGGTATCAATCAACTTTCTGCAGCAGGAGTACAATACGCTGCTCTAACCGGAATCACAACACATATTGTTTTTGATGCATTATCGAAAGTATCTCCTGTACCGCTTGTTAGTATGGTAGATACCGCAAGTGAATTTGCCAAAGCACACAGATATAGAAAAGTTTGCCTGTTAGGAACTCTTCCAACCATGAACGGAACCTTTTTTCAGCAATCTTTCGAATCTAAAGGTATCGAAGTCATTACACCGGATGCGGCAGAGAAAGAGTATATTGGTAGAAAAATTGAAACAGAACTGGAACTTGGAAAAGTTGTATCTGATACTCAAAACAACTTTCGAACAATTGCAGAACGAATCATTCAAGATGAGAACGTTGACACAATCATACTTGGATGCACAGAACTCCCATTGATTTTCAAAGGAATTGATTTATCAGTTCCATGCCTTAATGTGATGCAAGTTCACATTGATTCACTCATTGATTTAATTATGTCGGAATAAATACTTTCACCTATACCGCTGTTATTGTGGATTCGCCTTACGACCTCTTCGCGCGAGTGCGCATCTTTGGCACGTCAGTGCCTTTTTATGTAACAGGGAA
>OGNA01000644.1_pt1 | contig 12241 bp, 9 predicted proteins | sample 1573411 | NCBI WGS metagenome assembly OGNA01 (sample SAMEA2581899, study PRJEB24529) | metagenome | biome: Human gut stool | place: China | collected 2011 | reverse complement strand
GTTCCAATCCTTCAACCTGATCTCCAGGACATCGGCGTTAAAAAATGTGGAGCTCCCGATGACCTACGCGAGGATCCCGAAAAGGAAAAGGACGGAGCGGGCCATGGAACTGTTGGAGTGCGTGGGGCTGGAAAAACGCGCCGGACACATGCCCAATGAGATGTCCGGCGGACAGAGACAGCGCGTTGCCATTGCGAGAGCGCTGGCGAACGAGCCGCCGCTGATCCTGGCAGATGAACCGACGGGAAACCTCGATACAGCCGCGTCCATCGAGATCATGGAGATCTTCTCGGAACTCCACAAAGCGGGAGCCACAGTGATCGTTGTCACCCACGAGGAAAATATCGCTGCCTTTACGGACCGGATCATCCACTTCTCAGATGGTCAGATCATCAAAGATGAGATCAACGAAAACCCGACAAAAGGAAGCGGTAAAGTCCACATGAAAGGTCTCTACAGACACTTCCAGAAAACAGCCGGAACAGAGAGTGGGGTGGTCGGATGCTAGGTGAAAATATGATCATGGCCTTCCATGCAATCATGGCGAACAAGATGCGCTCATTCCTGACCATGCTGGGCATTATCATCGGAATCGGTTCTGTCATATCCATCGTTTCCATCGGCGATACGATGCGCGGACTGTTCGCGGACCTCTATAAGGACGCGGGGGCCACCCAGGCGGTGGTATCCATCGGATACAATGTGGAGGATGTGCGGGACAGCGATTACTTTACCCTGGATGAACTTGATAAGATCAAGGAGATCTTTGGGGATGAGATATCCTATATCGACAGTTACGCCAGCGTAAATTCAGAAGCCCTTGCTGGACGGACAAACATGAAATTTGACTTCCAGGGGATCGACTGGAATTTTAGCGATGTCCAGCCGGTGACCATGATTTCCGGACGTTATTTAAACGAAGGAGATATCCTTGGACGAAAGAAAAATGTGGTGATAGAGGAGGAGAGTGCCAGAAAACTTTTCGGAACGGAAAACGCGGTGGGAAAGACCTTCCGGACCACCGTCTACGGGGATACAGACATGTATACGGTAGTCGGTGTCTACAAAAAAGAGATGAGCGCGTTCCAGAAGCTTTTGTCCGGAGGTTCCGGTGATACGGGATCCGCGTATATCCCGTATACACTGCTCACGTGGCCGAATGACCAGTTCTATTACTGCCGTCTGTACGCGAAAGAGGGAACGGACATGGTAAATTTCATGTCAAGGCTGACGATGTATCTCGGAAAAATCAAGAATAGAAACGCGGGAGATTTCTATACGAGTACGGTGGCGGATGAGATGGGATCCATCGACAGCCTCATGGGCGGACTTTCCATGGCTGTGGGCGGGATCGCTGCGATCTCTCTCCTGGTGGGCGGCATCGGGATCATGAACATCATGCTGGTGTCCGTCACGGAGAGGACCCGTGAGATCGGTATCAGAAAGGCGCTCGGTGCAAGGACCCGGGATGTCCTGATCCAGTTCCTGACAGAGTCCGCGATCCTGTCCGCTCTGGGCGGAATCATCGGCGTTCTTCTCGCTGTGAGTCTCGTGACAGCGGGCGGCGCGGCGCTTGGACTCCCTGTTGTGATCAAACCTGGGATCATCCTTCTTGCGGTATCCTTTTCGGCCGTAGTCGGCATCTTCTTTGGGATTTACCCGGCGTCGAAAGCCGCAAAGGCGGATCCGATCGATGCTCTGAGATATGAATAAAGAGGAACTGCCGATCAATGGGACATATGCAAGAAACGTATTATTGGAACGGATGCTATATGGACCGGCAAAAAATCCCCGCAGGATGCGGAAAAACGATCCTGCGGGGATTTTTAAAATTTATGCCAGTGACTATTCTACAAGCGCACCATTCACGTCAACGGTGTATCCGTCCGGAGTCTCACAGTTTACCATGAGAGTGCCCTTGAAGCCATCGCCTTCCTCGTGGAAGTAGTACCACTTGCCGCTTATCTCGTGCCAGCCGGTGAAGAGAGCGCCGGTCTTAAGGTCCATGTAGTACCAGTTGCCGTCATCCTTTACCCATCCGGTCTGCATGATATTGTCATGACCGAAATAGTACCAGGTTCCATCGATCTCCAGCCAGTAATCGGTAGCTTCGAGACCTTCCGCAAAGTGATATTTGTAGGTACCGTCAGAAAGCCTCTCCCAGGCACCGCCTGCCGGGGACTTTAAACCGCGGCGGCGTCCACCGTTTGTGCTGCGTTTGTATGTGCCGGATACAACAGTTTCATCTGTTGTATCAGCAGCCTGAGCTGTGATCATGGTTCCGAGAGCCAGTGTTGCAGCGAGAGCTGCGATGCAAAATTTTTTCATAAACGTACCTCCTGGGATTTCGTCTTTTGGTACAAAAATGCACATAAAATATATGTAGATTTGTCCTTTTCATATAGATATATCCTAATATGGAAACTGGAAAGAGTCAATGGGATTTAAAGGAAATTTTCGGAGCCCTATATATGCGCAGAAAGGTATTGTCATTTTTTTTTTAGTGTGATAAAATGAGTGGCACAGTTTTTGATTCGTTTTTGCTTTATATGGAGGCAGATATGAAATATAAGTGTCTGATCTTTGATCTGGATGGAACGCTGGTAAACTCGATCCATGCGCTGACATACTGTACGAACCTTTCACTGGAGAAGTTTGGGCTCGGTCCTTTGACAGAGGAACAGATGATGACCATCGTCGGCGATGGATATAAAATGCAGATGAAACGTTCCCTCGCGGCCTGCGGGGATACGGATGAGGTGCACTACGAGGCGATCCTCCCTGTATATATGGAGATATTCGGAAAATACTGTAACTATGAGATGCATCCTTACGATGGAATCGTGGAGCTCACCTCGAAGGCGAAAGAGCTGGGTTTAAAGATTGCTGTTGTATCCAACAAGCCTGATGCCCAGGCGAAGAAGACCGTAGAATATGTATTCGGCGCGGGATATTTTGACACGGTGATCGGGGAGCAGGAGGGCGTTCCGAAGAAGCCGGACCCGTCGGGAGCGTTGAAGGCGGCGAAGATCTGTGGCGCGGACCCGTCAGAGTGCCTGTATTTTGGAGATACGAATACGGACATGAAGACTGGAAAGAACGCGAAGATGACGACGGTTGGAGTTCTCTGGGGATTCAGGGGCCGTGAGGAGCTTGCGGCATTCCAGCCGGAATTTCTGCTTGAGAAACCGCTTGATATCTTAACGGAGATTGAAAAGTAGCTGTTTGGCAGACCTGTGCAGATGCGGCATGACTTATCAATGTGCCATAAAAGGTGACAGCAGTAAGCGGATTTATTTATATATAGTGATGACTGCAGGAAAAACTGCGCAGGAAAACAAAGAGCTGCTATTAAAAATAAAAGACAGTAACATGAAAATTCGGACCTTGCGTAAACTATGCTTAAAACATCAGCCCGCGCGTTAGATACCGGAGGAAATGGATTGAAGTATTTTAGAAAAACAAGACGAAAACGGATAGAAGCATGGCTCACCGCAGCGATGTTTCTTTTTGGTACCCTGACAGGCTGTGGCTCTGTTAGTGACACACACGGAGATGTGGGAACTCCGAATGATGGAAAGCTGAAAGTTGTAACGACCCTGTTCCCGTACTACGATTTCACGAGACAGATCGCGGGGGATGCCGTAGATCTTTCCATGGTGATCCCGGCGGGACAGGACAGCCATTCCTTTGAGCCGACACCGGCAGATATCCGCCTGATCCAGAACGCGGACCTTCTGATCTGCAACGGTGGTGCCATGGAGCAGTGGGTGAGCCAGGTTGTGGCATCCCTGGATTCGGAGAGCTTAAAGGTCATCACGATGATGGACTATGTGGATACCGTGGAGGAAGAGATCGTGGAAGGCATGGAGGACGCAGGTGAGGAACATCACCACAGCCATGCGTCGGCAGACGATACCCATGATGACCACGACCATGATGAGGCGGTCCATGCTGATGACGATGATCACGATCACGATGCGGAAGATCATGACCACACGGATGATGAACACGATCACGATGCGGAAGATCATGACCACACGGATGATGAACACGATCATGATGCGGAAGATCACACACACACGCACGATGATGACGACGCGGATTACGAGATCGAATATGACGAGCACATCTGGACTTCCCCGGTGAATGCCATGAAGATCACCCAGGTGATCGCGGACACGCTTCAGGAGATGGACCCGGCAGACGCGGACACCTTTGCGGCAAACGCAGAGGATTATCTCGGAAAACTTAAAAATCTCGATCAGGAATTCCGCAATGTGGCAGACGGCGCGGACTTAGACCTCATTGTCATGGCGGACAAGTTTCCGCTCCGCTATTTTGCGGACACTTACGGACTCCGATATCGGGCAGCGTTTTCCGGCTGCGCCTCCGACACGGAGCCAAGTGCCAAGACCATCGCCTATCTGATCGACAAGGTGCGGGAGGAACAGATCCCGGCGGTCTACTATCTGGAGCTTTCCAGCCACCGGGTGGCGGAGATCATCAGCGAGGAGACCGGCGCGAAGCCGCTGTTATTCCACTCCTGTCACAACGTGACGCGAAGGGAGTTTGATAACGGCGTCACCTATCTGGAACTGATGGAGCAGAATGTTGTCAATTTACGGGAAGGACTTTATCGATGAACCAGCCATTATTAAAATGTGAACATGTGGACTTTGGATATGAAAATTATGACGTGGTGAAGGACGTGTCCATGGAGATCAATCCTGGGGACTACCTCTGCATCGTCGGCGAGAACGGATCCGGAAAGAGCACCCTGATGAAAGGACTCCTGGGACTTATAAAGCCCACCGGCGGTGTCCTGACACTGGCGGACGAGTTGAGACGGTCCGGAATCGGATATCTCCCGCAGCAGACCCCGGCCCAGAAGGATTTCCCTGCGACGGTACAGGAGGTCGTGATCTCCGGCTGCCTTGGAAAGCGTGGGAACCGACCGTTTTACTCGATGGAAGAGCGGAAGCTTGCGGCGGTCAATATGGAAAAGCTCGGAATCACGGATCTCAAAAAGAGCTGCTACCGGGATCTCTCCGGCGGACAGAAACAGCGTACCCTGATCGCGAGGGCCCTCTGCGCTACGGATAAGCTCCTGATCCTGGACGAGCCGATCACGGGACTTGACCCGGCATCCACCCAGGATTTCTATGCGGTGATCCGCCATCTAAACAGGGACGAGAAGGTGGCTGTCCTCATGGTCTCCCACGATATCGGAAATATCGTGACCCAGGCCAACAAGATCTTACAGTTGAAACAGACGGTCCAGTTTTACGGGACCGTGGATGAGTATAAGAAATCGGAATTCGGAAGAGAATTCCTCGGAGGTGAGAACTAAATGGGACTTTTACAGGAAATGTTTTCCTATCCGTTTCTCGTGCGGGCGATGATCGGCGGTATCTGTATCTCGCTCTGCGCATCGCTCCTGGGAGTCAGCCTTGTGCTGAAACGGTATTCAATGATCGGTGACGGACTGTCCCATGTTTCCTTTGGGGCACTCTCTATCGCGGTGGCCTTTAACTGGGCGCCTCTCGCGGTATCGATCCCGGTGGTGGCAGCGGCGGCGGTCCTGCTTCTTCGGATCACGGGAAACGGAAAGATCAAGAGTGACGCGGCGATCGCGATGATTTCCGCAGGATCTCTCGCCATAGGTATCATCGTCACATCCCTGACGACGGGAATGACGACGGATGTCAGCAGCTATATGTTCGGAAGTATTTTAGCAATGAGCCGCGAGGACATGTGCTTAAGCGTAGTCCTGTCCCTGGTGGTCCTCGGCATGTTTGTGATCTGCTACAACAAGGTCTTTGCCGTGACCTTCGATGAGAGCTTCGCGAAGGCGACGGGTGTGCGGGTCTCCGCCTATAACCTTCTGATCGCGGTCCTGACTGCCATTACGATCGTTCTCGGTATGAGAATGATGGGTGCCATGCTGATCTCGAGCCTTGTGATCTTCCCGGCACTGACATCCATGCGGGTATTTAAGAGTTTCCTCGGCGTTGTGGTATCCTCGGGCGTTGTGTCTGTGGTGTGCTTCTTTATCGGGCTCATTCTTTCCTATGTATATTCAATTCCGGCGGGAGCCAGCGTTGTTGTGGTGAACCTGGCGATGTTCGGGGTGTTCAGTGTCGTTCAGATGGTGAAGCAGTCGAGATAGGGGAGAAACAGCAGGATGCCAGCAGATACGTAATCGCAAGCGCTCAATGAGGCTGGATTTTGCCAGATCCTGAAGACTGTACAAGAAAACAATATTATATGAGAAAATTTCTCGTATTTCTGCCGCTTTCCAGACATCCGCTGGAAGCGGCAGTACTTGACTTTGTTAGAAAATGTGTTAAAGTTAGTAATTGGTAATGAAAAATGAAAGTGCGGCAGTGGATCTGGTCTGTATACAGTATAAAATTAAGGCGGACAGATAAAAATACAGGAATGCCGCGCGGATGGCAAGAAAGAGGTGTCATTATGACAAAAATTGATATTATCTCCGGTTTCCTCGGAGCCGGAAAAACAACATTTATAAAGAAGCTTCTGAAAGAAGCAATTGCGGGCGAGAAAGTAGTCCTGATCGAGAATGAATTTGGTGAGATCGGTATCGACGGCGGCTTCTTAAAGGATTCCGGCATCGAGATCCGTGAGATGAACTCCGGATGCATCTGCTGTTCCTTAGTCGGTGATTTCGGACGTTCCTTAAATGAAGTCCTTACAAAGTATACACCGGACCGTGTAATTATCGAGCCGTCAGGTGTCGGCAAGCTTTCCGACGTCATGAAGGCAGTCTGCGACGTTGCGGGCGAGATCGACGTTGTATTAAATGGTTCCGTGACAGTCGTTGACGCTCAGAAGTGCAAGATGTATATGAAGAACTTTGGTGAGTTCTTCAACAACCAGATCGAGAGCGCAGGAACGATCGTGTTAAGCCGTACCGATGTCGCTGACGCAGACAAGGTCGCTCAGTGTGTAGAGATGATCCGCGAGAAGAACCCGAAGGCAGCTATCGTTACAACTCCGATCGACAAGCTCACAGGCGAGCAGCTTCTTGAGATCATTGAACAGCCGACAGATGATATGGCTGAGCAGCTCCTTGAGGAGGTAAAAGAGGGCCATCACCATCATCATGACGATGACGACGAGGAGTGCTGCTGTGGCCATCACCATCACCACCACGATGACGATGATGACGACGAAGATGAGCATGAGCACCATCATCACCACCATGACGATGACGAAGAGTGTGAGTGCGGCCACCACCATCACCACCACGATGACGATGATGACGACGAAGATGAGCATGAGCACCATCATCACCACCATGACGATGACGAAGAGTGCGGATGCGGCCATCACCATCACCACGATAATGACGAAGATGAGCACGAGCATCACCATCACCATGACGGCGAGTGTGGATGCGGCCACCACCATCACCACCACGATCATGACGCCGACGAGGTATTCACAAGCTGGGGTCTTGAGACAAACCGTACCATCACAAAGGAGAAACTCGAGTCCCTGTTACAGGAACTCGCACATTCCGAGAAGTACGGCCAGGTTCTCCGCGCAAAGGGAATGCTGCCGGATGCGGACGGAACATGGTACTACTTCGATCTTGTACCGGAAGAGACCGAGATCCGCACAGGCGCTCCGATCTACACAGGAAAAGTGTGCGTGATCGGTTCCAACCTGAAGGAAGACGAGTTAAAGGCTGCGTTTGAGGCTTAATGAACGTATTCTGCCAGGGTCAGGCTGCCAGATCTGCAGAACCTGTTCAGTGGCAGTTCCTGTCTGCGCAAGACGTGGGCAGGAACCATTTTATATAATTAGGAGAATAAGACAGTGAAACAGCAGGAAAAAATGCCGGTATTTGTCATCAACGGCTTTCTGGAAGCGGGAAAGACCCAGTTCATCACAAATACTTTACAGCAGGACTATTTCCAGGCCGACGGTACGACCGTTCTGATCCTCTGCGAGGAAGGCGATACGGAGTACGATAAGGAAATCTTAAAGAAAACAAGAACAAAGATCGTTACCGTGGAAGATATCTCCGAGATGGACGAGGATTTCTACGGACGGATCGAGGCATTATATGACCCGGCCCGCGTGCTCATCGAGTGGAACGGAATGTGGCCGCAGGATCAGTTGCAGCTCCCGGATACCTGGGAACTCTTCCAGCAGATCACGATCATCGATGGCTCCACCTTCGAGCTCTATTTAAGCAACATGAAGCCGCTCTTAGCGCTCCTTGTAAAGCGCTCCGAGCTTGTGATCATGAACCGCTGCGATGAAGTCAGCGATGAGAACATCACCCGCTACCGCCGCGGCTTAAAGGCTTTAAACCCGCAGGCAGAGCTGATCTTCGAGGACGCGGAAGGTGAGATCGAGCAGGAGGTTCTGGAAGAGGATCTTCCGTACGACATGAAGGCAGATGTGATCAAGATCGATCCGAAGGATTACGGCATCTGGTACATCGACGCCATGGATAAGCAGGACCGCTACGAGGGAAAAGTTGTGGAGTTCACCGGTATGGTATTAAAATCCCCGGAATTCCCGAAGAACTATTTCGTTCCGGGCCGAATGGCGATGACATGCTGCGAGGCAGATATGACATTTTTAGGATTTATCTGCAAGGCGCGTGAGGCGAGAAACCTTGAGACAAAGCAGTGGGTCAAGGTCCGTGCGAAGATCGCATACGAGTTCTGGCCGGACTACGACGGTGTCGGTCCGGTGCTCTACGCCGAGAGCGTGGAACCGGCGCAGGAGATCAAGGATATTGTGCAGTTCTAAATGAAGATTTCAGCTGAAAAACAGAAAATGCAGAATAATACCGGGTACGCTGGATGGAAAAACTGTCCAGCGTATTTTGATTTTCTCGAATTCCGAAGAAGCTGCCGTTGGCAGGCTCTGCGGGTTCCCATGTATTCAGAAGGGACTGCCAGTGAAAGCTTTAGCGGATATAAACAAAAGAAACGGACTTCATGAGCCATATGAGATATGACTTTTGAAGTCCGTTTTTAATTCCAGGTCTAATTCATCGGTGCCACCGGAACCGGCCGTTCGCGGTCGAAGACCTGGGTCACATCGAAGAGGTCGCTTAAGTGGTCTTTTTCCGGATTCGTCTCCGGCAGGTCATAGTACATGCGGTAGCCGTCCAGGTTCCGGCGTCCCTGGCGGAGATAGTCAGATCCAAACTGTACCCAGTACTGGCTGGAGTCTACATTGCAGAAGTAGCGGAAGCCCAGCTCATGGAGATATGCGTATTTTTCATTTTCCATTGTGTACGGATGCCAGTCGCCAACATCTGATCCGAATGGGTAGAGCAGGATATCCGTCTTTCCGATCAGGGATTCCACCCTGGAGGCCCACTTATCGGAGTCTGTCTTCACATCCTCAAAGGAGCGTTTCCCGAAATTGATATGTCCCCAGCTGTGGGAGGCGAGCTCCCAGCCGTTGTCCCTGAGACACTGTGCCACCTGGCGGACCGTCTCTTTATCGGCCTCATAATTTGGGTTGGAGCTCTCATAGGACGGATCCGTCCGGTATCCCAGAACGCCCTGATATCCGGTAAACGCCAGGACCGCCCGGGCACCCCGGTAGGAAAAATCGGGGTGTTCCGTGATAAAGTCCTCAAGGAGCGGCACGAGATCATAAGAGCCCACCGACACGGAGCCGTCATCCATCACCATCTCGCAGGTCGGCTTTCCGTTCTCACCCACGATCATCCGGCTTGCGAAACCATCACCGTCCATATACTCGTAATAGCAGAGGTCATCCTGGGACATGACGAAAGGAATCTTTCCGGGCGGCAGCATAATATCTCCCGCCACCATCTTCGTATTGCCGTTTTCGTCCGTCACCTCGTGGGCAATATCGTGGAGCTTTACGAGAACATATCCTTTCTCGTACATGGAATCCAGGATCTTTAAAAATTCGCTCTTCGTGGTCATCACCTGGTTGTAGCCCTTGGAATCCGCGTCCCCGTCGAAGGCTTTGGAGTTATCCATGATCAGGGAGTGGAAGAACACATGGGTGATCTTGTTTACATCCGCCCGGACGAGTGTGGATTTTGTCTCCTCGCAGGCGGCGAGAAGCTCCTTCACATCGGAATTCTCCGCGTAATCCGGGTTGGAGTTTAAGATCTCGATGGCAGCATCGTAGTCGTAGGTGACGAATTTTGCGTGAGCGCTGTTTAAAATCCCATCCAGGGCAGTATCGCCTGTATTGTAGGCGGCAGCCGGTGCGGCAGCTTCCTGTGACTCCGGAGAAGCATCTTCTCCGGATCCGCTCTCCGCAAGTGAAACAGTCGTTTTATCATCTCCGGACGGATCGGATTCCGCCGAAGATTCAGAAGTGTTGTTTTTCAACTGTGTGGATAAGTGGCCTCCTTTTTTAAAGAGGAGCAGTCCGCCGATTCCCATGAGAAGAACTCCGAGAACGATCAGCAGTATCGTAATATGAACTGTCCGCCGCCGTTTCCGCAGCTTTTCGCGGCTTGAAATATTATTGTATTCCAAAATATCACCTCGTAATTTAATTCGTAACCGCCGTCCTTTGTCAGACAGAACAACGGATAAAATTCTGTATTTATTACTTCTATCATAGCACAACCCCATGTCCGACGCTACGAGAAATAGAAAAATTAAGCATTTTGTAAGCAGTGACATAAAGGGGGATGTCCGGGCCATATTTTATAAGGAGAAAACTGGCTGAGAACATGAAAAGCGTGCCGCAGGGCGGAATAAAATGGCGTCCGGGCGGAGAAATTTTATGGAACAGCAGGCAGGTCGGGAGTAGAAATATGAGAGTGGGAAAAAGAAGCATTTGTGGGATCATGGCCGGAATCCTGTTCATGATGGAACCGGTGAGCGGATACGGGATGATGAGGGAAGGGACATGGAAAAAGGATATAAGAAATCAGATCATGGAAATACAGCAGATGCAGCCGGAGCTGACACCGTACACCGGCCCGGAGATCACGGCCCCATCCGCGATCCTCATGGAGGCATCCACAGGAACCGTGATCTGCGAGAAAAACGCGGATGAGCCGAGAAATCCCGCCAGTGTCACAAAGATCATGACGCTGATCCTGATCTTCGACGCCCTGCAGTCAGGGAAGATCCGTCTGACAGACGAGGTGGTGACAAGCGCCCACGCGAAATCCATGGGCGGATCCCAGGTGTTCCTGGAGGAGGGCGAGATCCAGACCGTGGAGACACTGATCAAGTGCATCGTCATCGCCTCCGGCAACGACGCGTCGGTGGCAATGGCTGAGTTTATCGGAGGCGATGAGGGGACTTTTGTGAAGATGATGAATGAGCGGGCGAAAGGCCTGGGGATGGAGCACACGAAGTTCATTGACTGCTGCGGACTCACAGATTCCCCGGAACATGTGACTACGGCGAGGGACATCGCGCTGATGTCCAGGGAACTTATCACAAAATACCCGCAGATCACAAACTATACGACGATCTGGATGGAGAATATCACCCATGTGACGAAGCAGGGGACAAAGGAGTTCGGTCTCTCAAACACAAATAAGCTCTTAAAGATGGCGACGAATTTCGAGGTGACGGGGCTGAAAACAGGTTCCACCAGTATCGCAAAATACTGTCTCTCCGCCACAGCAAAAAAGGACGGCGTAGAGCTTATCGCCGCGATCATGGCGGCACCGGACTTCAAGGCGAGATTTAAGGATGCTGTGACGCTTTTAAATTATGGGTTTGGAAACTGCAGGCTCTATAAGGATGAGACGCCGCCGGAGCTTCCGAAACTCTCCGTGACAGGCGGAAAAGAGCCGGAGGTGGAACTTTCCTACGGCGAAACCTTTACATATCTGGGACTCCACGGCGAGGACTTTTCCGGCGTGGAGCGGGAACTGATGCTGGAAGAGAGCGCAAAGGCCCCGGTAAAGGCGGGAGACCAGCTTGGAACGCTGCGCTACCGGTTCAATGGGGAGGAGATCGGAAACATCCCTGTCATTGCGGCCCGGGATGTGGATCCCGCGGGATTTTCTGACTATGTGAAGTGGATGATGGGATGGTGGAGAATGAGAGGAGAGGAAGTATAAAAATATCGGAGAGATCTGAATTTAAATGATTAGTAACCTCAGTACTTTCATAGTTACAAGCAAAAATCATTCGAGATCGGCTGTGCCGATGGGATTTTTGCCTTCCAGCGTATGTTTTCTTACGGTCAGCGCAGCAAGTGCGCAGACCTACTGAACAGTTACCAA
>OGNA01000642.1_pt1 | contig 12262 bp, 6 predicted proteins | sample 1573411 | NCBI WGS metagenome assembly OGNA01 (sample SAMEA2581899, study PRJEB24529) | metagenome | biome: Human gut stool | place: China | collected 2011 | reverse complement strand
GTTTGTATAGGGGGTATACAGGGGCAGCGCCGGAAACGAAATATAAAGGAGGGATTGGTATGGCAGAGAAAGACAACATGAAAGTCAACACATCTCCGGTGGCTGATGTGGAGACCGGTACCGCCGAAGACGTCGAAGCCATCATGAAAAAGTACGACCGAGAATAGAAGCCCCGAGGCTGGGAAAGAACCCCGAAGCAGGTCATTCGTTTCCTTCTGGCAGCGTTTTCAGTTTTAATGCTCTATATGAACCTGTTTGCAAACTGGGATGAGCGTGTAAGACGTTCCCTGTTTGTCGGTTTTGTAATTATCCTTTCATTCCTGGTATATCCGATGAAAAAGGGAAGCTCAAAAAAGAATTCCGTTCCGATCTACGATATTATCCTTATGGTACTCGGAGCCGGTGCTTACTTCTATTTCGTATTTAACTTTAAAACAATTATCGGCCACGCGACACGAATCAGCCAGACAGAGGTTATCGTTGGTGTGATCGGTATCCTGATCTTAGCAGAAACATGCCGCCGCGTTGTAGGTATTCCGATCCTCTGTGTGGCGACATTCTTTGTGGGTTATGCGTTTTATAACGGACTTGGACAGGGCAGAGCCTTCGCGGTAGTCTTAAAGTCCATCGTTTACAACCTGTTCTATACGACGAGTGGTGTTATCGGTACTCCGATCGGTGTCTGCTCCACGTATATCGCACTGTTTATCCTGTTCGGCGCTTTCCTTGAGGCGACCGGTATTTCTGAATTCTTCATTCAGTTAGCAAACTCCTTGGCAGGCGCTTCCACAGGCGGACCGGCAAAGGTAGCGGTTATCTCCTCTGCTCTCTGCGGTATGGTATCCGGAAGCTCCGTTGGTAATACAGTAACGACCGGTTCCGTAACGATCCCGTTAATGAAGAAGACCGGTTATCAGGGCGAATTCGCAGGTGCCGTTGAGGCAGCTTCCTCCACCGGTGGACAGATCATGCCGCCGATCATGGGCGCCGCCGCATTCTTAATGGCTGAGATGGTAGGCGTTCAGTACGGCGAGATCGCGATGAGAGCGATCTTCCCGGCACTCCTCTACTTCACAGGTATCTTCATTACTGTACACCTTGAGGCAAAGAGACTTGGCTTAAAGGGTATCCCGAAGGATGAGCTTCCGAAATTCGGACCGTTATTTGTCCGTCAGGGTTATCTTCTTATTCCGTTAGTTGCCCTTGTTGCAATGGTTATGATGGGCTACACGATGTCCCGTGCAGCGATCATCGCTACCGCCCTTGCAATCCTTGTCAGCATGCCGAATAAAGAAACAAGAATGAACCCGACAAGATTCATCAACGCGTTGGAGGCAGGCGGTAAGAATACACTTTCCGTAGCTGTTGCCTGCGGCGTTGCCGGAATCATCGCCGGTGTCGTAACAATGACCGGTCTTGGACAGCTCCTGATCTCCGCAATCGTCGGCGTTGCCGGTGACCGCGTGATCGTAGCATTATTCCTTACTATGTTAACCTGTATCGTTCTTGGTATGGGTGTTCCGACAACTGCAAACTACATCATTATGGCTACCACATGTGCACCGATCCTCGTAAACGGTATGGGAATCAACAAGATCGCTGCCAACATGTTCGTATTCTACTTCGGTATCGTAGCAGATATCACACCGCCGGTTGCTCTTGCAGCTTACGCAGGATCCGCGATCGCGAAATCCAACCCGATGAAGACCGCGTTAAATGCATCCCGTCTTGCGATCGCAGCGTTCATCGTACCGTATATCTTCGCGTTTAACCCGGCAATGTTATTTATCGATACAGGCGTTCTCGGTGTTGTAACGATCATCGTAACATCCCTGATCGGTCTGTTCGGCGTTGCAGCCGGTCTTGAAGGCTATATGTTCGCGAACCTGAATGTGATCGAGAGACTCTTATCCATCGTCGGAGGTCTCTGCCTGATCATTCCGGGAACCGTGACAGACATTGTCGGTATCGTTCTTGTCGGAATTTCAGCGGCGTTGCAGATCATGAAAAAGAAGAAAGCGGCTGTGGCATAGAAGAAATGGATGAAAGTTATATCGGAGTATATTGCAAAGGAAATTTGCATATGATATAATGGCTAAGAAAGAAATAGAACATAGTTCAAATTTACACAAAATGAAACCCCTCAGAGCGGCATCTCTGAGGGGTTTCTTCTCGTTTTATGTAGTTGAGCATCTACAGGTTAGTTACCGATCCAGTTTACTGTCTAACCATTTGATGATGTAGTGACATACCACACCAGCCATGACAGCAACTATAAAAGAAAAAACATAATCCAAATTTACACCTCCTTTCTGTCACCAGATTGGAGTGGGTAACGAGACGAGTATATCATAGGCAGGAGAAAATTGATAGTTACTCCAGTATAAAACAGAGATAAAAAATAGACTTTTGTGAGGAATATTTGTGTATGAGGAGATCCCTGTTTTCATTGATTTTATCTTGCAAGCGACATTAAAGTATGCTACACTTTCCGTAAAGTTTACCACTGTATCTGCGTAAAGAGAGGAAGGAAAAACGATGGAATTATTATATGGAAGTACCCGCGGCGGGGAGACTGGCGTGACAGCATCCCAGGCAGTGTTAAAAGGACTTGCAGATGACGGCGGTCTCTACGTTCCGGAGCGCATCCCGACGTTGGACGTGACGATGGACGAGCTTGCCGGAATGACATATCAGGAGACGGCATACGCAGTTATGAAACAGTTCCTGACCGATTACACGGAAGAAGAACTGAAATACTGTATTTCCCATGCATACGATGAGAAATTCGACACAGAGGAGATCGCACCGCTCGCAAAGGCGGACGGTATGTATTTTCTGGAGCTGTTCCACGGGAAGACGATTGCTTTCAAGGATATGGCACTTTCCATTCTGCCGTACCTTATGACAACGGCTGCAAAGAAGAATCATGCAAAGAACGAGATCGTGATCCTGACCGCTACATCCGGAGATACCGGAAAGGCAGCCATGGCCGGATTCGCCGACGTTCCGGGAACAAGGATCATCGTCTTCTATCCGAAGAACGGAGTAAGCCGCGTCCAGGAGCTTCAGATGCTGACCCAGAAGGGCGCAAACACATCCGTAGTCGGAATCGAAGGAAACTTTGATGATGCCCAGACTGGCGTAAAGAAGATCTTCGGTGACAAAGAATTCGCGAAAGAACTGGATGCTATGGGATTCCAGCTTTCCTCCGCGAACTCCATCAACATCGGCCGCCTTGTTCCGCAGGTCGTTTACTATGTATACGCATACGCGAAGCTTCTTGCAAACGGTGAGATCGAAAAAGACGAGAAGGTCAACGTCGTAGTTCCGACCGGAAACTTCGGAAATATCCTGGCAGCATACTTCGCAAAACAGATGGGCGTACCGTTCGGCAAGCTGATCTGCGCATCCAACGACAATAAGGTTCTGTACGACTTCTTCCAGACAGGCACATACGATAAGAACCGTGAGTTTATCCTGACCACATCCCCGTCCATGGACATCCTCGTTTCCAGCAACTTAGAGCGCCTGCTCTACTTAAGCTGCGGAAGAGATGCCGCAAAGACAAAGGCGATGATGGAGCAGCTTTCCACGAATGGAAAATACGAGATCACAGCGGACATGAAGGAATTCATGAAGGACTTCTGTGCAGGCTATGCGGATATGGAAGAGAATGCGAAGGAGATCCGGAAAGTATTCGACGATACCGGATATCTGATTGACACACACACAGGCGTTGCAGCAGCCGTTTACGAGCAGTATAAGGCGAAGACCGGCGATACCACAAAGACTGTGATCGCGTCCACAGCAAGCCCGTACAAGTTCTCCAGAAGTGTTATGGAGGCGGTTCTCGGAAAGAAGAAAGATGCCGATGAGTTCGCCCTGATCGACGAGATGGAACGTATTTCCGGTGTGAAGATCCCGCAGGCCATCGAGGAGATCCGCGACGCGAAGATCCTCCACAACCGCCAGTGCAAGCCGGAGGAAATGGAAGAAACTGTGAAACAAACCTTTTCAAAGTAGGGTAAATCGGTTATAATAAAATTATCATGACAACAGTACCTGTTGGGAATAGATGGTGTCTGTTCCGCATATAAATGGAAACAGACGGCAGATCCGGCGGGACAGGCTGTTCTGTCAAAATAACGATTCAAATGGAGGCCTATATGTTAGTAACAGCGAAAGAAATGCTTGAGAAAGCAAGAGACGGCAAGTACGCAGTAGGACATTTCAACATCAACAACCTTGAGTGGACAAAAGCGATCCTGCAGACAGCAGAGGAACTGAGATCCCCGGTTATCCTGGGTGTTTCAGAGGGCGCAGGAAAATACATGACAGGCTTTAAGACCGTAGTAGGTATGGTAAACGGTATGCTGGAAGAGATGAAGATCACTGTTCCGGTAGCTCTTCACTTAGACCATGGTACTTACGAGGGATGCTTAAAGTGCATCGATGCCGGATTCTCCTCCATCATGTTCGACGGTTCTCACTACCCGATCGAAGAGAACGTTGAGAAGACAAAAGAACTGATCCGTATCTGCCGTGAAAAGGGAATGTCCCTCGAGGCAGAGGTTGGAGCGATCGGCGGCGAGGAAGATGGCGTTATCGGTATGGGCGAGTGTGCAGACCCGAACGAGTGCAAGATGATCGCTGACCTCGGCGTTGATATGTTAGCAGCAGGTATCGGCAACATCCACGGAAAATATCCGGCAAACTGGAAGGGCTTAAGCTTTGAGACACTTGCAGCCGTAAAAGAAAAGGTTGGCGATATGCCGCTCGTTCTCCACGGCGGTACCGGTATTCCGGAAGATATGATCAAGAAAGCGATCTCCCTCGGCGTAGCAAAGATCAACGTTAATACCGAGTGCCAGCTCGCATTCGCAGACGCTACAAGAAAGTACATCGAAGCAGGCAAGGATCTCGAAGGAAAGGGATTCGACCCGAGAAAACTTCTTGCACCGGGTGCAGAAGCGATCAAAGCGACCGTAAAGACAAAAATGGAGTTATTCGGTTCTGTCGGAAAAGCTGACTAAGCCGTTTAGCTTGCATTATCATGCAGTTAAAAATGTTCTCCCTCGTATCAGGGAGAACATTTTTTCAAGCTAAAATTGGAATTCAGCCGAAATACCCTGGCAGACCATGATTGGAACAGGCTGAATATTTACAGGTAATTCCTATACTTTTTAAAGTACGATTTCACCCCATGCCATAACGGGCAGATTATACAGAATTGAGGAGGAAAGCTATGAGCGAAACTATCAATGTGGAGGCAATCTTCGGAGAGAACGTCTTTAACGACTCCGTGATGAAGGAACGCCTTCCGAAAAGCGTCTACAAGAAATTAAAGCAGACCATCGAGGATGGCAGTGAGCTGGATCCGACGATCGCGGACGTGGTTGCCCATGCGATGAAGGACTGGGCAGTCGACAATGGCGCGACCCACTATACCCACTGGTTCCAGCCCCTTACCGGCGTGACCGCTGAGAAACACGATTCCTTTATCGGAAACTTCGATTCCCAGGGCAAAGTCTTAATGGATCTCTCAGGAAAAGAGCTGATCAAGGGCGAGACCGACGGTTCTTCCTTCCCGTCCGGCGGTCTGCGTGCCACATTCGAGGCCCGCGGCTATACCGCCTGGGACTGCACTTCCCCGGCATTCTTAAAGAAAGACGCAACCGGCGTTACACTCTGTATCCCGACCGCGTTCTGCTCCTACAGAGGTGAAGCCCTCGATAAAAAGACCCCGCTTCTCCGTTCCATGCAGGCCATCGATAAAGAGGCAACAAGAATCTTCCACCTCTTCGGACACACAGAAGTAAAGCGTGTCACCCCGTCCGTAGGACCGGAGCAGGAGTACTTCCTGATCGACCGCGACAAATATTTAAAGAGAAAAGACCTGATCTACACCGGACGTACCCTGTTCGGCGCAATGCCGCCTAAGGGCCAGGAGATGGATGACCACTACTACGGCGTTATCCGCGAGCGGATCGGTTCCTATATGAAAGAGTTAAATGAAGAGCTCTGGAAGCTGGGAGTTACCGCAAAGACCCAGCACAACGAGGTCGCTCCGGCACAGCACGAGCTGGCAACGATCTACACAAAGGCAAACCTTGCCGTTGACCACAACCAGATCGTTATGGAGACAATGAAAAAGGTTGCAAACCGTCACGGTATGGCATGCCTGCTCCACGAGAAACCGTTCCAGGGCGTCAACGGTTCCGGTAAACATAACAACTGGTCCCTGGCTTCCGACACCGGCATCAATATGCTGGATCCGGGTGTAACACCGCATGAGAATATCCAGTTCCTTCTGGTTCTTGCCTGCATTATGAAAGCAGTTGACCGCCATGCGGATCTGCTCCGTCAGTCTGCGGCTGTTCCGGGAAATGATTTCCGCCTTGGCGCTCAGGAGGCGCCGCCTGCGATCATCTCCATCTTCGTCGGCGAGCAGCTTGAGGACGTGATCGACCAGCTGATCTCCACAGGTTCCGCGACCCACTCCAAGACCGGCGGTACCTTAAAGACCGGTGTTACCACGCTTCCGGACTTTGATAAGGACGCAACCGACAGAAACCGTACATCACCGTTTGCGTTCACCGGAAATAAGTTCGAGTTCCGTATGGTCGGCTCCTCCGACTCTGTTTCCTCCGCAAACGTTGTATTAAATACCATCGTCGCTGAGGCATTCAAAGAGGCGGCTGACGAGCTTGAAAAGGCAGAAGATTTCGATCTCGCTGTCCATGATATGATCAAGAAGCTTCTCGCTGACCACCGCCGCATCATCTTCAACGGCAACGGTTACAGCGAGGCATGGGTAGAAGAGGCAGAGCGCCGCGGACTCCCGAACTTAAAGTGCATGGTAGACGCGATCCCGTCCCTCGTTACCGACAAAGCGTTCAAGCTGTTTGGCGACTTTGGCGTATACACGAAGGAAGAGCTGGTGGCAAGAGCGGAGATCGAGTATGAGTCCTACGCGAAATCCGTAAATATCGAGGCGAAGGCGATGATCAATATCGCAGGAAAGCAGCTGATCCCGGCTGTTGTCCGCTACACAACCGTCCTCGCCCAGTCCTTAAGCGCCGTGAAGGCTGCATGCCCGGAAGCTGATAACAGCGTTCAGACAGAGCTTCTCATCGAGGTTTCCGACCTCCTCTCCGACATGAAGGTTGCCCGCGCGAAGCTTGAAGACCTGGTAGAAGAGTACCAGCACATCGACAGCATGGAAAAACGCGCCCACTTCTGCTACGACGAGATTATCCCGGCGATGCAGGCTCTGCGTGACCCGGCAGATCAGCTGGAAATGATCGTAGACAAAGAATACTGGCCGATTCCGAGCTATGGGGATATGATCTTTGAGGTGTAAGAGAGAATAGATAAGAATACATAGTATGAGAATAAAAGCGCCGCCCTGCGGGAGAAGATCCTGCGGGGCGGCGTGTTTTTTACTGACACAGAGTCTGATATTACAGTCTTACTTCGGTCCACTAGTCTGATATTCGGACAAATTCGACGACGAAGAAGAACTTGGACTTCCCGGCACAGTCATACTGGAAGAACCGGAACCATAGTTATAGTATGCATTAGCGCTTCCCGGTCCGGTCACACTGCCGGTGTCTGTATAATAATGGTTATTGCTGCCTGCTGCATTGCCGCCCGGCACTGTAGTTGATGCAGAGCCAGAACTGGAGCTTCCGGAACCTGAGCTGCTGTTGGAGTATCCAGGTCCGCTGGTCTGATAACTGCCGGAGGTGCTTGTTCCACTGTTGGAAGTGGAAGTAGATGTACTGTTTGAAGTTCCCGGACCGCCTGTCTGGTAATTACCAGCCGACATACCCGTATTCGTCCGGCAGTCGTGGCTCCGGTCGCAGTGGTCGTCGAACCACCCGGCGCAGATCCAGCCGCAGCATTTCCGCTTCCGCTATTACCCGTAGTAATCCCATTCTGCGCATTCCCCGCCGCCGGAGTACCCATATAATTTCCGTTCGCCACAGTTCCGCCCGTTCCCGGCGTATAAACACTTCCCGCGGAACCACCGTCGATCGCGGATGTCTCGCTCAGGCACACACCGCTCTGATTGAAGGTATAGTTTACATTATTTACAACAAACGATCCGTTGGCGATCATCTTTCCATCTGCCGGATTCAGATAATAATATTTTCCGCCGTCATTCAGCCAGCCCGTGATCATATGTCCGGCCTGATTGAAATAATACCAGCTCTTATCGATCTGCTTCCAGCCCACCGCCATCACACCGGACACGGTGTCCATATAATACTTGTTCGTTCCGTCACTCTGCCATCCGATGACCATCCGCCCGTCGGTGTGGAGATAGTAGAACTTTCCGTCAAGCTGCATCCATCCGGTCATCAGCTTTCCTTCGTTATTGAAGTAATACCAGTAACCGTCAAGCTTCGTCCACCCGGCCGCCATCGCGCCGCTGGCATCAAAGTAGTACAGCAGTCCGTCGATCGTCTGCCATCCGGTCACCATAGTCCCGTCCTGCTGGAGGAAATACCGCTTTCCATCGATATCCGCCCATCCACGGACAAGCTTTCCGCTGCCGTTAAAGTAGTAATACTTCCCGTCCATCTTCCGCCAACCGGTCACCATAGAGCCGTTGCCGCGCATATAGTAATAATCGTTTCCGATCCGCAGCCAACCGGTCACCATCGCGCCGTTCAACAGATAATAGTACGTTCCGTCGACCTGGATCCAGTCCTTCGCCATCGTGCCGTCGGAGTTTAAGTAATACCACGCATCCTCCGCCTTCAGCCAGCCGGTCTTCATCTGACCGGTAGTCGGGAGAAGATAATAATACTGGTTGTCAAGGAGCAGCCAGCCCTTAAACTGGGTTCCGTCCGCGTTCAGATAATACCAGCTCTGGCCATCGTTGATCCAACCGGTCTGCTTTACATAGTTTTTGTAATAGTACCACTTGTCCCCGATGAGACGCCAGCGGTTCGCCGGAAGCTTGCTGCTCAGATCCTTAAAGGTAAAGTTGATATCCACATTTCCGTTGATGCCGTTTACAGTACCCTGATTTGATGCCTGCCAGAGGGCAGCACCCTGATAAGTCGGCTTCGAGTTATAACGGGCAATCCAGACATCATAGTGGACCTTCGTCATATCGATCTTATTGCTGATCCAGTAGTCGTTGGTATACACCATCGGATAATATCCGGCCGTCTCAACCTTCTTACAGAACGCGTTTATGATATCCGCGATCTGGGACGGCGTCAGCCCGTTCATTTCCTGCGCTTCCACATCGAGGACCACCGGGTAGGAGATTGGATAATCCTTGATGAGATTCAGGACAAAATCCGCGTCGGATTCCGCCATCGCTGTAGTCGTCGCGTAGGAATAAAGGTAAACACCGACGCGGAGTCCCGCCGCCGCTGCCCCACGCACATTCGTATCAAAATACGGATCCACCGCATTGTTGTACCGCGTTCCGATCATCGCGAACTGGATATCATCATCGGCGACCGCGGACCAGTTGATATTCTGCTGCCACTGGGAAACATCGATGCCCCGGGACAGGATACCGGTAAGCACGGAACCATCACTTCCAATATAGGAGCCGGACGCGTTCTTCTTCCAGGAAGCCGCCCATACCGGAACCGCCGGACTTACCGCGGAAAAAGCCATGACGGCACTTAAAAGAACCGCCGCCGCCCGTTTCTTTTGTCTCATGGAAATCCCCCTTTAAAAGTTGTACATTAAAATTCTTATCTTACAAGCTGACAGACCTGATGCCGGATGTAGCTGCCGGTACCAGGCAGCGCTGTACTTCCGAAACCGTCGACCAGCTATAAAAAAGATCCCGGGATAACTGTATTTCTGTCACAGCTTCATCCCGGGACTCTATGGACGTTATCTGCGTATTTTCAGTATAGCATAAAAATACACATACGTCTTGCAAAAATTCAATTGAAAATGTGGCGATTATTCGGCTTTTCCGGACCAGTTCCCTGACCTGCGTTCTTCCGAATGCCGCACCAGGAAAGCCGCAGACCGCCAGTACGGTTATCTCAGTGTCCCGCCGTCTCCGATTCCAAGAAATTCCGGCGAGGTAATAATCTTCTTATAAAACCGCTTCGCATACCGGTACATCACGATCGTATAATCGCCAAACTCCTCGCCGACACTGCTCTTATACACCGCCCACAAACACCACAAGAATCCGCCGAGGGCAATATAAGCGTAGTAAACGAACCGCTCCTCGGAAGTCGGCTCCCGGTGCAGGTAGAGCTTGATCAGTTTCTCGACCTCAAAATCATTATAATAGGAATAGATCGCGCACATGCTCACATCGATCAGCGGATCAGACATGCCGGAGTACTCCCAGTCGATCAGGCGGAGATCCCCGTCCGGCAGGAACAGGAAGTTGTCGCACACGCTGTCGATATGGGACAGGACCTTCGGCCGGTTCAGGTGGTCGAGGCGGTCAAGCAGTGTCATCATATGGGACTTTACTTCCGGATAATCCTCAAAAAGCTTCTTCTCGTATCCACGGCACAGTGCCTCATAGAAGGTGATCCGCTCCCGGATATCAAAAGAATAGTCCACATGGAGCTTCGAATCATGGAGCTTCTCCACAAGTGCCATGCACCGTGCCACATCATCCCAGTCGCGCGGATCGCTGTTGCGCGCCCCCTCATAATACTCGGAAATCTTGTAGCCGGTCTCCCCGTTCATGTATACAACATGTTCGGTGATGCCGTAATCCTGTACTGCGTCATAGACCGCCTTTTCCTGCTTCCGGTTGATCAGAAGCTCGGTTCCCGGACCAGGAATCCGGCAGATATAGGACTTGCCGTGAACCTTAAACAGGAAAGACTTGTTCGTCATGCCGGTCTTCAGGCATTTAATGCCCGTGATCTCAGACTCCGGAACCTGCAGCACCTCGGAGATCAGCTCCATGGCGATATTGTCGGAATGGTTCTGGTAGCGCTCATCGAAGAGGCGGAGCTCCTCAAGATTCTCGAACTCATATACCTGGTTGTCCGGCTGTCTGTTGATATACATCTCCGGAACCGGGAAATGGTGTTTTCCGGGAAGATGGCTGTCGACCTCGCCGTTTAAGAGGTCCGCCAGAACCTGCTCCCAGTACATCTGCTCCGTTCCGGGAGTATGATAATACTCCTCGAGGACCGGGAAGAACTTTTCCGAGAATTCCTTCGAGAAGAACACCGGTCCGTACATGACCCAGGAGTCCTCGCCGCCGACCTTTACGCCGGTGAGCAGCCCCTTTTTGCTTGTCTCAAGACACCACTCGGAAGTCTCGCCCTTCATATATACAGAAGAGTACCATGCGCCGCACTCGTAGGTGTGGTACATATTGTTGCGCATCCAGTTGTCGGAAGAGAGAAGATAAGTGTTCCTTCCGATAAAACACTCCCGGGCACGGTAGAGTGTCGTCAGCGTATTCTTATTGTGATATTCCGGGTTGTAGAGAAGCTTCACGCCGAACTTGTCGATCAGATACTCGAACTTCTCCTTCAGATATCCCACGACGATGGTGATATCCGTGACGCCCGCTTCATGCAGCTGCTTGATCTGCCGCTCGATCATACGCTCGCCGTAGACCTCAAGAAGTCCCTTCGGCGTCTCGAAGGTCAGCGGTACAAATCTGGACCCGAATCCCGCCGCGAGGATCACGGCGCTGTCCATCCGGTAATTTCTTAAAAGATCCACACCGCCTTTTAATAAGGAATAAGATCCGTCCACCGGATCAAAAGAAAAAAGCTCCTGGTCCAGACCTTCCTTCACGAGATGGTTGCAGGTCCCAAGGGAGATATCCATCGCCGCCGCCAGCTCCCGCTGTGTCATCTTGTTGTTCTCATAAATATTCCTGCAGAGTAATCCCAAACGATCCATAGTCGTCCTCCGAATCAAAGATGTTTGCATCGCTTATTATTACTGTTTAATAATAAGGAAGAAACTGATAAAAATGAACATGTTCAAAACGAAAAAATAAATAGATATATATGAACATTATAACACGTACTTCTGATAATACAAGATGATATTTTGAACATGGAATTATCACGTTCAAAATATCTTGAAAAACATATAAAAATGAACACTGTGTAATGACACATCCTTGCCACAAAGCTGCCACAAAGTGGGAAAACGGGCATATTGTACTAATATCTATACAATAGCGGCTAAAAATAGCATTCGCGTAAGGATTTCGTAAGAAAATAAAAACAAAAATGATATGGAAATTCTTAAGAAAATATACTATAATACCAGT
>OGNA01000637.1_pt1 | contig 12367 bp, 9 predicted proteins | sample 1573411 | NCBI WGS metagenome assembly OGNA01 (sample SAMEA2581899, study PRJEB24529) | metagenome | biome: Human gut stool | place: China | collected 2011 | reverse complement strand
TGTAACAACAAGCGTTACATAATGGTCACCGCGGATGTTCTTATTTCTCAGTGACGGAACACCCTTGCCACGGAGACGTACCTTCGTGTCGGTCTGGGTTCCCGGTTTTACCTCGTACTCAACCTCGCCGTCGACGGTCTTGATCTTGATCGGACCTCCAAGGGCTGCTGTTGCGAAGGAGATCGGTACTGTGGAGAAGATGGATGTCTCCTGGCGCATAAATACCGGGCTTCTGGATACGGTTACCTCAACGAGAAGGTCTCCTCTCTCGCCGCCGTTCGTTCCAGGCTCTCCTTTTCCTGCGATACGGATGCTCTGTCCGTTGTCGATACCTGCCGGGATCTTGACCTGAATCTTCTTCTTGCTGGAGATATATCCGGTACCGTAGCAGTCCGGGCACTTCTCCTTGACGATCTTACCGGTACCTCGGCAGTCCGGACATGTCTGGACATTCTGTACCTGACCGAAGAAGGACTGCTGGGTGTAGACGATCTTACCTTTACCGTTACATTTCGGGCAGGTAACCGGAGATGTACCAGGCTTTGCGCCTGTTCCGTGACATTTCGGACACTCATCCTTCAATGTGAGCTCGATCTCTTTCTCGCAGCCAAAGATTGCCTCTTCAAATGTGATCCTTACGCCGGTTCTTAAATTTGCGCCGCGCATGGGACCGTTGCTGCTTCTTCCGTAAGCGGAACGTCCACCTCCGAAGAAATCTCCGAAAACATCTCCAAAGATATCTCCCATGTCGGCTCCGTTGAAATCGAATCCGCCGTAGCCGCCGGCTCCGCCTGCGCCGCCCTCGAAGGCCGCATGGCCGAACTGGTCATACTTTCTTCTCTTTTCCGGATCACTTAAAACGCTGTATGCCTCGGAAGCTTCCTTGAACTTTGCCTCCGCCTCTTTATCTCCCGGATTTGCGTCCGGATGGTATTTCTTTGCAAGAACTCGATATGCTTTCTTTAACGCCGCTTCGTCCGCATCTTTCGGCACGCCGAGGACTTCGTAATAATCTCGCTTGGTCTCTGCCATTTCTTTATTCTTACCTTTCCTGTTAGTGAGCGGTACCACGCTTCACGCGTACCTTTTTACGGAACCTGCCGACGGAAGCTTTCTTCAGACGTCACGGCTGAGTCCTGCCGCGGCAATATTTCCGGATCGTTATCGATCAAAGCCTTGATACAAGGCAACCGAAAGAACGCCCCATCTTGGGCGTTCTTTCGGATTTATTGTGCCTGACTTGCGCCAAATGGTAATTCCGGCTAAAAAGAACTTATGCAAGCTATCTTGCAACGTCCTTTCCAGCCCTCATTGTCGCTCGATCAAACTGTTATTTAGACTTCTTTGTAGTCGCCATCAACGACATCATCGCCATATCCAGCCTGGCTTGCGCTCTGTCCAGCCTGCGGACCTGCCTGGCCCTGTGCGCCTGCTGCGCCCTGAGCTGCCTGAGCCTGCTCATAAACTTTTGCGAAGAGCTTCTGCGCGCTGTTCATGAGTTTCTCTTTCGCTGCCTTGATCTCCTCGACCTGGGCGTCTGTCATCTGCTCTGCCGGAGCTTTGTTGATCGCTTCCTTGAGGGCATTCAAGTCAGCCTCAACAGCGGCCTTATCGTTTGCATCGATCTTATCGCCAACTTCTTCCATTGCCTTCTCTGTCTGGAATACCATGGAATCAGCTTCATTTCTTGTATCGATCGCTTCTTTCTTCTTCTTATCCTCAGCCTCGTAAGCTGCAGCCTCCTTAACAGCCTTATCGATATCATCCTTGGACATATTGGATCCGGATGTGATGGTGATATGCTGCTCTTTGCCTGTGCCGAGGTCCTTAGCGGATACGTTTACGATACCATTTGCATCGATATCGAAGGTAACTTCGATCTGCGGAACACCTCTTCTTGCCGGAAGGATACCGTCAAGACGGAACTGGCCAAGAGTCTTGTTGTCTCTTGCGAACTCACGCTCACCCTGTACAACGTGGATATCTACGGCTGTCTGGTTATCAGCAGCTGTGGAGAATACCTGGCTCTTCTTTGTCGGGATCGTTGTGTTTCTCTCGATCAGCTTTGTAGCAACGCCGCCCATTGTCTCGATGGAAAGGGAAAGCGGAGTTACATCGAGAAGAAGGATGTCACCTGCACCGGCATCGCCTGCTAACTTACCACCCTGGATCGCTGCACCGATGGCTACGCACTCATCCGGGTTTAAGCTCTTGCTCGGCTCTTTGCCTGTTAACTGTTTAACCTTTTCCTGTGCGGAAAGCATACGTGTGGAACCACCTACGAGGAGAACCTTGGAGAGCTCTGCTGCTGTTAAACCAGCGTCTCTTAACGCGTTCTGTACCGGAATTGCTGTTCTCTCAATGAGATCACTTGTCAGCTCATCGAATTTAGCTCTTGTGAGGTTCATATCTAAGTGCTTCGGTCCCTCAGCAGTTGCTGTGATGAACGGAAGGTTGATGTTTGTTGTTGTTGCGGAAGAAAGCTCTTTCTTTGCTTTCTCAGCAGCTTCTTTTAATCTCTGAAGTGCCATCTTATCACCGGAAAGATCTACGCCCTCTGTCTTCTTGAACTCGTCGATCATCCACTGTGTGACACGGTTATCGAAATCATCACCGCCGAGGTGTGTATCACCGTTCGTCGCAAGAACTTCGATAACGCCGTCACCGATCTCGATGATGGAAACATCGAATGTACCGCCGCCGAGGTCATATACCATGATCTTCTGCTCTTTCTCGTTGTCAAGACCGTAAGCAAGGGCTGCCGCTGTCGGCTCGTTGATGATACGCTTTACATCAAGACCGGCAATCTTACCTGCATCCTTTGTTGCCTGACGCTGGGCATCGTTGAAGTAAGCCGGAACTGTGATAACAGCTTCTGTTACTTTTTCACCGAGGTAGCTCTCAGCATCTGCTTTTAACTTCTGAAGGATCATCGCGGAGATCTCCTGCGGTGTGTACTTCTTGCCGTCAATATCTACCTTGTAGTCGGTACCCATATGTCTCTTGATGGAGGAGATGGTTCTGTCAGCGTTTGTAACTGCCTGACGCTTTGCCGGCTCACCCACAAGTCTTTCTCCTGTCTTTGTAAATGCAATGATAGACGGTGTTGTTCTGACACCTTCTGTATTAGCGATAACTGTTGGTTTACCGCCTTCCATAACTGCTACGCAGCTGTTTGTTGTACCTAAGTCAATACCAATGATCTTACTCATAATGATTTTCCTCCTCTAAATTTGGAATATTAGGAATGAGTGGTCGTCCAGCAGTCTCTGCCGGATGATCACATTGTTTCAATGTTAGTTTGCAACCTGCACCATGCTGTGACGAACGATGGAATCTTTGTAGGTGTAGCCCTTCTGGAGTTCCACTGCCACAACATTCTCGCCGAGATTCTCATCCTCCACATGCATCACTGCGTTGTGGAAGTTCGGGTCGAACGGTTTTCCGACTGCCTCGATCGGCTTAACGCCCATATCATCGAGTGTCTTTACAAATTGCTTATATATCTTTTCCATTCCGTCTGCAAACGCGGATCCTTTCGCGTCTTCCGGAATGGAATTAAGACCTCTTTCAAAGTTGTCGACGATCGGAAGGATCTTTTCGATTACATCCTTCGCACCGATCTCATACATTGCGGACTTTTCCTTGTCCGTTCTCTTGCGGTAGTTATCAAACTCCGCCATGGATCTCTTGAGCTTGTCATTTAACTCATCGATCTTCTCGTCCTTCGGATCTTTCTTCTTTTCAGAAGCTTTTTCCTCTTTTTCGGACGTCTCTTTATTTTCTTTTTCGGAAGCGGCTGTCTCTTTGGTTTCTTTTTCCTCAGAAACGGCTTTTTCCGTTTTCTCTTTTTCTAACTCTTTCTCTTTCACTGCTCTCTTCACCTTTCATTTTTAAACGTTTCGTTCAGCTGCGCAACTAACGATCTCAAGGTCGATACGACTTTTTCGTAGTCCATTCGTTTTGGTCCCACGATACCGATCGTTCCGCGCATCCCATCGCCGAGCGCATAATTTGCGGTTACGATGCTGCAGTCTTTCATGCTCTGGACCGGAGTTTCATCTCCGATATAGACCTGAATTTCATTGTCCGGATCATCCGTTTTATTCTGCTGCCCATCGATCAGTCCCCTGAGAAGTTCTTTATGTTCCAAAGTACCGATCAGCTGGCTCGCTTTTTCCGTATCGGAAAGCTCCGGGTATTTGAAAATATTGGTTGCCCCGCTGGTATAGATCTGGAGATCTTCGTCCTGGGAGCGGATCACTTCACTGACTTCATTCAGTACCAGATCCACCACTCTTCTGTGGGATCCGGCCTGTTCTTTCATTTTTGCGATCACGCCAAGGTTGATCTCCTCGATCGTCAGACCGTTCAGGCTGCTGTTTAAAAGAATATTTAAATTCAGAAGCTCTTCATCACTGAGTTCCTCATCGATCGTAACAAAGGAGTTTCTTATAATATTTCCTTCCACAACGATTACCACCAGAAGTTTGTGTTCCTCCACCTTCGAGAGCTGGATAAACTTTAACTTTGTCTGGTTGTAACTCGGTCCGCTGATCAGGGTCGCATAGTTCGTATTGTTGGCAAGAACCTTTGCAAGCTGCTTCAGAAGCAGTTCCACGCGGTCTACCCGCTGGATCATCAGTTCCTGCATATGCTCGACCTGACTGTCTTTTTCCTTGATGATCTGGTCAACATAGAAGCGGTAACCTTTATCGGAAGGAATTCGTCCCGCCGAGGTATGCGGCTGAATGATGTAGCCAAGTTCTTCCAGATCAGACATCTCATTTCGGATCGTCGCGGAGCTGAGCTTCAGATCCGAGTATTTGGAAATCGTTCTGGATCCCACCGGCTCACCGGTCTCCAGATACGTCTGGATAATCGCTTTTAAAATTTTTTCTTTTCTCTCATCCAGTTCCAAAACTCTCACCTCTTCTTTATTAGCACTCTTTATTGAGGAGTGCTAACATTTACAGTTGTTACTATATTACTTAGTGTGTTGTTTGTCAAGGGCTTTTGATAATTTTCACATTTTTTTCACTATTTTTTTCATCGCCTTTTTCTACCAGGATTTTACAGGATCCGCCCGGCTTTCCCCTGGATTTTCCTGTGAATCCCGGGGGCTTTGCGTCACATTAAGAACATTTCTGCCATATGGGGGGGACTGTTTGCGTCCTGGCAGTAATACCCAAAAACTTGACAAATTTGGAAAATCATGTATAATACATATTTGTTTCCAAATTGTTACATTTCTATTACATGTCTGCATATAATTTGTAATAGATATGAAACAAAAAAGAAAGGATTGTTATATGAAGAAATTTAGATTGACCATCTGTGTTTTACTGACCGTCATTTCGATGCTCTTAAACACCGTATGTGCATTCGCAAGTACCCCGAAAAACTCTGGCCACCTGGACAGCATCGATGGAAATAAGGTTTCCGGATGGGCGTGGAACTCCGCTGCCCCGGATACCCCGGTCTCCGTCACCGTCACTGTGGCCAACTCCCATACAGGCGAGTCTCTTTTATCTGAGACCGCCGAAGCTGATATCGAGCGCAATGACTTAAAGGAAAGCGGCATCGGAAACGGTGCCCACGGCTTTGAGATCATGATCGACTGGTCCTCCATCCCGGATGATACCTACATGATCAAGCTCAGCGTGAACGGCACAGCACTTCCGTTAGCTTACCAGTACAATACCGCAACAAAGATCATCAAAAATGCCACCCTCGTTTCCTTAGGTACATTTAAGACCACAGCTTACTGCCCGTGCAGAAGCTGCTCCGAGGGCTACGGCCGTCTCACAAAGACCGGAACCCAGGCGACCGCAAGCCGCACCGTAGCCGTTGACCCGCGGGTCATTCCGCTTGGAAGCCACCTTTTGATCGATGGTGTCGAGTATATCGCTGAGGACGTCGGAGGCGGCGTCAAAGGAAAACATATCGATATTTTTTACAACACACATTCGGAAACAAGAGATCACGGCGTTGAGCGGTCTGAGGTCTATCTGATCCAGTCTTAAGTTCATCTGCCCCGTTATATGAGTTTCCACCCGATATATGACAGGACTGGAAGGACATCCACTAATAAATTCTTCCTGCTGCATGGCAAAAAAGGGAATCTCTCCAGAGCATGTGAAAATGCTCATGAAAGATTCCCTTTCTTAATTATACATATCTTATGTGAGTCAGGACCTCTCCTGAATTCACAGGCTTGCTCCTATCTTTAAACAGTATGCCCCTTCGCCACATAAAACGGCTGTGTATCCGTTCCCTTCAGCTCCTGGCCAACCTCAATCGTCACGTTCTTGTCTGTGACAACGTAATCCAGCCGTGCGCCTGCATTCACCACCGTATCCTGCATCAGGACACTGTTTCTGATCTTTGCGCCCTTCGCGATCTTAACGCCTCGGAAGAGAACACAGTTCTCCACATCGCCTTCAATCACGCAGCCATCAGCCACAAGGTTATTTTTTGTCTTACATCCGTTAATATATCTTGTCGGGTTGTCATCACGGATCTTTGTGTAGATCTGACCGCCGGTAAACAGCGCGTCCAGATTCTCATCATCGAGAAGTTTCATATTCTCATCGAAGTAGCTCTTTAAGCCGCAGATCGTCGCGTAATATCCATCATATTTATATCCGCGGATATTGTACTTCTCAAGACGCGGTGCAAGGATATCACGCTCGAAGCAGGAGTATCCACGTACAAACGCCGCATGGATCTTATCGATCAGTGCTTCTCTATCCATAATATAAATATTCATGGAGAGGTTCTGTTTTCCGCACATTTCAGAATTCATAAAGATCCGTCTCACGCGTCCGTCATCAAGCTTTAACGTGTAATACATATCCCCGTGGGAACCTGCGCGGATCAGTTCCGCCGGGATCTCCTGCTCTGTGTAGGCAACCGTCACATCGGCACCGCTCTCGATATGTTCCGCTAACATTGCGTTGAAATCAAAATCCACCGCGATATTGGCGTCCATCATGATCACATACTTTTCTTTTTTGCTTTTCAGATACGGAAGGATGCTCTCAAGTGCCTCGACGCGTCCGCTGTAGACCTTCATATTTTTCTCCGCATAGGGCGGAAAAATACTGAGGCCTCCGTTTTTTCTGAGAAGATCCCACGCTCGTCCGGAGCCCAGATGGTCCATCAGGGAATGATAATTCTCCCGGACCACGATGGCAATATTGCTGATCCCGCAGTTTGCGAGACTGGAAAGCAGGAAGTCGATGATCCGGTAACGTCCCGCAAACGGGATCGATGCCATCAGGCGGTCACCCGCAAGCTCCGGCACCAGATTATCATAACTGTTTGGAAAAATAATACCGATCGCATTTGCATTGGAATTTACCATTGTTCTTCACCATCCTCCACATTTTTATTGACCATGGCGTTCGGGCCGATCTTTGCGCCCTTTCCGATGGTGATTCCGGAACCGATCGTCGCAACGCCGTGTTCTTCCCCCTTCGGCATGGAGCCAACAACGGCATTTTCACCGATCACAACATTTTCCGCGACGATACAGTGTTCTACAACAGCTCCGGCCTTTATGACCGTTTTGCCCATGACAACGGCATCTTCGATCTTTGCTCCCTTTTCTACCCTGACACCGGAGAACAGGATCGAATGCTTAATACTCCCGTCGATCCGGCATCCGTCTGTGATCATGGAATTCTCAACGACTGCGTTGGAGCCGATCTTGTGACCGGTCATACCGCTGTTCCGGCTGTAGATCTTCCAGTTTTCATCAAAGATATCGATCCCGCTGTGTTCCGGATCAAGAACCTCCATATTTGCTTCCCAGAGGGATGAGATCGTTCCAACGTCCTTCCAGTATCCCGCAAAGTGGTACGCGTACATCTTCCGTCCGTCTTTTAAGAGGTTCGGAATGATGTTGTTTCCGAAATCATTCTCGGAATTCGGGTCTGCCTCATCCTCGATCAGGTACTTCTTTAAGATATCCCAGTTGAAGATATAGATTCCCATGGAAGCCAGATTCGACTTCGGGTTCTTCGGTTTCTCCTGAAACTCTGTGATCCGGTCGTCCCCATCCGCCACCATCAGACCAAAACGGGATGCCTCGTCCCACGGCACTTCCATAACCGCGACACTGAATTCTGCGCCTTTTTCCTTGTGGAAGCGCAGGAAATCACTGTAATCCTGCTTGCAGATCTGATCACCGGATAAGATGATCACATACTGCGGATCGTAGCGCTCGATGAACGGAATGTTCTGATAGATTGCGTTTGCGGTTCCCTTATACCAGTCGGAACCGGATGCCTTCTGATACGGCGGCAGCACATGTACTCCGCCGTAAAGACGGTCGAGGTCCCACGGCTGGCCGTTTCCGATATACTCATTCAGTACCATCGGCTGGTACTGGGTCAGAATTCCCACGGTATCAATTCCGGAATTTACGCAGTTCGAGAGCGGAAAATCAATAATTCTGTATTTCCCGCCGAAAGGGACTGCCGGTTTTGCAAGCTTCTGTGTCAGTGCATAGAGTCTTGAACCCTGGCCGCCTGCAAGAAGCATTGCGATCATTTCCTTAGCCATAATAATATCCCCCTGTTTTTTGGATACAGTCTCTCCGTGCAAAAGGTACAACCATGCATTTCATTGGATTGTACAAATCATATCACATTGTTGCTGTTTTTGATAGTAGTTTTATGCACTTTTACCATGTTTTTTACATAATCTATATATGTATTCTGCTTTTTTATCCTCTGTACCATTTAAGCTGCGCTTATGATCTACTTGTTTTTCTCAGCATGCATGCCCTTTTTCACTCCACGCAGGATCTCTGACATCGAAAACTACGGCTGAAAAAAAGCGCGGTCTCTGCAGGATCTTTAGTCCTGCAGAAACTGCGCCATAATATAATTGCTTACATCAAGTCCATAATCCGTCAGAACGAACCGGTCGCCCTGAAATACTGCCGCTTTTTCCTCCACAAACATTTCCATGAGCCCCGGATAGACGTCCTTCGCGGACACCCCGAACCTCCGCTCAAACTCCGGGAGGGACACCCCCGCTGTCATCCGTAGTCCCACATAGAAGAATTCCTCCTCCATGTCTTTCTTCGTGAGCTTTTCCACATCCGTAAACATCCCCGGCTTTTCTTCCAGATACTGCTTCATATCGGAATTGACCGCAAACCTACAGCCGTCCATGTAGGAGGATGCCCCTAGTCCCAGTCCCAGGTAGGGCAAGCCTGTCCAATAACCGATATTGTGGCGGCACGCTCTCCCCGGCTTCGCATAGTTTGAGATCTCATACCGCTCATACCCACAGTCCCGCAGGAACCGCTTCGTCTCGTGGTACATCTCCCTCTCGGAATCCTCGTCGGGAAGAAGTTTCCGTCCCTCTTCGCTCCCGTACTTCTCACCGAAAGGAGTTCCATCCTCAATGATCAGGCTGTACGCCGAGATATGTTCCGGATTCAGGTCCGTGACCCGCTTTAAGGTGTCCTTCCAGGACTCGCGGGTCTGTCCCGGCAACGCTGACATAAGGTCGATATTGATGTTCGTGAACCCGCACTCCCGGGCCAGATGGAAGCTCTCCAGGAATTCCGCCCAGGTATGGATCCGGCCGAGAAGCTTTAGCTCTCTGTCATTTGCTGATTGGAGTCCAAAGCTCAGGCGATTGATCCCGGCCCGCCTGTAATCTGTGAGTTTCTCCCTTGTCACGGTTCCAGGGTTCGCCTCCATGGAGATCTCCGCGCCTTCCGCCACATGAAACGCCTTCCGCACATGTTCCATGATCCCGACAATCAGCGCCGAATCCGGCACGGACGGGGTTCCGCCGCCGATAAAGATCGTATCTACCGGAATGTCCCCGTATTTTTTTCCCATGGCGTCAATATCTTCCATAAGCCGCCTCGTGTACAGGTTCTGGGTCTCCTGGTCCGTCGGAAATGAAAGGAAGTCGCAGTAAGCGCATTTTCTCACACAGAACGGCATGTGCAGATATAATTCCATGCCCCCGTTCATGCGAGAACCTCACTGAGCATCTCGATCTCGTCCTCGAACAGGCAGTATCCCGGATCATGGGCTTTCACCGCCGCCAGGACATCCTCGATCCGCATCCACTTCACAGACTCCACTTCTTCTTTCTGAAGCTTGAGTTTTTCGATCTCTACCGGCTTTTCATAAGCAAAAACATGACTCTTCTCATGATTCTTAAAGATCCGTCCATGGAACTCGCCTTCATAGCGTCCGTCATGGACCCCGACAAGCCGCAGGTCTTCCGGCTCTGCCGCAATTCCCAGCTCTTCCTTCAACTCCCTGAGCGCCGACTCCAGATAGTCCTGTCCCGCCGGAATATGCCCGGCGCTGGAGATATCGTAGCAGCCCCCGAAGGAGTCCTTCCCTCGGCTCCGCTTCTGTAAAAGCAGGTCATGTCCGCCGTCCCCCCGTCTTCTTACGACCCAGACATGGCTCGTCCGGTGCCAGTCACCGTTGAGATGGACCAGCGTGCGCTCTCTCACCTGTCCCGACGGCTCTCCATTCTCATCGAGGAGATCAAGAAGCTCCAGCGGCTTTCCGTCCAGGACCGCTTCCTTTAAGAGATCATCCTGGTAGCGGAGTTTCAAAGAGAAAAACGGTGCTTCCTCGTCGAGGAGCCGATGGAAGATCCGGTCGCCTTCCCAGAGGTTCAGGCTGTCGATCTCAGTCTTAGGAACCCACTCCAGAGTCCCCTCATTGCAGTCTGCCAGCTCACCTGTAAAGCCATCTGCCGTGTAGAGGAAAATGTACTCCATTTCGGCATCATCATCATTGTACATGAAAGTCAGAACGCCCCGAAGTCTATAGCTTGTGAGTGTCAGGCCTGTCTCCTCCTTCGTCTCCCTTAAAATGCAGTCCTCCGGGCTCTCCCCCCGCTCAAACTTCCCGCCAATGCCGATCCACTTGTCTTTATTGACGTCGTATTTCTTCTTGATACGATGGATCATCAGGTATTTGTCATCTTTTTCAATGTAGCATAATGTTGTAAGCTTCATAATAGTTCCTCATCTATGTGCAAAAAAGTCCATTTCTTCGAACGATCTGAAATGGACTTTTTATCTGAATCAATATTTTAATTTACTCCTCGTCCAGCTTCAGAACGCTCATAAACGCCTTCTGCGGAATCTCCACGTTTCCGACCTGGCGCATACGCTTCTTGCCTTCCTTCTGCTTCTCGAGAAGCTTCTTCTTACGGGAGATATCGCCGCCGTAGCACTTCGCGAGGACATCCTTTCTCATAGCTCTCACCGTCTCACGGGCAATGATCTTACCACCCACAGCAGCCTGGATCGGAATCTCGAATAAATGCTTCGGGATCTCATCCTTCAGCTTTTCGCACATCTTTCTGCCGCGCTCGTAAGCGGATCCCTCAAACACGATGAAGGAAAGGGCATCCACAGTTTCCTTATTGATCAGGATATCGAGTTTTACAAGCTGTGACTGCTCGTATCCCTTCAACTCGTAGTCGAAGGACGCGTAACCGCGGGATCTTGATTTCAGCGCGTCAAAGAAGTCGTAGATGATCTCGTTTAACGGAAGCTCATACTTTAAGAGTGCACGCGTCTCTTCCATATATTCCATGCCGAGGTAAACGCCGCGGCGTTCCTGGCATAACTGCATGATCGCGCCCACAAATTCTGTGGTCACCATGATCTCTGCGGAGACGATCGGCTCCTCCATATATTCGATTTCGGACGGATCCGGCATGTTGGACGGGTTCGTGAGGTCGATCACCTCGCCGTTCGTCTTGTGGATCCGGTATACAACGCCCGGTGCCGTCGTCACAAGGTCAAGGTTGTACTCGCGCTCCAGGCGCTCCTGGATGATCTCCAGGTGTAAAAGCCCTAAGAATCCGCAGCGGAATCCGAAGCCCAGCGCGATGGATGTCTCCGGCTCAAAGAACAGGGACGCGTCGTTTAACTGCAGCTTCTCTAAAGCATCACGGAGCTCCGGATATTTCGCTCCATCCGCCGGATAGAGTCCGCAGTACACCATCGGTGTTACCTTCTTATATCCCGGAAGTGGGGCCGCGCACGGATTTAAGCGGTTCGTCACCGTATCACCCACGCGGGTATCTTTCACGTTCTTGATGCTGGCTGTAATGTATCCAACCATGCCGGCCCGGAGCTCATCACAGGGGATAAACTGGCCTGCGCCGAAATATCCGACCTCAACGACATCGTAGGAAGCTCCCGTCGCCATCATCTGGATCGGGGTGCCTTTCTTCACGGTTCCCTCTTTCACACGGCAGAATACGATAACACCGCGGTAGGAATCGTAGAGTGAGTCAAAGATCAGCGCCTGAAGCGGTGCCTCCGGATCCCCCTTCGGAGCCGGGATCTTAT
>OGNA01000632.1_pt1 | contig 12472 bp, 13 predicted proteins | sample 1573411 | NCBI WGS metagenome assembly OGNA01 (sample SAMEA2581899, study PRJEB24529) | metagenome | biome: Human gut stool | place: China | collected 2011 | reverse complement strand
GGATTCAGGGTTGTCAGCGATCTTTCACAACCTGGTCAACAGCGCAAGACTGGTAGAACTATTCAAAGGCGGATCGGATTCGAACCCGGAGGCGATGGAGGCAAACCGGAAATTTTTAAAACTGTTGTATGAACATGTCAACAAAGAGAAATGTGATCTGGATCATCAGGAGTTTTTCGAGCTGATCGAGATGCACATGATCGTATTCATCATGTCACTCAAACGTTTTTTCCGGGACGGCGAGTCGAGAACGGAAGCTTCCGAATATTACAAACGTCATATCCATATGTTCCATTATGGCATATGTGGATATAAAACAGAGGGCAGCAGGAAGAAAACAGACGAGGGACGTTCATAAAAACAGAACAACCGGAGTCGTACCACAGCAGCATGTTACAGAAAATGAGGAGGAACCATGAAGAAAGCAGGTAAGATCGTAATCGGACTTGTATGCGTCGGCGCATTTGGAGTCCTGATGTTCACAAGATTTACGAAAAAAGAAGAGCCGATCGAGGCCGTTCCGAACCCGACCGTCGTCGTCCAGACACCGGAGACAGGAAATATTGAACTTTCCACAGGACTGACAGGTACCGTGGAACCGGCAGATCAGGTATACATTATCCCGAAGGGAAGCGGAGAAGTACTGGAGGTTTATGTAAATCAGGGCGATACCGTACAGAAGGGACAGAAGCTGTTCCGCATCGACAACAAGCAGTTAGACGCGGCAAGGATCACGTTAAATACGACTCAGGTATCCTTAAATGATGCCCAGACATCTGTAAACAGGATGAAGGCGCTCTATTTCCGCTCAGGCCTACGAGCAGGCGGTAAGCGGTCTGTCCATGGCGAAGCTCCAGTATGATTCCGCAAAATTAAACTATGATACCCAGAGCGAGAACACGGTCGTTACCGCGCCGATCGCCGGTGTCTTAGAACAGTTTGGCGTGCAGGTACATGATATGTCTGCGGGCGGTTCTGTCGCAGGCGTTGTATCCGGTGCAGGCGGAAAAACACTGACCTTCAACGTGTCGGAGCGTGTCATGAAGGGATTAAATATCGGTGATCCTGTGACGGTGGAGAAGAACGGAACGGACTACAGCGGTGCGATCTCTGAGATCGGCAGCATGGTGGACGCGTCCACAGGACTTTTCAAGGTGAAAGCGACCCTGGGTGACGCGGACGGACTTGCCAGCGGAACGATGGTAAAGGTTTATGTGACAGCAGAGAAGGCGGACAACGTCATGGTCGTTCCGGCAGATTGTGTGAACTACAGCAATGGAGACGCTTACGTGTATACATATGATGCCGCGACAGCAACGGCGAAAAAGACTCCGGTGGAAGACGGACTCATCGATTCTGACAAGATTCAGATCGTTTCCGGACTTTCCTACGACGACGAGGTCATCACAAGCTGGTCCAAGGAGCTTTATGACGGCGCCGCGGTAAATATTCAGGGCAGTGATGACAGTGCGGAAACGACAGCCGACAGCAGTGAGACAACAGCAGAAGAGACTACAGAAGCCGCGGAAACGGCAGCAAAATAAGGAGGCACAAGGAACATGGGACTTACCAAAAAGGTCTTAAAACGGCCGGTCACAACCGTTCTTGTTGTGCTCTGCCTGATCGTATTCGGTCTCAGCTCGATCTTTTCATCCCAGCTTGAGCTGATCCCGGAAATGGAGATGCCGATGCTGATCGTCAGCGCGGTCTACCCGGGAGCAAGCCCGGATGACGTGGATCAGCTTGTGATCAGTAAGATAGAGGATGAGATCGGAACGCTTTCCGGTGTCGATTCCGTCACCAGCATGTCTTCGGAAAACTTCGGAATGGTCCTGGTCCAGTATGACTATGACCAGGATATCGATAAAGCTTACGATGACTTAAAGAAAAAGCTGGATGGGATCAAGTCGGATCTCCCGGATGATGTCGATACCCCGACGATCATCGAGATGGATATCAACAGTACGCCGTCCATCACCCTCGCGGTCAACAATGACAGCGTGGATAACCTCTATAACTACGTAAATGACGATATCGTTCCGGAAATCGAAAAGCTGACTTCCGTAGCCAGTGTCGATGTATCCGGTGGTCAGGAGGCTTATATCAAGGCGGAGCTGATCCCGGAAAAATTAAGCCAGTATCATGTGAACATGAATACCATCGTTGCGGCTTTAAAGTCTGCGGACTTTTCCATGCCGATCGGAAGTACCTCCGTTGGAAACAAGGATCTTTCCGTGACATCCGGAACATCCTTTGACACGATGGAACTTTTAAAGAAGATCCCGATCACACTGGGCAACGGAAATATCATCTATATGGAAGATGTTGCCAATATCTACAATACCGTTGAGGCAAAGGACAGTATCGGACGTTACGACGGCAAAGACACGATGACGATCGGTGTCAAGAAAAATCAGGACAGCGACCACATTACCGTTTCCAAGGCAGTTCAGGAGACAATGGAAACGTTAAAAGCACAGGATCCGTCTCTGGAGTACGTCGTTGTCAATGATTACAGTGATCAGATCAGCGATTCCTTAAACAGCGTATTCCAGACCATGATCATGGCAGTCATTATCGCGATGCTCATCATCTGGCTGTTCTTCGGGGATATCAAGGCATCCCTGATCGTCGGAACTTCCATCCCGGTATCAATTTTAGCTGCCCTCATCCTCATGAAAGCCATAGGCTTTACGCTAAACGTCATCACCCTGTCGAGTCTGGTCCTCGGCGTCGGAATGATGGTCGATAACTCGATCGTAGTTCTGGAAAGCTGCTTCCGCTTTACGGTTAAGGGCGGTGGCTTTGTTGAAACGAGAAAAGCCGCGATCGATGGTACTGCAGCTGTGCTGGAATCCATCATCGGTGGTACCGTTACGACCTGTGTCGTATTTATCCCGTTAGCTCTGATCTCCGGAATGAGCGGACAGATGTTCAAGCCGTTAGGCTTCACGATCGTATTCTGTATGATTGCGTCCCTGATTTCCGCGATGACGCTTGTACCGCTCTGCTACGTGTACTACCGTCCGAAGGAGAAGGAAAATACCCCGGCCTCCGGCATCATGAGAGCTCTGCAGAATGGATACCGTTCCCTGATGGAGAAGCTTTTAAAGAAAAAAGCGATGGTCATGGGAACCGCCGTTGTGCTTGTGATCTTCTCTCTGTTCCTTGCGACAAAGTTAAAGACAGAGCTTATGCCGGCAGATGATCAGGGAACGATCGCAGTGACGATTGAGACCCAGCCGGGTCTTAAGATCGAGGAGGTCGATAAGATCCTCCAGAGAGCAGAGGACTATGTGACACAGGATCCGGATCTTGATTCCTACATGCTTTCCTACGGAAGCTCGGACTTTCCATGAATATGGGCGGAAGCGGAGCGACCCTGACGGCATATTTAAAGGATGACAGAAGCAGAAAGACGGATCAGGTGCTCAAGGAATGGAAACGCGATATGCAGAAATGGTCGGATTGTTCGGTCAGTCTGGAAAGCCAGAGCTCTCTGGGCAGTGGGATGTCCATGGGAAATGCGGAGGATCTCGAATATGTTCTTGTCAGCACACAGTACGATGACTTAAAGAAGGTATCGGATGAGATCGTTTCCGAGCTCCAGAAACGCCCGGAGGCGACAAACATCCACTCTTCCCTTGAAAACAGCGCTCCACTTGTAAAGATCAATGTAGATCCGGTCAAGGCGGCAGCGGAGGGACTTTCCCCGACCGCCGTTGCTTCCCAGGTATACATGATGGTCAGTGGAACGACGGCAACGACCCTGAATGTTGACGGAAATGATATCGATGTAAAGGTTGAGTACGCGGATGATGAGTACGATACGATCGATAAGCTCCAGGGAATCGTTCTTCCGACAGCGACCGGCGGATCCGTAGCTCTTATGGATATCGCGGATATCGGCTTCAAGGACAGCCCGCAGAGCATTACAAAGAGTGATAAGCAGTATCAGGTGACCATCACCGGTACTCTGACAGAGGGCGCGGACAGCACCACGAAGGATAAGATCCAGAAGGAGGTCATCGATAAGTACTTATCCGGCACGATCTCCATGCAGGAAAGCACATCCACAAAGATGATGAACGAAGAGTTTGCTTCCCTGGGACAGGCGATCGCCACAGCAGTATTCCTTGTATTCGTTGTAATGGCTGCACAGTTCGAGTCACCGAAGTTCTCCATCATGGTGATGACAACGATCCCGTTCGCCCTGATCGGTTCCTTCCTGTTCTTATGGTTAGTGGACTGCCCGATCAGCATGACTTCCCTGTTAGGCTTCTTAATGTTAGTCGGTACGGTAGTAAACAACGGTATTTTGTACGTCGATACGGCGAACCAGTACCGGGCAACGATGGACTTTAAGGAGGCGGTCATTGAAGCCGGCGCGACCCGTATGCGCCCGATGTTCATGACAACTCTCACGACGATCGTGGCAATGATCCCGATGGCGGCGGCTTATGGAAATGCCGGTAAGACGATGCAGGGACTCGCCCTTGTGGATGTCGGTGGACTGATCGTCTCTACAGCGATGGCACTTCTTGTTCTTCCGGTCTTCTATGTGATCATGAGCGGAAAGAATCAGGATAAGAAAGAGATCATTGACGTAGATTAAAGCTTTGAACATTGAAAGCGGATCCCTGCAGAGTCTGCAAGAGACGGCCGCTGCCCGGTCGGGAGGCGGTCAGCCGGAATGCGGAATGCTCTGCGGGGCTTCCTGCTTTTGGAGGCGGCAGTCAGGGGATAAAAATTGCCACCGGATTGCCGTATTTGGAAAGAAAATGTAAGAGAAACGTTATTGCGTTTCTGCGATGAAATCGTTATGCTCATAGACGGAGGGAAACCTATGAGACGAAATAAATGGAAAAAAGCAGGTCTGACCGTGCTCTCAGCCGTTTTTATGGGAAGTCTTTCCCTGGCGGCAGCGGGTACCGGAATTCCTGCGTTAGCTGCGACGAAGGATGTCGCGGTCACAGAATATGACGAAGCAGCGCTTGAAAAGTTTAAGGACAATACCCTGGAATACTGGGAGCTCCCGGGACTGATCGAGAGGTATAATACGGATTATCAGAACCAGCTGCAGAAGTATTATTACAATCCGGGCGGATCCACGGGCCTTACAAAGGACCAGATGTTAGCGCTGGCGGCGGATCTCCGCGCGGAGGCGGATGAGCTGGAGAATGACGCGGATGATCTGAAAAATGACAGCTCAACCCGCAGCGAATATAAAGAATATAGGACAAACATGCATGCCCTGCGCGCTTATGCGCAGCAGCTGGAAGATACCGCAAATGGAAAAAAGAACGGCGGCTCAGCACTCCGCGGACTTCGTATCGCGAGAAATGAGAAGACAAAAACCGCAAGGGAAGCGATGCGCACTTATGAGACATTAAAGGATCAGTATGATATTGCTGTCTTAAATCAGGAGATCGCAAAGCAGAATTATGAGGCGGCACTGAAGAAAAAAGATCTCGGAATGATGTCAACGGAAGATGTTCTGACCGTAGAAGATGCCTTAAATTCCGCAAACGGAAGTGCGCTTCAGGCGGCATCCAGTCTAAACAGCCAGAAGCAGACGCTGATCACGATGTTAGGCTGGGAGTACAACGCGGACCCTGAGATTACAAAGGTTCCGGAACCGGATCTTACGGTGATCGATTCCTTCGATCCGAAGAAGGACGAGGCGAAGGCCATCGAGATGAACTATACGCTGTATGATACAAGAATGGCAAAGGCCAGTTCCTCCGGCGGAGCAGTAAAGAAAGCCAGAAATATCAAGGACCAGGAAGATTCTATCCGTTCTTCCCTGGATCTTATGTACCAGGACGTAAAGCAGAAACAGAAAGCCTACGAGGCATCTGAGACGCTTTACGGAGCCGCAAAGGCCGACAAGGCAGCTGCTGACAGGAAAAATGCCCTCGGAATGATGAGCCGCCAGGAATACCTCCAGGCGGAGTCCGTATGGCTTTCCAGTGAGGCATCCCACACAGCGGCAAAGCTCGACCTTACAGGAGCAATCGAAAACTATCAGTGGGCGCTTGAGGGACTTCTCGATATCGGTTCCTCATCGCAGAGCTAAAGGAGAATCAGAATGAAAAGAAATTTGACAGGACGTGTGATTCCGGCAGCACTTGCGCTTGCGCTTGCGGCAGCGCCTGTGAACGCTTTCGCAGCGACGAAGGCGGTTCAGGCGACCGGTGTTGCGGATGAGAACGGATTTATATCCCAGCCGGGAAATGAGTACGATGACGCGACGATGAAGAAGCTCGCGGATAACATGCTGGAATATGACGAGATCGGGAAGCTTGTTGAGGTCTACAGCCAGACGTTTAAGACAGTGAAAGAGACATATTCCGATAAGAAGGACGCAGCAAAGGATGTCGTGAAGCTGAAATCAAAATTACTGGATAGTTCGGGAGAGCTTGCGGATACGGCAAGTACACTGAAAGGCTCTCTTGACGCAGCCAAAGAGATGATCGGTAAAGTTCCGGCAATGACTCCGACAAACTACGCACAGCTCTATTACAGTTCAGAACTCATGGACTACCAGGCAGACGCAATTGCGCTGCAGGGCGACAGCCTGGAACAGGTATCCCCGGAGCAGATGCATATCAAGCTTGTGGACAGCACCCGCGCGGCGCTGACCGCCGGTGCCCAGAGCGCCATGATCGGCTACAAGCAGTTAAAGCTCAACGAGGAGAGCTTAGAGAGCGGACTCACACTCTTAGAGGCAGTCTACCAGTCCACCCAGAACCAGGCAGCCAACGGTCTTGCGACCCAGAGCCAGGTCCTTTCCGCGAGACAGCAGCTGGAGTCCACCCAGGCAACGAAACTGACACTGACATCCAGTGAGCAGAAGCTCCGTCAGACCCTCTGCACGATGCTCGGATGGAAGTATGACGCAAAGCCGGAGATCAAGGATGTCCCGGCAGCTGATCTTACAAGGATCGACGGAATGAACCCGGAGAAGGACAAACAGGCGGCGCAGGACAACAACTTTACGATCCGATACAACGTGCTGGACCTCGACAACAAGGACGCAGGCTCCGTCGAGTACCAGAACTTACAGCGCACGATCAAGCAGGAGAAGGAAGAAGTCGCGTCCTCCCTTGTAAACCTTTACAACGACGTTCTCCAGAAGAGAAACGAGCTCCAGACAGCAAAGGCAGCTTACGAGCTGGAAAAGACGAAGATGGAGACTGCCGAGAGAAAATGGCAGTTAGGAACCATCGGACGCCTTGAGTATATGCAGCAGCAGAACTCCTTAAAGACAAAGGAGATTGCGGTGAAGACCGGAGACCTCTCATTGTTCCAGGCGATGGAGACCTATGACTGGGCGGTTAAGGGAAACTTAAGTCTTAGTCAGTAAGCTGCGGATGCGCTGAAAATAGTTCAGCGATCCGAAAACGGACTTTCACAGTGGGCAGGGAAGATGTTTCCTGCTCACTTTTTTTACCCGAAGTTTTGGCAGTATTATCAGGGGTGGCTGCAGAGGCGATAGCTGTATGGGAAGTGTGTTCGCCAGTGGCCGCTGGGCTGGTGCTTTTCAGGAAACAGGCCGGTCTTGCCTTTAGCAGCGACTGAAAATCGTCCTCCGGGATCAGATTTTTCAACATTTCCTTCGATTCCTCCGGCATCGACGCATGAACGCTGTCCGTGTAGCATAAGGATGGGTACAGAACGCACCAGAAGTTGTGCCCGGCACCGTTCCCGATGGTCACCCGGACGGCTTCATACATCCCGGCGGGAAATGTCATGTCCCCGTAGGTGCGCACCGGAAACCTGCAGGTCTCGATCCCCACATGTACAGCGTAATCATACCCGAAGCTGTGGATAAAGTCTTCTGCTGCGGCTTCCAGTGTGGAAGATTCAGACAGGATATATGCTTTCAGCTCCTCTTTTCCGGCGATCTGACCCGCGGCGGCCCCGTCCCGGATCTTTTCCAGAAGAAGATCCTTCACCCGAAGCTTTAACGCCTGGTCTTTGGCGGAATCACTGTTCGCGAGAACATGGAACCGCAGGATCTTTGGGGCAATATCCGCCGCCAGAGCCTCGTCCCGCGCCCGGATGCCGGACATGGAAAGAAGAAAACAGATCAAAAAACACAGGAAAGAGAGACTGAGCTTACAGGTTCGTTTCATAGATACACCTTCTTTGCTTTTTACTTTTTATGTCAGAGGCAAATGTTATTTCCTGTTTGTAATTATTACCAGTTGTGCTATAATCTAAACGATAACATGTCAAAACAGCCCGTCCAGTGCCAGTGCATCGGGGGAAATGATTCGGGTGCACAGTGGTCCTGTAAGGAATCTGCCGGCTTTGCTGACCGGGATCACGCGCCAAATCTCACGGACGTTCGACTTGAATAGAAAATCAGAGAGGAATCAAAAAAAACATCATGGAAAAGAAAAATATCGTTGTCCTGTTTGGCGGACAGTCATCTGAGCATGTAGTATCCTGTATGTCTGTACAGAATGTGGCAGCAAATATCAATGAGGAGAAATATAATGTGATCCTCGTCGGGATCACGGAGGACGGACACTGGGTAAAGGTGGACTCCTTAAGCCAGGTCAAAGATGATACCTGGAGAGAGTCAAAAACTGGGGCGGTGCTGTCTCCGGACGCAAAGGAGAAATGCCTGATCGTCACAGAGAACGGATCTTTTGAGAAGATTCCGGTGGATGTGGTATTCCCGGTCCTTCACGGTCTCTACGGTGAGGACGGAACCGTACAGGGAATCATTGAGCTTGCGAAGATCCCGTACGTCGGCTGCGGCGTTCTCGCTTCCGCGGTATCGATGGATAAGCTTTCCACAAAGCGCATGGTAAGCGGACTCGGCATCTGTCAGGCAGCTTACGTTTCCGTTATGAAAGCGGAATTAAAGGATATGGATGCGGTTATCGCGAAAATCGAAAAAGAGATCCCATATCCGGTATTTGTAAAGCCGTCTAACGCCGGTTCCTCCAGAGGTGTTACAAGAGCAGACAACCGAGAAGAGCTGATTACCGGTTTAAGGGAAGCAGCTGACAATGACCGCCGTATCCTCGTAGAGGAGATGATCGTGGGCCGTGAGATTGAGTGCGGCGTATTCGGTGACGGTGATTCCACGAAAGCCTCCGGCGTGGGTGAGATCCTTGCTGCGGCTGAGTTCTATGATTTCGACGCGAAATACTACAATGCGGAGTCCAAGACCGTCGTTGACCCGGAGCTTCCTGACGGAGCCACAGAGCGTGTCCGTGAGGCTGCCGTTAAGATCTTCAACGCGGTGGACGGCTACGGCTTATCCCGCGTGGATTTCTTTGTAAAGGCCGACGGAACGGTCGTATTCAATGAGATCAACACACTTCCGGGCTTCACCGCCATCAGCATGTATCCGATGTTGTGGGAGGCAAGAGGTGTAGACAAGAGACAGCTGATCGACGATCTGATCGATCACGCGTTTCGGAGATATGAGAGATAAAAATGTTCACAGCGGTCCGTGCCTGAAGCCGTGCGGACCGTTCAAAATGATATATCAGGGGAGATTTACATGACAAAGGATATTTTAGTCCGTGTCCGGGGGGTACAGACGATCGGTGAGGAAGAGGACACGGTCGAGATGATCACCCCGGGGACGTATTATGTGAAAAACGGCAAGCAGTATCTGATCTATGATGAGTCGCTTGACGAGACGGGCACACCGACCCACAATACGGTGAAAGTGATGGAGAACCGGATCGAGGTCATGAAACGCGGACTTGTGGAGAGCCACATGATCTTTGAACCCGGAAGACGGACGACAGCAAACTACCGGACGCCGATGGGACTGTTCCTGATGGGGATCACGACTTCCCTGCTTGAAGTTGAGGAGGACGAAGAGTCCATTCTTCTAAGAATCAAATATTCCATGGAGATGAACGGGGAGTATGCATTCGACTGCAGTACAGAAATTCTGGCATCATCGAAAAAGGATGAAGTGCTGGGAATTTCAATATAGAGAAAAGACTTGATATGGGGATGTTGAAAGGGTTACACAAATACGCATTTCCTGACAGCTCAGGGAGATGACAAAAAAGAAAGGACGCAGCTGGCCTGTAGATCGTATTCGGAGAAATAGCGGTCGAAAGAACAGCTGTGAGAGGACAAACGATGTATGGAGAGTTTTTTAGTCGCGGTTAATGCGGTCATCCCGTTCTTCTGTTATCTGGCGCTCGGATATACGATGAAGATCAGAGGAGTTGTGAAAGAGGAATTTTTACAGAAGCTGAACCAGATGGTCTTCCGGGTATTTTATCCGTTTATGACCTTCTACAATATTTTTAAAGCCGATGCCGAGTCGCTTCCGAGACCATTGCTTTTGATTTTCACGGGTGCAAGTATCCTGATCGTGGAAGCTCTCCTGATCGTGATCATTCCGAAGATCGTAAAGGAAAACCCCAGAAGAGGCGTTATCATCCAGGCGATTTTCCGAAGCAACTTTGTTCTGTTCGGACTGCCGCTCACGATCGCGGTATTCGGAGATTCAGCGGCATCGATCGCGGCTATGATGGTTACGGTCGTTGTGTCGATCTACAATACCACATCGGTATTTATTCTTGAAATGTTCAACGGAGAGGGAAAATCAGAAGACACTGAAGGCGGTGGCAACGAATCCGCTCCTGCAGGGTGCCATCGTGGGTCTGATCTTCTTTTTCCTCGGGATCAAGCTTCCGGGAAGTCTTGTGACCCCGATCGCAGCGTTCTCCAATATGACTTCTCCGCTGGCGATCTATGTGCTCGGTGGAACCTTACAGTTTAAGGCAATCCGGAAAAACCTCAAATATCTGGTTCCAACGCTTACCTGCAAGCTGTTTATCCTTCCGGCGATCATCATCGCGATCGCTTACGCCTTTGGACTTCGTGGACTTGAGCTGTTCCTTCTGATCGCTGTCTACGCGACACCGGTTGCAGCCGCATCCTACCCGATGGCGCAGAATATGGGCGGTGACGGAGAGCTTGCCGGACAGTTTGTCGTGATCAGTACGGCGGTGTCCATGTTTACACTGTTCTTATGGATCTTCTTTATGAAGTCTGTAGGATTGATTTAAAATCAAATAAAAAAGCCCTGTCTTCTGGATGAAACTAAATTCATCAGAAGAGGGGGCTTTTTTATTTTGTCTTTTTCTTGTCGATTCAGTCTTTTTTGAAAATTCCTTTGATACGCTGACCGATCGTTTTCTTCTTCGGAAGCGGGATCAGTCCTCCACGCGGAACGGACTTGATCGCTGTGATGTAAAGACCGCTGATCTCAACCTTGACCTCAGTCTTTAACGGGAGCTGAAGGAAGACCTTTTCATCGGCGATCATGGTCATGATCTTTGTACCGATTTTTGCTTTAACTACCGGAACCTTCATCCACTTTGCATACCATGGAGTCTGCTCATAAACGATCGGCGGGAGTCCGGCTTCCTTTATTTTCAACTTTTTCTTGTCGATCGCCATCAGACTCACAGTCTGCTTAGCGGCATCGATCGCGCTCTGCTGTTCTACCTGGCGCTTTTCCATCTTACGTCCGAGGAAGTAAAGCACAGCGAGGACAACGACAAGGATCAGGAGAATGACAAGAATGACATTTGCTACGATACTCCAGTTCATGTGGATACCTCCAGTGTGTTCACGTTCGCCCTGTATCACAGGGCATTACCTGTAAATTATACCATCGCAGGTATAAAAGCGCAAGCTTAATTTGATTCAGCAGAAAGCCAGCAAAAAGCCATGTCCAAAAAACTCCGAAGCCGGAAGCGGCTGTGAAGAGCAACATAAATAGAGGAGAAAATTTGATATAATTAAAACGGAAAATTTACTTTACACACAAAAGAATAAAAAGGTTGCGCATTATGGAATGAAATAGTATAATTATAGATAACTGGTTGCGTATTGTACAAAAAATCAGAATAACTCGAATATGCAAGTTCGAGGGCCGCTTTTAGAAAAAATGAAAAAAGCAGTGCGGACAACAGCCGGAAATCATGTACAGGAAAGGTGATATGGAGATGGGAAAACAGACAGCTTGGGAAGAAATTGATAAGAAATCCAGCGAGATCTTTACCGCCAGCGACGAGATCTGGGGCTGCGCGGAGACTGCCTTCACGGAAGACAAGTCGATGAAGATCCTCTGCGATGTTCTGAAAGCAGAAGGTTTTACAGTTGAGACAGGTCTTGCGGATGTAAAGACGGCATTTAAGGGCACGTTTGGTTCCGGAAAACCTGTGATCGGTATCTTAGGCGAGTTCGATGCCCTGTCCGGACTGGATCAGGAAGCGGGAGCTACCGAGAAGATCGTTGTGCATGATGGCGCCAGTGGACACGGCTGCGGACATAACATGCTCGGCACAGCGTCCCTCTCTGCGGCGATCGGAATCAAAAAGTATCTGGAAGAAAGCGGAAAACCGGGAACCGTGATCTATTTTGGCTGCCCGGGTGAGGAAGGCGGATCCGGAAAGGCATTTATGGC
>OGNA01000628.1_pt1 | contig 12730 bp, 8 predicted proteins | sample 1573411 | NCBI WGS metagenome assembly OGNA01 (sample SAMEA2581899, study PRJEB24529) | metagenome | biome: Human gut stool | place: China | collected 2011 | reverse complement strand
CAGTTACACTCTTTCTAAGAAATCATCCACTAATTTAAACGATACCTCCGCCACCGGACATGATTTCCCAGAAAGCTCTTCCGGCACCTGAGAAAAGATCTTGTGAACCCGGAACAGATACGCCTTATTGTTTAACATTGCTGTCTTCTCAAAGGGCCAGCGGATCAAGGACGGATCTTTATAGTTCTCACCAAGCTCCAGGAGCACCGTGTTCCGGTTCAGGGTGCAGGAGAGCCATAAGGTATAATGCTTCCACGCTTCTTCCGTAAAGGATACGCTGTGGGGAACTGCCATATGACCGGCAGAAAAGCCCAGCCGGTCCACATCCTCACCGGGCAGTGAAGTTATGATATAATAATCTTTTCCATCCAGAAAATTTTTTAACTTTTCGGCGGCATGAAGGACCTCTTCCTCCTCCGTGCCTTCTTTTTTCTTCCACTCAGAGCCGATCCCCACCAGGATCTTCTCTGCGGTTTCCAGTTTTTCCTTCAGGATCTTTTCTGCTTCTGTCTTTTCCAAGCTTTTCCTCCAATATTCTGCATAATTCGTTTTCGAACGTTAACATCATAACATAAATGGGGTCTGGATTCAACTGATCCCTCTTGTCCTTTGCTTTTCATTTTCTTAAGTTTTTCTGTCCGTGGCAGAATACGTTCCGCCGTTCTTGAATTCTTATGACATGTCAGTGACATTCCAGAAGTGCCATGCATAATTTTCCCCTGTATCTCTCATACTTTTTTTGCAGATGAATATCAGACAGATCCATGGCTGTTGTTTTTATCAGCTGTCTGAAGAAACTGCATGGCAATTATTATGGAAAGGATGGATCAATGATGGAAGAGCACTCAGTCAATCTTCTCCGCGAATGTGATTCTGGCTGCAAGATGGCGGCGGAAAGCCTGGAACAGATCCGGGATATGGTGTCGGATCAGGAGCTCTGGAAGGATATCACGGAAAGCTATGAAAAACATCAGGAGCTGGACGCAAAGATCAAAAAGACCTTAAGCGCCATGGAGGAAGAGGGAAAAGAACCGGGAAAAATGGCATCTGCCTGGTCATGGATGTCCACAGAAATGCGTATGCTGGCAAAGGGCGGCGACAAAGAAGCCGCCAGTATTGTCACTGACGGCTGTAATATGGGGATCAAGACCATATGCGGTTATAAAAATCAGTATTCCGGTGCGTCAAAGGCTGTCATGGAGATCGCCGATGAGCTCACCGGGATGGAGGAAAATCTCAGAGATCATATGAAGAAATTTCTATAACGGTTCAGCAGGTCTCTTCCGCTTTCCTATCTTCCGGCCGGTGCCCCGCCACCGCCGGAAACTCCGAATATTTCACAAAGCCGATCTTTGCAATCAAGCACACGGTGGACCGGCTCGCAGAAAATGATTTTTCCGCCCGCGTCGATGTTCTTCGAAAGGAAGTCATCGCCAATGTCTCCCCTGAGCTCCGCTCCCCACTTTCCGTGATCTCCGGCTACGCAGAACTTGTCCGGGACATTCACTGGAAAGATGAGGCGGCCAGAAACGAAGATGCGCGGCAGCCGCCGCGACTTACGGGATCCGGGTCCGCTTTGACGTTCCCAAAGAGTCCGTCTTCATATACGCCGCATGGGGACCGGGAGCGGCTATCCTCCCCCCGGTCAGTCTGCCTGATGCTCTACCTCATAGGCATGTTCTTCCTTGATCTTTTTTAATGTCTCCGGATCACGGATCAGATCGAGGGCTGTAAAAGCAAGAACCTTTGCGCCAAGAAGGATAGAATCGAGTCCTTTCTGTGAGCATGCCGCCGCAACCATCTCCTTGCTGTGGCCCTTGATCGGCTCGTCGCTGATGTTGATGGTCGGCTGGATCGACGGAACCACCTGGGAAACATTTCCGATATCTGTCGATCCCATAAGGCGCTCTCCTGCCGGATCTGCTGTCTCACCAAACAACTTCAGGTTTTTCTCATAAACCGCATCAAAGGATGGTGTTGGAACCATATTTTCTACCCAGTTCTGATACGGCTTCATGCTGCCCTTTGCGCCCATTGCCATCGCAGAAGCTTCCACGATCCGCTCTACCTTTGCGTAAACATCTTTTAAAGTGCTGGATGCAGCTGCTCTTAAGTAAAATTTTGCTGCCGCGTAATCCGGTACCGTATTCGGTGCCTGTCCGCCGTTTACGATGATCCCGTGGATCCGCACATCATCGCTCAGATGCTGGCGAAGAGCATTGATGGAGTTATAGGTCTGGATCAGCGCGTCCAGAGCGTTGATTCCCTGCTCCGGTGCCGCAGCCGCATGAGACGCCTTGCCCCAGAATTCGATATCGATCACACTTTTTAACGCCGCAGCCGCCAGAGAAGAAGTTGCGCCAAACAGGTTATGTCCGCAGCCATGTCCAAGTCCTACAAGGGCATCATACTCCGCAAGGAAAACCATGACCGGACCCGGTTTCCCGGATTTATAGCTCGCCGCAAAACCGGTTCTGTGACCGGCTGCCGGCATCTCTACCTCGAATCCCACGCTCTTGATCTGATCTGCAAGACGTTTGGAAGCGAAAAACTCATAATTGCTGACCTCCGGCTTCTCATGGATCTCCAAAGCGATCTGTTGATATGTCTTGCCGTTTGCCTCTACATAATCCACAATTTTCTTCTGTAATTCATCCATTGTCCACAATCTCCTTTTCTTTTATCCCATAAATTCACTGCAATATTCTTATAAGGAAAAAGACCTGACAAAAACCTACTTGTCAGGTCTCTTAATGCGTATTATAGTTCTTTTCGCCTGAATTTTCCAGTCTTTTCTTCCGATTTCACCGATCTGTTCCGGCAATTATTTTCCTGCTCTTACTTCCTCAAACTCCTCCTGGATCTCCTTCGACGGCTCCCCAGTCGCAAGGCTGACCGCGATCAGAACGACCATTGCAACGATAAACGCCGGAAGCAGCTCATACACATTCCATGCACCGCCGAGCGGACGAACGCAGTATTTCCATACAAATACCATGACTCCGCCTGCGATCATGCCCGCAAGTGCGCCGTTCCTGTTGGAACGTTTCCAGAACAGTGCCGCAAGGACAACCGGTCCAAAGACTGCACCGAATCCAGCCCAAGCAAAGGACACGATTCCAAATACGGAGCTGTCCGGATTTCCTGCCAGGAACACGGCGATCACGGCGATAAAGAGGACCGTCGCTCTCGCAACATGGATCGTTCTCTTCTCCGTAAGGTTTACGCCAAACATCCCCTTTAACAGGTTCTCAGAAACCGCGGAGGAAGCCGCAAGAAGCTGGGAATCTGCAGTGGACATCGTGCAGGCTAAAATTCCGGCGAGTGTGATGCCGGCCCCGATGATCGCGAGGAATCCATGCTGGCATAAAAGCGTTGCAACCTGGATGATGATCGTCTCGGAGGAAGAACCCTTTAATTCCACCATGACTCCGTTCTTTGTGAGGCTGTGTCCGACAATACCGATAAAGATCGCCACTGCCATCGAGATCACAACCCATACCGTCGCGATCCGTCTGGACATTGCGATATTGTCCTCATGCTCCGTCGCCATAAAGCGGAGAAGAACATGCGGCACGCCGAAATATCCGAGTCCCCAGGCAAGTGTGGAAATTGTTGTAATTGTTCCATAATTAGATGCAGTTCCTGATGCACTGTCATATGTCGCTGTCAGGGATAAAAATCCCGGAAGTTCCTTTGCATTCGCGAGAACGACATCAAGACCGCCGCACATGGACACGCCGAAGCATACGACAAGGACCAGGGCGATCGTCATAACGATACTCTGGATCAGATCCGTAAAGCTCGCTGCCATGAAGCCGCCGAGCGCCGTATAGCCGACGATGACAACCGCGCTGATCAGCATTGCTGCCGTATACGGGATCCCGAACAGCGTGGAGAACAGCTTTCCGCATGCTGCGAAGCCGGATGCCGTGTACGGGACAAAGAAAATGATGATAAAGATTGCTGAGATTCCAAGCAGCAGCTTCGAATCATCGCGGTACCGGTTCGAAAAGAAATCCGGCATCGTGATCGAATTTGTCTTCGCGCTGTATCTTCTGAGTCTCTTTGCGACGATCAGCCAGTTTAAATAGGTACCGATCGCCAGTCCGATCGCCGTCCATGCTGCGTCGCAGGTACCACTTAAATACGCGACACCCGGCAGTCCCATGAGCAGCCAGCTGCTCATATCCGACGCCTCCGCACTCATTGCCGTCACAAACGGTCCTAATTTTCTGCCGCCAAGATAGAAATCACTGGAGTCATTATTTCCCTTAGAATAAAAGAAACCAATTGCCAGCATCATCACCAGATAGGCAATGATCACAAGAAAAACACCGATGATCGCTCCATTCATTTTTCATACTTCCTCTCATTTTAGTCTGCCATATTAGTTTAGTAAAGCGTTAATGTAGTTTAGTATAGCAGAAAATGGCCGGATTGCAAGTGTTTTCCCGGGATTTGCGTCTGAAAAAAGGCCGGCACATTCCCGTGCCGACCTTTTCCTGTCTTTGTTCCGTTTTTATGGGATCCTGATCTTGGTATCCTTACCGCTTCTCATCCCAGCTTCCGTCCTCCCGGACAAACCAGCCGTCCGGCGTCATACGGTTCGCAAACATGGTTCCCTTTGTTCCGTCGGAAACCGGATTGAAGTAATACCACTTTCCGTTGATCTGGACCCAACCGGTCTTCATTCCGGTGTTAGAATCCACATAGAACCAGTTTCCGTAAATCTGGTCAAGAATCCATCCGGTACCCAGATAACCATTCGAATCAAATGACCACCAGTTTCCATCGATCTGAACCCACTCATAACTCTGAGCTGCCGAAGAATTGCCGGATCCGGAATTCGTTGCTCCTGCTGCCTTCGGATAACTTCCATCTGCAAAGCGGAACCACCAGCCTGCGTTTGTCTTAATCCAGTGGCTGTAGCCATCATTCAGGCTTTCACTGTTATTCGTGAGCATTTCTTCCGTCAGTGTCTTTCCGGAAACAATGCCGGAATTTTCATTCACATAGCCCTTCTGAGTATCCTTCGCAGTCGCTCCCTGTCCCGGATCGTTGGTTCCGGATTTCGGCATCTTGCTGTTTGCCGGTTTGGAAGTTTCCTCATTGTCGTTATCGTCGCTCTCCGGATAACGTCCTGTCAGAACACCATTCTTCCAGGTGATCGCGTAGTTCTTTGCAGAAAGTCCGGACGGAACGATCTCATAAGTAGACTCACGGCCTTCCTCTGTGTAATCGCAGGTTACGACCAGAATTCCCGTAAGAACCGCTTCCGTCTCACCGTTTACAAAGCCATCATAGACAACTGTATACTCCGGTGCTTTGGATCCAAATGTGACATTCTTATCCTCCGCAGTGATCACAAGCGGTGCCTGTGTGATCGCAAAGCCGTAGAAAACACTTCCCTCCGTGTAATTCTGTCCTTCCGAAACACTATAAACCACACGGTACTCTCCCACATCGACCGGATCAGATGTTAAGATTTCATTCGTCTCCCGATTCGTGATCACGCGGCTCATCTGACCATCCCCGTCTGTTTCCGGAGTCAGATCCACAGCTTTTCCGTCATAGACACGAGCCTCATACAGATTTGCGGAGTCGGTGAATACCGGGGTTCTGCGCTGTACCTTCAATGTACCCGGTACGACCTCGACCTTATAGTTCTTCAGACCATCTACCACTGCCTGAACCGCATACTCACCGGCATCATCGCCTTTTGTATATGCAGTCACGAATGATAAAACAGCATTCTGATTTTCAAGAGTTTCTTCTCCTACCATGCCATTTACCGAATCAACGGTAAACTTCGGAGCTTCTTCCAGATAGGTTGTCTCCTGATCTGCCGTTACAACCTGAATCTCTTTCTGCTTGATCGTTACGATCGCGCTTCCTGTGTAAGGTTTGTAGTTCGTCGCTGTGATCCGGTAGTAAACCGTATACGTTCCGGCATCGATAAGTTCCGGTGCATCTGTTCCAGTATAATTATCCGGCTCCAGTCCGTATTCTACCACCTCATCTTTTACAAGCTCATCCTGTACAGAAACCTCGATCCCATGCGAGTGACCATCATAGATTCCATCATATCCATTTGCCGTGACGTTTTTCATCTCGGCCTCTGTGATCGCAAATTCATACGAAATTGAACCTGCCTGATAATTGGTTCCCTCTGCGACCGAATATGTAGCCTTATAGGTTCCCACATTGACCGGATCCGTTTTCAGGACCTCACCCGTCTCTGTGTTTTCGACGATATAGCTTCTTGCGCCGTCTCCGTCTGTCGATGGAGTGATATTCACAGAAGTTCCATCGTAGACTCTGCTTCCATCAGGATATTTTTCTTTCCATAATGCAGAATCTGTGAAGGTCGGAGTTTTCCTTCCAACCGTCAGGGTTCCATCTACAGAAGTTACCTTATAATTGTTCAGACCTGCAACCGCCGGTGTGATTGTATAAGTTCCGGCATTGCTGTTTTCATTGCTCTGTCCCGCCTTCGCCTGCTGATATGCACATGTGAAGGAAAGAGTACCTTTACCTTTCAGACTTTCCAGAGATTCACCCGCTGCAAAGCCCGCATAGACCGCCGTATACTGCGGTGCCGGATCTCCATATGTGATCGACTGATTGACAGCAGTAACTTTCAGTTCTCTCTGTACAATGTCAAACGGAAGACTGATTTCCGCTGCTCCGTAATTGGCTGTCTCCGCCGCTGTAAATTTAGCGGTATAGGTTCCCACATTTTTCGGGATCTCTGCGAGTGCCGAACCGGATGCCGGATTTCCTGCGTAAATTTCTACCTTAACAGTTCTCTCGCCCTCGACAGCTGCTTCTATCTCCGGTGATTTTCCATCATAGGTATACGCCTTCCATTCATTGTAATTAGTCACCTCAATCGTTGCCTGTTTCTTATTTACAGTAAACGATCCCGGAGTGAATCTCAGGCTATAGTTCCGGGCACTCAATGCTCCCTCTCCGCTGCCTGCTTCAATACTGATCGTATGCGTTGTTCCTGCTCCACTCTCTTGAGTATAGGTGCTGCATGTCATCATCGGAGTTCCCGTCAGAGCTGTCTCTTTGGTCTCATTCTTCACAAAACCGGTGTAGCTTGCCTCAAACTCCGGCATCGGATCGCCGTATATCACACCTCTTTTCGGATTTTTCAGCCCTGCAGTTACAGTTAGTGATCTCGGACGGATATGAACCGTCTGGCTTCCCTCAAGATCCTTGTAATTCGGACAGGAAATCTTATAATTCACCGTATACTCTCCCGCATCCGTGTAACTTGGCGGTTCTTGGCTCCACTCGCTTTCAGCGCTGCCCTTATATTTGATTTCTGTCCCGCTTGGAACACTACTCGCCGGAAGTGTTGCTGTAATCGTATGTGGATTCCCATCATACTGACCGTCGTAACCTGTCACAACGATTCCCTTACCATTTAGGCTGGATGGAATAATTTTAACCGTAAAGTTTCCTGTAGTAGGTTCATAATTCTGCGTTGTGATCCGGTAATAAATGGTCTGCTCTGTTTCCTGTACGTTCAGGTTCTGCATTACACCCTTTAAGTCAGAAACATAAGATCCTTCCTGCGTAGCGGAATAGGAAACAACATAACTGCCTACCTGATCGCCAGAAATATTGGAGCTTACTGTCACAGTTGGCAAGAAAGTACCTCTATTTTCATACTCAATCACGTTGTTGTTACCCGGATAAGTCACATTAGGTACAAGTTTTTCTGCAGATGCCTGATCAATATTTCCGGATATTGACAATGTTGAGGCAGACAGATCGTATTTATCTGCATTTTCTCCTGTCAGGGAAATTCCTGTAATCTGAATAGAGTTAGGTCCTACATCTTTGGACTCATATGTTGCTGCTTCATATCTGGCACTTACACCATCCAAAACAGTATTCCCAGCTTCATCCTGCAGAGTGAGTGCAATTGTCTGTCCTGATGCCAAGGAAGTTGTTCCATCGTATGTTTTGCTTGCATTACTGATAACTGCCACCGGCGTCAGTTTTTGTTTTTCGATGGTAAAATAAACATATCGATCGCCCGTATAATTTGCATCAAATGAGTATATATATACTTTATATGTTCCAGCTTCTTTAGGATTATCTGCCGCCCCGCCGGCAGCATAGCTATAACTTATACCGTACTTTTTTACTTCCGTCTTTATGACAGTATCTATTATTTCGATCGCAGGTTTTTTAACCGTTCCATCATATCTAAATGTTTGCGGTGTTAATGTAACAACTATATCATCGCTCTGCAAAGATTTAGGTTTTATACTTGTCACGTGCAATAAACTATCCGATGATGTCCCATCATAAGTGATTTGATACAGTGGCTGATCACTGTCACTTGCTGTAATCCGCACTGCATAATAATATTTAAGAGACTCATCTCCACAATTAGTTGCCGTTGGTGGGGTCGTCGTCCAGTTATTTACATAAAATCCACCCTTCGATTGAGGCTCATAGCATTGATACTCAACCTTGTATTCCTCATCATTTGGTGTATAGACCTTAAGCAACTCCTGCTCAAATCCAGTATAAACAAATTCAATAGGAACAACGCTGAATATATCAGAATTCACATAAATGTATGCTACTGCACTGCCTGCTTTGTACGTCTCATTTCCCTGTGTTTTTGCACCGATTATATAATTTCCGGCAGCGAATTTCGTTGTAGACGAACTCAATGTTTGCTCTTTTTTTTCGGAATCGGCCTGATTTACATAATAATACGATACCTTTCCTTCTTCTGAATCAATATCTGAACTGTTAAACAGGGTAGAAACATCGAAATTTTCACTCTCATTTACTTTCTCCCTCTTAGTTTCTGATGTTCCTTTCACTGCTTTCAGAGATGATGGAGTTCTCCAATTTTCTGCCTGCGTACCTGTAACACGCCCATGATTCTCATAATTTGAAGGAATGGGTTTAGATGAATCTGAAGTCATATTCACTTGAAGTTCACCATCATTCACAAGCTTATTTATTCCTACATCAAAAAGTATCGATTCTTTAATATTCCGTCAGATTCAATTGTAAGTAATGATTCAGATAGGTTTATTAATGAGAGATGGTTTACAGTGACCTTTCCAGATATGGATCCAGTAGCATTGTCTAACGTCAGACCATCTGTTTCGATTATTCCGCCTAAACTGCAATCACTTTCTCTGCAAAAATACAGTCCCCGGCTGCTGTCATTCCCTCCTCGTACCTTTGTTTTAAGTGTACCACCTGTTATATTAAATGTTCCACCAGATTGATACAGGCCGCTATATGGACCATTTGCCGTTACTGTTCCTCTTTTTATTGTCAGCTTTCCATAGGACTCAATCCCATGTCGATTATATCCACTTTCATTTACGCTATAAGGGGAAGTGGCGTTAATTTTTCCATCTTGTTCTAAATTGATTGAAACTTCTGCCTTCTTCCCAATAGAAATACCACTTCGGTCATCTTTCACATTCAACGTTCCTGAGCCTGTAAAAGTTACATCTGTATCACTCCAGATCCACAGTCCATAGCTTGCCGAATCTTTGGGCAGCTTTGTTCCATCGAATACGCTTGTTCCATTCAACTCAATAATCCATTTTCCCTTACGAATATCCAGACACGTTTCCACTTGAGGATTATAATTATTCAGTTCTAATACAAAAGCATCTTCTTCACGATAAATTCTGCTGTCCACATCAAGATACTGCTCATACTTACCCGATAAATTTGTTCCATCCCAATCAACAGTAACTGATTTTGTGCTGGTATTATCTTCTCTTCTCGTGAATACCATATAGGTTTCTGCATTCGCCGCCAGCATTGCCGCCTCATCGCTCACCGCGACTTCCACTGCAAGCGGCGCACACCCGTCCGCAAGCTCATATCCGTCCTCCGGCTCTGCCGAGAAGGTGAAGGTTCCGCTTGTCGGCCACATTCCGTCCTCGTTCTGGATATAATCTTCGCACTGCCAACCGGATACTTTGATTTCCACATCGTAATCCGCAGTGATATCTGCTTCATCTGCAGTAATATCCTCTGCTTCGTCCGCAGAAGTATTCTCTGCGGTCTCTCCGGTCTTTGCAAGGATACTCTGCGGCAGGATGGAAACGATCTGTTCCAATGTCGGCTGCTCCTCTGCGGTCGCACTCAGTTCCAGTCTTCCGTCATTTAAATATTCTTCCGGGTCCTGCCAGATAAAGTCGTAGATTTTTGCGAATACATCTTCCCCGTCAAATTCTGCATCCGATGGAGAAGCCTTCTTTCGATCATCGATCAGTTCTTCTTCATCTTCATCTGCGTCAGATGGGGAAGCGATATGAATGGTTTGTTGTGCGTTTGATGTGGATGCCTTCAGGTATCCGCTTGCATCTACAACTCCTGATGCAGCATCAAGGCTATCTACATTTCCATAAGCCATTGTCCCCGGAAGAGACATGGTCACTGTCAAAAGAACTGCTGTATACTGTTTTATTTTTTTCCTCATAGGCGTACCTCCCACTGTCTTCAATAATTTTCATTTTAACAGCCCCCCCCCCAAAGCAACAGCTTCGACAGAATCGGTCGAACTTCGACAAAATTGGTAAAATTATTCTTTGCTGGAATAAAATCAATTATCATGGTAAGCCGGTCAGTCCCGGTTACCATCGTCCGCATCTTCTGTCCGATCTTGAAGGTCTTCCCGCTCATCTCACCTCGCAGCTCCATGCGCTCTTCCCGGAACACATAATAGTCGCCATGAAGTTCATTGACATAGACAGGCATGTATTTTGCCTGCTTCATGGAACGCAGGGGCAGACGGCTGATGAGTGCTTCCTCTTCGCTTCCTTCAAACTTTTTCAGAAGCTTCGTCAGCTCCTTCGGATGCACCTCATCATAAGATTTTTCCCTAATATGTCGAGCGTTTCATCAGTTAAAAAATCTAACAGTATTCTACTATTTTTTCATTTTCCAATCAATAGACTTGGAACGAACAGACGTACAACAGGAACGAATCGTTACTGTACACGGGTAGGAATTTTCTGAACTGAAAATGTCGTATGATACGGTGGTGGTGACAGATTTTGCCGATTTGGAATGCGAAGCATCGGCAAAAGCACGTTGCTGTTTGCGCAACGCGTAAACAGCAACCGAATCATGTTACTGGCTGCTGCTCACGAATTCGATCTCCGAAATATTGAACAGGATGCACCCGCAATGCCCCGGAAAAGTCGGGAAACATGTGACCTTCAGATTCGTATCGATCTCCGGGCTGTAGTCGATGAGCTCCAGTTTTTCCCCGTAAAGGACGGCCCGCTCATAGCTTCGAAGCCATTTGGAATCCATATTGCTGAAAAGACTTCCGAATGAATTTCCGATCAGCCGGTCTAACGGCAGTTTTTCCAGCCTCGCAAGTTCCGGATTTCCATAGCGGAAGATCCAGTCAACTGCGCGTTTCTCCTCATCAAATACCATCTCGATATCCGTAAATGCGAATGGGAGCTGATCGAAACTGCGGTAATAGTCATGGTATTCATCGTCCGTCATCGGTACTCCATGATTCTGAAATCCCCGGATCACGTCCTGCTGGGCATTCCGGAGTGTTTTCATGATCTCCCCTTTCTTACGGGCCGTATACCCCAGGGATCCCCCATTGCTGAGATTGATGGTATCCGTGACGTTATGGATTGCCATGACTGCTACAAGGCAGCCGCGATGCACCCGCAAAAATCCGTCCCCGATCTTCTCCTCGATCTCCCCAAGAGTCATCGTCGTCCGATACACCTGATCTCCCAGCACATGGATATTTGCGTATTTTCCATTCATCAGAACATATAAGATCGTACTCACTCTTAAAGCGATCGTTTTCCTCTCTGAGACGATCGTTATGTATCTTTCTTCTGGCATGAAACAGTTCCTCCGTAAGATTATATATTTTATTGAAGCTTTTATATCTGAAATTATAAGTGGATTTCACAGCAGAATCAATTCTTCCTGCACAAGATGTCGAAATTTGGATTTTTGAGATTCCCAAACACAGAAAGACATAAAAGGAGAAGTAAACAGATCGAATAGCAGAATGATGAGACAATCACTTCGAAATATATCAGCTTTATTTTGATATATTGCGAAGTATAATATCTAGATAAAGTCAGTGCTACGTAGCTCCCCGAAAAAGATGCACACTTTTATATTTCTTTTAGCAAAAATGCCATATAGAGTGGAAGTGTAAGTATCTGTTCCGCACGTCCAACATTATAGTCTCCAAGTTTGATTGCATGACTGACATGGTATTTTTCAGGATGATTCAGGATTGTTCTGGTGCTTTTTGTATTACCTGTAGATGCTTTTACCTCTACCAATGTGCATTCACCTTTATAACGGATCACAAAATCCACCTCAAGTCCACTGTCTTTATGGAAATAGTAAAGTTTTCTTCCCATTTTACTGAAAATATCAGCAATCAGATTTTCGAAAACTGCTCCTTTATAAGCATGAAGATTTCCTTGAAGAATATCGTATTGCGTACCATCCTCCAACATGCTGACAAACAGACCACAATCGCGCATATACACTTTAAATGTATTTACTTCTGCATTTCCGTCTAAAGGCAGTTCCGTAATACTAAGATTATAACAGCGCACAATAATACCTGCATCCTCGATCCATTGCAAGCTTCCAGCATACTTTGAAGCGGTAGATCCCTTTTTGACAATTGAATACTGAAATTTCTTATTTTCTTTAC
>OGNA01000627.1_pt1 | contig 12783 bp, 6 predicted proteins | sample 1573411 | NCBI WGS metagenome assembly OGNA01 (sample SAMEA2581899, study PRJEB24529) | metagenome | biome: Human gut stool | place: China | collected 2011 | reverse complement strand
AGTATACTACCCGGTATTAAAAGAGATTCTGGAAAAAGCAGGGGATGACGAGGAAGAGCTGAAAGCAGAACTCCGCCGCAACATCCACGAGCTCGTTCCGAAGTGCATCACGAAGGAAGATATCCTTGCTTCCATCAACTACAATATGCACCTTGAGTACGGCATCGGCGTAAAGGATGATATCGATCATCTTGGAAACCGTCGTATCCGTGCAGTCGGCGAGCTGCTTCAGAACCAGTACCGCATCGGTCTCTCCAGAATGGAGCGTGTGGTACGCGAAAGAATGACGACACAGGACATCGACGGAATCACTCCGCAGTCCTTGATCAATATCAAACCGGTAACCGCAGCAGTGAAGGAGTTCTTCGGAAGCTCCCAGTTATCCCAGTTCATGGACCAGAACAACCCGTTATCCGAGCTTACGCATAAGAGACGTCTCTCCGCGTTAGGACCGGGCGGTCTGTCCAGAGAACGTGCGGGATTCGAGGTTCGAGATGTACACTACACCCACTATGGCCGTATGTGTCCGGTCGAGACTCCTGAGGGACCGAACATCGGTCTGATCAACTCCCTTGCGAGCTATGCAAAGGTAAACCAGTACGGTTTCGTTGAGGCTCCGTACCGTGTCGTAGATAAGACTGACCCGGCAAACCCGCGTGTTACCGATGAAGTCGTTTATATGACCGCGGACGAAGAGGATAACTACATCGTAGCACAGGCGAACGAGCCGCTCGATGAGGAAGGCCACTTCATCCACAACAACGTATCCGGTCGTTTCCGTGAGGAGACTTCCTCCTTCCAGAAGAGACAGATCGATTTAATGGACGTATCCCCGAGAATGGTATTCTCTGTCGCTACATCCATGATCCCGTTCTTACAGAACGATGACGCGAACCGTGCCCTGATGGGATCCAACATGCAGCGTCAGGCAGTACCGCTTCTTTCCACAGAAGCTCCGGTCGTTGGTACCGGTATCGAGGGCAAGGCTGCCGTTGACTCCGGTGTCTGCGTTGTTGCAAAGAATGCCGGCGTTGTTGAGCGCTCCGCGTCCAATGAGATCGTGATCAAGAGAGATTCTGACGGAAACCGCGATGTTTACCGCCTGATCAAATTCTCACGAAGCAACCAGTCCAACAGCTACAACCAGAAGCCGATCGTTTACAAGGGAGACCATGTAGAGAAGGGCGAGGTTATCGCAGACGGACCGTCCACAAAGGATGGAGAGATCGCACTTGGTAAGAACCCGCTGATCGGATTCATGACCTGGGAAGGTTACAACTACGAGGATGCGGTTCTCTTAAGCGAAAAACTCGTTATGAACGATGTATACACATCTGTTCATATTGAAGAATATGAATGCGAATCCCGTGACACCAAGTTAGGACCGGAAGAGATCACAAGAGATGTTCCGGGTGTTGGTGAGGACGCATTAAAAGACCTGGATGAGAGAGGAATCATCCGCATCGGCGCTGAGGTACGTGCCGGTGATATCTTAGTCGGAAAGGTAACTCCGAAGGGAGAGACCGAGCTGACTGCAGAAGAAAGACTTCTCCGCGCAATCTTCGGTGAGAAGGCAAGAGAGGTCCGCGATACATCCTTAAAGGTACCGCACGGCGCATACGGAACCATCATCGACGCGAAACTCTTCACAAGAGAGAACGGCGACGAGCTTGCTCCTGGCGTAAACGAGACAGTCCGCATCTACATCGCACAGAAACGTAAGATCTCTGTCGGTGATAAGATGGCCGGCCGTCATGGTAACAAGGGTGTTGTCTCCCGTGTACTTCCGGTAGAGGATATGCCGTTCCTTCCGAATGGCCGTCCGCTCGATATCGTATTAAACCCGTTAGGCGTGCCGTCCCGAATGAACATCGGACAGGTCCTCGAGATCCACTTAAGCCTTGCTGCAAAGGCACTCGGCTTTAACGTTTCGACACCGGTATTCGATGGCGCGGACGAGAACGATATCCAGGATACACTGGAGCTTGCAAATGATTATGTAAATATGGAATGGGATGCATTCCAGGAGAAGTATAAGGATATCCTTCGTCCGGATGCGATGGAATACCTCGGCGAGCACCTTGACCATCGTGCTCTCTGGAAAGGCGTTCCGATCAGCCGTACCGGTAAAGTACAGCTCCGCGACGGACGTACAGGTGAATACTTCGATGGTCCGACTACGATCGGACACATGCACTACCTGAAGCTGCATCACCTGGTTGATGATAAGATCCATGCCCGTTCCACAGGTCCATACGCACTGGTAACACAGCAGCCGTTAGGTGGTAAAGCACAGTTCGGCGGACAGCGTTTCGGTGAGATGGAGGTTTGGGCTCTTGAGGCTTACGGTGCGGCTTACACCCTTCAGGAGATCCTGACTGTGAAGTCCGATGATGTTGTAGGACGTGTAAAGACCTACGAGGCGATCATCAAGGGCGAGAACATTCCGGAGCCGGGTATTCCGGAGTCCTTCAAGGTACTCTTAAAAGAGTTACAGTCTCTCGGACTGGACGTAAGAGTGCTGCGTGACAACGGTGAAGAGGTCGATATGTCTGAGAACATCGACTACTCCGATACCAACTATGACCTTCGTTCCATCATCGAGGGAGACCGCCGCTACAACGATAAGGAAGACTTATCCGACTACGGATTCCAGAAGCAGGAATTCAAGGGCGACGAGCTCGTTAATGTGGAAGAAGATGACTATACAAACGACGGTGCCAAAGACGACTATGTCGATGACGATTATACCGAGGATGACGACAAATAATTAGAAGGGAGTACCGTTCATGCCTGAGACAAATGAAACTTATCAGCCGATGACATTCGACGCGATCCGTATCGGACTTGCCTCTTCGGAAAAGATTCTGGAATGGTCCCATGGTGAGGTTAAGAAACCGGAGACCATCAACTACAGAACCTTAAAGCCGGAGAAAGACGGTCTGTACTGTGAGAGAATCTTTGGACCGACCAAGGACTGGGAGTGTCATTGTGGTAAATACAAGAAAATCAGATATAAAGGTGTTATCTGTGACCGCTGCGGCGTTGAGGTAACAAAATCCAGCGTCCGCCGTGAGCGTATCGGACACATTGCGCTTGCTGCTCCGGTATCCCATATCTGGTATTTTAAAGGTATTCCGAGCCGTATGGGCCTGATTCTGGATATCTCTCCGAGAGTCCTCGAGAAAGTCCTGTACTTCGCTTCCTATATCGTTCTGGATGCCGGCAATACCGGCCTTCAGTTAAAACAGGTCCTTTCTGAGAAAGAGTACCGTGATGCTGTTGAAAAGTACGGCTACGGCACATTCCGTGTGGGAATGGGTGCTGAGGCTGTTCAGGAACTTTTAAAGAATATCGATCTGGATAAAGACTCCGAAGAGCTTAGAAAAGCTCTCCAGGAGGCATCCGGACAGAAGAGAGCGAGAATCATCAAGAGACTGGAAGTTGTAGAGGCATTCCGCAATTCCGGAAACAAGCCGGAGTGGATGATCATGACCGTGATCCCGGTCATCCCGCCGGACATCCGTCCGATGGTACAGCTGGACGGCGGCCGTTTCGCAACCTCCGACTTAAACGATTTATACAGAAGAATCATCAACCGTAACAACCGTCTTGCAAGACTTCTTGAGCTCGGTGCTCCGGATATTATCGTCCGCAACGAGAAGAGAATGCTTCAGGAGGCCGTTGATGCCCTGATCGATAATGGCAGACGCGGCAGGCCGGTTACAGGTCCTGGAAACCGTGCATTAAAGTCCCTTTCCGATATGTTAAAGGGTAAACAGGGACGTTTCCGTCAGAACCTTCTCGGTAAGCGAGTTGACTATTCCGGACGTTCCGTTATCGTCGTTGGACCGGAACTTAAGATCTATCAGTGCGGTCTCCCGAAGGAGATGGCGATCGAGCTCTTCAAACCGTTCGTTATGAAGGAACTCGTTGCTAACGGAACCGCGCACAACATCAAGAACGCGAAGAAGATGGTTGAGCGCCTCCAGACAGAGGTCTGGGACGTACTTGAGGATGTAATCAAAGAGCATCCGGTTATGTTAAACCGTGCTCCTACTCTTCACCGTCTTGGTATTCAGGCGTTCGAGCCGATCCTTGTAGAAGGTAAGGCGATCAAGCTTCATCCGCTCGTTTGTACCGCATTCAACGCGGACTTCGATGGAGACCAGATGGCGGTTCACCTTCCGCTTACCATGGAAGCACAGGCAGAGTGCCGCTTCCTTCTTCTCTCCCCGAACAACCTGTTAAAGCCGTCTGATGGTGGTCCGGTAGCCGTTCCTTCCCAGGATATGGTTCTCGGTATCTACTATCTGACACAGGAGAGACCGGGCGCAAAGGGCGAGGGAATGTTCTTCAAGAGCCCGAACGAAGCACTTCTTGCATATGAGAACGGTGCCGTTACTCTTCACGCAAGAATCAAAGTCCGTGTGACAAAGACTCTTCCGGATGGAAGAACAATGACTGGTATCGTTGATACAACTGTCGGACGTATCCTCTTCAACGAGATCATCCCACAGGATCTTGGATTTGTAGACAGAACGATCCCGGGCAACGAGTTAAAGCCGGAGATCGATTTCCTCGTAAAGAAGAAACAGTTAAAGCAGATCCTCGAGAAAGTCATCAATACACACGGAGCGATCCAGACAGCGATCACCCTGGACGATATCAAGGCGATCGGTTACAAGTACTCCACAAGAGCAGCTATGACCGTATCCATTTCCGATATGACTGTCCCGGCAACAAAGAAGCAGCTCCTTGCAGATGCAGAAGCTACCGTTGACCGTATTGCTAAGAACTTCCGCCGTGGTCTTATCACAGAGGAAGAGCGTTACAAAGAAGTTATCGATGTATGGAAAGCAACCGATGACCAGCTGACACATGACCTTCTGACAGGTCTTGATAAATACAACAACATCTTCATGATGGCGGACTCCGGAGCCCGTGGTTCCGATAAGCAGATCAAGCAGCTTGCCGGTATGCGAGGACTCATGGCGGATACGACCGGTCACACGATCGAACTCCCGATCAAGTCCAACTTCCGTGAAGGTCTTGACGTACTTGAGTACTTCATCTCCGCACATGGTGCGAGAAAAGGTATGTCCGATACCGCTCTTCGTACAGCCGACTCCGGTTACCTGACAAGACGTCTTGTTGACGTATCCCAGGACCTTATCATCCGTGAGACAGACTGCTGTGAAAGCAAGGGAACGATCCCGTACATGGAGATCGAGGGCTTTACGGACGGTAAAGAGACCATCGAGACGCTGCAGGAGAGATTGACAGGCAGATATATCGCTGAGACGATCACAGATCCGGATACCGGAGAAGTTGTTGTTAAGGCTAACCATATGTGTACACCGAAACGTGCCGCAGCCGTTATCAAGGTTCTTGAGAAGCTCGGCAGAAATACTGTTAAGATCCGTACAGTCCTGACATGTAAGTGCCATATCGGTGTCTGCTCCAAGTGCTACGGCGCAAACATGGCGACAGGCCAGCCGGTACAGGTCGGAGAGGCTGTTGGTATCATTGCCGCACAGTCCATCGGTGAGCCTGGTACACAGCTGACCATGCGTACATTCCACTCCGGCGGTGTTGCCGGCGGCGATATCACACAGGGTCTTCCCCGTGTCGAGGAGCTTTTCGAGGCCAGACGCCCGAAGGGACTTGCGATCATCGCTGAATTCGGTGGTGTTGTTACAATTAAAGATACAAAGAAAAAACGTGAGATCATCGTTACGGACCAGGAGACAGGAAACTCCAAGACTTATCTGATCCCCTATGGTTCCAGAATCAAAGTTGCGGACGGACAGGTTCTCGAGGCCGGCGACGTTCTTACAGAGGGTAGCATCAACCCGCACGACCTGTTAAAGGTTAAGGGCGTTCGTGCCGTACAGGATTACATGATCCGTGAGGTACAGCGTGTTTACCGCTTACAGGGTGTAGAGATCAACGATAAGCATATCGAGATGATCGTGCGTCAGATGTTAAAGAAGATCCGTGTCGAGGAGAGCGGCGATTCCGACGTTCTTCCGGGCGTATCCATGGATGTTCTTGATTTCAACGAGATGAACGAGGAGCTCATCGCTGCAGGCAAACAGCCGGCAGAGGGCAAACAGGTCATGCTCGGTATCACAAAGGCATCCCTTGCAACCGATTCCTTCTTATCTGCCGCATCCTTCCAGGAGACCACAAAGGTTCTTACTGAGGCTGCGATCAACGGTAAGGTCGATCACCTGATCGGTCTGAAAGAGAATGTTATTATCGGTAAGCTGATCCCGGCTGGTACCGGAATGAAGCGTTACCGCAATATCAAGCTCAGCACAGGCGAGATCGAGGATAAGATCCAGGAGCAGGAAGCACCGGTTGCTGAAGAGCCGCAGGAGGAGACGGATGCTCCGCTTGAGGAAGCAGATAAAATCATTCTCAACGAGGATGATACACAGGATGTCGATGAGTGATCGGTATTTTGACAAATAAATATATCGGAAAGCTTTCTGGAAACAGGAACTTTTCCGTATGCTGAGGCATATAAGAACAGCGAGGAGAACATGAAAGATCATGTTTTTCCTCGCTGTTTGAGTATACAGATGGTTAGAAGAAAGCAACTTGTAACGATTCGGCGAGCCGATGGGCTTTCTGTGCTGAATGTGAGAAGACCTGAATTACAATTTCTTGATTTTTGGCTTGGCGCGGCAAGTGTGCGGACCGATGGAGGTGTTTTACATGATTACGATACTGTCCGGCTTATTTATTAAAAACAGAGATCAATTCGGGAACAGCGATGTGCGCCGTGCCTACGGCATGCTCTGCAGTATTGTGGGCATCGCGCTCAATGTATTTCTGTTTGCCGGAAAATATCTGGCGGGTGTGATCAGTGGATCCATCGCTATTACGGCGGATGCATTCAATAACCTGTCAGATGCAGGATCATCCTTTATATCTCTTGTGGGATTTAAATTTTCCGGCATGAAGGCTGACGCGGATCACCCCTTTGGACACGGGCGCATCGAGTATGTCTCCGGATTTGGAGTTTCCATGGTCATCATTCTCATGGGAATCGAGCTTTTCAAAACTTCCATAGAGAAGATCTTTCATCCGGAGCCGGTGGAGACAGGCGCTCTGGCGGTGGGGATCCTTGTGGTCTCCATCTGTGTAAAGGGATACATGTGCTTTTACAATCGGACAGTCGGCAAAAAGATCCAGTCGGAGACCATGAAAGCGACGGCTATGGACAGTATGAGCGATTCCATCGCGACAACGGCGGTTCTGATCTCCATGGCTGTGGCCCATGTGACAGGCATTAGTATCGATGGATGGTGCGGCTGCCTGGTGGCATGCTTTGTATTGTATGCAGGATTTGGCGCGGCGAAGGATACCCTGAATCCGCTTCTCGGAGAACCGCCTTCCAGAGAATTTGTAAATGAGATCAGGACGATCGTTATGGCTCATCCTGAGATCCTTGGGATCCATGATCTAGTGGTCCACGATTACGGCCCGGGGAGGCGCATGATATCCCTCCACGGGGAAGTGTCAGGGGATTGCGATATCTTTGAGATCCACGATGTGATCGATCGGATCGAGAAGGAATTGAAGGAAAAACTTGGCTGTGAGGCCGTGATCCACATGGATCCGATCGTCGTGAATAACGAGGCGATCAATGAGACAAAAAAGGAAGTTGTTGACATGATCAACGAACATTTTCCGGGCGTCACCATCCATGATTTCCGCATGATCCAGGGGCCGACTCATACGAACCTGATCTTCGACGCGGTGGTCCCATTCCAGTATGGGAAAACGAACGAAGAGGTAAAACAGGGGATCGAGAAACTGATCTCAGAGAAATGGGATGATTATTACGCAGTCATACAGGCAGAGCAGTCATATCTGGAATAAAGAAAAAAGATTGAATCCGGCAGAGTGTGCAGAAGCGCTTTGCCGGATTTTTGCAGTTAAAGAAAACGTAAGAAGTCTACAGGAAAAAGGGTTTGCGATTGCATGGTTGAACTGCTATACTTGAGATATGGAACTCACGGAAGTATGTGGGCAGATGGGTGACAGAACAGGCGCTCCGGCATCTGGAAACTTGTGCAGATGACCGATGCGGTTGTTGAATTTTAAGGAGGTCTCTCTTATGAAAAAGTGGAAAATGATCCTTACTGCAGCGATGCCGTTAGCAATGGCACTGTCCTTCCCGGCATTCGCGGGCGAATGGCACGAGGATATGAACGGCTGGTGGTATGAGAACGATGACGGTTCCTACTGCCGGAACGGCTGGTACTGGATCGATGGTGATCATGATGGCTGGGCACAGTGCTATTATTTCGGAAATTCCGGTTATCTGCAGATGAATGCCGGATATGCGCAGACAAATACGAGTCATGCGGACGGATATGAGATCGACAAAAATGGTGCCTGGAGCGTAAATGGTGTTACCCAGGTAAAGGCAGTTCCGACCGCTGTCGCGGAGAACGATCCGGAGGCGCTGAAGGTCTATGAGGAAGCACAGCAGCTTAGCGAGTCTCTCCCGAGCGCGAATATCGATGTGGACTATACGATCACCATGTCTTATCTCGGACAGAATATTGATATGTCCATGAATATGAAGCTGATGATGAAAGAGGACGCGAACGGAGACATGCAGTTTGTATGCAAGGGTACCGCGGATACGCTTGGAACCGCAGTGCCGATCGATATGTTCTACACAGACGGATACATGTATGTGAACACTATGGGCATCAAGTACAGGCAGGCCATGGATCTGGAAGCTGCGAAAGCTCAGGCCACACAGATCAACATGGATCTGGATACGGATGTTGTCAAAGGCTTGAGAATGTATACAAGCGGTGACACAAGGAAACTTGCATTCACTATTGATGACCAGAAGATCAACGAGATCCTGACCGCAGTTACCAGCGCGACCGCAGAGACCTACGAGGAGCTTGGGGTCACTCTGGACATGAAGATCAATGAGTCGAACGGCGAGATGACGGTCAACAAGGATGGCTATTGCGAGGCTATGAAGATGTTTATGGACTACGGAATGAGTGTCACAGATCATACAACATCCGAAGCTGATGAGATGAACTATAAGATGGATATCAATATGACATATAAGAATCCGGGCAAGAAAGTTTATTTTGAGATTCCATCTACAGATGGCTACGAAGATATTGCTGTGGCTTATGTGGCAGATGCGGAATAGGGACAGTAAAATCGGGACCGGTCTGGCATGTTAAAAAGTGAAGTGTAAATGGCGCTGGTTTGCGTATGGCTGAGAGGTCATGGCAGATCAGCGCCTTTTTGTGCCACAGGAAATCCCTGTTCACAGATGGAAGCGGCAGGCTTTGCAGAAATGGAGTTTCAACTGTAATGAGATCTGCCCGTTACTGCGTCTGGGAGAATAGCAGATTGGAGCATCTCTCATATATTAAGATAGAAGAAACAGGACAAAGAGGGAGAGATTATGGTATCCATCAGCCTATGCATGATCGTGCGCAATGAGGAAAAGGTCCTCGGAAGATGCCTGTCCTGCGTGCGGGGATTTGCGGATGAGATCATAATTGTGGACACGGGATCTACGGACCGGACGAAGGAGATCGCATTTTCTTTTACGGACAAGGTTTATGATTTTAAATGGAAGGATGACTTTGCAGCGGCGAGAAATTTTGCTTTTTCCAGGGGAACGGGGGATTACCTGTTCTGGCTGGATGCAGATGATGTGATAAGGCAGGAAGAGTGGAGAAAACTGATGGATCTGAAAAGACGGCTGGATATGGAACGGCCGGATGTAGTGATGATGAAATACGCGGTTGGATATGACGGGGATGGCGCACCGTCATTTTTCTTTTATAGAGAACGCCTTTTAAGACGGTGCGGAAAAGCCGTATGGAAAGGGCGCATCCATGAGGCGGTGGAACCCTTTGGAAAAGTAGTGCGGGAAGATATCATGATCGAGCACCGGAAAGTGGGGACAGGGGATCCGGATAGGAATCTTCGGATATTTGAGCAGATGCTCCGGGAGAAGGGGAAACTATCTCCGCGGGATCAGTATTATTACGGAAAGGAATTATATTACCACAGAAGATACCGGGATGCCGCTTCCGTATTTTCGGAATATCTGGAACTGCCGGATGGCTGGCGGGAAGACCGGGTGGATGCCTGCAGGCATGGGGCGTACTGTATGTACCGGATCGGAGATCGGGACCGGGCACTAAAGTTTCTGCTTTCCGGACTTTCTGAGGGGATCCCGAAGCCGGAGCTCTGCTGTGATCTCGGATGGTGGTTCTTCTCGGCCAGGCGCTATCGCGACGCAATTTTCTGGTACGGGCAGGCAGTCCGGACCGGAAGGTGGACCGGGGAGGACGGTTTCGTGATGCCGGAGTGCCGGGGATATATTCCGTATCTGCAGATGTGTGTCTGCTACGACAGGCTGGGGGAATGGAAAACGGCGGAACGGTATAATGAGCTGGCGGAGAGGTGCCGGCCGGGGACGGAGACATGCCAGTTAAACAGGAAATATTTTGAGAAAAGAAAAGTGCAGCAAATTGAACGGAGACAGAGAGGTGACAGCCGGAGTTTTGGACAAAAAATCGCAGAAGTAGCAGTTTCGGACGGGCAGCATAGATTATAGTAAGCGAACAACCTGTATGGGATGTCCGCAAGGAAAATATGCTGAAAGGGGAATTGATCATGCGCAATTATGAATATGATTTCTGGGAGAACGAGGACTGCAGAGCAGAGAGCTGCCGGGGTGGAGACGAGAGAGGACACTGGGATGGGAACTGTTGCTGTGGCCGAGACGGAAGAGACCGCTGGGACGGAACGCAGGGCTGTGGCGGAGATGGAAGAGGTGGCTGCGGTGGGAATTGTGGCTGCGGAGGAAACAGAAGAGGCGGCTGTGGTGGAAATTGCGGAAGCGGCTGGGGATATGGCTGGAGACACGGAACCTGCTGCTGCCGGGGACCGCAGGGTCCGAGAGGCCCTCAGGGATGCCCGGGGCCTGAAGGACCGAGAGGTCCACAGGGGTTTCCGGGATTTGACGGAGCGCCGGGAGCGACAGGCCCGATGGGCCCGATGGGTCCGGCAGGAGCAGTGGGAGCGACAGGTCCGATGGGTCCGGCAGGAGCGCCGGGAGCGACAGGTCCGATGGGCCCGATGGGTCCGGCAGGAGCAGTGGGAGCGACAGGTCCGATGGGCCCGATGGGACCGGCAGGAGCAGTGGGAGCGACAGGTCCGATGGGTCCGATAGGTCCGGCAGGAGCAGTGGGAGCGACAGGTGCGATGGGCCCGATGGGTCCGGCAGGAGCAGTGGGAGCGACAGGTGCGATGGGTCCACAGGGGCCAACCGGTCCGACAGGTCCCGCAGGGACAGTGACAGCGGCCGCTCCGGTGGCAAATGCCACAGACTCGGAGAACGTGGTGAATCAGTTTAATGAATTACTTGCAAATCTGAGAACGGCTGGACTTCTGGCACCCAATCCCTAACGAAGGATAGATTAAAAGAGGAGACCGCAGATGCGGTCTCCCTCAGGATCGAAAGAGATTTGTAACGGTTCAGCCCGGGAGCGGTATCGTTCCAGAATGTGTATCGGATGTGGACTAAATCGCATCGGGGGGGATCAAATCGCACCGGGGGTCTTGCATGAAAATTTCTGGTATGGTAAAATCCTGTCTGAAAATATACAGTGCTTGTAACAGTTCAGTACCTTTGCAGTTGCGGGCAAAAATCTATTCCGGACCGGCTGTGCGATGGGATTATTGACACTGCCGGAACGCAGAAGGAGGAAAAAGTCATGAAAGAAACATGGAACGTCCTCGACCCGGACGAGTATGTAAAACACAATCCATTTATGGGATATACCAATATGAAGATTGAAAAGATCTCCCCGGAATGCAGTGAGATCAGTATGAAGATCACTCACGGCGTGACAAACCTGATGGGCATGGTCCATGGCGGAATGCTCTATGCTCTGGCAGATGTGGTAACAGGCCTCACGGCCAGAGCCGACGGAAGAAAATATGTGACCCAGAGTGCCCATATAAACTTTATCCGGAACGTATCGGAAGGAACGGTCTATGCAAAAGGCATCTTGATCCGCCGCGGCAGATCCATCACAATCGTCCGCAGTGAAGTGACAGATGAAAAGGGAGATCTTCTCGCTGATGTGACCGTGGACATGTTCTGTCTTGGAGAGTAGTCTCCTGGCAGGAGAAAAACAGGCCAAACCTGTCAAAATCACAAGAGATAAATTTGAGACAACTCATCCAGGCGTGTCATGATCGAAAAACGCCGTATTTTCAAAGAAAATTTAAGGTTTCTCCTTGACATGCAGAAAAACTCTGTATATAATAATGGGGCGTGCATCGGGTACGTCCCGTTTTTTGTGCGCATAAAGGCTGAAAGCAGCAACCAACAGTCAATATCACAGGAGGTGAAAAGAATGCCAACATTTAACCAGTTAGTAAGAAAAGGTAGAGAGACTACTGTAAAGAAATCTACAGCTCCGGCACTCCAGAAAGGATACAATTCCCTTCATAAGAAAGCCACAGATACATCTGCTCCGCAGAAGAGAGGTGTATGCACAGCTGTTAAGACTGCAACTCCTAAGAAGCCGAACTCCGCTCTTAGAAAGATTGCCAGAGTACGTCTTTCCAACGGTATTGAAGTAACAAGCTATATCCCGGGTGAGGGACATAACCTTCAGGAGCACTCCGTTGTTCTGATCCGTGGTGGTCGTGTTAAGGACCTTCCGGGTACCAGATACCACATCATCAGAGGTA
>OGNA01000621.1_pt1 | contig 12896 bp, 8 predicted proteins | sample 1573411 | NCBI WGS metagenome assembly OGNA01 (sample SAMEA2581899, study PRJEB24529) | metagenome | biome: Human gut stool | place: China | collected 2011 | reverse complement strand
AGCTGATCTGGAATGGATTTTTGCGTGTAACTATGAAGGTACTGAATAGTTACAATTAATATCTATCTATTTAAGATAATCAGTAATAATACCCCAGGCGCCCTCTAATTTCTCCAGCGTCCACGCCGCATTCGCCGGACTTGTGGATGGCAGGGAGACTGCCGGGATGCCGGTTGCGGATTCCTGATATTTTCTGTAGTAATTCCAGGATGTCTTTCCGTTGCAGAAGATCGCCCGGATGTCAGCTGTGGACAGGATCCGGGAGAGATCGTTGGGCACGACATCGTGGATGGAGCTGTCGCTGGAACCTTCGATGGAGCAGGATGCGATCACATCCCAGAGGGCAATATGATGGGAGAGGAGAAATTCCTTTTTCTCATCAATACTGCCCGGAACCGGAACCGCGAGAATTCCGGCCAGGGTCTTCCAGAAACGGTTCTGCGGGTGGTGATAGAAAAAATGTCCTTCCCTGGATTTGACGGACGGGAAGGAACCGAGGATCAGAATCCTGGAGGCGCTGTCAAAAACAGGCGGAATCGGGTGTGTGACGGTATTCATGATAAATATCCTTTCAGATATATTTTAAATGATAAAATTGCTATCCATGTTGTATTGTAGCGTTTCTGATATTTTTTGTAAACATAGAAATTTCATACTTTTTTTATTGCCTTATGGGGAAACTCAACTTATAATGATTAGGTATCACAAAATCATGGGTCAATATACCCAAATGTGATATATGCGCAAAAGAAGTGGAGAAAATCAATGGACAACAACAATCAGAACAGAAATGGCGGAAAGCGGCCAAGCGGACAGAATATCGGGGTGCTCGCCCTGATCCTAGTGATCACGCTGATCGCTGTGACCGTTATGAACAACATGGTCCGCAAAAACCAGACCCAGGAACTCGGGTATGAGGAATTTGTGGAATACTTAAAAGAGGGAGAGATCGATACGGCGAAGATCTCCAGCAACAGGATCTACTTAACGCCAAAGACTTCTTCCACGAAGCTTTCCCGCTTCATCCAGTATTATACGGTAAGAATCCCGGATGTTGATCTTGCAGAGCGTCTTTTAGATGCCAACGGGGTCCATGTGGTGGCGGAAGATACGAGTACGAGCGCGAGTATTTTAAACTTTCTGATGGGATGGGTACTCCCGTCGGCGCTCATGATCGGACTTCTCTATATGATGTACAGCCGGATGGGCGGCGGAGGAATGATGGGCGTTGGAAAGAGCAACGCCAAGGTCTACGTCCAGAAGGAGACGGGAGTCACGTTTGCTGACGTAGCGGGCGAGGACGAGGCGAAGGAATCCCTTGTGGAGATCGTCGATTTCCTGCATAACCCGCAGAAATATTCAAAGATCGGTGCAAAACTGCCGAAAGGAGCGCTCCTTGTGGGACCTCCGGGAACAGGTAAGACTCTGCTTGCGAAGGCGGTAGCCGGTGAGGCCCATGTTCCGTTCTATTCCCTTTCCGGTTCCGACTTTGTGGAGATGTTCGTCGGCGTGGGCGCGTCCCGTGTCCGTGACCTCTTCAAGCAGGCACAGCAGTCTGCACCGTGTATCATCTTCATCGATGAGATCGATGCTATCGGACGCAGCCGTGACAGCCGGTTAGGCGGAAACGATGAGAGAGAGCAGACCTTAAACCAGCTGCTTTCCGAGATGGATGGATTTGATTCCTCTAAGGGACTTCTCGTCCTGGGCGCGACGAACCGTCCGGAGATCCTGGATCCGGCACTTTTGAGACCGGGACGTTTTGACAGACGTGTGATTGTTGACAAGCCGGACCTGAAGGGCCGTGTCAATATCTTAAAGGTACATTCCAAGGATGTGCGCCTGGATGAGACTGTCGACTTCGAGGAGATCGCCCTTGCGACTTCCGGTGCTGTGGGCGCGGATCTCGCGAACATGATGAACGAGGCGGCTATCAACGCAGTCAAGAACGGACGCCAGGCTGTCTCCCAGAAAGACCTCTTTGAGGCTGTGGAGCTTGTTCTCGTCGGAAAAGAGAAGAAAGACCGGATCTTAAGCAAAGAGGAGCGCCGGATCGTCTCCTACCATGAGGTTGGACACGCGCTTGTCACCGCGCTTCAGAAGGATGCTGAACCGGTCCAGAAGATCACGATCGTTCCGCGTACCATGGGTGCGCTGGGTTACGTGATGCAGGTTCCGGAGGAGGAGAAATACTTAAATACGAAGAAAGAGCTTCAGGCAATGCTTGTTGTCTCTCTTGCAGGCCGTGCGGCTGAGGAACTTGTATTTGATACGGTAACGACAGGCGCGGCAAACGATATCGAGCAGGCGACAAGGATCGCGAGAGCGATGGTCACCCAGTACGGTATGTCTGAGAAGTTCGGCCTTATGGGGCTTGCGACCCAGGAGAACCAGTATCTGACAGGACGCACCGTCTTAAACTGCGGTGACGCTACGGCGGCTGAGATCGATACGGAAGTCATGAAGATGTTAAAGAACGCCTATGCTGAGGCAAAGCGTCTTCTCTCCGAAAACCGTGATGCGATGGATCAGATCGCCGCGTTCCTGATCGAGAAAGAGACGATCACAGGCAAGGAGTTCATGAAGATCTTCCGCCAGGTGAAGGGAATCCCGGAGCCGGAGGAAGGAAAGAAAGAAGAGAAGAGCCGTATGGGCGGTGAGTTCGCGGAGGACGCAGCGAGCCAGCAGGTACAGGCTGCTGAGGCTTTGGAGGCCCCGACGGAGCAGAGTCCGGAGCAGCAGAACTAAATATGGATAAATGTGGGCAGGGTGACAAAAAGTGTCATCCTGCCCATTTTTCTATATCAGCAAATTAAAAGAAATAATTCATGAAAAAGACAAGAATATCTGGTAAAATAAAATACAGATTTGAACACAGCTCAGAAGACAGCAGAAACGTATTGCGAATGTCCGCTTTGCAGGGCTGGAAATGGAGAGAGAAAAGAGAATTTTTATGGATCAGAATGATTATGGAAAGAGAAAAGCGGTCTGCAGACGTGCGGCCGGATTTATGGCGGCGGTGATGCTCGCGGCAGCGGGACAGCCGTCTATGGCGTATGCGTCTGAAAAACTTCAGACGAATGACCCGTCCGCATCGGAGCAGTGGGCGTTCTTCAACGATGGATCGTTCACATCGGAAGAGGTTACGAAGTATCCGGTCTACTCGGATCCGTTCGGTCAGCCATCGGAGAATGCGGAGCTTCTTGGAACTCTCGTGGAGGTAAAGAAGAGACAGGCGGTTTCCGGCGTGGATATCAACCTGAAACAGGCATGGGAGACATATGGGAACGGAAGCCATGATACCATCGTCGCAATGATCGATACGGGAATTGATGCTTCTCATGAAGATCTGAAGGACACCTTATGGGTCAATACCGATGAGATTCCGGAAAACGGCATCGACGATGACGGAAACGGCTACGTGGATGATTGTTATGGGTGGAATTTCTACAATAATAACAATCAGATCTTCACCGGGAATGAGGACAGCCACGGAACCCACGGGGCCGGGACGATCAGTGCCGGGACAGGAAACGGGATCGGAATCTCGGGAATCGTTCCGGGAACCCGGGTTCGGGTGATGGCGTTAAAGGCCCTTGGAGGAAATGACGGCGGCGGAAGCACGGCGGCTGTCATCAAGGCGATCAAATATGCGGAGGATAACGGAGCGGTGATCTGCAACCTGAGCCTGACGTCGACGACAGATGATAAGGCGTTATATGAGGCGATGAAGAATTCCGGTATGCTGTTTGTAGTGGCGGCGGGAAACGGAAATCCGAAGACAGGAAAAGGCGTTGATACGGATATGATCCCATTTTATCCGGCGGCGTATGATCTGGACAATATTATTTCCGTCGCGAATCTAAGCTTTGATGGGGCACTGTCCGCAAGCTCCAACTATGGAAAAACGACTGTGGATCTTGCGGCGCCGGGAAGTTATATTTTAAGTACGACCCCTGGAAACACCTATGGATACATGAGCGGAACGTCCATGGCGGCACCGATGGTGTCCGGGGTAGCGGCAATGATCTATTCGTATTTTGACGGGATCGGGGTTGCGGATGTGAAGGAGATCCTGATGTCCACGGTGACACCGATGGAGAGTCTCAAGGACGTGACGGTGTCCGGCGGTATGCTGAATGTGGGCGCAGCCCTTTCCTATGATATCGGCAGTTTATCAAGAAGGGGATTTCAGAACGGTGGAACGAGACCGGCGAACGGAACGGCTCCATATCTGGAGATGCAGACCTCGAACCGGAATGGTGGAATGTATCTGACGGTCCGCGTCCTCGATATTGACGGGGATCTTGATAAGCTCTTCTATGCAAAGGGCGAGCATACAGCCGGGGAGTTTGCGAACGGGACTGTGGAAGGAACGGCGTTTACGGTGAATGAGAAGGATATGGCGGCGTTCCAGATCACGGAAAAAGGAACGTATACGTTCTATGCTGTGGATAAGAATGGAAATGGAGCGGTGAAGATCGCAAAATTCGTGTCGGAGAGCGACGGACCGGGGGCATTTCAGTAGGATCCTGATGGGAGAAATGCCGGAGGCAACAGATGATCGGAGGAGAACACATGAAGACAAGACGATTGGGAAAAACAGGGCTCATGGTGAGTGAGATCGGATTTGGCGGGGAATGGCTGGAACGGCATACGGAAACTGAGGGCATTGAGCTGATCCGGTATGCGTCAGAGAAAGGGATCAATATGCTGGACTGCTGGATGGCGGATCCGAAATCGAGAAATATCATCGGCGAGGGAATTAAAGAGAACCGGGATCAGTGGTTCATTCAGGGACACATCGGGTCTACCTGGAAGGACGGACAGTATTTCCGCACTCGGGAGATGAAATATGTGCGTCCGGCCTTTGAGGACCTTTTAAAGAGACTGCAGACCGACTATATCGATCTCGGAATGATCCACTATGTGGATTCTGAGGAAGAGTGGGAGAAGATCCAGCACTCTGATTATCTGGATTATGTGATGGAGCTGAAAGAAAAAGGCGTGATCCGGCACATCGGCATGAGCTCCCACAATCCGAAGGTAGCTATGAAGGCGGTTGAGTCCGGATATATAGAGATGATCCTTTTCAGTATCAACCCGGCGTTTGATATGCTGCCGGCGAGTGAGGATATCGATACGATGTTTGCGGAGGAGTTTGACGCGGGACTTAAGGGGATCGATCTGGACCGGGCGATGCTCTATAAGGCCTGTGAGGAGAACGATGTGGGGATCACGGTCATGAAGGGATTCGCGGGCGGAAGACTTTTCGATGCGAAGAGATCTCCGTTCGGTGTCTGTCTTACCCCGGTCCAGTGTATTCACTATGCGCTGACGAGACCGGCTGTCTGCTCCATCATGTGTGGATATGACACAAAGGAGCAGGTAGATGCGGCAGTGGGATATGAGACTGCCTCAGAGACGGAGAAAGACTATGCGTCTGTGATCGCGAATGCGCCGTTCCATTCCTACCGGGGCGAATGTACATACTGCGGACATTGCAAGCCGTGTGCCGCAAATCTGGATATTGCTATGATCAACAAGTTTTATGATCTGGCAACCATGCAGCCGAAGATCCCGGCGACAGTGCAGTCTCACTATGAGCTTCTGGAACATAAGGCGTCGGAGTGCATCGGATGTCATTTGTGCGAAGCACGGTGCCCGTTTGGAGTTCCGATCGCGGAGAGGATGGAGAAGACTGCGAAGTTATTTGGATGCTGATATTGCGGAGATCGAAAATCCAGTCAGCGAATTATCAACAAAGGAGAAATAGGATCATGTCACTTGAAAAAGCAAAAGCAGATCTGGAACAGAAGGGATTTCTGGATCATGTGATCGAGCTGAAAGAATCAACGGCCACAGTGGCAGAGGCTGCGGAGGCACTGGATGTGAAGCCGGGAATGATTGCGAAGACCATGTCCTTTTTACAGGGTGAAAAAGCCGTCCTGATCCTGACGGAAGGGACGGCAAAAGTCGATAACCACAAATATAAAGATACATTTCATGTAAAGGCGAAGATGATCCCGTTTGATCAGGTAGAAGCGCGGATCGGCCATGCGCCGGGTGGAGTGTGCCCCTTTGGGATCAACGAGGGGATTGAGGTCTATCTGGACGACAGCCTGAAGCAGTTCACAACGGTGTACCCGGCTGCGGGAAATGACCACAGTGCGGTAAAACTTACGATCCCGGAGCTCGAGCGGGCTGCAGGAGCAAAAGGATGGGTGGATGTTACATCGAGATCCACCCAAACGCATTCGCCACGGAACTGATCAGAATGATCGCCGCAAAGATCGGGCAGAGGTATTTGATCATAAACTGGAAGACTGCTTTTCGGCGGAACGGATGACCGCCTTCTGTGACTTCGCTTTCAATCTTTTCCACGCCGATGACTCTCGAAACGAGAAGGCAGGTGGCGATCGCCGCAACCGGCATCATGACGGAGTTTGTCAGGAAATCGAAGAAGTCAAGGAACTGCATTCCGATCACGGTCACACCGGCCAGTGGACCATAGCCGAGACAGGAGAGCGTTCCGAGCAGGAGCATAATGACAGCCATAAATACCGTCGCCTTTTTCCGGCTCCAGTGCAGCTCATCCTCAAAAGTGGAGACGGCACTCTCGGTCAGGGCGATGGAACTTGTGACAGCCGCGAACAGGACCAGGACAAAAAACAGGATGCCGACTGCGGCTCCGAGTCCCATGCTTGCGAACACCTTCGGGATCGTGATGAACATCAGCGCAGGACCGGCCTGCAGGGTATCCGGGTCACCGCCGGAGAAGGCGAAGACGGCCGGGATGATCATGAGACCGGCCATGATCGCGATCGCGGTATCGAAGATCTCAACATTCTGGGTGGAATCTTCGATTGAAGTATCTTTTTTCATGTAGGAACCGAAGGTGATAAGGATTCCCATGGCGATGGACAGGGAGTAGAACATCTGTCCCATAGCGGATACCACCGTCATCCATGAGAAGTTCTCAAGGTTTGGTACCAGAAGATATTTCACACCACTCATAGCCCCCGGTCTCGATACGGAATAGCCCGCGATGAGCAGGGAAAGGACCACGAGGATCGGCATCATAAACTTCGATACACGCTCGATCCCGTTGCGTACACCTGCGTAAATGATAACAACTGTAAACAGGGTGAAGAGAATAAAGCAGATCTCCGTGGAACGACCGTTGGAAATAAACGCGGAGAAATATTCGTCCGTGGCAAGGGCCTGTCCATGTCCAAGAAGGTATTCAGCCAGATATTTGATGACCCAGCCGCCGATCACAGAATAGTACGGGACGATCAGGATCGGGATCACAGCATTGATCCAGCCGCCGAAGGACAGCCATTTTGACTTTCCAAAGGATTCATAGGCACCCACCGGACTCTTTTTTGTCATGCGGCCGAGAGCAGTTTCCGCCACGATCATCGTGTAGCCAAAGGTCAGTGCCAGAATGATATAGACGAGTAGAAAGATTCCCCCGCCATACTTTGCAGCGAGATAGGGGAAACGCCAGATGTTTCCAAGTCCTACGGACGCGCCCGCCGCCGACAGGACGAAACCGAGCTTTCCGGAGAACGAACTTCGTTTACGATTCATAATTAATTTCTCCTCATGTTTTTATCACAAATACATTTGTACGTGTAAGGGATAGTCTATCATAGAATATGAAAAAAGGCAATTTGAACTGTCGGGGAGACTAAAATTGGAATAGAACCGATGGAAGGTATAATCAGAACGCAGAAGAATGTATAAAAAAAGGAACAACCGGAGAATCTTATAATTTGATGGCGAAATTATCGGTTTTGCGTTATAATACACTTATTCCTACCAGATAAATACAGTTTATATTTGGATACAGACGCAGGAATGGTGTCGATGTACAGGGGCTTTTATCCGACAGGGTCTGAGCCCATTGATAGATACAGAGAGGTGAAATTGTGTTAAAAGCAGAAAACTTGGTCCTCAATGTGGAGGACAATGGATCAAAGAAATGTCTTCTGGATCATATTTCTTTCCAGGTGGACGATGGGGAGATGCTGGTGATCACGGGACCAAACGGTGGCGGAAAGTCCACACTGGCGAAAGTCCTGATCGGAATTGAGAAGGCGGAGAGCGGAAAGATCTTTTTAAACGGGGAAGATATCACGGATTACGATATCAACCACCGGGCTAACGCCGGGATCGGCTATGCATTCCAGCAGCCGCCGAGATTTAAGGGAATGACGGTGCAGAGACTTCTTGCGCTGGCAGCAGGAAGAGAAATGTCAGATCAGGAGTGCTGCAGGCTTCTGTCCGATGTGGGACTCTGTGCGGAGGAATATTTAGGCCGTCAGATCGACGGAACGCTTTCCGGAGGCGAGATGAAGCGGATCGAGATCGCGACGGTTCTTGCGAAGGAACATACCTTATGTATTTTTGATGAGCCGGAAGCCGGGATCGATCTCTGGAGTTTTTCCATGCTGATCCGGAAATTCGAGGAGATCCACAAAGAGAAAAAACAGAGTCTGATCGTCATCTCCCATCAGGAGAAGATTATCAGCATGGCAGACCGGATCATGGTGATCGATGACGGGAAGATCAAGGCGGAAGGACGGAAGGAAGATGTCCTGCCGTGTTTAGAAGGTCTTGATAAATGTCATGCATGTGCAGGAAATGCGGGGGTGAGAGCGTAATGGTAGAGCTGGATCATGTAGTAGAAGAAGTACTGAAAGTCATCAATGACAACGGATTTTCCCAGAAGGGCGCTTTCAATCTGCGCCAGAACGGAACATCCATCTGTCACGGTGACAGTGAACATATTAAGATCAAGAAGAAGACGGACAAGCCGGGGATCGATATCTATATTGATGGCGATACAAAGGGCGAGAAAGTTTACATCCCGGTGGTCGTCAGCGTTTCCGGCATGACAGACCTTGTATACAATGATTTCTATATCGCGGACGGCGCGGACGTTACGATCGTTGCGGGCTGCGGGATCCACAACAGCGGATGCAATGAGAGCAGACATGACGGGATCCACATCTTTCATGTTGGAAAGAATGCGAACGTCTGTTATCAGGAAAAGCATTATGGAGAGGGAAACGGAACCGGCGGCCGCGTGCTGAATCCGGTGACGAATATCTATGTGGGAGAAAATTCCGTATTTACGCTGGATACGGCACAGATCAAGGGCGTTGACTCCACAGTCCGCGAGACGCTTGTTGAGATGGATAAAAACTCCAGATTGTATGTGACGGAGCGCCTCATGACCGAGGGAGACCAGACGGCGGAGTCCAACATCGAGGTACGTTTAAACGGTGAGGACAGCTCAGCCCAGATCATCTCAAGATCTGTCGGAAAAGGCAATTCCGTCCAGACCTTCCACCCGAAGGCGGTCGGAAACAACAAATGCCAGGCCCATATCCAATGTGACTCCATCATTATGGACCACGCCGAGATCGGATCCATTCCGGAGATCCGTGCGAGAGATCTCAACGCGGCGATCATCCATGAGGCGGCCATCGGACGAATCAACGATGAGCAGCTCTTAAAGCTTCGGACGCTGGGACTTACCGAGGAAGAGGCGGAGAGCGTTATTATTGAGAACTTCCTGAACTAAAATCGAAAGGTTATGCATAATAAAAGCAGGTCTGCAGGTGAAAAACACCGATGTAGACCTGCTTTTTTTCGCAATTACACGTCAGAAATGCAGATGTAAGCAGAATTGTAACTGTTCAGTAGGTCGGCGCACTTGCTGCGTTGACCGTAAGAAAACATACGCATAATTATTTTATTGTGATCGAGAGATTGCCAAAATCAGTGACAGGTGTCTCTTTTCCGCCAGTAAAGAGAAATACAGACAGCGTATGAGCCGGTTTTGCGCTGCCGGTGATCTGGACTGCTGGCTGGATCCTGATGAGGATATCTGCATCGGCAGATCTGGCATCCAGCCATCTTAACAGGTCTGCATCCAGGTATGCGGTCGAAGCGCCGTCAAGTCCGAGCGCTAAATGAGTCACGTTTTCGCGGATCAGTGTGTCGAGAATGCGGGCACTTATCGTCACGGAGAATGCGGAATGACTCTTTTCTGATACCACAGGGATGGACACCGCGATGCCGTTTGCAGATCTGCCATTCTTTTTCACAGTTTTCCGGGCGGCTTTGATGGCGAACTGGATCATATTGTGATCGAGAGTTACATTACCGTTCTTATCCGGTACAGCGGATGGAATGCTGATCGTGGACGGAGATTTGGACTGTGCCTGTCCGGAGTAGTCTGAGGACAGGAACGTATCTTCATAGGAAGAATCGCTGTCACTGTCGGAAGAACTGTTTCCGCCGGAATTACTGCCATTGGAGGAAGAATTTCCACCGCCGGAAGTATTGCCGCCGGAGTTCCCGCCTGGCTTATTGTCTTCGCCGCTGTCGGGCAGCTTATTGTTGACAGCGCTGACCTGGAGCGTGAGGAGAAAGTCATGGTAATTCTGGGAGATGACTTTAACTGTCACGGTGCCGATCTGCTGCTCCAGCGCAGAATCCACCGGACGGACCGGAAGTGTCAGTACTCCATCACAGATGGACGCGCCGCTGTCGTAATAGTCTCCGAGAGCCACGTCCTCAAGATGGTATTCGACCGTGCCGTATTTCTTCGGCGTGTCGAGCTCCGGCAGAAGGGAACTGAGGTCAAAGCGGTACGCGGCTTCCGTATGATTGAGGACAGTCATGGTTCCTGGTTTTGCATTGGATGCGGTGGCTTTTTTGATGTACGGTGCCTGACCGCAGAAAAAACGTTTTTCCGTTTCCCCGCCTGCAAACGAGTAGTTCGGGTTTGTCAGGGTGCAGAGGAAGCTTACCCCTTTTTCATCGGAAAAATCTGGATTTGGTGTTTCTGGTGCTGGAGAATTAAAGTACCAGGAATCGCCGATCAGACATGTGATCTCGTCTGCATCCGGGAGATCTCCGCCGCCAGCCGCAATGAATATAGGCTTTATGTCGGGTACATTCGCTGTACCGTCATAGACTTTTGAGATGAAATCTTCATCGACGGTCAGCTCCAGTTCCCGGGGAGTGACGGTCACGGTGTACGGGTCACTGTAGCAGATATATCCGCCGCAGGTGATCTCCGCGGCATAGGTGTATGTGCCGACGGGTATCGTCGGAGAGAGGTGGAGAGCCATGTCTGAGGCGTCTTCGATCTCCGTCATGCTGCCGTCGGAATTTACCTGGTACCACTGGCAGGAGGCAGACGGAGTTACATCTGATCTGAAGTGGATATCAGGCATCAGGCTGAATTCCCTGCCGGTCCGTGCTTTGTACTGGACGTTCACAGACTCTTTGTACTCTGTACCGGAAATCCGGGCATATACGGCTGCATCCTGGACAGGCGCATCCACAGCGGTCACATCTTCAATATATTTACTTTTTCTGTTCATATATTCGGGAGAACTGGTTACATCGTTCTTGGAGAGCCAGCTGCCGTCAGACTTCTGAAATCCTGATCCATTCGTCAGCAGAGCGGAGAAATCCGCGTAAGTGACTTTCGGACGGACCAGAGCTGATTGAAGGTCCGTCTCATAGATCTCAATTCTGCCGTAACTTCCGCCTGAGATCTTTACGTCACAGATCCCTTCCAGATAGAGCGACCGGTAGCTGCCGCCGGTCAGGACTGCCCTGCTGCCGTCCTTCATAACAAGGACAGGGTTGCTGCAGTCGGAAATATGGATCTCACTGTCTGTGTCTGCGTAGATATAACTGTATGTACCGCTGTCTAGTTCAGCATGTCCGCCAGGCTCAATGGTGATGGATGATCCGGAGGACAGGTCTAATTGATTTTCTTCTGAAATGCTGTAATCTTTTGGAACGATCAGTGTACCGCCGGACTGGACGACGATAGGAATATTCTGGATGAGCGCATATGGAGTTTCACGGTTGAGGAGCGTGACTCTGCCACTGAGGACCAATTCTGAGTCTGAAGTATCGTGATACAGTGACATATTGGTGAAATCAATCGTCACATTGTCCGGGACAATAAGCCGGGTATTGAGAGACGGAGTGAGGAAATGGAATGTACCGCCGGACGCATGATCGAGGGCGTCCTGAAGATCCGCATAGTACAGAGTCTTTCCGTCTTTTGTTACGCCGCCTGTGTAGGTCACTTCGCCGCAGGGGCATTTGTAGATGATCGTGGATCCGCTGGTGGTCGTCACGGCTGCCGAAGTGTGGTCGCAGGGAACTACGGACACATTGGTGAGTTTTGTGTCGCTGTCAGACGGAACGATGATCTGACCATTCTGTTCGTAGCAGTATCCTGGCGCAAGAAGGTCAGTGAGGGCACTGCCGTTTAAACTCGTGATTGTGCCGAAGGTGCCGCTGGAGAGGGAGGCAGTTCCTTCTTGGATCTCGAGAGCATCAATGAGAAGGTTCGTGCCGGCCGGGATGATCAGGCTGGGGGAAGATCCCCAAAGGTTGAGCGTGCCGATAAAGTGTCCCCGGGTGGTGCCGGTATTCTGCAACGTTACACCTGTACCGGAAATACTAGCTGTGTTACCGTGACTTCCGGTCCAGATCATTGTGTGACCATTAAAATCAACGGTCATATTGTCGAAGACGAAATTGGAGGATGAATCCTGATCGCTTAACAGAAGGATCCTGCTGCTGAAAGGATTCGCGGCAGTCGTTGCATCGTTAAAGGAGGTGACATATTCCGTCTCTCCGGGATTGTACACAATGTCGTTGATCTCCATATGACAGATCTCACATTCCCTGTCATCTGAACTGCGGGAATCATGTGTGCAGGCATTGCCGCAGACTGGACAGATATATCTGGTAAAGAAGGTGTCAGGATCCCTGACAAATCCTTTTTCATGCTCACATGTCATGACTGTGACGTTTTCCAGTTTGGTGCCGCGTTCCAGGGC
>OGNA01000618.1_pt1 | contig 12962 bp, 11 predicted proteins | sample 1573411 | NCBI WGS metagenome assembly OGNA01 (sample SAMEA2581899, study PRJEB24529) | metagenome | biome: Human gut stool | place: China | collected 2011 | reverse complement strand
GAAGGGACCGCCATTATGCTCCGCTGCGCAGATACCGCCGCCCGGCTTTCCCCAGGCGCCTGTAAATGCAGATAAAACCGTGATCAGGCGGGAGGTCATTCCTCCATTTCCATATCTGGAAAAGCCGCTTCCCAAAAGAATCGCCGGAGCTTTGGCCTGTCCGAAGAAAAGAGCCAGCCTGCGGATGTTTTTTTCAGGTATGCCTGTGATCTGTTCGGCCCACTTTGGAGTGCTTTTTCTCACAATCGGCAAAAAAGCCTCATAGCCCTCACACCGTTCTCTTAAAAACACCTCATCTGCCAGCCCTTTTTCCTCCAGCACATGCATCATGGCAAGAGCCAGTGCTCCGTCTGTACCGGGACGGATCAGAATCGTTTCGTCACAGTAGGCGTCCATTTCTCTGGCGCAGGCTTCAATAAGGAGCACTTTTTTCCCGGCAGCCCTTGCTTCCTTTAAAACGGGCATCACATGGAGGCGTGTGGCCTTTACATTGCTGCTCCACACCAGGATCAGATCACTGCTTTTTAATTCCTCCGGCTCCAGGCAGGGGGTCTGCCCCATGACAGAGGCATATCCCATTCCTTTTGCATTGGCGCAGAGTCTTAAAATAAGTGGGCGTGCTCCCAGACGGTTAAAAAAGGCATCCCCGCACTTTCGCTGGATCACGCCCATAGTGCCGGAATAATAGGACGGAAGGATCGCCAACGGGCCATTTTCCCTTATGATCTGCCGAAAATGTCCTGCGATCTCCCTTACCGCCTCTTCCCAGGTGATAGGTTCAAACTTCCCTTCCCCCTTATTCCCAGTCCGTCTCATAGGAAAAAGGATCCGGTCCGGGCTGTTGACGGACAGCTGATACTGCTGCATTTTTTTACAGATCAATCCTTTTGAGGCCGGATGCTCCGGATCCCCGGCCACCCCTGCCACGCGCCCGTTCTCTATGGTGGCTAAAAGGCCGCAGGAGGCCGGGCAGTCATAGGGGCAGGTAGTCCTGCGGATATCAGTCATTCCATTCCTCCTACAGCATATGCTTCCTCAGATATGCGCCGTCCTTTGGGCTTAAGTAGGCCGGAGCAATATCAAATACGGTCTTGCAGCCCTTTGCGCCCTCCTTATTCATACGGTAGGCAGCTCTTGCATAGGCGGCAAGGACGGAAGCAGTAAACTCCGGATTAGAATCCAGCTTTAAGCTGTACTCGATCACATGGGAATGCTCATCCTTCATGCCTGTAGTTCCTGTGCGGATCACAAAGCCGCCGTGAGGGATTCCCGCATGATCTCTTAAAAGCTCTTCCTGGCTGATAAAATGCACCGTTGTGTCATAATCTGCAAAATAATTGGGCATAGTAACGATGGCTTCACGGATTGCATCCTGATCGGCTCCCTCTTCTGCCACTACAAAGCACTCTCTGGTGTGCTTCTGCCGTGTAGTAAGCTCCGGCTGGCTTCCGCTGCGCACTGCCTCCAATGCGCTCTCAACCGGAATCGTATACTGTCTCGCATCTCTTACACCAGGGATCCGGCGGATGGCATCAGAATGTCCCTGGCTTACGCCTCTGCCCCAGAAGGTATAGTCCTTTCCTCCGGGAAGGACCGCATCCGCATAAAGACGGTTTAAGGAAAACATACCGGGATCCCAGCCCACAGAGATCACTGCCACATGGCCGCTCTCAAAAGCGCTCCGGTCTACTGCCTCAAAATGCTCCGGAATCTTTGCGTGGGTATCAAAACTGTCGATCACATTAAAATACTTCGCCATTTCCGGTGTCTGCTTTGGAAGATCCGTAGCGCTGCCTCCGCAGATGATCATTACATCAATCTCATCTTTCATTGTGAGAATGTCATTAACTGAATATACCTTTACTCCCTCTGTCAGGAGAGAAAGGGACGATGGGTCTCTCCGGGTAAACACTGCCTTCAGTTCCATATCCGGATTGTGCTTAACTGCACACTCCACTCCCCTTCCCAGGTTTCCGTATCCAAGGATTCCGATTCTGATGCTCATAATTTTGTCTTCCTTTCTCTTAGGGTCTTTTAGCCGGATGCAGATATCCGTTCCGGCCACTGTAAAAAGTATACTATATGAAATTTTCCTTTGCAAGCGCAAACATTCGCGTAAGAAGCAGCCAGCCGGGGCGGTAAAAATACATCAGCTGCCAGAAACCCGCGCCAGTGAGTTTTTTCTCCCTTATAAGTTCAAACTTGGCCTTTAAGCTTCGCACATCCTCAAACCATACCTCATGGCGGATGCCATACTGCCAGTAATGAAAATAGGGAGACTGTGCCAGCTCATCAAAATAGATCACAGAGCCATGGTCAATGGCCAGCTGTATGGCCTGGCGGGTATTTAATGTAACTGCCCGTGTGCGTCCCCGCTCATAAGGAAGGGGCCAGTCATATCCATAATTTGGAATGCCAAGGCTGATCTTTTCTGCCGGGATCCTGCTTAATGCATAATCCGCCACCCGACGAACCATATGGATGGGCGCCACTGCCATAGGCGGCCCCTGGGAATATCCCCACTCATAGGTCATAAGCATCACCCTGTCTGCCGCTTCGCCGATGGCCCGGTAATCAATACCTTCATAGAGAAGCCCCAGCTGGTCATCGGAGGTCTTTGGCGCCAGGGCAGCGCTGACAAAAATCCCCAATGCCCTAAACACCCCTGCACAGAGGCGGACAAACTCCGCAAACCGCTCCCTGTCACCGGCCGGCACATATTCAAAATCAATATCCAGTCCCTCATACTCCTTTTGCTCTATCACAGCCATCAGCTGCCAGACCAGCCGGCGCACGGCCCGGTCATTCGAAAGAAGCTCTGTGATCAGCCAGTTATTAAACCGCCCGTCCGGGCCCAGAGGCGTGAGTACCATCACCGGACGGACGCCCGCAGTCCGGGCGGACTGGATGACCGGCGTATCCTCGATATGAGGAGAGACCAGATTCCCCTCTGCTGTAAAACCATAGGAGAAAATGTAAATATCTGTAAGAAATGGCAGGGTTTCATCCAATGTATCCCGATCAATAAAAGGATAGGCATATCCAAAGGAATAAAGAAGGGGACTTCCGGCCCCTATACTGCCTTCTGCCCCCACATAAAGAGACTGGCCCACTGCCAGGCGGTAGGGATATTCCAGCTGGTTGGCCCAGATCAGTTCTCCAACCGGCCTTCCGGTTTTTGCGGCTATCTCATCCACTGTATCCCCTTCTTCTACTACATAAATCCATTCATCTTCCAGCATGTTTCTGCCTCTTTGCTTTTTGTAAAACTATATGCAGGCAGAAAGGAAGTTTTCCCTCTTTTCTTTCAGACCCCATTCCTGGCGCACAGATCTGATACGCAGCAGTGTTCGCAGTCCGGCTTTGTCCTCGCACTGCAGACTGCTCTTCCGTGGAATACCAGACGGTGGCAGAAATCACTGCCTTCCTTTGGAGGAATCAGCTTCCAGAGAGCCATTTCCACCTTTTTAGGATCTTTTATGCCCTCTACCAATCCCATACGGTTCACCAGACGGATGCAATGGGTATCTGTTACAATGGCAGGCTTTCCAAATACGTCACCCATGATCAGATTGGCGCTTTTACGTCCCACACCCGGAAGCTTCAACAGATCATCAAAGGTTTCAGGCACCTGTCCGCTATATTGCTCTTTTAAGATCCGCATACAGGCGCTTATATCCCTGGCCTTGCTCCGTCCCAGGCCGCAGGGCCTTACGATCTCCTCAATCTCCTCCGGCGAAGCAGCCGCCAGGGCATCCACATCCGGAAACTTTTTGTACAGCTTCTCCGTTACAATGTTGACCCGCTCATCCGTACACTGGGCCGCCAGACGGACGCCTACCAAAAGCTTCCACGCCTGATTATAATCCAGGGTACAGGAAGCCTCCGGATAGGCTTTCTTCAGACGCTCGATCAGCTTTAAGGCCAGTTCCTTTTTCGTCATTTCCATATTTATCCAAATACCTTTCTTCCTCCCAGATACGCAGCATGAACCGGTATCGTATGAAGCTGTTCCGGAGCCGTTTCAAAGGGCGACTGCTCCAGGATCACAAAGTCTGCCAGCATACCGGGACAGATCTTTCCTTTTATCTTCTCCTCAAAGCTTCCTTCTGCCCCACGGATCGTATAGCTGTCAAGAGCTTCCTGCACTGTAAAAGCTTCATCTGGAAGATAGGGTCCTACATGATCCTTTATGGTAGTGCGGGTCACGGCACACTCCATAGAAGCCAGAGCGTCGGGCAGCTCCACCGGACAGTCCGTACCGTTGCTGACAGAAACACCCTGTTTCATAAGGGTTTTCCAGCTGTAGCTGGTCGATGCCAGTTCCTCTCCCACTCTGTCTTTTACAATATGATTATCATAATCCAGAAAAATACTCTGGGCATACACATGAAGCTTTAAGCGGGCAATCCGTTCAAGCTGATCCGGACGGGTAATCTGGCAGTGAACAATCCCATGGCGGTGATCCTCTCTCGGATGCTCCTTTAATGCCTTTTCATAGGCATCTAAAACACGGTCCAGACAGGCATCTCCGATGGCATGGACGGCTGCCTGCATTCCGTGCGCATTTGCATAGCCGATCATTTCGTCAAAAACCTCCTGGGAAAATACAGGGATCCCCCAGGTGGACGGATCATCCGCATAAGGGCGGCTCAGATACGCAGTTCTGGCTCCCAATGCTCCGTCTCCCAGCATCTTAAGAGGCCCGACCTTAAAAAGCTCTGTACCGCTGCCCGTGACATTTCCCGCCTCTACAAAAGCCTTAAGCTCTGAAAGCTCTGTGAAGTTACACTGTTCATAGACACGGACCGTAAGCTCTCCCTCTGCCTCCAGCTCCCTGTAGGCCTCATTCACAGTCTGCCACGGCACATCCCGGTACATGCAGTAGTCATCCGTCTGGCTGCTGGTAACACCGTAGGAATTTAAAGCCCTGCAGGCCAGACGGATCCTGTTTTTGATCCCTTCCTTATCCGGAACGGGAATTGCATGGTACACCAGATCCATGGCATTGTCAAAGAAACGGCCGTCCGGCCCCTCCTCATCCATACCGATACATCCGCCCTCCGGCTGGGGCGTATCCTTTGTGATGCCAAGCAGCTGTAATGCCTTTGTATTTACGACCAGACAGTGACCGCAGGCCCGGACCGCACAGACGGGCACGTCCTCTGATACCTGATCCAGATCATGACGGTCCGGCATCCGGTCTGCATCTGTAAAATAATCCTGATTCCATCCCCGGCCCATCAGCCATTCGCCCTCTGCGCAGGGATTCTCCCTGTAAAACTCCTTCAGGCACTGAAGCATATCCGCCAGGCTCTCTGTACGGGCAGCCAGCCGGGCAGAACACAGGCTGTTTCCGTATCCTAAAAGATGCATATGGCTGTCATTAAAACCGCTGCATACAAAACGGCCCTTAAGATCGGTACACACATCTCCCTCCCCGGCCAGTTTTAGAACGGATTTGCTGGAACCGGCAAAGATAAATTTACCATTTTCTACCGCAAAGGCCTCAGCCAGCGGAAGACTGCCTGTATAAACCTTTCCATTAAAATAAATATGTTTCATGGCACATTCTCCTTTCGTCAGTGCTTTTCTTCATAGAACAGGCAGGCATCCGGCTCTGCTGTTCCCTCTCCAAGATACCGTGCCTTATAATCCTTTAACAGACGGAAATAGTCCTTTGACAGCAGCAGGATCACAGCCACATTCACAAAGGTAGGAATGGCAGAAGTAATGTCTACCACGGTCCAGATAAAGCCCTGATTATTTGTCTTTACCAGATAAATCGTCCAGATAAGGCCCGGAAGCGCACGGACTGCGTAAAACAGCTTCAGCATCACTTTTTTCATGGGGCCTTCCTTTTTGCAAAGGTGCTCCAGGATTGACAGATAGTAGGTAAACCAGCCGCCGGAGGTGGTGACAGTAAAAATAACCATGATCAAAGCTAAAAGCAGGCTTCCTGCAGTACCAAAACTCTGGGAAAAGGCGCTTAATGCCAGAGTGCCGCCGTCTGTGCCGTTGGTCCAGTTTCCGCTTAAAAGCACAGAAACAGATGTGATGGAGCAGACTACAAAGGTATCAAAAAATACTTCAAAGGAACCCCAAAGTCCCTGTGCAACAGGATGGGGTGTTCTGGCAGAGGAATGGATCATGGGAGAAGTACCCCAGCCGGCCTCATTGGAGTATACGGAACGTGCCATACCTACCCGGATCATCTCACTGACTGCACAGCCGGCAAAGCCGCCGATGGCTGCCGTACCAGTGAACGCATTTGTTACAATGGCAGCAAACACAGAGGGCACTCTGGAAAGATTTGCCAGAATCATGCCAATTCCCATTAAAATGTAGAAAACGCTCATTAAGGGGACCAGCTTGCTGAACAAAGACGCAATCTTTTTGGTGCCTCCGTCCGTTACAATATAGGTCAGAACGCAAAGAGCCGCTCCCACCAGAATAACGCCCTCAATCTGAAAGCCTCCGATATTCACCGTATCCATTTTAAAGGCTCCTGCTACCACCTGGGAAGCAGTCAGCGTAGAGGAGGTTACAAAGAATGTAGAGAAAATACCTGCGCCGAAAATAACTGCCGGTATCAGCCACAGCTTTCCCCAGCGGCGCTCCTCTCCCAGTCCCCGCTCCATATAATAGGTAGGGCCGCCGTAATATTCACCCTTTTCATTGGTATGGCGGTAATAGCAGCCCAGCGTTACCTCTACCTGCTTCAAGATCATTCCAAGACAAGCAGACAGCCACATCCACAGCACAGCGCCAGGGCCTCCTGCCGCAACTGCCGTAGCCACACCGGCAATATTTCCAAAGCCTACCGTACCGCCGATTGCTGTGGAAATTGCTTCAAAGGAACTTAACATTCCCTTTGCATTATCCTCCTGCTTCTGGCTTTTTTTGTTTAAAATCGTGCCACCGGTATTCTTTAAAATCCAGCCAAAGCGCCTGAACTGAAAGAATCCGGAACGGACTGTGAAATAAATACCGGTAGAAATCATCAGTACGATTAACGGAAGCCCCCACAGGACGCCGTCTAACCAGTTGAGAAATTCGATCATTTTTATGATCCCCCTTTTCTTTTGTTTATGTACAGCAATCTATTCCACCTGGGCTCTGCCCGCAAAAAAGGAGCAGCGGTTTTTGCATCCCACTGCTCCATAAATCATCCATCCATGAAACAATAGCGCCTCCACCGTTTGGTGAGAGTGTGCAGCCTGTTCGACTGCACCCCAACATACTGCCTGCGAAAGCAGTACATTTCGGCGGCTCCTCCTTTCCCTGCTCTTCCCTGGCTTCGCTGCCTCCAAACAGGTACTGATAGTATCCGCACCTCTATTGCCGTACTCTTTTTGTAGTATCATAGCTGGTTTTGCAAGTTTATTTCTTCGGCCAAATTTCACTTGATACAATCTTTTTTTCGTCCTATACTAAAAAATCATATGTTTTATCCGGAGGTACACATTATGTCACTCACACCACCCATCACCATCCGCCCCGTTTCCACCGCTGACAGCCAGGCTCTCCTTGATATTTACCGTCCCTATGTGGAGCATACTGCCATTACCTTTGAATATGAGGTTCCCACTGCGGAGGAATTTACCCGCCGGATCCGCCACACCTTAAAGCGCTACCCCTATCTGGCAGCAGAAAAAGACGGACAGCTTTTAGGCTATGCTTATGCAGGCCCTTTTCATGAACGGGCAGCCTATGACTGGTGCGCTGAGGTTTCCATTTATATACGGACTGATGCCCGCGGCACAGGGATTGGAAAAAAACTCTATGAAGCTCTGGAGCACGCACTTACTGCCCAGAATATCCTCAATCTTTACGCCTGCATCGCATGGCCGGATAAGGAAGATGAATATCTTACCAGAAACAGCGCTGATTTCCACCGCCATCTGGGCTATGAACTGGCAGGAATGTTTAAAAACTGCGGCTATAAATTCGACCGCTGGTACAGTATGATCTGGATGGAAAAACAGCTTGGCCCCCATTCCGGCCATGCAGAACCCATTATCCCTTTCCAGGAACTGCTTCACCGGATGCCTGTTTAAAGCATCTTCTATTATGCATGATTTTGCACTTTGTCTTTTGAATATTGTATTCATGTTCTTTTTTCACAAAATACTGTCCGTTTTTACCGATTTGTGCTACAATTCTAACAGAACATTCCTGAAATGTTTTTCGTTGGGAATGCTGCCCGGTAAGCAGAGTGGCTTATGTGTTCTGCGGACCGAGGCGTCACTACTATACAAGGGGAGAATTTGAAATGGCAAAAGAAATGATCGCAATGCTGCTTGCCGGCGGCCAGGGTTCACGGCTTTATGCCCTGACTCAAAAGCTGGCAAAACCTGCAGTTCCTTTTGGCGGAAAATACCGTATTATCGACTTTCCGCTGTCAAACTGCGTAAATTCAGGAATTGACACAGTAGGTATCCTGACCCAGTATCAGCCTCTGGTACTGAATGAATATATCGGAAATGGACAGCCCTGGGATCTGGACCGCCTTCACGGCGGAGTTCATGTGCTTCCGCCCTATCAGAAAGCCTCCGGCTCGGACTGGTACAAGGGTACAGCCAATGCAATTTATCAGAATATATCCTTTATTGAACGCTATGATCCCCAGTATGTGATCATCCTTTCTGGCGATCAGATCTGTAAGCAGGATTACAGCGATTTTCTCCGCTTCCATAAGGAAAAGAATGCGGAATTCAGCGTGGCTGTCATGGAAGTCCCCTGGGAGGATGCTTCCCGCTTTGGCCTGATGGTAGCGGATGAAAACGACCGCATCACCGAATTCCAGGAAAAACCCAAAAATCCTAAATCCAATCTGGCATCTATGGGTATCTATATCTTTAACTGGGATATTTTAAGAAAATATCTCATTGAAGATGAGGAAGATCCGGATTCTGAAAATGATTTCGGCAACAATATCATCCCTAATCTCTTAAAGGACGGACGCAGGATGTACGCCTACCACTTTGACGGCTACTGGAAGGATGTAGGAACGATTCCTTCTCTCTGGGAGGCCAATATGGAGGTTCTGGATCCGGAGCACAGCGGCATCAACCTGTTTGACGAAAACTGGAAGATTTATAGCCGTAACAGCGGTATGACCGGACACAAGATTTCAGACGGAGGCGTTGTAGAAAACTCCATGATCACCGACGGCTGCCGTATTGCAGGCACCGTACGCCACTCCGTACTCTTCATATCTGCGTTATGTCAAGAGAACTCTTGATCGATCTCATCAATACAGCCTCTATCCGCGGCTATGTATATTTTGAACGCGACATTTTAGCGCCGCAGATTGACAAACTGGATATCCGATCCTTCCGTTTTGACGGCTATACCGCCCGGATCTGTGATATGAATAGCTACTTTGACGAAAACATGAAGCTGCTGGATGATGAAAATCTGGATGCTCTGTTTTCCCCCAGTCCCGTATATACAAAGATCCGTGATGACAACCCCACCCGCTACATCAACGGCTCCCGTGCAAATAATATCATGGCAGCGGACGGTTGTGTAATCGAGGGAGAAGCAGAAAACTCTATCCTGTTCCGCGGTGTAAAAATCGCAAAGGGCGCAAGGGTAAAAAACTGCGTTCTTATGCAGGATACTGTGATCGAAGAAGGCGCTGATCTTGAATATGTGATCACCGATAAGAACGTGACGGTTACAGCCGATAAGGAATTAAAGGGTTCAGACACCTTCCCGGTATATATCGCAAAATCCAGAACTGTATAACATCATATGCTTAAAAATCACCCCTCAGACTGGTCTTTCCATTCCCCCCTGAGGGGTGATCCTCTTTCCTATCCTGTATAAAGCCTCTTACCAGCTCTTTTTAAGCTTTAAATTCCAGTCCACCTCATAAGGATTCCACTGACTTGCTTTCAGATTTTCATAAATTTCTCTTCTCTCTTTTGAGCTGTCGCCAGAACGCTCTTCATAGCCCTTCAGATAATCCTCTACAAATTCCTCCCAGGAAGAAAAGCTCTTCTGTATTTCCTTTGCCACCTCTAACGCCCGATCCAAAGCTTCTGTCTCTGTATAATAATCCGCCAGATAATAAAAACCCAGATTGGACATGGCCCTGCTGTAATCATAGGCAGAATTTTCTGCTGATGCCGACGATAAAAGCTCCTGTAAAACACGGTCTGCCGAAGAACGGTCTGTGATCCCCCAGCTGGTCTTTAACATCTGACGATTCTGATCTTTTGCCGCCCTATCCATCTCCTCTCCGTTCTCTTCCTTTCCCGCAAGCTTTAAGCCACCGCCAAAGGCACGGATATTGCCGGCATTGTGCCGGGTAAGAATCGCACAGGCAGCATTAAACCACTGAACTGTCTGATTGTTCATATAGGGATTTGCTGTTTTGTTTAAATACTGCTGCCGGCTGCTGATAGCTGTAAAAGAAGAGCCTGATACACTGCTTTTACTCCCTTCCCCTGATCTGCGGGAAGGACTTGAGTCCATAGCGCCTCTTTCATTGAATGTATAAAGCTTTCCGTTGATTTCCCTTTGACAGTTCTTTAAAATATGGCCGTTTTCATCCAGGTAAAACCACTGATTGCCTGATCTACGGAAGTCATTGACCACCCGGGTGCCATCCTCTTCATAATACGCATAGGTATCTCCCTCTTTCTGCCAGCCTGCAAAGGCTGTAAGGGGAGTCATAAGCATCGCCGCGCAGGCAAGAGCTGCTGCTTTTATAAACCATTTTCGTCCTGTATTCATCCGAATCATCCTCTCACCTATCTCTGCTGTGCACCTTCTGTCTGAGCACATTTATAGTATAGCACAGGCGTTTCGGATTGCCAACTTACACATTTCTGACGAAATTATAATAAATGTCAGGAAATTTTAAAAAACACGCCGTCCCTGTACATAAGTTTCTTCTACCCCATCATTCTCATCCAACACCACAAAGTCTGCGAAAAGTCCCTGGCGGATAAATCCCCTCTGGCCATCCATGCCCAGAAGCTTTGCCGGATTTTCTGTGAGAAGCGGAATAAGCTCCTCTGCCGGCCGCCCTGTAAAGGCGATCAGATTTTTCAGTGCTTTTCCCGAAGTCAAGGTACTTCCTGCCCGTGTACAATTCTCTTTCAGTTTTGCATCCCCGTCAATGACCACAACCTCATTAACGCCCAGGCGATACTCTCCATCCGGCAGACCCGCAGCCATGATCGAATCAGTCACAGCTACTACCCGCTCAAGCCCCTTTGTCTTTAAGATCAAGCGCACCGTTCCCGGATGCAGATGGCGGCCGTCGCAGATCACCTCGCAGTAAACACGGTCATCCTCCAGCACTGCTCCCCAGATGGCAGGAAAATGCTGGTGGAGCAGCTTCATTGCATTTCCTGTATGGGTCGACGCCATTGCTCCATTTGCAACGGCCGCTCTGGCCGTATCATAATCTGCCCCAGAATGGCCGATGGCTACCTGGATGCCAAGAGCCTTTAATTTGGGGATATCCTCTACCATGCCATCTACCTCAGGCGAAACCGTAATGTAACGTATTTCCCCCTGGGCAGCCTTCTGGTATTCCTCGATCAGAGGAATATTTTTACTCTGCAGCAGATGCTCCGGCATAGCGCCCTTATACTCTGGGCTTAAAAATGGACCCTCCAGATGGATCCCCATCATGGCGGCGCCTCTGTGTTCCATGCCCTTCCACTGTTTATATGCTTCAATACAGGCCAGTGTCTGCTCCTTCGTATCTGTGAGCACAGAACCCAGCCAGCCAGTTGTACCCTGAGATGCCATAAAGCGGCTGATCTTCTCATATCCATCAGGGTCTGCGCTGTTTACATCCACCCCAGCAGCACCATGGGTATGGATATCTAAAAATCCCGGCACCAGACGGCGTCCCTTTAAATCAATGCGCTCTGCCTCAGGAGCAGAAATCCATTCTCCGATCTCGATGATCACACCATTTTCAGAAAGAACACAGAGCGTTTCAAACCGATGATCCCTGTATACACGTCCATTGTAAAATAACTGTCTGCCCATAATGATACCTCTCCCGTTCTTATATTTTTATTTCTGTCTTCATAGTAACACAGACCGGGGATACTTTGTGAAACTTTTACCCAAACGTTTGTGTCATGCTTTTAAGATTGTGCATTTTTTATCATTCGTATCAGAATCAGATACATGCCATTATGCACTGGCAACAGATTTTCTTTTATGATAAGATAGAAAAAAAGTAGAAAGGAAATCAATATGGCATTACATGTTATGGATGAAGCCAGCCGCTGCCTTGGCTGCAAAGTTCCCCAGTGTCAAAAGGGCTGCCCCATCAGCACTCCGATTCCCCAGGTGATCCGCCTCTTAAAGGAAGGGAAATTAGATGAGGCCGGGCGGATGCTCTTTGAAAATAATCCGCTGACCACTGTGTGCAGTCTGGTCTGCAACCATGAAAATCAGTGCGAGGGCCACTGCGTTTTGGGACGCAAGGGTGCTCCGGTCCATTTTTCAACCATTGAAAGCTATATTTCCACCACCTATGCCAACAAAATGACAAAGGGGCCGGCTCCATCAAACGGCATCCGTGCAGCGATCGTCGGCTCCGGCCCTGCCGGCCTGACCATCGCAGTGATTTTGGCACGGTACGGCTATGATGTGACTATCTTTGAGGGTAAGGACCAGATCGGAGGCGTACTGCGCTACGGCATTCCTGAATTCCGCCTTCCAAAGTCTGTTCTGGACGATTTCAAATACCGCCATCTGGATCTGAAAGGCATCAAATTCCGGCCAAACACCCATATCGGAGGGGCAATCGGTATTGACGACCTCTTCCGCGACGGCTATAAAGCTATTTTCGTAGGAACCGGTGTATGGAAGCCCAATGCCCTTCATATCAAAGGCGAAACGCTGGGACATGTGCACTTTGGAATCAATTATCTGAATAATCCTGACAGTTACTGCCTGGGCGAACGGGTTATTGT
>OGNA01000605.1_pt1 | contig 13238 bp, 2 predicted proteins | sample 1573411 | NCBI WGS metagenome assembly OGNA01 (sample SAMEA2581899, study PRJEB24529) | metagenome | biome: Human gut stool | place: China | collected 2011 | reverse complement strand
GAATTTGGTTTCCGGGTCATCGAGGAGCGCACCGGAGACCGGATGAACCCGTCGATCACCACGGAAGTGAGGGATACCGCGGGGAAATTGCTGGCGAGATATTTAAACGGAAAGCTGGAGGCGGGAACGAAGGTTCAGGACGTGAAGATCCAGGCTGTGGTCGATAAGAACAACGATGTCGCCGATGAGGCGGTGAGATGGAGTGTGGATGACGATGAGTTGATCATCTTAAAGAAAAATGATGATGAGGATGAGTCCGGATATACGAAAAAGAGCGCATCCATCGAGTTGAACCTGAATGCAGGATTCTTTAAGGATATTGTGGAGAAAGCGGAGACAGAACAGGCGAAGAAACAGTACCGGTACCCTATCGAGGATACGGTCTACGGAAACGGTACCCAGGGCGGACTTGCGGTTCTGACAGCAAAGACGAGACCGGCATCCAGCTTTGAGGAGAAGTCTGTGACCGCAAACTGCAGGATCCCGGTGACATTCCAGATCAAGGACCGGACGAAGATCGCAGCGGAAGGCGCGACTCTCGACAAAGCGGCATTGAATTTTATGGTGACAAGAACATTGACCGGTGACAGGAAAAAGCCGCAGGAAACGATCACGGTATCCGCGCCGCAGATCCTGTCAGGATCCTTTACACCGGACTATTTCGATAAAAAAGATATCAGCTGGACCGTCGGCGATAATGCCATTATCCAGTTGGACGCCGGTTTTGTGGAAGAGGGAATCGCGGACGGAGATTACCGGAACGCAAAGGTGATGGCGAAAAAGGATACGAGATGGATCCTGGATCTCATAGAGGCGGATGAAGCGGCTCATAAGGAACATATCTATGAGAAACGTACTGGGTGTGGAACAAGAAGCACGGAGGTAGTGATGGCGGCAAAGGATGCCCTTGGAAATATCCAGTCGGCAGTCTGCAGCGTGAAAGTGGATTTTGTGACAGATGACAGGACTGTGGTGATGCCGGAGGAGATCAAGGTGGATCAGGGAGAGCTGGTGTTTGACCTGATACTCACGAAAACGGGATCGAGATATAACCCGGCGGTCATATGGCAGGGCGCGGATGCACAGAAGATTACGGCAAAGCTGATACCGCAGGAAGCGTTAAAAGGAAATGGGGACGGTAGCTTCGAATTTAACTGGAACGTAAAAAAAGGTGCTGTAAAGGTAGAAAACGGTGCGGTATCAGTAAATACGGAGGCATTCTGGATCGCGGAGGGGATGAAGAAATATCCGTATACGGCGGAATATGAGGACGAGATCACGGTCAGTGCTGGGGCTTTGGAGAAAAAGATTCCTGTGAAATTAAAGTTTAAGCTTGTGGATAAGACCTGGTCCGGCAGCTCAGGAGGACGTTCTTCCGGCGGCGGAAGAACGGGAAGTGTGCTGAAAAAGGCCCAGAACACAGGGGAACAGCCAAAGGGCAGTGTCACAGGTGAGTGGAGAAAGCAGGAGGATGGAAGCTGGAAATTTGTTTCCGGCGGAAGAACGTATGCCAATGAGTGGGCCTGGATCTACAACCCATATGCGAAAGAAGGACAGGAAAAGACTTCATGGTTCCATTTTGCGGCTGACGGCAGGATGCAGACAGGGTGGTTTCTCAATGAAAAAGATGGAAGCTGGTATTATCTCCAGAAGACAAATGACGGAAGCCAGGGGAAAATGCAGACTGGCTGGATAAAAGAAGGAGAAGCGTGGTATTACCTGGGACCGACCGGGCGGATGACGAAAGGCTGGAACTGGATCAATGGAAAATGCTACTATATGGACCAGAAAAACGGACATATGCTGGCGGACTGTGTGACGCCGGACGGCTACACTGTGGATGAGACAGGCGCATGGTGTGTCAGAGGTGCGGTACAGACGATTGGAAAGAAATAATGGCGGGGGATCAGTATGGAAGAGAAAAAAAGAAGGCGATGGTTGGCTGGATTTCTGGCAGTCATTATGACGATCACGGGAGTGGGGATTCCACTCCCGTTCCCGTCCGAGGCATCGGATGTGTGGCCGCAGAAATCGACGGCCCCGTATTACTGCCTCGATGGGGGAAAAGGCTGGAAGAAGGTCGACCGGTATGATATGTATAAGTTTGATACGATGCCGTCTCCGCTTACGGAAACGCAGGCGAAACGGTTATTCTGGGCATATCCGGACAACTGGTCGGCACTGAAGGACGCGGCAAAAAAGTTTGATCCGGGTCTTTATGCGGAGATCGCGTCTACGACGTCCAGTGCCAATATCGTAAAGTATGTGAAAGACGATGCAGGGACAAAATTTGCCTGGGTGGCTGACAATCCGGAAATTGAAGACCGCGCGATCGCTGTTATGGAGCAGGCGTCCTCCGTCGGGCTGGCGGCGGGAAAAGAAGCTCCGGATGCGATCAGGGGAGCAACTTCGGAAGATACGGCAGTGCCATTTCAGGTACTGCCTTTTTCTGACGGACCTGGCGCCCTGGATACGGAGTTTGTTCTCGGAAAAGAGTTTATCCGGGATATCGCGAAGATCGAGCCCCAGAGTGTGTGGGACAATGGATCCACAGGGGGAAACGTGGGATGGCTTGACGCATCCCAGGATAAAAATATCGCGAAATCGGTGATGGGACAAAATCTGTATGAGGTGACCTGGAGCGGGGATGCGATCCGGATCCACAATAATGGTTCGGTGACCGCAAATGAGAATGCTGTCGGAAGCAATATGACAGATGAAGAGAAATACAACAAGACAACGGTGCGGTATAAGATCACTATGAAAGGCAATTCCGGCTGGTATACGGAAGGCAGCTGGAATCCGGAATATCTCAGGGAGTGGATGGACTTTAAGGTCTGCATCAACGCGCCGGAACATCAGAGACTCTATAAGGCGGATATGAGGATCATTCCCTCTGATATGGTGTTTTATCTGGTGATCAGCCAGGATGGGGAAAGCGGAGAACCAGGAGGCGAGGGAGACGGGGAAATACCGGAATACGGCGTGGAAACCCCGACTCTCGAATTTCAGATCTATCGTCACAAGGAGACCTTTTCGGCGGATTACAATGTCAGGCTTGTAAAACATGACGATGAGACTGGAATGCCGCTCAAGGGAAGCCAGTTCTATCTGTATGAAAGATTTGAGGACGGAGGAAAGATCTCAAAGACAGACGGCAAAGGAAGACTTGCGGAAAAGAACCTGAGCTTTCGTCCATGGAGCGGCTTTCAGGTGTTTTCGGAAGGAACCACGAACGGAAAAGGGGAGATAACCTACAAAGATACCAGAAAGTATGCGTATGAAAAGACATACTGTGACGGACATGCCGCGCCGTCATGGGCAAATATGCCGGAGGACCAGGAAGATGGGGATTCCGGCGATGAGGACGGGAAAAAGAGCGATGCCTATGAGGAGGCCGCAGAACAGACCAGGGATAATAACAGGGCTGCGGCAAAGCAGTGGATGGAACTGGTGGAGGCCTGTGAGACAGAGGCGGAAGGAGGCTGCCATTTTCACTGGCTGGCGGATGAGAGTGTCTACGATGAGGTACAGGAAGTATTGGAAAGAGGAGAACCGGATGGGAGAAGCCGAAAAAATGCTGGAAATGAGCGAAAGCTCCGGGCTGCATCCGAAGCCGCATTTGAGGAATCCGGCTGCAAGGCGGACTGTGAGGAGACATACCGGAAGTTTATCGGACTGCGGTTTACCTATACATGGAAGGAGATCCAGGCAAGAAACGGGTATATCCTCCACGATCTGCACTTGGATGATATCCCTGTGGAGATGATCACGACGGATTCTTCCCAGGCGGGAGCAGACGCGGAAAAGCGATCCGGAAGCAGCCGTGAGATCACGGAAAACATCTGGTATTCGGGAAATGGAATGACAGGCGGGAGTACTGTTTCGGAGAGAAAAATACCGGTGGTAAAAAGCCGCGCGGAAACAATTATGAAGAGAACGGCGTCTAACGCGGAAGCGGATACGAAAGAAGCTGCGGTTAAAGCAACGGCGTCCAATGCAGAAAAGAAAAGTATTTTTGATCGGTTTTATGGCTGGTTTATGGGAAGAAGCCGGGAAGAAGCTGATGACTGGGGAGAGTTTGAAGGCGTCGGGGACTTTGAGGATATTCTGGCGGATGCAGAGGAGGACGGAATCCGGCATCTGGATCTCGGGGATTCCGAGAGATATTCGCACTGTAATGGCGCTGAGGACTGCGGGGATGCCTGGCATGTGTATGACCATCGAACTGAGGGGCGGATCCATATCACGAAAAAAGACAGAGATCTTTTTCGGGGAGAATCGGATGATTATTCGTCCTACGGGGATGCGGAAGGAGATGGAACACTTGAAGGGGCCGTGTATGGCCTTTTTGCGGCGGAAGACATCGTTCATCCGGATGCGGAGGTGACAGGAAACGGAATTCTGACCAATACTGGCGTTGTCTATAAGAAAAATGATCTTGTGGCAGCGGCAGCAACAGATCGGGATGGAAATGCGGATTTCCTGTGTTATACGGAAGCACCGGGAGTGGAGTACGATTATACGGCCGGAAAGATCAGAAAAAGGACGGATATCTTCTGGAACGGACCAGGAAACCTGTATCAGGAGAACATGGAGAAGAACGGAAACTGGTGGATCGGGAGACCGCTGATTCTGGGAAAATATTATATAAAAGAACTTTCCAGAAGTGAGGGATACGAGCTTTCAGGAAACGGAATGGATCAGGAGAACACCAACCGGGGAGCAGGCTTTGAAACTCCAGGATCTGTGACGGACGCAAATGGAACGGCTGTGGTCACGATGCCGGAACTCGCAGCGGCAATGGAAGGCGATGACGGAAGAGGAAAAGGATATGATGAACTTCCATTTTCGGTCACATCAGCGGGGGCAGCAGGGGAAAATGGAGATGGAGGTTATGAGATCTTTGCCTATGGTTTTTCGGAAGGAACGAAATTCTACCGCGTTGATACAGGGGAGGAGCTGGTGACAGGACCTCACGTGACGGGAACAGAAGAGGTGATTGTAAAAGATGGGGCCGGGAGAACCGTATGGAAACGGGCGGAGAGCGATACCAGTGATCTTCTCTATCAGCCGGAGCGGGATGCGGCGGGAAATATTACCGGACAGGAACCGGTGAGCCGGATAGAACCGCAGATCTTAAAGGCAGAACAGATTCCGGAAAAGATACCGATGAGCCTTTCAAATCTGTCTGTCAATGAGGAAGATGAGCGGTTTCAGGTGAAACTGGAGGACTGTGACCTTTCAGACGAAACGTCGGAGAGCTTTCTCTTCTTGAAGGCTCAGACAGAGGAGATCCTTGGAAGAAACGGGTATGAAGTTCCGGTTACGGCCGGAGGTATCCGCTCGCTGGAGGATGTGCCGGTCTATAGCCGGGGAGTAAAAAAGGGCCAGAAAGATCTCTGGGGAATGACAACAGATCCGGGAGAGCCGGCAAAAAAGACCGTGTATGGTGCAGCGGTGCAGGAAATTACAGTGCCTGTCGAAAAGAATTCCTGTGTTCTGGATCTTATGAGAAGCATTTTCACCTGGTATCAGGAACATCCCCAGTGGAACTTTTGCGGAATCGATGGGATCAGAAAAGAGGATGCTGGTTATCAGGTAACGCTGTATGCAGGTGCATCTTCTATTGGAAATCGCAGATTTTTTACCTCAAAAGTGGAAAATGGGAAAAAAACGACGGACAGTGTCTATGCGGTGTACGAGGATCCGGTAAATCTCCGCTGGGTGTATCAGGAATATAAAAATAGCGGAAACTTCCGGTTCCAGATCGACAGACAGTATGTGATGGGGTCCGCCGGAAACAGAAGATATTATCTCGATGCGACTCTGACACCGGCTCTGATGCCGGGAACAGATGGAAAGCTGACAGAGATCATGCATCAGGTCATGGTTTATCATAAAGAGGGAGAAGAGGTGATCGATTATCTGTCGGGAGATCCGGCACATGGATACCGTGTTCCGCTGACGAGAACGGAAGATAAGATCGAGGTCACAACAGAAAAAGAGCTCGTGGAAAAAGAAGTGGAGCTTCAAAGCGTGGTGAGGGAGAAGTCTGGCGTATACAGAATTCAGGTTCGGACTTCCGGAAAAGATTCGTTCGGAAAGGACTTTACCGATGGAAAGACGAGTCTCACCTTAAACTTTATCGTAAAACTTCCGGAAAAAGATCATGTTCTGACGGAAAAGGAGATCCAGACGATTGGAAACGCGAATGTCTGGGGATATCAGGAAGGAGACCGGATCGGTTATGCGGAATACCTTGTGAAATTCTCGGGGGCAGCGCTTGCTGTGTCAGTCTCAAAAAATCAGGACCTTTCAGACACTTACATCACTGCGAAGCGGTTGGTATACCGCGGTCAGGATAAGATCAGCGAGGATGGAGATACGGGGCTCACGCCTGTTCTTGTACTGGAACGGCCGGTAAAGCAGAAGATACGGGTAGAGAAAAGGACGGATGACGAGAAAAACATCGGAAATTTCCGGTTTAAGATTTATCTGAAGTCCAATCTGGAACGGATCTTTTGCACAAGAGACGGAGAGATCTTCTGGGTGGATAAAAACGGGAAAACGGTGCAGATCGAAGAATACCAGAAAAATTTCCCGGAGCTGGTCCAGAAGATCTATACGAAAAAGGCGGACCGCCAGGTATTGGAGACAGTGGGGCGGGAGATAGATCCGGATCATGGGGAAGCCGGGACAGATAAAGGGTATAACTATGAGAAATTCTTTGCAGCTGTCCGGACAGCGGACACGGATCGCTGGAAGAGAAGGGGATTCCTGTGGAATACATCATTTAAATCGTTTGCGGCCAGTCTCATTACCGGACAGCAAAATGAGATCAATACCTCGGAATACGCGAAGGAGAATGCGAAGCGCTCGGACGCAGTCCGGCAGTTTGCCATCGACTGGTATCTGAAAGCGGAGCAGGAACAGATGAAACAGGGAGAAAACGCATATTCGGATGAGCAATATGATCATGCGCTCTATCTTGCGATCCAGAAAGCGGAGGACTATCTGCAGCCGTTTTTCAAGTATGATCTGGGAAAAATCTATGCGATTGCCTGGGACTGCGAAGAGAATGGCGGACTAGACGGGGATAGGATGACTCTGGCGGTCCGGAAGGAAAATGGACAGGCACAGGAAGAGGCAGCGTCAGCGGTATCGAAGTATCTTCCTTACGGAGAATATGTAATCGTGGAGGAACAGCCCCATGCGCCGGAGCTTCTTGACTTTAAGAATAGGCATTATGAGATCGATGCGCCGAAGGAGATATTTCTTCCAGTGGCAGGCGGACAGACTGAGGCTGGAGATGACTGGAAGGAGAAGTATGTATACAGGACTGCAGATTCTCCGTGGGATCTTGCAAAAAAATATCTGATACGCTTTAACGAGGAGTCGGCGGAAAATCAGAAACAGGAACTTCGGGAGTATGTGATATGTGCCCACAGCAATGATGGGGATTTTGAAGTCTATCCGTATGGACTTTCTGAGAAAAAGAGAGCAGGGCATTACGAACCTTACGGGAATGAGAAGGTAAAGCAGTACTATCATTACCGGGCGGACAGTGAAAATGGAGCGAAGAGAGAGGGAAAGGAGATGATGACAGGCATAAAGACTGCCTATGACGGGGAATATGCGCCGATGCTTGTTCCATGGAGCATTGTGGATCCGAATGAGGAGAAGGAGGATACAGTCTGGGCCGGTTATGGGGAAAAGACATTTTTGAATCGAAAGTATTTCTCAAATCTGAGAATTGAGAAGCTTGACGCGGAAACTGGAGAGCCGATCCTTCATGATGACGCGGTATTTGGAGTCTATCGGGCGGAAAGAAATGAGGCGGACGACGGGGATGGTGCCGTGCGATGTTATACGGCGGATACGATGATCCTTGGAAGCCAGCATTTTCTTGAGGCGATGGGGGCAAAGGAAATCCGGACATTTGCGAGAAAGGCAGCCGGGGCCGGAGAGCTTTTCTATGGAACGGTCCCTGCCGGAACACCGATCTGTCAGGAGAGTGATCTGGTAAGTTTTACGGATAAAAATGGGCTGCAGACAGGAACACTCATGGCGATCCCGACGATTCGGGATATCGAGGAAAAGGGGATTCTCCAGGCAGTTGGATATGCAAAAACACCGAATCCGCTTCCCGCGGGGGTTTATGTGCTGGCGGAGGTGAAGCCGCCGGCCGGGTATGTGCGTTCAGGACCTGTGGCAGTAGAGATTTACAGTGACCGGATCCTGTATTCCGGAGGCTGGACAGAAGGAAAAACGGCGGCAGCAGTTTACGGGTACGAGCAGGATCCGGATGGAATCCACCCGGAAAATGTCACGGATACTGCCAGAATATATGTGGAAAATACCGCAACAATTCTGGAAATTTCAAAAACAAAGGCAATAGACTCAATTCGTGGAATGAAAGTATCAGGGCGAGTGGAAGGAACGATATCGGAACTTCGTGCACAGTACGGGCTTGAGAATCTAGATCTTGCCTACAATCATGCAGGTACATACCAGGGATTTGGCTGGAAAAAGGGGACTCTGGAGATGCTGGAGCAGAGGAAACGCGGCGGAGAACGGGTGGAGATTGTCTATGAGAATGGAATCTTTCAGGGTTATGGTTATGTGACGAGAAAACTGGAGGCGGCAGATCATCAGAATCCGTATGTAACAGGAGCCAAGCTTGCACTTTACGATGCGATCCGGGTCAATCAGACCGGGGATTCACAGGATCATGCATTTGAAGGTGTTGAGGTCACAAGGGACAGAAACGGAAATGTGACAGATATTGTTGTAAAAGAGGGATATGCCGGAGAAAAGCTGGAATTTTCCCGGGACAGAGCGTCAGTAGATGAGATGCGGGGAGAAGATACCTGGGAAATCAAGACAGTGAAGCGAAGGGATACACCGGTCTTATTCTATGATCTTGGAAATCTTGATGTGATAAAAAAGGGAAAAGACGGGACTTTCTACGGCTATGACCGGGAAGGACGGCAACAGAAGATCACCTTTGATACAGAATCGATCTATGCGTTAAAAAACGGACAGCCGGTATTTGAAATATCGGGAGGCGATTTTACAAAACTTGTGTATGACCGGAAATCGAAGGTATTTACTGCAACGGATCCGGAGACCACACTGTTTCATCTCGATGGATCTTTGTGCAGGGATGCGGAGGTTGATGCCTACACAGGCTTGGCATATGTGAAGAAGACAGAAATCGGATCGAATGGAAGAGAACAGCAGGTATTCTATGTATGGCCCGTGGTAAAGGAAACAGACACCGCGGGAAATCTGACTGGAAGAAGAAAAATACTGACGGGAAGACCGGCGGAGATCATGGAAGGAAGTGAGAATGCCTATATTACGGGAACATGGAGCACGGAAACAGGGGTTTTTGAAAAATGGATGGAACCGGTTCTCGATGAGTTTGGCCTGGTGAAATATTATCCGGAGAGCGGAGCTCTGTATAAAAAGGGTGAGCCGGTCTATGACCGGGATGGGGACTATGTGACATACCGGTATGAGGAGCTTCTGGAGATGGAAAACCGGGCTGCGTATCATTTAAATGAGAGAGAAAAGCTGCTTGATGTGGGAAATCCGGAGAATGAGGCGGATGACGTGCCGCTAAAGCACAGGAAAGGAGAGTCCTATCTGATTCCAAATGTGTGGATCAGCGGCGAAAAAACGATTCAGGATGGACGGATGGATGAAAGTACGGACGGACAGCCGGACCTTTTAAGGCGGGTGATCCCGGGCAGCTATATCCTGGAAGAACTGGAAGCGCCGGATGGCTATGTCCGCACATTTCCGTCAGCAGTGGAAGTGAAGGAGACGAATGAGGTCCAGAGAGTACTCCTGTCGGATGAAAAAACAAAGGTGGAGATCGCAAAAATCGACGGAACAGAAGATTACCGTCAGAAGGTAGAAAACCGCACAGATATGGAGACAAGTGAAACAAGCACAGAGATCCGGGGCACATACAGCCAGACCTTTGTAACAGGGGCGAAGCTTGCGCTATTTAAGGCAAAGCGGGTAAATACTGCCGATCATGATAAATATCCTAAAGGATATTATCTCGTGAAGACAGAGGAGACACCGGCTGTGTGGAACTCGGAAGACCCTGTGGATAACCGTAAAGCTTCAGTCACTGCAATGTGGATAACGGATGGAAAACCGAAATATTTTGAAGGAATTCCTGTAGGTGATTATATTCTGGAGGAACTGGAAACACCGGGTGGCTACATTCCTGCATCCATGGAGATTACAGTGGAGGAAACAGGAAATCTGCAGAGCTTTGTTTTGAAAGACGATCATACGAAGCTGGAGGTCTTTAAGCTTGAGAGAAATGCATCCTGGGAGAAAGAGCCGTTATCCTGGCCTGCCGCAGCAGAGTTTGTCCTCTGTGAGGCAGTTCTGGATGAGAATGGGGGAGCAAAGACGGAAAACGGCGCTTATCTGTACCGGAAAGACCGAATCGTGGACAGCTGGAAGGCAGATGATCTGTCGGAATATGTTCCGGCGATTCCAGAGGCGTATGAAAAGATGTTTGGACAGTATGGAAATGAATTCCGGCAGTTCTCGTGGAAAAAGGAATCTCAGGGAAGAGTCACTTCAGGAGATGCCAGACTTCTGGAGGATATGGCGACGGAAAACAGAAAAATCATCACACAGATCTGGGAATTATCGGATGGAAGCAGAATGCGGGTCTCAGTCACAGTTGATGGAGATCCGAAAAGATTAACATCCGACGGTCAGCTGTCACCGCGGTTTGAATACCAGTTCCGCTACCATGACAGATCATCCGAGAGGTATCCGGGAATGACCAGTTATGATATGAGAGCCGGTCTGCACCGAATTGACCGGATTCCGGAAGGAAAATATGTACTTCTTGAGACGAGAGTTCCGGACGGTTATCAGGGAGCGGAACCGATCCTTATCACGGTAGACCAGACGGAGAATATCGTCCGTTATGAGGTGGAAAACAGACGGGAACCGGAAGAAAAGATAGCATGTGGCAGGATCAGGATCCGAAAGACAGATGCGGAAGATAAAGAATTGAAACTTTCCGGGGCATGGTTTGAGGCGGTCTGCGTACAGACGGGAGAAAAGACGATATTTATGACAGGTGCGGACGGAATTGCGCTGTCACCGGAGCTCCCGATCGGTTATCTGAAAAATGGTGCCTGGGTCATGTACGAGTATGAGGTTCAGGAGATCCAGTCTCCACCTGGATATGGGTGTTCGGAAGAGACGTTTTCTATCGTATTTGACAGGGAAAAAGAAGCGGTGATCCAGTTGTATGAACTTTCGATTACGAATAAAAAGACGAGAGCACAGTTCAGCAAGTTAGATATGGCGACGGGAGAAGAACTGCCTGGAGCGTCCCTGGAGTTAAAAACGGTGGATGGAACGGTCATCGATTCCTGGATATCAGGAAAAACTCCGCATTTTGTGGATGGAACGCTGACAGCAGGAGAGACGTATATCCTGACGGAAATATCTGCGCCGGATGGGTATGAGATCGCTGAATCCATCAAATTTACAGTGCCAATAGATGGAAGCTTTGTAAAAATCGAGATGACAGACCGCAGAAAAACACCGGACGAACCGGAAAGACCTACTGAACCGGAGCTGCCGACAGAGCCGGCCGAATCTGAGACAACGGCGCCAGCGGAGACTCCGACAGCGCCGAAGGAACCGGAGACGTCTGAGAGACCGGCAGAGCCGGAACAGCCAACAGCGCCCACTCCGCATGACAAACCGAAGAAACCGGTGGAGGCAGAGTGGACAGAACCGGAATCGGAGGAGGAATCGAAACAAGAACGGGACCGAGAAAAGACGTATGGCAGGATTACGGTACGCTATGAGCGGGAATTTTCCGGCAGCACAGAGGGGCGAGTCCGTCAGAAGGACAGGACAAGTCTCAGGACCCCGGAGACTGGCGATACCCGGAGACCGGAAATTGCGGTATTTGGTCTGTTTATCGGATTCCTTGGTCTTTGGTATCTGCATATAAAGAAGGAGGAAAATGAGAGAAAAGAAGAACGTAAGGATAAAAAATGATGGGAGCCGAATATTCCGGCTTCCTGTCAAAAAAATTTCCGGTTTTTTAGGAAGTGTGATGTTTCTGTCATGTCTGGCATTTCCGCTGCCTACGTTTGCAGAGGAAACACTTTTCACGGAAGAGGCAGCATCTGGAAATAAAAAATCAGAAGAAAAAGAGACTTTGATCTATGAAAGCCCCATATTTACGGATGGAGGTGAGGCATTCATACCGGAAGAGACAAGGATCGAGGGGGAAAAGGAATACCGGTTGGTATCAAAACGAATCAGAAATGCGAAAAAAGCCGGAGAAATAACATATGCCCAGGTGACAATTCCCTATGACCTGGAAGGTGATGATACGGTGCCGGAGACGGCAGACGTTCCGCTTATCGATGAGGAGTCCGGCACAGAGTTTGAGCGGGAACTTTCTCTTGTAGATGTGGAAGAGACGTCGAGAAGCTGGTTGGATACCTTTTCCTTTTCTGTGACGGTATCTGGATACGGGGCAGATTCATTCTATTTGGGAGATATGGAGATTCCTGGCGATGCAGATCTTGCTGATTATGGAGAAAAACTTTTAGAACTTGCAGGGTTGTCCCGGGTATATTATCGGGTGGACCGGGTGGAATGGGACGGAGAACCTTATATGGATGGGGAGGTGATGTTCAGAAATGCGACTGCAGGCGGAAGTAAGCTGATTCGAAATGTAAAAGCAAAATATGGAGGTCAGATCCGAACACCGGATCTGAAAGGAAAGCAGTATATTGGAATTTATGAGGAAGTTCTTCCAGAAACGGAAAATAAGACAGAAAACGCACCCGAGGCAGAGATCGTAAGTCGGGCAGAAGAAGAAACGGATCCCCCAGATCTTTTGAGAACCAGTCTGGCGGAGCGGATCATAGAATGGCTGGAGAGCCATGTCACAACGCTAACGGTCAGTATCGGGATCCTGTTCTTTTTAGCAGCGGGAATCTGGTTATTCGTGAAGACAGGAAAAAAGCCAGGGCGTCAGTCACCCTAGCTTTTCCTGCCAGTCTTTTTCCTTAAAACCAGTGAGAACAAAGGAGTCGCCGATAACTAACGGACTTATCTATAAATCCATGGGATTGAAGGATAAACTCCCGACAATGAACGAAGAAGAGCAGATTGCCTTGCTCGCAACAGACGGAATGCTTGTAAAGCGTCCGTTA
>OGNA01000585.1_pt1 | contig 13939 bp, 9 predicted proteins | sample 1573411 | NCBI WGS metagenome assembly OGNA01 (sample SAMEA2581899, study PRJEB24529) | metagenome | biome: Human gut stool | place: China | collected 2011 | reverse complement strand
GTGCATATATTACCGCAGACAATTTAAATATCCGTGAGACACCGTCTATGGATGGAAACATCGTTGGTAAGTGCCTTCAGGGTGAACTTCATGAACTTCTCGGGGAGACAGATGGCTGGTATCAGATCTCCGGCGGCTATATCTCTGCGGATTACGCGGAAAAACGGTTTTGTATGAATGAGGCAAACAAGCTGGATATGAAGGCGATGGTCTTAAATTTCTATGACCGTCCGGGCGTATTCAACGTTTCCAATTACTTAAATATCCGTGCGGGCGCAGGTGAGAGCGAAAAGATCATCGGAAAGCTCCCAAGCTATGCCGGATGTGAGATCTTAGAGGATGCCAACGGCTGGTATAAGATCAGCTCCGGAGGGATCACAGGATATGTAAAAAGTGAATATATCCTGACCGGTGACGCGGCGAAGGAAGCGGCCATGAGCCATGCGGAGCTTATGGCGATCGTCCATGCGGACCGCTTAAACGCGAGAACAGAGCCGTCCACCGACGCGAAGATCTGGACCCAGATCTCCGAGAATGAGCGGTATCATGTAGCGGAGCAGCTCGACGGCTGGGTAAAGATCGAATTTGATGAAGGCGGAGAAGGTGATGGAAACGATGAAATTTCTTCCGCGTATGTCTCCTCAGAATTTGTGGAAGTACGATATGCCCTGTCTGAGGCGATCAAATTCTCACCGACGGAAGAAAGCGCTTCCTTAAGAAGCCGGATCGTAAACTATGCGATGAAGTTCCTGGGCAATCCATATGTCTGGGGTGGTACGAGCCTTACAAAGGGCGCGGACTGTTCCGGATTTACCATGTCGGTTATGAAAAACTTCGGGATTTCTCTTCCGCATTACTCCGGTTCCCAGGCGAACAGCGGAAAACGGATCAAGTCGAGCCAGATGAAGCCGGGCGACCTGATCTTCTACGGAAGCAGCCGCGGAAGGATCAACCATGTTGCCATGTACATCGGCAATGGACAGATCATCCATGCAGCGAGCCGAAGAAGCGGAATCAAGATCTCGACCTGGAATTACAGAACTCCGGTGTGCATCGTGGACGTGATTGGAAACAGGTCCTGATCGGGTAAATTGTGATAAAAATGAATATGAGAACTCCTTTCCGGACATACTGGGTGTAGCTGGTGTGTCAGAAAGGAGTTTTTTGTTATGAATGAGAAGGAACAGAAGGAGACGAGGGCGGAGGAGGAGCGGATCCGGGAGAACGGGCAGGTGACGCTGGAGGAGAACGGGAAGAGGATCCATCTCTTATCTATCATCGGGGAAATCGAGGGGCATGACAATCTGTCCGGGAGCACGAAGACCACAAAGTATGAACATATTCTGCCGGAACTTGCGAAGGTGGAGAGCGATGAGAAGATCGGAGGGGTCCTGATCCTTGTGAATACCATCGGAGGGGATGTGAGCTGCGGGCTTGCACTGGCGGAGATGATCGCATCCCTCAGCAAGCCGACGGTTTCCTTAGTCATCGGGGACAGCCACTCCATCGGTGTGCCGTTGGCGGTGGCGTCAGATTATTCCTTCATCGTACCCACCGGGACCATGCTGGTTCATCCGGTGCGCATGAGCGGGATGGTGATCGGGACGGCACAGACCTACGAATATTTTGAAATGATCGAGGAACGGATCATAAGCTTTGTATCAGAGCACAGCAGGATCGATCGGGAAAAAATGAAACGGCTCATGCACAATACGAAGATGCTGACGAAGGATCTCGGGACGGTTCTGGTCGGAAAAGAGGCGGTGGAGTGCGGACTGATCGACGGAGAAGGCGGAATCAGGGACGCCATCGAAAAGCTGAATGTGCTGATAAAAAACGACTGACCGAAAATATGTTCGATTTATAATTTCTTACGGTTGCATTTTGGCATTTTTTTTTGTATACTATATTTTGGGGTACTTGCCCCGTAAAGTTAAAGGGGGAAAAGCACTTGGCTGGAACCAGAAAACAAAAAGAAACGACAAAACAATCACAGGTGTCTGCAAGAACAAAAACCACATCAAAGACAACGCAGAAATCTGCACAGACGCCTAAGAATAAGACAACAAGGACAGGGGCGAGAGCTTACGAAAAGAGAAGAGAAACGAAACCGCAGTATGAGGAAGATACCGGATTCTTACAGTCTGAGGCAGTGATCCTCGGCACCTTCGCGGTATGTGTGCTGTTATTCTTGAGCAACTTCCATATCTGCGGATTCCTCGGTGACTTTTTCAGCCGGATCATGCTGGGCGTGTTCGGCTGTATCGGTTATCTGGCTCCGTTATTGTTGTTCGCAGAACTGTTATTCTACGCTTCGAATAAGGGAAATATCCGGGCAGTCTACAAGATGATCGCGGTGGAAGTCCTTCTGATCGTGCTCTGTGGTCTTGCGCAGCTTGTGTTCGGCGGCGGATACCGGGAAGGTCAGACGATCCTCGACATCTATAAGTCCGCCGGAGTAAGTGGACTTGGCGGCGGCGTGATCGGCGGTGTCCTTGTTATGGTTCTCCACACAGCGGTGGGAACCATCGGGGCCTATGTGGTCCTTCTCGTATTTATGATCATCTCACTGGTGTGCATCACGGAAAAATCCTTCGTGTCCGCTGTTAAGAGCGGAAGTGGAAAGGCATATCGGTATGCAAAGGAAGACTACAGCAGAAGAAAAGAGCTCCACGAGGAACGTCAGGAGGAAAAACGCAGACTCCGGGAAGAGCAGCGCGTTCAGGGCGTGGATCTTGCTGCGACCGATCTCTCGAGAACTCCGGATTTCGGTGGAATTGCCGGTGGCTATATGGGCGTTGTGGATGCTGAGGCTGTGTCCGAGGCAGATGAGACGAAACAGGAAATAGATGTTTCCGATACATATAAAGAAGAAACGGCGGATCCGAAGGCGGAGACAGGAAGTATGCAGCCGGATCCTGCAGATATCTTTAAAGGAAAGATCACGATGGGAGGCAGGCCGGTAGAAAATCCGGAGTCTTCCAGTGAGGATCAGAGTAAGGAAGGCCGGTCCGGAGAAGACGCGATGAAGGATGTGGAACGCGTTCCGTTTGAGGAAGATGCTGTCCCGGCCGGAATCCATGAGGATGAGGACGTGTTTATCAGTCATGGGGAGAGTGCCTTTGATGATGAGGATATGTTCCCGGACGAAAAGAAAAGGGAGACAAAGGCCTGGGAGAAAAAACCGAAGGTGTCCGTCTTATCCAATATCCCGGATATCCCGTTAGATGAGCCCGCGGCGGACGATGACGAGATCTTTGCGTCCATGAGAAGAAACACGGAGAGAAGAGCGGACGGACTCCGGGCAGAGAATGCCAAACCAGGCAAAATTGCAGAGACTTCGAAGACGGCAGAGGAGGAAAAAAACGAGTTCCCGGAGACGGAAGAAAATGAAAAGACGGCCGGAATTCCTGCCGCTGGAGAAGAATCCATGAGCGTTCTTTCAGATGACGAATTTCTCGACACAGAGCCTTATGTGGAAAATGAGGACTACTGGATTCAGGCAGCAGAACCGGGAAGCCGTGCATATGTGGCAGCACACGGCAGCAGCGAGAAATCCCCTGAACGCCCGGCCGCTAAGGAACCGTCCGAAGAACACCGTCAGGTCGTGACCGCGTCCGGAAAAGTCATTGAAACGGATACAGAAGAGATCATAAAGAAAAAGGCGGAAGTAAGAAAGCGGGAAGCAGCCGAGAGGGAAGGGGCAGGAAACGAGGTATTAAAGGAGATCCGGCAGACGGAAGAAAAACCAAAGAAACCTTATATGATCCCACCGCTTGACCTCTTAAAGAAAGGCGCTCCCGTGACGGGGCAGTCGGAACAGGAATTTAAGGATACGGCGATCAAGCTCCAGCAGACATTAAGAAACTTTGGTGTCGGAGTCACTGTTACGAATATCAGCTGTGGGCCGACCGTTACCCGGTACGAACTTCACCCGGAGCAGGGGGTAAAAGTGAGCCGGATCCTGTCGCTGGCGGACGATATCAAGTTAAACCTTGCGGCGGCAGATATCCGTATCGAGGCGCCGATCCCCGGAAAAGCAGCTGTGGGAATCGAGGTGCCGAACAAGGTCAACAGCATGGTCTATCTGCGTGACCTTTTAGAGAGCCCGGAATTTAAAAATCATAAATCGACACTGGCTTTTGCGGTGGGTAAGGACATCGGCGGACAGGTAGTCATTGCAGACCTCGCAAAGATGCCGCACCTTCTGATCGCCGGGCAGACTGGTTCCGGTAAATCAGTAGGGATCAACACGATGATCATGAGCCTGATCTACCGCTCATCCCCGGATGATGTGAAGCTCATTATGATCGATCCGAAGGTGGTTGAACTTTCCGTCTATAACGGAATCCCACATCTGCTGATCCCGGTAGTCACCGACCCGAAGAAGGCGGCCGGTGCTCTCAACTGGGCAGTTGCGGAGATGATGGAACGATACAATAAGTTCGCTTCCTCGAATGTCCGCGACCTGAAAGGGTATAACGCGAAGGTACAGACTCTGGCGGAGAGCGGGGATATCCCTGCGGACCAGATTCCGAAGAAACTGCCGCAGCTCGTGATCATTATCGACGAGCTGGCGGATCTCATGATGGTTGCCTCAAACGAGGTGGAGGACGCGATCTGCCGTCTGGCACAGCTTGCCCGGGCAGCGGGAATTCATCTTGTTATCGCGACCCAGCGTCCGTCCGTCAATGTCATCACAGGTGTGATCAAAGCGAACGTGCCGTCACGGATCGCGTTCTCTGTTGCGTCCGGCGTGGATTCGAGAACGATCCTCGACATGAACGGCGCAGAGAAACTGTTAGGAAACGGCGATATGCTGTTTTACCCGTCCGGTTATCCGAAGCCGCTCCGCGTGCAGGGCGCTTTTGTATCGGACGGCGAGGTGTCAAATGTAACCGAGTTCTTAAAAGAACAGAACGAGGATACAGGATATAACACGGAAATCGAGAAAAAACTGACCCAGTCCTCCTTAGCCGGAGGAGCGGGCGGACAGAATGAGCGGGACGCATTGTTTACCGATGCGGGCAAGTTCATTATCGAGAAGGATAAAGCGTCGATCGGCATGCTTCAGAGAATGTTCAAGATCGGCTTTAACCGTGCTGCCCGGATCATGGATCAGCTTGCCGAGGCCGGTGTTGTGGGGGAAGAGGAAGGAACGAAGCCAAGGAAGATCCTGATGTCCATGGAAGAGTTCGAAGAATTCCTGGAAGCGGGGTACTAAAGCCTGCGGCTGTTGAAATTGAAATGGCTGCCGGCTGCGGAATCCGCAGATCCACAGAAATGATATGCTACTACAAAAGGAGGATACCGATTATGAAGACCGATATCGAGATTGCACAGGAGACGAAGATGCTCCCGATTACCACCGTTGCGTCCCAGTATGGAATTACTGAGGACGATCTGGAACTTTACGGAAAGTACAAGGCAAAGATCTCCAATGAGCTCTGGCAGGAGATCAAGGACAGACCGGATGGAAAACTCGTTCTGGTGACAGCGATCAACCCGACTCCGGCAGGAGAGGGAAAGACCACAACCAGTATCGGACTTGCACAGGCGATGACAAAGTGCGGAAAGAAAGCGATGCTTGCTCTCCGTGAGCCATCCCTCGGACCGTGCTTTGGAATCAAGGGCGGAGCAGCCGGCGGTGGATATGCCCAGGTCGTTCCGATGGAGGACTTAAACCTTCATTTTACCGGTGATTTCCATGCGATCACGACAGCGAACAACCTGTTGGCAGCACTTCTTGACAACCATATTCAGCAGGGAAATACTCTTGGAATCGACCCGAGACAGATCCTCTGGAAGAGATGTCTTGACATGAACGACCGTGTGCTGAGAAACAGTGTAGTGGGACTCGGCGCAAAGGCAGACGGTTTCGTCCGCGAAGACCATTTTGTGATCACGGTTGCCTCCGAGATCATGGCGATCCTCTGTCTGGCAACGGATATGAAAGACTTGAAGGAGCGCCTCGGAAGAATCATTGTAGCGTATAATTTTGCGGGTGAGCCGGTGACAGCGAAGGATCTCAACGCGGTCGGCTCCATGGCAGCTCTCTTAAAGGATGCCATCAAACCGAATCTGGTACAGACCTTAGAGCACACGGGAGCTCTTGTACATGGCGGACCGTTTGCGAATATCGCCCACGGCTGCAACAGCGTTATGGCGACAAGAACCGCATTAAAGCTTGCGGATGTGGCGATCACAGAGGCAGGATTCGGTGCAGATCTCGGCGCAGAGAAATTCTTTGATATTAAGTGCCGCAAGGCGGGGATCCATCCGGATGCCGTTGTTCTCGTGGCTACTGTCCGCGCGTTAAAGTACAACGGCGGTGTTCCGAAGGACCAGCTCTCCGAGGAGAATCTTGAGGCATTGAAGAAAGGTATCGTAAACCTTGAGAAACACATCGAGAACATCCAGAAATACCATGTGCCGGTTGTTGTTACTTTAAACTCCTTCCTCACGGACACAGAGGCAGAGTATGAATTTATCCGGAACTTCTGTGAGGAGAGGGGCTGTGAGTTTGCGCTGTCCGAGGTATGGGCAAAAGGCGGAGACGGCGGAATTGAACTCGCAGAGAAGGTAATAAACACCCTGGAGAAAAAGACGAGTGATTTCGCTCCGTTATATCCGGATGAGATGGGAATCTCCGATAAGATCGAGACCATTGCGAAGGAGATCTACGGCGCGGGCAGCGTAAGCTACTCACCGGCGGCAAAAAAGGCGATCGCGAAGATCACAGAGATGGGCTTTGGTGATCTTCCGGTCTGCATGGCGAAGACCCAGTATTCCTTATCCGATGACCAGAAGAAGCTTGGCCGTCCGGAAGGATTTGACCTGACTGTGCGCGATGCGTATGTGTGCGCGGGCGCAGGCTTTGTGGTTGCGCTTACCGGTTCCATCATGACTATGCCGGGACTTCCGAAGAAACCGGCAGCGGACAATATTGACGTGGACGAGAACGGAAAGATCATAGGATTATTCTAAAAAAGCAGTAAGAAAACTCACAGGCGGGCGCATATGTTCCCGCCTGTGTGGGTTATGAGAAAGGATGACGACAGTGGTAATTGGAGATTGGTTAAAACGCATGAAATACGATCTGGTTTGCGGCAGTCTGGACCAGAACGTAGATGAAGTGATCTATGATTCGAGAAAGGCAAGACCGGATTCCGTATTCGTGTGCATTCAGGGCAGCACCAGGGATTCCCACGAGTTTATTCCGGACGTATTAAGGGCTGGCTGTAAAGTTCTTGTGGTAGAAAAAGAAGTGGAAGTACCGGCGGATGTGACTGTGATCCGGGTCGAAAGCGGACGACTCGCGCTGGCGGAGCTTTCTGCGGCGAGATTCGGTTATCCGGCAGAGAAACTGATCACCATCGGGATCACCGGCACGAAGGGAAAGACCACGACGAGCTATATGATCAAGGCGGTCCTTGAGGCAGCCGGAAAGAAGACCGGTCTCATCGGAACGAATGGCGCAGTCATCGGGGATGTGAAATTCCCGACCTCCAATACGACACCGGAATCCTATGTGGTGCAGGATTATTTCCATAAAATGGTGGAAGCTGGCTGTGAGTGCTGTGTGATGGAGGTCTCCTCTCAGGCCTTAATGCTTCACAGGGTCGGCGGGATCATGTTCGACTACGGTCTGTTCACAAATATTTCTCCGGACCATATCGGGCCGAAGGAACACAAGAGCTTTGAAGAGTATCTTTTTTATAAGTCAAGGCTTCTTACTGTCTGCAAAACGGGGATCGTGAATCGTCTGACAGACCACTATGATGAGGTCGTAAAGGATGCGACCTGCAGACTTCTTACATATGCCCTGAATGGAAACGCGGATTTCATGGGTGATGACATTCACTATGCATCAAATCACGATTTTGTGGGAATTGAATTTTCAATTCACGGCATGCTTGACGGAAGAGTCCGCGTAGGGATGCCGGGAAAATTCAACGCGGATAATGCTCTGGCGGCGTTGGCGGTCTGCACTCTGGCGCTTTCCGGTGGAAGCGGGGTGCTTGATGATCATACAAAACAGGCAATCCTTGGATCCCTCGTGAAGGTCCGCGTGGATGGTCGCATGGAGATCGCGCACGTATCGAAAAAGTGCAGTGTGATCGTGGATTACGCCCACAATGCGGTCAGCATGGAAAGTCTGCTCACAACACTCCGGGATTATCATCCGAAGCGTCTCGTATGTGTATTCGGCTGCGGTGGAAACCGCGCCAGAGATCGCAGATATTCAATGGGGGAGATCGGTGGAAAGATGGCGGATCTCTGCATCATTACGGCCGACAATCCGCGTTTTGAGAAAAACGAGGACATCATCAAGGACATCGAGGTGGGCCTTGCGAAGACGGACGGAACATATCTTGTGATCCCGGACAGACGGGAAGCAATCTTTTACGCGATCAGGAACGCCGAGGAGGGTGACATGATCGCCATTATCGGAAAAGGCCATGAGGATTATCAGGAGATCGAAGGTGTGAAACATCATTTTCTGGATCGGGAAGTCGTGGAAGAGGCGGTAAATAATGTATGATCGTCCGCAGAGGGACGCAGACTGCAGCAGTAAAGGAGATTGGAAAGGAATGGAGAACGTAAGCGTTCAGGATATCGTCCTTGCCACCGGAGGCGTACTGCTCTCCGGAGATGACGGTGTCATGTTAAACAAGATCCGCCTGGATTCCAGACAGGTTGAGACCGGAGATCTTTTCGTGCCGATCATCGGCGAGAAAGTAGATGCACATAAATTTCTGGAACAGGTTGCCGAAAAGGGAGCCGGTGCGGTGCTTACAAGTGAGCATAAGAAATGGCGGAGACCTCCTGTGCCTGGATCGCTGTGGATGACACGAAAAAAGCACTTCAGGCCGTAGGCCGTTACCTCAGAAAACGTCTGACACTGCCCATTGTCGGTATCACAGGGAGCGTCGGAAAGACCACAACGCGGGAAATGATCGCGGCGGCACTCTCTGCGCGGTTTCATGTATACAAGACTCCGGGCAACAGCAACAGTCAGGTAGGAGTTCCGATTACCGTGTCCGAGATCACAAAAGAAGATGAAGTGGGTGTTCTGGAGCTTGGAATGAGCGAGCCGGGTGAACTTACCGTGATCGCACGGATCGCGAAGCCGGATGTGGCAGTGATCACAAACATCGGGATCACCCACATCGAGCAGCTTGGATCCCGCGAGAATATTTACAGGGAGAAGCTGACGATCCAGGACGGACTTTCCGATGGCGGCATCCTCATCTTAAACGGCGACGATGATATGCTTTGCAGGACCAGGGGAAAGGCCGGTGTGAAGACAGTCTACTATGGCACCGGGGAAACCTGTGATTACCGCGCAGTGGACATCGTCCTCATGGACGGAAAAACGGAGTTTACGGCTGTTCATGCGGGAAAAACCCAGAAAGTCCTCTTGAACGTCATGGGCACACACAATGTGATGAACGCTCTGGCAGCCATTGCGGTCTGCTGTGAACGCGGTATGACGATGGAAGAATCCGCGGAGGGTCTTCTGACTTTCCATGGGTTCAAACACCGCCAGCAGGTCTATGCCGACGGAAGATTTACGGTGATGGATGACTCTTACAACGCGAGTCCGGCATCCATGAAGGCGGCTCTCGATGTGTTTCAGGGGCTCACGGGAAAACGCCATATTGCTGTCCTCGCGGATATGAAGGAGCTTGGCGGGAATTATCTGGCCTACCACAGGGAGGTGGGCGAGTACGCGGCAAATTCCGGCGTGGATCTTGTTGTTACATTGGGCGAGGCATGCAGGAGTCTGGCAGAAGGCGTTCGTGCGGTGAAGGAGATCCCGGTGGTGGAATTTTCAGACTGCGGGGAGATGGTGAAATATCTGGAGACGGAGATCCGGGACGGAGACTGCGTTCTCTTTAAGGGATCCAACTCCATGGGACTGTCTGCTGTGGCAGATCAATTCGTGGAGATGGCCGGAAGGTAGGAATGGCCGGAAGTTTTGAGAAGGGAGGGATCCGAAATGGAACCGTATGCGGATGTCATCATTGATCTTTCCGTAAAAAATGTGGACCGGATCTTCCAATACCGGATCCCTGACCATCTGAAAGAGCTTGTAAAGCCCGGAGTTCAGGTGAATATCCCTTTCGGAAAGGGAAATACCGAACGGAAAGGGATCGTGGTAGGTCTCTCAAAAGAGACAGATTATGACCCTGAAAAAATGAAAGAGCTTCTGGATGTGGAGACAGGCGCTGTCCCGATCCGTACCCAGATGATCTGTCTCGCCTTCTGGATGAAGGACCGCTATTCCACCACGATGAATCAGGCACTGAAGACGGTTCTTCCCGTAAAGACGAAGGTGATGCCGAGGGAAGAACGTGTGATCGTTTCCTTAAAACCGAAGAATGAGATCGAAACGCTGCTTATAGAAGCGGAAAAGAAGAAATACCGGGCACGGATAAGGCTTTACCGGGCACTTCTTGAAAACGGGGAGCTGCCTTTGAAGCTGACTTCCGAAAAGCTCGGCATTACGGCCGCGATGCTGAAACCGTTAGTAGAAAAAGAGATCGTGGACCTGAAAACAGTCAAAAAAGAACCGGGAGCAGGAAACAGATTTCCAGAGACCGGACCTGTCGCCTTGAATCAGGAACAGAAGAACGCGGCGGAGACCGTGATCCGGGACTATGATTCCGGACAGCGTAATACCTATCTGCTCTACGGAATCACGGGAAGCGGTAAGACGGAGGTCTACATGGAGCTCATCGACTACGTCCTTCGGAAAGGCCGGCAGGCCATCGTCCTGATCCCGGAGATCTCCCTGACTTACCAGACCGTGATGCGTTTTTACCGGCGATTTGGAAACCGGGTTGGTATCATGAATTCCAGACTTTCGGCGGGAGAGCGCTATGAGCAGTCGGAGAGGGCGGCAAACGGGGAGATCGATATTATGATCGGTCCGCGTTCCGCTCTTTTCACACCGTTTCCGGATCTGGGGCTCATCATCATCGACGAGGAACATGAGGGAGCTTACAAGAGTGAGACAGCACCGCGGTACGATGCCAGGGAGGTTGCAAAGGTCCGGGCAGATATGAGCCGGGCAGCCGTAGTCTTAGGATCTGCGACACCGTCCGTGGAGAGCTATTATCTGGCAGAACAGGGCGAGTATAAGCTTTTGACCCTCACAAAGAGGGCAAAGGAGAACAGCCGTCTGGCGGGGGTCCATATTGTGGATCTGAGAGAAGAACTCGCAGAGGGAAACCGCTCGATCTTCAGCCGGAGATTAAAAGGGCTGATCGAGGACCGGCTGGCGAACAGGCAGCAGGTGATGCTGTTCATGAACCGGCGGGGATATGCAGGCTTTGTGTCCTGCCGCTCCTGCGGAAAGGCGATGAAATGCCCACACTGTGATGTGAGTCTTACATACCACAAAAACGGACGGTTAAAATGCCACTACTGCGGATTTGAACGGCCGCTGCCGGATCGATGTCCGGCCTGCGGTTCCCCGTTTATCGCGCCCTTTGGGACGGGGACCCAGAAACTGGAAGAATTTACAAAAAGGGAATTTCCAAAGGCCCGGATCTTAAGGATGGATGCGGACACCACGGCAAAAAAAGGAGCTCATGAAGAGATCCTCGCCACCTTCGCAGAGGGCGGGGCAGATATTCTCATTGGGACCCAGATGATCGTAAAGGGTCATGACTTCGCGAATGTGACCCTTGTGGGTGTCATGGCAGCGGATCTCTCCCTCTATGCACCGGACTATAAGAGCGCAGAGCGTACCTTTGAGCTCCTGACCCAGGCATCCGGGCGGGCCGGGCGCGGGGAGCTTCAGGGAGATGTGGTGATCCAGACATATGCGCCGGACCATTATGCGGTATCCTCCGCGGCAGAGCAGGACTATCTGCAGTTTTACCGGCAGGAGCTTCTGTACCGGAAGATGATGGGATATCCGCCCCTTGTAAGACTTTTGACCATCGGACTTTCCTCAAAGAGGGAGGCGGATGTGATCCGTGCGTCAGAGGATATGAAACGGGTCATTTTGAGGGAATATGCACTGGATGGACTGAAGGTCATCGGTCCGGTGGAGGATTCCCCCTACAAACTTAATGATAATTACAGAAAAATTTTATATATGAAACATGAAAGTTATGATATACTATTAAAAGTCACAAATTGCGCCCGGAAGCGGGAGAACATCCCGGATCTTTTCCGGAATGTGTTCGTCCAGTACGATCTGACTTAGTAGTTTTCGATAAAAAATGGCAATCAGACAGATCAGAACCATCGGAGATGAGATCCTTACAAAAGAGTGTAAGCCGGTAAAGGAAATGAATGAGAGGACCCTTGAGCTCATCGAAGATATGTTTGAGACAATGTATGAGAATAACGGCGTCGGCCTTGCCGCACCGCAGGTGGGTGTCCGCAAGCGCGTCGTGGTTATCGATGTGGAGGACGGAAACCAGTATGTGCTGATCAATCCGGAGATCCTCGAGACGAGCGGAAGTCAGACCGGTCAGGAAGGCTGCTTAAGTGTTCCGGGAAAATGCGGACAGGTGACCCGCGCGGATCATGTAAAGGCAAAAGCTCTCAATGAGAATATGGAAGAGTATGTGATCGAGGCAGACGGACTTCTTGCGAGATGCATTCTCCACGAGTGCGACCATCTGGATGGAAAACTTTACGTCGATCTCGTAGAGGGCGAACTTCAGGATACAGCCGGAGAGGATGAGGAATAGTATGCGTATTGTTTTTATGGGAACGCCGGACTTTGCGGTTCCGACGCTGACTGCTCTCATTGAGGGCGGACATGAAGTTGTGGCTGTGGTGACACAGCCGGATAAGCCGAAGGGGCGCGGAAAAGCCGTCCTTATGACTCCTGTAAAGGAAAAAGCGATCGAGTATGAAATCCCGGTATACCAGCCGGTAAAGGTGCGGGATCCGGAATTTGTGGAGCTTTTAAAAACGATGGCACCGGATACCATCGTTGTCGTCGCATTTGGCCAGATCCTTCCGAAGTCCATTCTGGATCTTCCGAAATACGGCTGCGTGAATGTACACGCGTCCCTGCTTCCGAAATACCGTGGGGCTGCCCCGATCCAGTGGGCGGTCATTGACGGTGAGAAGGAGAGCGGAGTGACGACCATGATGATGGATGTGGGGCTGGATACCGGCGATATGCTGGAACAGAAAGCGATCCCGTTAGATGAGAAAGAGACTGGCGGAAGCCTGTTTGACAAGCTCTCTGCTCTCGGTGGATCCATGATCTTATCCACTCTAAAGGGACTGGAAAACGGAACGATCACGAGAACTCCGCAGGGAGAGTCCGGTACTTCCTACGCGAAGATGCTCACGAAAGAAATGGGACATATCGACTGGACGAAGGACGCGGTGTCCATTGAGCGTCTTGTCCGCGGCTTAAATCCGTGGCCAAGCGCATATACATCATATGCCGGAAAGACGATGAAAATCTGGTCAGCAGAGGTTACGGATCTTCCGGGAGAAAGAGCTCCGGGAAAGATTCATGTGACAAAGGACCGGCTTTTTTTGGAGACCGGAGAGGGTGTCCTTGATGTAAAGGAGCTTCAGCTTGAGGGAAAGAAGCGGATGGATACAGCTTCCTTCCTGCGCGGTTTCCAGATGGAAGACGGAAGTTTCTGCGGGTAAGCTTCGCGGGTGATGCCGCGGGCGGTCCTGAAAAATCCGGCTGAAAAGCCGGCTGCCGGGACGACAGAAACGAGATCGAAAGGAGAGATGTTTTATGTACGGAATGTATGGTTACGGTTATGGTTATGGCCTTGATCCGACGATTATCCTTGTATTGATCGGAGTTGCCCTTTCTCTCTGGGCTCAGGGACGTGTAAATTCCACGTTCTCGAGATATTCCAGAGTCCGCAGCATGACTGGCATGACAGGGGCAGAGGCGGCGAGACGCCTTTTAAATGCGCAGGGAATCTAC
>OGNA01000581.1_pt1 | contig 13986 bp, 18 predicted proteins | sample 1573411 | NCBI WGS metagenome assembly OGNA01 (sample SAMEA2581899, study PRJEB24529) | metagenome | biome: Human gut stool | place: China | collected 2011 | reverse complement strand
GAAGGAATTTTTAAGAAGCGTTATTATCTTCAGAAAGAAGAAACAGAGAGTATGTTCGCGGTACCTATTCCGGTCAAAATTTCAGCCAGTACGCTGAAAGATTCCATTGCATACTGGCTTGAAATTTTAAAGACCTATATGTGTAAGAAGAGAGGACAGAAGCACTGTCAATCCGGTAGCAGCGGTGTTGGAAATGGTCCCAGTGGTAATGTCAGATAGAAAATTCTTTATTACATTAGTACGTTTTTCTGGTGTGATATGTGGATTCTTCAATTCATACAGTAATTCTTCAATTAGTTTCCTACAATCATCAGAAAGATTAGGAGAAGAGAGATCGACATCAATCGTGTTGTAATTATTACTAATGGTGTTTTGCGAACCGCTGACAAAAATTGAATTATCGCCTTGAACTAAAGGTAATGGTTCGGGTTCTTTATAACCATTTTCAGCAAACTTTATGCCATCAATCGTAAGTTCAAATTGATAAAAACCGACAGCTTGTGCAGTGAGACGGATGTAACCGTATTCTTCCAGCAATTTAAGGGAATCGATGATGTTTCTTTTTTCAATAGGGGTGTAGTTATTGAACCAAATAGAAGCTCCCCGGCGATTAGTTTGAAGATATCGGTTATAAAGATCTGCTAAAATCTGAAGTTCATTTTGTGACATGCGAAAAATTCCTTTCTTTTGCACTCGGCTCTGGCAGGAGCCTGTAAAGAAAGTATAGCACTGCGGGGATGTGGAAGCAAGAATACAAAGATGCGGAAGGGGTGAGAGAGATGAACATTACAGATAAAGGCTTGGAAGAAATCGAGAAAGCAGCAGATCGGCATCACAATTTTGTCGCATTGCTGATCTGCCAAGTTCTGCGTGAAGTAAGAGAATTAAGAAAGTTGACTGAAGTAGGTTATAACGCTTGTGATTGCGGCAATTGTTCCGCCGATTGCACTGATAAGAGCCAGGATAAGCATAGTTAGATTATATGGACGGGATTGTTTTTCCTTTTCCTCCATATATCGAATAATCTTTGTGGAGTCATCGAGGCAAGCATCCATAAGTGCCTGATGAGTCTCTTCATCAAATTCAAGCATGGTCAATCTCCTTTCTTCTGTACTCGACGGTGCAACGCCTGTATAGAAAGTATAACGCAATGGAGATGTGGAAGCAAGAATACAAAGATGCGGAAGGGGTGAAAGAGATGGAACATGATGATGTTCGGAAAATTATAGAGGATATTCGCAAAGCCAGGGATTACAGCCGCCAGGCGAGCGTACTTTCGGTGGCGGCTATAGTTATCTGTGCTATTACATTGATCATCCGCTTATTAACGGCATGAGAACGCTAATTATGAGAGCAATGATAGATGTTGCTTTGGCAAACAGAGCATCTCTCTTCGCTGATTCGGCTTCTGATTTTGCAAAATCAAGTTGCTCTTTTTGTAACTGAAGTTGTTTTTCTAAAATATGTACTTGCTTGTCGGCGGCTTCAGAATGTTTGCGGGCAGCCTCAGACAGTTCATGAGAAGCTGAAGAGTGTTCATAAGCCTGTTCGGCAATATGTTCCAAAGATTTTATCTGTCGATCCATAAGATCCTGTTTTTCTTTTAAAACAGAGTCGAGGTAGTTGATGATTCTGGTTGAGTCACTTAAACAAGCTTCGCGGATGTCGTCCAGTTCCTCATCAGATAAAGTTAGAGATTGATTAAGAGGATCTCTATATAAGTCCTTGAGGTATGAAGGAACCATTTTATCCACTATGTCTTTTGAAATTTCAAGATCTTTTTCTAAGTCAGAATCTGTTTTGGGAACAGCAGGCCTTAAGAAAGGCGTTATATCAGTAGGCATGAAAATCCCCAATTAAATGTACTCGGCTCTGGCGGGGAGCCTGTATGGAGAGTATAACGCAATGGAGATATGGAAGCAAGCATACAAAGATGCGGAAGGGGTGAAAGAGTATGCCGAAATTAAAACCAAGTATGCAGGAAGAACGGAACAGGATCGTTCGTGCATGTATTGCGGGGAATAAGGAGCGGCTGGCGATCGATGATGCCGCTCTGGCTATTAAGGTCGGGGTGACGAAGAAAACGATTCAGAATAAGTATCACCGGCCGGAGACGTATTCCCTGGATGAGATGCAGAAGATCGCAACCGCACTGAAATTTACTCCGCTCCAGGCAGCGTCCGTGCTCCTGGGCCGGGAGCTTACATCAAAAGAAATCAAGGAATTTATCCTGCTGTAAAAGGAAGTGGAAAAGATGCATGAGAAAAGAACTATGCGCGCTGTGCATGAGACAATGGGGCGTATCGAAGTACATACGGATCGGGCAGGGCGGATATATGTGTCCTGTATGCCGATCACAGTTGAAGAAAAAGGACCGGGACCGGCAACGCGCCTTGCGTATGCGGTCGGAGCGTTGATCGAGGGCGGTGCCTGTGCGGGAATGGTATATATGATAGCTCGTATGGCCGGGATCATACCGGTCTAAGGGAAGGTGAGTTCATGGAGACAATTCTGGGACATGTAAAAGAGCTTGTAGAACGTGGTGAAAACATTGGTTATATCATCGCATTCTTAAACGGATGGACTGAAACAGAAGCAAAACTGGAACCGGAGAAAACATACACAACAGCAGAAATGAAAGAACTGTTTGATCTTCTGTATGACATCTTAACAAAGCATATATACAGGAACTAAAAGATCCCCATAACGGAGCGGCAACTCCGAGGGGACCATATGTAAAAAAGTTTACACCTCTATTTTAGAGGAGAAAGAGGAGAAAATCAAGATGGTAAAAGTAACGATTGAGGATGACAGATGCAAGAATGAGATTACAGGCGAGTTCTTTATGGGGCTTATGCTTACCAAAGAAGAGAAAACTGAGGACAGCACAACTTATAAAGCGTGCGCGATCGGAACAGGAAATACATGCGTGCAGGATCTCCCGAATAATGTCGCGAAATGGATTGTCAGTACCTTTGGAGCGGTGTATAAAACCAAGCTTGGCTATGCTGCGGCAATGGCAGAGCTTGCCAAGCGTATAGATAATGCGGTCAACCAGGCGCTTAAAGAAAATGTGCATGCGATCGCAGGTGAAATAATGGAAGAGCTGAAGGGGGAAGACGATGGCAGGGAACATTAAGTGCGAGATTCTGGAAACGTTCATCGAATTTCCAGAGATCCACGGATATCACCTGGAACTCAACCTGATCGAGTGGGGAGATAACGAACCGAAGTATGATTTCCGCAGATGGAATGAAGACCGTTCCAGGATGACAAAGGGTATTACCTTATCAAAAGAAGAACTGCTCGTCTTACAGGACAAGCTTTCTAATATTAAATTCTAGGAGGATCCATCTATGAACATCACAGTAACTTTTGAAACCATTGCCGAGGTAAAGGCATTTGCTGAAATGATCACAGGACCGGCTGTTAAGGAAGGAAAGTCCAGCCAGAATACCGCGGTTACACCGGTGGCAACCGTTCAGCCGTCCTTTAAAACAGAGACTGCACCGGTCCCGGTTCAGAACGCTTCGGCAGTTCCGGTCCATAATTCTCCTGCAGCTCCGGTGCAGAACGTATCGGCAGCTCCAGTAACTCCGGTCCAGGGAGCGCCGACAGCGCCAGTTCAGACAGCCCCGATCCACACGGCCCCGGTGACGCAGGCTCCAGCAGCACCAGTTCAGACAGTGCCGACCAGTACGAGAACGTACACTCCGGAAGACAGAATGATCTCATCAACCTTCTGGCACAGTTCGGAGTTAACTCGGTTCCCCACCTTCAGCCGAACCAGTATGGGGCATTCGCGACGGCACTGAGAGAAATGGGGGCACAGATCTAATGGGGGGACACGCGGAAAGAAGTCATTCGACCCTTAGCCCGTCGAACGCTTATCAGTGGATGGCCTGCACCCCGAGTGTGATCCTGGGAAGCCAGTTCCCGGACACTTCTTCCAAAGCGGCAGAGGAGGGCACCCTGGCGCATGAACTGGCGGAGCTTAAGCTGAGAAACTATTTCTACACGACAGAATTCGGAAAACGCAAGATGAACGCGGAGATCAAGAAATTAAGAGGAAATGAGATCTGGGCGGATGAGATGATGGGATACACCGATGATTATCTGGATTACGTTAAATCTGTGGCATTAAACTTCGCAGTTTCTCCGCATGTTGATATCGAACGCCGGGTAGACCTCCATACATACATTCCGAATCTGCCTGACGAAGCGCCGGCATCCGGAAGTGCTGACTGCATCCTGGTAGGAGGCGGGGTCATCCATGTGATCGATTTCAAATACGGCAAGAGCCCGGATGGGCGCGTGGATGCAGATCACAATCCGCAGATGATGCTTTACGCATTAGGGGCATACGAAGCATACCGGATCCTGTATGAGATCCATACCGTCCGGATGTCAATCGTGCAGCCCAGACTTCCGGATGGGATCTCCGAATGGGAGTGCAGCCTGGAAGATCTCCTGAAATTCGGAGAAGTGGTGAAGGATCGTGCAGCACTCGCGATTCAGGGAGTGGGGGACTTTGTTCCTGGCCCGAAGACCTGCAGATACTGCAGGGCAAGGGGACGCTGCAAAGCACGTGCTGAAAAGAACGTGGAACTTGCGTTCAAAGTAAAAGACGATCAGGCGCTCCTCACTTTTGAGGAGATGGGGAAATACCTGAAGGATGGACAGGACGTGGCGAAATGGCTCAAAGACATCGAGGCCACCGCACTGGAAGCCTGCCTCTCAGGAAAAGAGATCCCTGGATGGAAAGCGGTGGCCGGACGAGCTACCAGAGACTGGACGGATATGGATGCAGCATTTGCCCGCCTGGAAGAAGTCGGGATCCGGACAGAGGTACTGTGGGAAAGAAAACCGCTTACCCTCGCACAGGTGGAAAAAATCCTCGGAAAAAAGGAATTCGCTGCAAACGTAGGCGAATTTGTTACCAAGAAAAACGGAAAGCCGGCACTGGTGGAAGATTCCGACAAGAGACCGGCAATCACCAATAAGATCAGCGCCGCGGAGGCGTTCAAGGAGGAAACAGACCATGAATGAGATGACAAACGTTACAACAGGAGAAGTAAGATTCAGCTACGCGCATTTATTTAAACCCTATGCAGCAATGCAGGGGCAGGAGGAAAAATACAGTGTGACAGTCCTTGTACCGAAGACTGATGTGGACACTATGTCCCGTATCAATGCGGCGATCGAGGCGGCAAAACAGAGAGGTATCTCTGATAAATGGAATGGCGTGTGCCCGCCGATCGTACCGACACCGGTCTATGACGGTGATGGTGTAAGACCTTCTGACGGAATGCCGTTCGGGGAAGAGTGTAAAGGACACTGGGTATTTACGGCCAGCGCGAAAGCCGATTATCCGCCGGAGGTCGTGGACCGTATGGGAAACCCGATCATCAACCAGTCGGAGGTATACAGCGGCATGTACGGCCGCGTGAATATCACCTTCTATCCATACATGTTCGGGGGAAAGAAGGGAATCGGCTGCGGACTGGGACCGGTGCAGAAGTTAAGAGACGGAGAGGCACTGGGCGGCAGCTCCATGACAGCAGCACAGGCCTTCGGAGCTCCACAGCAGCCGACAATGGCAGCTCAGCAGCCGGCCTACGCAGTTCCGCAGCAACCAGCTTATGCGGCTGCGGCAGCTCCGGGATACACCCAGCCGGCAGCAGGGCGGGCACCGTGGGGACAGCCGGGAACCGGTGTGAATCCGTTAACCGGAATGCCGTATTAAGAATCCAGGGGCTTTCTAAAGCCCCTCTTTAAACAGGAGGAATCGTGATGGGAGTAAAACATCTGAGTATCGATATCGAGACACGGAGCAGCGTGGACATCGCCAAAGCAGGCGCCTACAAATATGCGCAGTCTCCGGATTTCCAGATCCTTCTGTTTGCTTATCAGTTCGGTGAGGATCCGGTTGAGATCATAGACTTTACAGACGGGGAGACACTTCCGAAGGAGCTGGTGTCGGCACTAAAAAATCCGAAGGTGATCAAGCATGCGTATAACGCAGCGTTCGAGTGGTACTGTCTCAACCGTGCCGGCTTTGAAACTCCGATCGATCAGTGGAGATGCACGATGGTTCACGGACTTTACTGTGGTTATACTGCAGGCCTGGATGCAACCGGCAAGGCGATCGGGCTTCCCCAGGATAAACAGAAACTGGCAACCGGTAAGGCACTGATCCGGTATTTCTGTGTTCCGTGCAAGCCTACAAGAAGCAACGGGAACCGTACCTGGAACCAGCCCTGGCATGATCCGGAAAAGTGGAAACTGTTCAAGGAATACTGCCGCCAGGACGTTGTGACGGAACATGCGATCCTTACCCGTTTAAAACAGTTCCCGATGCCGGAAAAAGAACAGAAGCAGTGGCAGATGGACATCCTGATGAATGCATACGGAGTCCGGGTCGATACGGAGCTGATCGAAGGAGCCTTGTACATCGATGGGATCAGCACGCAGGAGCTGACTGATGAGGCGATCCGCTTGACGGGACTCTTAAATCCGAACAGCGCCACGCAGCTCGTTCCGTGGCTAAACGAACACAGCCGGAAGCAGGAAACAGATCCGGACGTATTCCAGGATATCCAGAAAGCGACTGTGACGGGGGCTCTGGAAAAACCGGGAGATCTCCCGGAAGAGGTTCTGCAGATGTTAAGGATCCGGCAGCAGCTTGGAAAGACATCGATCAAGAAATATGTCGCGATGGATACCGCAAAAGGTGAAGGCGATCGTGTACGGGGACTTACCCAGTATTATGGGGCAAACCGTACCGGACGCTGGGCCGGGAGACTGGTGCAGATGCAGAACCTGCCGAGAAACTATATCAAGACACTGGATTATGCAAGAAAAGTTGTAAAGGCAAAGAACTATGAAGGGCTCCGGCTCCTTTACGGAAACGTCCCGGATACCTTATCCCAGCTGATCCGTACCGCATTTATCCCCTCGGAAGGGAATAAGTTCGTGGTGGCGGATTTCTCCGCGATCGAGGCCCGTGTGATTGCGTGGCTGGCTGGGGAGCAGTGGGTAAATGAAGTATTTGCCACTCACGGGAAGATCTATGAGGCGACCGCATCCCAGATGTTCGGGGTCCCGGTGGACCGGATCGCAAAAGGAAATCCAGAGTACGCGCTGCGTCAGAAAGGAAAAGTAGCGACGCTTGCCCTTGGATACCAGGGAGGAACATCGGCGCTGATCGCGATGGGAGCCCTGCAGATGGGGCTGACCGAGGAAGAACTTCCGGATATCGTGCACAGATGGCGGCAGGCAAATCCCCGGATCCGGGACCTGTGGTACGCTGTGGAGAACGCAGCACTTTCCGTGATGCAGACAGCGCAGCCGCAGGCTATTTACGGACTTATCTTTGCATTAGAGGGAGATCTGGTATACGGACAGTCATTTCTGACAGTAAAACTTCCGAGTGGAAGGAAGCTCTACTATCCAAAGCCGTTCCTGAAGGAAAACCAGTTTGGAAAACTTGCGCTGCACTATTATACTGTCGGACAGCAGAGCAGAAAATGGGAAGTGGCATCCACTTACGGCGGAAAGATGACAGAGAACATCGTCCAGGCGGTCGCGAGAGACTGCCTGGCAGTTACGTTAGAAAGGATCGCGGCGAAGCACCTGCAGGTCGTATTCCACGTGCACGATGAGGTGATCATCGATGCTCCGATGGAGACCACCGTGGATGAGATCTGTGACCTGATGGCAGAGCCGATCCCGTGGGCGCCGGGACTGATCTTAAAAGGCGCGGGATTTGAAAGCAGCTATTACATGAAGGACTAGGAGGAATCGAGATGCAGTATAACAGAAAGCTGCAGATCAGCACTGCAGGGACGAGAAAGGCTATGCACTGGCCGAAATCTGAGATCATGTGGTCTGAATTTGCGGAAAAGCTGAAAACACCGGTCCGCGGGGCCGAGACGTTAGAACAGTACCTTGCGCTTCCGAAGTCCCAGCAGGATGAGCTGAAGGATGTCGGCGGATTCGTCGGCGGTACGTTTGAAGGGGACCGCCGCAAGGCGGCCGGCGTGGTCGGCCGTGACCTGATCACCCTGGATCTCGATAACATCCCTGCAGGCCAGACGGATGATATCCTGCGCCGGGTGGACGGCCTCGGATGCGCGGCCGCGGTCTACAGCACAAGAAAGCATTCTGGATATGCGCCGAGACTGCGCGTGATCATCCCGATCGACCGGACGGGATCTGCGGATGAGTACGAGCCCGCGGCCAGGAAGCTCGCCTCCTTGATCGGAATCGAATTCTGTGACCCGACAACATTCGAAGCGTCGAGACTGATGTACTGGCCGAGCTGCAGCTCCAACAGCCAGTACGTGGCAGAGATCTACGATAAGCCGTTCTGCAGCCTGGACGGCGTCCTGGGGATGTACGGGGACTGGCACGACATCAGCCAGTGGCCCCAGGTCCCGGGATCCGAGGCGATCGAGCGCCGGCGTCTTGCTAAGCAGGAGGATCCAACCACGAAACGCGGGATCATCGGGGCTTTCTGCCGGTCATACACGATCACACAGGCTATGGAGAAGTTTATTCCGGGAATGTATGAGGAAACAGCGGTGCCGGGTCGGTACACCTATACCGGCGGTTCCACAGTCGGAGGAGCGGTGATCTACGACGGAGATCTGTTTTTATATTCCCACCACGCGACGGATCCTTGTAGTGGCCTGCTCGTAAACGCCTTTGACCTGGTCCGTCTCCACATGTTCGGGGATAAGGATGGAGAGGTAAAGGAAGGAACCCCGGTCAGCAAGTACCCGTCCTTTATGATGATGAGCCGCATGGCCCAGGATGATCCGAAGGTGTCAGAGCTTCTGTCGAAGGAACGGTATGAACAGGCGAAAGAAGCATTCAAGACCCCGGAGCAGAAGGAGCCGGGACCAGATTATGACCTCTCCTGGCTTTCGAAACTTACAAAGGACGGAAACGGAAGATATGAGAAAACGATCAATAACGCCGTGCTCGTCCTTGAAAATGATCCTTTGCTAAAAGGAAGGATCGTGACCGATGAATTTGCAAGCTGTGGAATGGTCCTGGGGCGCGTGCCGTGGGATCAGAGAGATGAGAAACGCCGCTGGACGGATGTGGATGACGCCGGGTATTACCGGTATGTCGAGGTCTTCTACGGGCTTACAGGGCGGGAGAAGCTGGATCACGCCCTCATGATTGTCAGCGCCCAGAACCGGATCAACGACGTAAAGCATTATCTGGAGGACCTTCAGTGGGACGGGATCCGGAGACTGGATACGCTGCTTTCTGACTATCTTGGCGCCGAAGATACACCGTATACCCGGGCTGTTATGAGAAAATCACTCTGCGCCGCTGTCGGCCGTGCCGTCGTTGGCGGGATCAAATATGATTATATGCCGATCTTTACGGGACCGCAGGGAATCGGAAAAAGTACGTTTCTTGCGATCTTAGGAAAAAAATGGTTCTCAGACTCCCTTACAACATTCGAAGGAAAAGAAGCTGCGGAGCTGATCCAGGGAACATGGATCAACGAGGTCGGGGAACTGAGCGCATTTACAAAGCAGGAGACCCAGGTGATCAAGCAGTTTTTAAGCAAGACCGAGGACATTTACAGGGCGGCATACGGGCGCAGGACGGACAAGTACCCGCGGCGCTGCGTGTTCTTCGGAACATCCAATGACAGCGAGTTCTTAAAAGATATGACCGGAAATCGGCGCTTTTGGCCGGTAGACGTGGGAATGCATCCGGCAAAGAAGTCCGTGTGGCAGGAGCTGCCGGCAGAGGTGGACCAGATCTGGGCGGAGGCATATGCGTACTGGGCTGCAGGTGAGAAACTTTTTTTACCGAAGGAACTTGAGGAAGCTGCCGTAGAGCAGCAGGAAACCCACAGGGAAGCGTCCGGAAAAGAAGGTCTGATCATGGACTTTTTAAATAAGCCGGTGCCGGCTAACTGGAACCAAATGGATGTGGTAAAGCGGCGGATGTTCCTTGCGGGCGGCATGCATATGGAAGGTGAGCTAGTTCTCAGGGACAGGGTGTGTGCTGTGGAGATCTGGGTGGAATGCTTTGGCGGCGATCTGAGGTATATGAAACGTTCTGATAGCATGGAGATCAACAACATCCTGCTGCATGGCAAATGGCAGAGGATCAAAACCCCGAGAGATTTTGGACCGTATGGACAGCAGCGGGGGTTCGTGAGACCCACTACATAGTGCCGAAAAAGTTTGTAGATTCTTTGTAGTTTTGTAGCCGCCTGAAATTTTAATGTAGGCAGAATGTAGCAGGCTTTGTAGAACCGCTAAAACCGCATAAAACCTAAGGATTTCTACTATATAACTACAAAACTACAAACTTACTATATAGAGTATAAAAATAAATAAAATATAGATAACGTGACGTACATGGCGTACATAATACGAGGGTTATATGCACGTGTTACACACGTAAACAAAATATTTTATAAATAAAAATATATAAAGGGGCTCGAAGATGAATGCGAAACATTGGCTGGAACTGGAACTCACGGATGGAGGTCTACATCTGGCAGAAGGTGTGAGACGAAATGCAGCGGCGCACGGGTACTCGAAAGCCGAACTGAAAGCAGCAAGAAAAGAATTAGGCGTGAAGACGTATCATCAGTTTGATGAAGATGGGGCAACGGCAAATTGGTTCTGGTATCTGGAGGTATGACATGAGAGAAAAGGATGTTGAGAAACTTTTGACCGAAGAGGTGAAGCACCTCGGTGGAAGGGCATACAAATGGACAAGCCCGGGGAATGCGGGAGTGCCGGACCGGATCGTGATCTTTCCAGGAAGGCAGCCGATGTTCGTGGAACTGAAGACGGATAAGGGAACCTTAAGCGCCCTGCAGGATGTGCAGATCAAACGCCTGCTGGATCTCGGGCAGGAAGTTCAGGTGGTGTACGGAGCGTCCGGGCTGGTTCGGTTCTTCAAATCCTTGGGATATCCGGATGTGGCAGCGAGGATCGAAAAGAAATGTGGGCTGTCAGGGAGGTGATGGAGGATGGTATTCAAACCGCACGATTATCAGCGACACTGCATAGAACGGATCCTGGAAGTGAAAAAGATCGGTCTGTTTCTGGATATGGGACTTGGCAAGACGGTCACGACACTGACCGCGGTAAAGGAGCTTAAGTACAATCGGTTTCAGGTCCGCAGGATTCTGGTCATTGCACCTAAGAAAGTTGCGGAGGGAACCTGGAGCAAGGAAGCCGCCAAATGGGACCACACATGTATGCTGCGGGTGGCCCCGGTACTGGGAAGCCAGGCAAAACGGATCCGGGCGTTAAATACACCGGCAGACCTTTACATCATCAACCGGGAAAATGTGGTATGGCTGGTGGATTATTACCGGAACGCCTGGCCGTTCGACATGGTGATCGTGGATGAATCCAGCAGTTTTAAAAGCCACAGCGCGAAACGCTTTAAGGCGCTTGCCAGCGTGGGGACGAAGATCGAGCGCCTGGTGGAGCTGACGGGAACCCCGTCACCGAATGGGCTGGATGATCTGTGGAGCCAGGTGTATCTTCTGGATGGCGGCGAACGCCTCGGGAAGAGATACACGCAGTTCCGGGAGAGGTACTTCCAGCCGGATAAGCGGGGAGCGGACGGCATGGTTTACAGCTACGAGGCAAAGCCTGGAAGTGAGGAGAGCATCCTGGACCGGATCTCGGATATCTGCATCAGCATGAAGGCCGAAGATTATCTGCAGCTTCCGGATATCATCTACCACGAGGTGCCGGTGGAGCTGGATGTAAAAGCGAGAAAGGCATACAACGATCTGGAACGCGCCATGGTCCTTCAGCTTCCGGAAGATGAGGCAGACATCAGTGTAACCAGTGCCGCGGCACTCAGCAACAAGCTTCTGCAGCTTGCCAACGGCGCGCTGTATGACGAGGATCACACCGTGCATGAAATACACAACTGCAAGATCGAGGCCTTCGTGGAGCTGATCGAATCGCTGAGAGGAAAACCGGCCCTGGTCTTTTACAATTACCAGCATGACCGGACCAGGATCTTAAAAGCCCTGGAAAAGATGCAGCTGCGTGTGCGGGAACTGAAGACCACACAGGACGAAGACGATTGGAATACCGGAAAGATCGATGTGCTTCTGACGCACCCGGCCAGCAGCGCATATGGTCTGAATCTGCAGCAAGGCGGAAACCATGTGATCTGGTTCGGCTTGACCTGGAATTATGAGTTGTACACTCAAGCGAATAAGAGACTACACCGCCAGGGCCAGCAGGAAAAGGTGATCATCCATCATCTGGTATCCAGCGGGACCCGCGATGAGGACGTGATGCAGGCACTGCAGCGGAAAGACGATGTTCAGAACTGGGTCATGGAATCATTAAAGGCGCGGATCCGTAAGATCCGGGAGGAGGCAAAATGACGGACAAGCAGAAAAAAATAGCGATGAAACGGCAGAAGACTGTCCGCTGCCAGGGCTGTGGAGAGATCCTTCCCCAGGAGGGAGATCTCTCCGGAATCGAATATGTGAAAACGAAAAGGAACAGTGAATGGTTTTTCCATATGGAGTGTTTTGAGAACGTATGGAGGCGGAAGATCTGCTGAAGGAGGAAACTGGATGGAGAAACAGAAGTGGGACGAGAAAGTCGCGAAAGCGATGAAGAAGAAAAAGCAGGATGCGGAATATGCGGCTATGAGTGAGGATAAGGGCAGATACAGCTGGTCGGCGGCACATCCGGCGTACATGGGAACAAGCCTTTGCCCGGATCCGCGTTATCGAGGAGGTGGTACCAATGGACAAGGAGATTCTGAAGCAGTACATAGATGCCTGCGAGCAGGTGAAGGAAGCGAAAGCGGATATACTGAGGCTTAAGAAGAACCGGAAGAAAATCGTGCAGGACCGGGTGTCCGGATCGGCGCATGAGTTTCCGTATACCGCCAAGAGTTTCCACATCGAGGGTCTGTCATATCCGGTGGTGAAGGATCCGGATGAACTGGATAGGCGGGAAGCAATCCTTCAGGAGCGGCTTCAGAAGGCGGAGGAGATCAAGCGCCAGGTGGAGGCATGGATGCTCACAATTCCGCAGAGGATGCAGCGGATCATCCGGTATCGCATCTTTGAGGAGCTGCCATGGGGAGAAGTGGCGATTAAGATGGGGAGACGAGCAACAGCGGACAGCGTGAGGATGGAATATTTAAGATTTATGGGCGAAAAGTAAAGTTTGTTCGTTTTGTTCGCATTGTTCGTTTTCAAAATGTTATAGTGTAACCTGAAGCCAAAGGCATACGGCCGGCGGCTTCCTACATCCTCCTCAAGTGAAGGTATACGTGGGCGGCCGTTAGGCAGAGCGGTCGCCAATTATCAGGGCGTAGCTCAGTAAGCAGAGCAGCTGATACTTAATCAGCGTGTCGGGGGTGCAAGTCCTTCCGTCCTGGTTCGCGGAGTAGAGCAGTCTGGAAGCTCGTCGGGTTCATACCCCGAAGGTCACTGGTTCAAATCCAGTCTCCGCTATTCGCCTGGTTTCGGGATTCTCCACCCAGACATTCCAGGTAACATAAGGCATCCTTGAAAAAGGGTGCCTTTTTACGTGTAGAAAAAGAGCATGAAATTTTGGTTATAATTACACTTGTTGTAAACGAACAAATGTTCTATAATGCAAACACTGATAAACATATGGTAGTTAGTTACTGGTTATGGCATTTTCAGTACGACATGTGGTATAATGTAAAAAAATGTCGGATTGGAGAGTGCGATATGATAAAAATAGCGAAATGTTTGTCAGATGAATATATTCACAGCTATCGGTTAAAAAATTTTTGCCTTGATCATAAAATGCCAGTAAGCGAGGTGAAAGCTGATTTACTTAGTCAAGTTTTGGAATATGCCGGTGATGATGAATCGACCGATGCTTATAAAGAAACCTATAAGTGGGTTTTAGATACAGTAAAATCAGGCAGCAAAGAATTTTGCTTAAAAAGAATCTATATTCCGGATGATAC